>Ga0268298_10002955_pt1 | contig 17960 bp, 13 predicted proteins | sample WWTPWeurt_MetaG_FD_194462 | JGI IMG/M metagenome (GOLD analysis project Ga0268298, IMG submission 194462) | Activated sludge microbial communities from WWTP in Nijmegen, Gelderland, Netherland - WWTP Weurt | ecosystem: Engineered > WWTP > Aerobic digester > Activated sludge | place...
GGGCTCACGCGCCCGGATCGCCAGCATCATCCAGGACCACTACGACCGAGCCTTCCTGGAGCGCACTGGGGAGCCCGTGGGTTCATACACCAATGTGAATGTCGCCTGCATCTTCGGTGACGAGGTTGCGGCTTCCTACGGCTGGAATCAAGAGGCAGCGCTTGAGGCGCGCGACCGCCTGGACAAACTCGAAGGTGTACCCATCGGCGAGCCCGGCGACAAGTACGTGATTGACGAAAACAATCAGTTGCTCGTCAAGGTCTGCGCACGTCCAGGCATCGCGGCGGCTTGCCTGGTCTCGACGCCCACGTTTCGGGTACCGGATTTCGTGCCTGAAGTGGTCTATTACTCCATCTGCTCGCATGCGGCCAACTGGAATTCTTCCAGCTAGTTCAAACGCCCGTCCACCCGCAAACGGACAGAAGCCAAACACGCATCGACCAGAATTCCTCGGGTTTCTTTTGAACGACGAATCCGGCATCCCTGAAATTCCATGCCTGGTGAGGCGCTGCTACCGGCGGCAGCGCGGAAGTACCCCACGCACCTGACCCGCAGGAACCAACGCAGGGTACGTGCTCCACGGCGGGTGAACTCGTCTGGGTGTCCCTCACCCACCCGAGCGGTTCGTGCGCCATTCACCTAGGGAAGACACCAACAACCTGTATTCTTCGGACCAATAGACTGCGCGGGAGCGAAACCGGGCCCTCACGGACGGGCGAAACCTCACCCGCTGGCCCAGTTGATCTTCACCACATCATCACGGAGCAAGACATGTTTCAAAAGGAATGGGAAGTTCTCGTCGTCGATGACGACCCCGACGTGCTTGCCGTCTCGAAGTTGGCGTTGCGCAGCGTCAAGGTCTACGGGGTTCCGCTGAAAATCCACACCTGCGGGAGCATGGCCGAGGCGGTTGAGCTGTTCAACACCAAGGCGGACCTGCTGCCGTCGCTGGCCGTGGCTCTGATCGACGTGGTGATGGAGACGGATACCGCCGGTCTGGACCTCTGCCGCTTCGTGCGGGAGGAGCGGAAAAACCCCTTGACCCAGCTCTTCATCCGTACCGGCCAACCCGGCGTTGCGCCGGAGCGCGCGGTGATCGACCGCTACGACATCAACGGGTACTTCACCAAGGCCGAAGCCACGGAGGACAAGCTTTATTCGATGATCAAGAGCGGCGTGCGCCAGTACTACTGGTCGGCCTTCGTGCTGGGCATCGTTCCAATGGTGCGCCAGATCGCGGCGGAATTCGGGTCCCGCGCGGCGATGGCGAAGACCCTCCAGAACTTCTACGACGCGGCCTTTCAGGAGCGTTCCGGTGCCCCGATCGAGTCCTATTCGAACATCCGCATCGCCAGCATGTTCGGTGGGGAGATCGCGGCCATCGTGGGCTGGGACACGGCTTCGGCCTTTGCGGCGCGAGACCGCCTGCTGCAGTTGCCTGGCGTGCCCTTGGGGCTGCAGGGCGACCAGTACGTGATTGGCGATGACCACCAGTTGCTGATCAAGGTGGGCGCGCGTCCGAACGTCGCCGAGGCTTACCTCGTGGCCACCCCCACGTTTCGCGTGCCGGAATTCGTGCCCGAAGTCATGTACAACGCGCTGTCGGCCATCGCGTCCAACTGGCATTTTTCAAAATAGCCCGCAGGGGAAGCACCGCACCGCCGCAAGGCCACAATTCCGAATTCACCATCGTCAAAGGAGACCCGCATGCACCTGTCCGAGTTCCACGTCGTCCTGGTCGACGACGAGCCCGATGTCCTGGAGGTCTCCCGGCTCGCCATGCGGCATTTCAAGGTGTATGGCCTGCCGATCCGGCTGCACACCGCGACCAGCAAGGCGCAGGCCATCGAGGTGCTGAGCGGCCTGACGCTGGGCCGGCCGGACATCAGCATGGCCTCGGTCGCGCTGATCGACGTGGTGATGGAGACCGACCATGCCGGGCTCGAGTTGTGCGACCACATCCGTGAGGTGATGAAGAACCGAACCATGCAGATCTGCGTGCGCACGGGTCAGCCCGGCATCGCCCCGGAACGTGCGGTGCTGGACCGGTATGACATCCAGGGCTATTTGTCCAAGGCCGAGGCGACCGAGGACAAGCTGTACACCGTGGTCAAGGCAGGCATACGGCAGGCTTCGTTCATCGGGCAGTCCCACGCCTTGCAGGATCTGTTGCGCTACCTGATCCCGTCCGCCACTTCGAAGAGTGCGATCGCAGACGCCTTGCGAAACTGGCAGCGGCTGGCCCGCCTCACGCTCGCGGGCACCAAGGCCCAGACGATCGAGTCTTCGCTGGCCTACATCGTCGATGGCGAATTCGTCACCGGTGTGGGGGACTGGCAGGACGCTGGCACCGCGACCCGACGGCGCGACGAACTGGCGGCCTTGCCGTCCGAGGCGTTCAACGAAGACGGCGACCGGTTCACGGTCGATGGCCGCGATCTCCTGATCCAGATCGCACCGACCGACCTGAATGCCGGTGTGCATTACCTGCTCAGAGGGACGGCCACACCACCCGATTGGGAAATCTTCCTGTACCACCGCTACCTGCGCTCCTTCTCGGCGCTGTGGAAGCTCGCGCACTGACCACACGCCGCAGCGGCCTGAGGGCGCCCGGTGACGGTCTCTCACCGGATGGCACCCGCCGGTGATCATCGGCGCCCTCCTCCTATTTGAATCCGCCTTGACGGCGGGCAAAGACAGCGCGGATAGCCCACTGCCGCAGCTTGCCCGCGGCAGGGCCGTGCCCCATGATTGTCTGGCGGGCGATTCGGTTTCCAGGTCGCAAGCGCTCAGGGTCAGGCGATAGAGCCGCCCTGATCGGGGTCCGACCAGCCGTCGCCGCAAGGGCATCGGTTCAAACAACCCATAGGTGTGCATCATGGTTGACCTCTCCAAGCGCGATCTCTTGAAACTTTCTGGTTTGGCCGGCGGTGCGGTCGCCTTGGGCAGCGGGTTGAGCGGTTGCGGGCTGGGAAGTTCGGCCAACGCGGCCACAGGGCTTTCGCCCGAAAAGAACACGCTGTTCGCCAGCCTGCCCGAATACAAACTCGGCTCGAAACCGGTCGTCGGCGACATGATGCGCATCACGTTCCTTGGCACCACGCCGCTGGAGCGACTCACGCAGTCGTGCAGCAGCGTGTTTGTCGAACTGGGCAATGGCGAGTGTTTCGTCTTCGACTGCGGCGCAGGTGTCACGATCAAATACACGACGATGCAGATAGCCTATTCGAAGATGCGCAAGATTTTCTTCACACATCTGCATGGCGACCATACCAGCGACCTGACGCACATTTACTGTTTCGGGCCGCAGGGCGATGCAAAGTCACCGCTGTACATCTGGGGCCCGTCGGCATCGGGTGTGCAAGACCCGGTGGATGGTACCTATTACGACGATGGCACGCTGAACTTCGCCTACCATTTCCGCGAAATGAACCGCTGGCACACCGAGTCACAAAGCTTCGTGCCGACGCGCTACACGGACTCAGAGGGCGACGGCTACGACATCTTTGCCACCGAACTGAACTGGAGGAACGGTGATACCTCGCGCTCCTGGACTACGCGCCCGTCAATTCCGAAGCCACCGTCTGGCCAGTGGGTGGCCTACGAGGCCAATGGCGTGCGTGTCTCCTATTTCCCGGCCATCCATGGCCGCGCAGGCTCGGTCAGCTACAAGCTGGAATGGAAGGGGCTGTCGATGATCTTCACCGGCGACACCAAGCCGAACCGCTTCCTGATCGAGAACGCCAGCAATGGGCCGACCCCGGTGGACGTGCTGATCAGCGAGATGGTGGTGCCACCCCAGTTCTGGGCCACCAAGCTGTCCGGCCAAAGCGATCCCAACAACGTCCAGTACCAGCTCGCACTGAAAAATTCCTGGGCCGTGCAGGAAAATTCGCACACGCCCCAAAAGGCGCTGGGATATATCCTCAACGAGATCGCCAAGAACGGCAAGCCACCGCGCCTGGCGGTCGGAACGCACTTCCAGGCCGAGGACGACACCATCGTGCCAGCGCTGGCAGACATTCGATCCTGGTATTCGGGGCCCTTCACGGTCGCGAGCGACTTCATGGTGATTGACGTGACGCGCGATGCCGTCACGCCCATGCGAGCGATCGTCTCGGACTACGCCTGGAACCCACCGCCGGCCGACCCGCGCAGCGGCTACACCGACGATCCGAAATACAAGGACAAGCGTCCCGTGAATCCCTACGCACCGATGGCGCCGCTGGCGCAGTTCGATCCATGGCTGCTGGCCCACGTCATTCCACCGTGCTTCTACGATCAGGAGGATTTGAGCTGCGTCACGCCCTATCCGCCGCCCTACAAGTCTGAATAGGCCGCGACCGGGGGCACATGCCCAGCGGCGGCGATCAGCGAGGGAGACGGTTCACGGCACCCGTTTTTGGGTTTATCCTGAGCGCCTAACGCTAATTTTTTGGGAGCATCATGCGTCAACACCTTTCCAACCTTGTCGCCGCAGCCTTGGTGCTGACAACGATGACCGGGGCCGTGGCCCAGACGTCCCCCCAGGCAGCAAACGGCCCCTCTTCAACGGTGCTGACGCCCAAGGCGCAATACGACGCCAGCGTCAAGCGAGCCAAGACACGCCTCGAGGGCGACCAGAAGATCTGCAATGCCGAAACGGAATCGGCCACACGCATGCAGTGCAAGCGCGACGCACAGAGTGAATACGACAAGGCCGTCGCCGCAGCCAAAGCCGAGATGACCGCAGCGGGCCAGCCCGTTGCCGCTGCGCCAGCCTGCGTCGATTGTGGCAAGGTTGTCAGCGTGAAGCAGGTCGAGAAGAAGGGGGAAGGCAGCGCCGTGGGACTGATCGGCGGTGGCGTTGTCGGCGGTGTGCTGGGGCACCAGATCGGCGGCGGCACCGGCAAGACTCTGGCCACCGTTGCGGGTGCTGCGGGTGGCGCCTACGCAGGGCGCGAGGTGGAAAAGAAAATGAAATCGAAGAACGTATGGAAGGTGGATGTCAGCTTCTCCGGTGGCGGCACCTCCAGCTACGAGTTCGAAAACAACCCAGGCTACAAGGTGGGCGACAGCGTCAAGCGAGCGGGCAACAGCATCACCCGTCCGTGACCTGCCTGACGCGCAGCCCCTTCGCGACTGGGGCTATGATTCCATTCAATCCGCTATTGGGCACCCCTGCCCAGAGCGATCGCGGGTACAGAGAAGACCGTTTTTGAGGAGATTCAGGTGATCAAACGCATTTTTTCCTGGCTCACCGGGGCTGCTTTCGGTCTGGCCCTGCTGCTGCCCCAGGCGGCCTTTGCGCAGACCGCCGCCAAGCCGTTCAGCAACGAGCAACTTGAGCAGATGACGGCGCCTGTTGCTCTGTATCCGGACTCCCTGCTGGCGCAGCTGTTCATGGCCACCACTTACCCTGACGACTTCGCGGCCGCCGCGGCCTGGTCGAAGAGCCATCCCAACGACAAGGGCGATGCGGCCGTCAAGCTGGTGGAGAACCAGCCCTGGGACCCCTCGGTTGCCTCGCTGGTGGCTTTCCCTGAAGTGCTGATCACCTTCGGCGACAAGCCCGACTGGGTGCGCAACATGGGCGACGCCTTTCTGGCCCAACCCGAGGATGTGATGAACGCGGTGCAACGCCTGCGCCAGAAAGCCCAGCAAGCGGGCAACCTCAAGAGCAACGAGGAGATCAAGGTCTCGACGCAGAAGCCCGAGGCGCCCGTGACCACGGTCGTGCAGCAGTCGGCGCCGCCAGCGCAGGTGATCGTGATCGAGCCGGCGCAGCCCAGTGTGGTCTATGTGCCGGCATACAACCCGGCCTATGTCTATGGACCCTGGCCGTACCCCGCCTACCCACCCTACTACTACCCCCCGCCTCCGGGCTACTGGTTCTCCCGCACCATTGCCACCGGCATTGCCTGGGGCATCGGCATCGGCATCAGCAACGCGCTGTGGGGCGGCTGCAACTGGGGCCATGGCAGCGTGAATGTCAATGTCAACCGCTACAACAACATCAACGTGAACCGGCAGATCAACGCCAACGGCAACCGGTCGAACTGGAACCACAACCCCGAGCGTCGTGGCAATACGCCGTACCGCGGCGGGGACGCGACCCGTCAGAACCTTGACAAGAAGTACCAGTCAGGCAACCGGGAACAGTATCGAGGCAAGGACACAGGGCGTGACCCGTCGCGCGACGCCAGCCGAGAGCGCGCCGCGCAGACGATGCAGGACCGCGGCGTTGCCGCCAACACTGGATCGGCCCGTGACAGGGCCCAAAGCGTGGATCGCGGTGCGATGCAACAAGGCCTGCAAAACATGGATCGCGGGGCAGGACAGCAGCGTCCGCAGGCTGCATCCCGAGACAACGCGCTGGCCGGCGCCGGCGACCGGCAGGCCCGCCAGCAGATGGATCGGGGCGCGGCCAGCCAACAGATGGCGCGCCCGGCGCCATCTGCCCGCCCCGCCCCGTCGGGCGGTGGTGCGCGAGCCGGTGGCGGTGGCGGTGGCGGTGGTGGCGCACGGGCCGGCGGAGGCGGAGGCGGAGGCGGCGGCAGGGCTGGTGGTGGTGGCCGTGGCCGGTAACAGGAGGAATAGGACATGATGAACACAACAAGTGCTCGCAAGGCCCTGCAACAGGCGCTTGGCGCCTTCGTGATGACCGGCGCCGTGGCCCTCGCGATGCCAGCCCTTGCCCAGCAGGCCTATCCGTCGCCCTCTGCGGCTGCCGATGCCTTTGTCGACAGTCTGGCCCGCAACGACGACACGCAGTTGAAGACCGTACTCGGTGCCGGCTATGGCCGCTACATCCCGCCTGAGACCGCCGACTACCAGGATCGGCTCAATTTTCTGGCTGCCTGGGCACGCGGAAACAAGATCGTGGCGTCGGGCGACAACAAGGCCATGCTGGAAGTCGGCACCAACGGCTGGACGCTGCCGATCCCGATTGTGAAGACGGCCGCCGGCTGGAAGTTCGACATCAAGGCGACCCCGGCCGAATTGCAGACCCGTCGCATCGGACGCAACGAACTGGCCGCGATCCAGACGGTGCTCGCCGTCGCTGACGCCCAGGAAGAGTTCTATGCAGCCAACCCGGATGGACGGGCCGTGAAGCACTTCGCGCAGCGCGCCGTCTCAACCCCTGGCAAGCGCGACGGCTTGTACTGGCCCTCGGCAGCCAATGCGCCGGAGAGCCCGCTGGGTCCGGCGTTTGCGGACGTCCGGCCCGGGCAGGCCTATCACGGCTACCGCTATCACGTGCTGACCGAACAGGGCAAGGACGCGCCAGGCGGCGCCCGGAGCTACCTGCGCAATGGCTTGATGACCGAGGGGTTTGCCTTGGTTGCCTGGCCGGAGCGCTACGGCGACACGGGGGTGATGACCTTCATCCTCAGTCGCGACGGCACGGTCTACCAGAAGAATCTGGGGCCTGCCACCGACGCGGCCGCGCGCCGGATGAAGGTCTACAACCCGGACGCGAGCTGGCAGAAGGTGGCGCCTGCCAAGTAGCGGTATGAGCCCGCACGCATACTGGCCTTGCAGGGTGCGGCGGACACCGCTCAGGTTCAGGGCTGCTCGTCTGAGCCAGGAACCTGGGTGAAGCGCGCAGGCCGCTTCTCAAAGAATGCGGCGATGCCTTCCCGAGAGTCTGGCAGCAGGGATGCGGTGGCCATGCGCTCCACCGCGAAGTCATAAGCATCATCCTGTGGCAGGTCCACCTGCCGATAGAAGGCCTGCTTGCCAAGCTCCTTGGACAGTGCGCTGCCACGGGTGGCCCGCTCGATCAGATCCCGGGTTTCGGCTTCGAGCCGATCAGGGGCAACGGCCTTGTTGATGAGTCCCCAGTCGGCCGCGGTGGCCGCATCGATGGCATCGCCGGTCATGGCCATCTCCAGGGCGCGCTTGCGGCCCACGTTGCGCGCCACCGCCACCAGCGGGGTGTGACAGAACAGGCCCGCCTTGCCGCCGGGAATGGCAAACATCGCAGTGCTGGCGGCCACCGCGAGGTCACAACTGGCCACCAACTGGCACCCGCCGGCCGTTGCCAGCGCGTGGACCCGCGCCACGACGGGCTGCGGAAGGCTCTGGATCGTGTTCATCATCGTGGTGCACACCCGGAACAGTTCACGCGCCTGCTCCAGACCTGCGCCCGCCATGTCGGCGAAATCATGGCCGGCGCTGAACACCGGGCCGTTGGCGGCCAGAATCACCCCGCGCGCGTCGGTCCGCGCGATCGCCGTCAACGCGGCTGTCAGTTCGCGCATCACACCCAGCGACAGGGCATTGCGTTGATCGACGCGGTTCAGCGTCACCGTGGTGATCGGCCCGTCGGCCGCGACAAGGAGATGCTCGTAGCTCATGGCCGCATTTGCTACGGGCGGCCTTTTCAATGCATGGCCTGCGGGTCAGGCCACGCCGTTGGCCTTGAACCAATCCAGCGCGCGCTTCCAGCCGTCGTCTGCCGCTTCCTTGCGGTAACTGGGCCGGTAGTCGGCGTGGAAGGCATGCGGTGCATCGGGGTAGACCACGAATTTCGACGCCCTGGCCGCCGCGTCGCCCGAAGCCAGCGCGACTTTCATCTTCTCGACCGTTTCCAGCGGGATGCCGGTGTCCGCCCCGCCGTAGAGGCCGAGCACCGGCCCGGCCAGATGGGCGGCGATATCGATCGGGTTCTTCGGCGTGAGGTCGTTCTGAGCGCCGACCAGGCGACCATACCAGGCCACGCCCGCCTTCACGTTCTTGTTGTGGGCCGCGTACAGCCAGGTCTGGCGTCCACCCCAGCAGAAGCCTGTGACGGCCAGTTTCCTGACGTCACCGCCGTTGGCCGCGGCCCACTTCACGGTGGCGTCGAGGTCGCCCATGACCTGGGCATCCGGCACCTTGGAGATGACTTCGGCCATGAGCTTGGCCATTTCACCGTAGCTCTGGGCGTCACCCTGGCGCTGGAACAGCTCGGGCGCAATGGCCAGGTAGCCGGCCTTGGCGAAGCGGCGTGTCGTGTCGGCGATGTACTCGTGCACACCGAAGATCTCGGACAGCACCAGCACCACGGGCAGCCCGGTCTTGCTGGCGGGCGCGGCCCGGTAGGCAGCCATCTTGAAGCCGTTGACGTCAATAGTCACCTCACCGGCTGTCAGGCCCTCACTGGACGTCTTGATGGCTGTCTGCGCCATGATCGGCAAGGTGGACGCGGCATAGCCCACGCCCAGCGCCGCCTTGAGCGCCGTTCGCCGGGTGGCGCCGGCCTCGGTGGAACGGCCGGGCAGCAAGGCATTGAATTCGGATTGAAGGTCTTCGCGCAGCATCGTCGGGACTCCGTGGGTGGGGTGATATTGGGTGGAAAGTGCGACCCAAGCCTGGAGACAGGCTGAACCGTGCTGCCAGTCTATTGGAGAACAATGGCCGTTGTGCGCACGAGGGTTTCCATCTGCACATCGCGGTACCAGACGAAACCGTCCGGTATTTCGTCAGTGCGCCTGGTCCCAGTTCGGCCCTACACCCACCTCGGCCAGCAGCGGCACCTTGAGCTGGGCCACACCGGCCATGAGGCGGGGGATCTCCACCCGCAGCCAGTCCACCTCGGCCTCGGGCACCTCGAACACCAGTTCGTCGTGCACCTGCATGATCATCTTCGTGCCGCGCTGTTCGGCGTCCAGCACCTGCTGCACCGCCACCATGCTCATCTTGATCAGGTCCGCCGCCGTGCCCTGCATCGGCGCATTGATCGCCGCGCGCTCGGCGCCGCTTCGCCGCGGTCCATTGGGCGAGTTGATCTCCGGAAGGTACAGGCGCCGGCCGAACACCGTCTCCACGTAGCCCTGGGCCTTGGCCATCTGCCTGGTCTCGTCCATGTAGCGCTTGACGCCGGGGTAGCGCTGGAAATAGCGGTCGATGTAGGCGGCGGCCGCCTTGGTCTCGATGTCGAGGTTCTTGGCCAGGCCAAAGGCGCTCATGCCGTAGATCAGACCGAAGTTGATCACCTTGGCGTAGCGGCGCTGCTCGGAACTCACCTGCTCCGGCTCCAGGCTGAACACCTCGGCCGCCGTGGCACGGTGCACGTCCTGCCCATCGGTAAAGGCGCGCAGCAGGGCCTCGTCGCCACTGAGGTGCGCCATGATGCGCAGTTCGATCTGGCTGTAGTCGGCGCTGGCGATCAGGCTGCCCGGTGGCGCGACAAAGGCCTCGCGCACGCGCCGGCCCTCGGGCGTGCGGATCGGGATGTTCTGCAGGTTCGGGTCGTTGCTGGACAGGCGCCCGGTCACCGCTACCGCCTGCGCGTAGTGGGTGTGCACGCGCCCGGTGCGCGGGTCGGCCAGCTGGGCCAGTTTGTCGGTGTAGGTGCCCTTGAGCTTGGCCAGGCCACGGTGCTCCAGAATCTTGGCGGGCAGCGGGTAGTCCTCGGCGAGCTTCTCCAGCACCTCCTCGTCGGTGCTGCGCGCACCGGTGGCAGTCTTTTTGATGACGGGCAGGCCGAGCTTGTCGAAGAAGATTTCACCCAGCTGCTTGGGGCTGCTCAGGTTGAAGGGCTGGCCGGCAATCGCGTAGGCCTCGTTCTCCAGCGCCACGATGCGCTGGCCCAGTTCCTGGCTCTGGCGGGCCAGCGTGGGGGCGTCGATCAGCACGCCGTTGCGCTCGATGCGGTACAGCGTCTCGCTGCTGGCGATCTCCAGCTCGTAGATGGCGCGCAGCTTGTGAGCGGCCTGCAGCCGGGGCCAGAGCGTGCGGTGCACGTCCAGCGTCAGGTCGGAGTCCTCGCACGAGTACTGCGCTGCCCGGACGACGTCGACCTGCGCGAACGGGATCTGGTGCGCACCCTTTCCGCACAGCTCCTCGTAGCTGATGCCGCCGCGGCCCAGGTGGCGCTCGGCCAGGCTGCTCAGGCCGTGCGGCTTGTGCACCTCCAGCACATAGCTCTGCAACATGGTGTCGTGGGCGTAGCCCTGCACCTCGATGCCGTGATTGGCAAAGACGTGGCGGTCGTACTTGATGTGCTGGCCCAGCTTGGGCCGCTGCGGGTTTTCCAGCCAGGGCTTCAGGCGCGCCAGCACCTCGTCGAACGGCAGCTGCTGCGGTGCGTCCGGGCCGTCGTGGCGCAGCGGGATGTAGGCGGCCTCGCCGGGGGTTACGCTGAAAGATATACCGACGATCTGGGCGCGCATCTCGTCGAGCGAGGTGGTTTCGGTGTCGAGCGCGACCAGGTCCGCCGCTTCAACCCGGGCCAGCCAGGTGTCGAAGGCCTCCCAGGTCAGGATGGTGTCGTAGGTTTTGGCAGAGACCGCCGACGTCGCCGGGGCCGGATCGTCAAACAGGCCCATGTTTGCGCCCTGCTGCACGTCGGCGCGGCCGGTTGCGGGCGCGGGACCGGCGCCGGATGCGCCCGCATCGCCGCCCAGCGCCCTGGCCAGGCCCTTGAAGCCGAATTTCTCATAAAAATCACGCAAACCCAGCGTTTTCTGGTCATTGATAGCTATCGAATCTAGAGCAGGCAGGCCGTCGATCCAGTCGTCCAGCGCACAATCGGTCTTGACCGTCAGCAGCGATCGCGCGGTCGGGAGCCAGTCCAGTGCCTTGCGCAGGTTCTCGCCGGCGGCGCCCTTGATCTTGTCGGCGTTGGCAACCACGGCGTCGAGCGAGCCGTATTCCTGCAACCACTTGGCGGCCGTCTTCGGGCCGACCTTTTCCACGCCGGGCACGTTGTCCACCTGGTCGCCCACCAGGGTCTGGAAGTCCACCATCAGGCGCGCCGGCACGCCGAATTCGGCCACCACACCGGCCAGGTCGCGCCGGCGGCCGTTCATGGTGTCGATGATGGTGATGTGCTCATCCACGAGTTGGGCCAGGTCCTTGTCGCCGCTGGAGACAATCACCTCGATGCCCTGGCGCGCGGCGGTGACGGCCAGCGTGCCGATCACGTCGTCGGCTTCCACACCGGGCACATTGAGCACCTTCCAGCCCAGCAGGCGCACCACCTCGTGGATCGGCGGAATCTGCGCGCGAAGGTCGTCGGGCATGGGGCTGCGTTGCGCCTTGTACTCGGGGTAGATCGCGTCGCGGAAGGTCGGACCCTTGGCGTCGAAAACGCAGGCGGCGTAGTCGGCCCGCACCTCCTTGCGCAACGCCTGCATCATGTTGATCATGCCCCGGATGGCTCCGGTGGCCGGACTGGAGGGGTCGCCGGGCACGGCGCGCAGGTCGGGCATGGCATGGAAGGCGCGGTAGAGATAGCTGGAGCCATCCACCAGCAACAGGGTCTTCTTGTCGTTCATGGCCGCATTGTGCATGGGCCGCCGCCCGCGCGCGCGCCCCTACAATCCTCACTGGCGCCGGGAGACCGGGGTCTTGCAGCACATGGCGTGCCGCGATGCCCCAGTGGCTTGTTTTTCAAAGAAATAGCCCATTTCCCATCGTCAAATGGTCACTAGCAGCTATATTTTCATGAGCATTTCGCGTTCGCAACCTGCCTGTACGGCGGTGCGCCGCGGTGCCCACAACCCTCCATTGAACGATGGCCGTATTTACCGAAGTCACCCCGGATGAGGCCCAGCGCCTCCTGAGCGAACTGCATCTGGGCCAGCTCAGCGAACTGCGCGGCATCGAGGGCGGCATCGAGAACACCAATTACTTTGCCACCACCAGCGCAGGCCCTTGGGTGATGACGCTGTTCGAGCGCCTTTCGTTCGAGCAGCTGCCGTTCTACCTCTACCTGATGAAGCACCTGGCGCGGCACGGCATTCCGGTGCCCGATCCGGCGGCCAACGACCAAGGCGAAATCCTGCACAGGGTCTGCGGCAAACCTGCAGCGGTGGTGAGCCGCCTGCGCGGCAAAAGCCAGCTGGCGCCCGACGTGAGTCATTGCGCTGCGGTTGGCACCATGCTCGCGCGCATGCACCTGGCCGGACGCGACTTCAACCGCCACCAGCCCAATTTGCGCGGCCTGCCCTGGTGGAACGAAACCGTGCCCGTGGTGCTGCCGTTTCTCGATCCATCGCAGGCGGCGCTGATCCGCAGTGAATTGGCCTTCCAGAACCACATCGCGGCCTCCAGCGGCTATGCCGCCTTGCCACGCGGGCCAGTCCATGCCGACCTGTTCCGCGACAACGTGATGTTCGACGGCGCGGAACTCACCGGCTTCTTTGATTTCTATTTCGCGGGCGTCGACACCTGGTTGTTCGACATTGCCGTCTGCCTGAACGACTGGTGCATCGACCTGGCCACCGGTGCGCACGCCGCCGATCGGGCCCGTGCCTTCCTGGACGCGTACCGCGACGTGCGCCCGCTATCGGCTGCGGAGCGGCACCTGCTGCCCGCCCTGCTGCGCGCCGGCGCGTTGCGTTTCTGGGTTTCCCGGCTGTGGGACTACCACCTGCCCAGGGAAGCCTCCATGCTGAAACCCCACGACCCCACCCACTTTGAACGGGTGCTGCGCCAGCGCATGGCTCACCCGGTAGCGGCCTGACATGAAACTCAATATCGTTCCTGCGCGCACCGGCCTGGTCTGGGTGAAGCTCGGCATCACCACCTTCTTCCGCCAGCCGCTGGCCTTCGCCGGCCTGTTCTTCATGTTCATGGCCCTGATGTCCGTGGCGACCCTGGTGCCCTTCGTGGGCAGTGCGCTGGCCCTGACCCTTCTGCCGGCAGCGACGCTGGGCCTGATGGCGGCGACGCTGGAAGCCAGCAAGGGCAAGTTCCCGATGCCAACGATCCTGATCAGCGCCTTTCGGGCCGGGCGTGAGCGGATGCGGGCCATGCTGACACTGGGCGCCTTCTATGCGGTGGGCTTTCTCGCCATCATGGGCATTTCGACCCTTTTCGACGGCGGCAAGTTTGCCCGTCTCTATCTGCTGGGCGGCAAGATCACGCAGGAACTGGTCTCGGCGCCCGATTTCCAGACGGCCATGTGGGTCTCCACGGCGCTGTACCTGCCGCTTTCCATGCTCTTCTGGCACGCACCGGCGCTGGTGCACTGGCACGGCGTGTCCCCCATGAAGAGCCTGTTCTTCAGCATCGTGGCCTGCGTGCGTAACGTGGGCGCCTTCACGGTCTACGGGCTGGCCTGGCTCGGCGTGTTCATCGCCGCCGCGCTGGTGGTGATGCTCGTCGCCGGTGTGGTCGGCAGCGCCGATTTCGCCGCTGCGGCCATGGTGCCGCTCATGCTGCTGCTGGCATCGATGTTCTTCACCTCGATGTATTTCACGGTGCGCGACTGCTTTGTCACCGACGAGACCGAAACACCTGGGAACCTGTGACGCGCGAGCAAGCAGCGGCAGGGCATCCATGCCATTGACCCGATGGTGCCCGGTCAGAGCAGCGGGCTCATCATCTGCACCGCGTTCTCCAGCGTGCGCCGCCACCAGGGGCGCGCCAGCCATTGGGCCTGATCGATCGGTGTGGACCGGGCCGCATAGCGCGCCTGCAGCTCGCGGGTGGCCGCAGAAAAGTCCATGTCATACGCGATCAGCGAGACCTCGAAGTTGAGCTCGAAACTGCGCAGATCCAGGTTGACCGTCCCAAAGATCGTGACCTCGCCATCGATCACCATGCTCTTGGTGTGCAGCAACCCGTCACCAAAGCACAGCACTTCGACGCCGGCTGCCAGCAGGTCGTTGAAATAGGCATTGCCGGCATAGCGCACCAGCATCGAGTCCACGCGCGCCGGCACGATCAGCACCACCCGCACGCCGCGCATCGCCGCCGAACGCAGGGCCGTCAGCAAGGCCTCGCTCGGAATGAAATAGGGCGTGGTCAGCACGACTTCGCGCCGGGCCGAATAGATCGCGGCCAGAAGCAACTGCTCGATGTGCCGGCTCGACGACTGCGGACCACTGGGGAAAATCTGGACCAGGCTGGAGCCGGCGGGCGGCAGGTCGGGCGGGGGCGGGGGCGCGAAGTCGGCGCCGGTCTGCAGGGCTGTGAGCGACAGCGAGACGGCCTCCAGCGCCCAGGCGGCCGGCCCCTCGACACGCACCATGGCATCCACCCACTCGCCGACGCCCGCATCCTGCTTGAAGAAACGCGGATCTGCGATGTTCATGCTGCCGGTATAGGCGATGCGCCGGTCGATCACCGCGATCTTGCGGTGATCGCGCAAATCAAAACGCACAAACAAGGCCCGCAGCGGGTTCACCGGCAGAACCTCGACCACCTTCACTCCGGCCGCCCGCAGTCGGGCGACCGATTCGGACTTGAAGAACGGGCGGCTGCCCAACGAATCCATCAGCGCACTGCACGCCACCCCGCGCTGCGCCGCCCGGGTCAGCGCGGCCACGAAATCGTCCACGAACCCACCCGCACTCCAGATGTAGAACTCGGTATGAACCGAGGCCGTTGCCGCATCGATATCCGCAATCAGTGCCTGCATGCTCGATTCGCTGTCGGGCAGCAGCTGCAGGCGATGCCCGGCCATCAGGGGCATGCCGACCGCCCCGCTGGCCAGCCGGCAGATGCCCTGCGCACCCGGTGCCAGGCTGTCAGGCGCCGCGAGGCTGGCGGCCGGAATGCCGCGCGCCCATTCGAGCACCTGGGGTTGCATCGCAATGGCGCGGCGCATCCAGGTCCGGCCCAGTCGGCGCTCGCCGATCAGCAGGTACATCACCACGCCCACCACCGGCACCAGGATCACCAGCAGCAGCCAGGCCAGCGCACTGCCATTGGTGTTGCGCCGGGAAAACAACCGAAGGGCAACCGCCAACAAAACGGCCACGTGAAGAAGGGTCAGCAGGCTGAAGTCCATGGCCGGAGTGTAGTGTCCGGCAGGAGAAGGCGTCACCACGCAGGAGCGACCGTCAGCGCCCGCGCCTGATGCAGAATGAGGCCTTCGCGGATTGAGGAAACCGACATGAAGACATCCATCACCCTGGCGATCGCCCTGCTACTCTTCCCCTTGCTCGCCGCTGCCCAGAAGCCGATCTACCAGTCCACAGACAAGGCGGGGCCCGTCTTTTCAGACACGCCGACGCCTGGGGCCACGCAGGTCGATCTGCAGCCGATCAATGTGATCCAGACGCCGAAGGTCGCCCCATCCTCCCAGCTACCGCAAGCGCCGGCGGCCGCCTACGGGCAACTGCTGATCACGTCGCCGGCCAATGGCGACACGTTCTGGGTCAATTCGGGCAATCTCCAGGTTCAGGTGTACCTTCAGCCGCCGTTGAACTCCACCCTGGGCGACACCTTGCGGCTGCGGGTCAACGGCAACCCGCTGCCGCGCAGCTTCACTTCGAACACGATCAACGTCACGCAGGGTGATTTCAACCTGGCCGCAGACGCCGACAATATCCAGCAAACCGTGCAGGTGGCCGTGGTCGACACCGCCGGCAAGGTCCTGATCGAATCACCTTCAATCAGCTTGTTCCTGCGCCGGCACATCCAGTACAACCGGGTCGCGCCCCGCCAATGATGTCGGCCTGATCGCCGCCGACCTTGGCCGGTACGGTGTTCAGATCGGCGTGAGCTTGGCCACCGACAGCGCCAGCCACTTCACGCCATGGCGGGGGAAATCCACCTGGGCACGCGCATCATCGCCGGTGCCTTCGATGGCCAGCACTTTGCCTTCGCCGAACTTGTTGTGAAACACCTTCTGGCCAGCCTTCAGGCCGTGCGCGGGGTCGGCTTTCTGGGGCGGGACCGGCGGACTCCTGAAGCTGTCGGCGTTTGCGCCAAAACTGCTGCGGCCCCAGGACGGCTGCGCCACGCCACCCGGAACGCCCCCGTACCCGGTGCCCAGGCCGGCTCCAAATCCCTGGTTCTTTGGCGTGATCCACTTCAGCGCCGCCTCGGGCAGTTCGTCGAAAAAACGGCTCTTGAGGTTGTAGCGGGTCTGGCCATGCAACATGCGGGTCTGCGAATGGCTCAGGTACAGGCGCTTGCGGGCCCGCGTGATGGCCACATACATCAGGCGGCGCTCTTCTTCGAGCCCTTCGTAGTCGCTCATTGCGTTTTCGTGGGGGAACAGGCCCTCCTCCATGCCGGTGATGAAGACGCAATCGAATTCCAGCCCTTTGGCGGCGTGCACCGTCATGAGCTGGATCGCGTCCTGCCCGGCCTGGGCCTGGTTGTCGCCTGACTCCAGCGCGGCATGGGTCAGAAAGGCCGCCAGGGGGCTCAGGGTCTCGCCGGTCTCGGCGTCCGGCGCCAGCACCTCGGCGGGCGACGCGGTGGCCGCCGCAGGATCCAGCCCCTGGCTCACCGGGCTTTGCGTCAGCGCGGCCCCCAGTTCGTCCACCGGCAGCGCCACCGCGTCGCGGCCAAACCCCTCCTGCGTGACGAAGCTTTCGGCTGCGTTCACCAGTTCTTCAAGGTTCTCGATGCGGTCGGCACCTTCACGGTCCAGCCGGTAGTGCTCGATCAGGCCGCTGTGGTCCAGCACCAGTTCGATGATCTCGCGCAGGGTCAGGCCTGCCGTTTGCTCGCGCAGCACGTCGATCTTCGCGACAAACGCGCCGAGGTTGGCGCCCGCCTTGCCCGGCACCGCGCTGACGGCGTCGTGCAGCGAGCAGCCGGTGTCCCGCGCCACGTCCTGCAGCTGCTCCAGGCTGCGCGCGCCGATGCCGCGCGGCGGGAAGTTGACGACGCGCAAGAAGCTGGTGTCGTCGTTCTTGTTCTCGAGCAGCCGCAGGTAAGCCAGCGCATGCTTGATTTCGGCACGCTCGAAGAAACGCAGTCCGCCGTACACGCGATACGGCATGCCTGCATTGAACAGCGCCGTCTCGATCACCCGGCTCTGGGCGTTGCTGCGGTAGAGCACGGCGATTTCCTGGCGCTGCAGGCCATCGCCTTTGACGAGCTGGCGCATCTCGTCGACCATCCATTGCGCCTCGGCAAAGTCGCTGGTCGCCTCGTACACCCGCACCGGCTCGCCGGGACCCTGGTCGGTGCGCAGGTTCTTGCCCAGGCGTTTCTTGTTGTGGCCAATGAGCTCGTTGGCCGAATCGAGGATGTTGCTGAAGCTGCGGTAGTTCTGCTCCAGTTTGATCTGGTGCTGC
>Ga0268298_10002956_pt1 | contig 17960 bp, 18 predicted proteins | sample WWTPWeurt_MetaG_FD_194462 | JGI IMG/M metagenome (GOLD analysis project Ga0268298, IMG submission 194462) | Activated sludge microbial communities from WWTP in Nijmegen, Gelderland, Netherland - WWTP Weurt | ecosystem: Engineered > WWTP > Aerobic digester > Activated sludge | place...
CTGGGGGAGTAGGGCAGGCCTGCGGCCACCGGGCCGCTGGCGCTGCCCACCACCTCGCCACGGTTGTTCACCGCGCTCAGGCGGCTCAGGTAGCCGGCGGGGCCGACATCAAACCAGGCCTGCGCTGCGGTGTTCCACACGGCGGCGCGCGTGATGGGCAGGCCTTGCGGGAAGATGGCGTCGGGCAGGGTGCGCGTGCCGGTGTCGAAATCGCCCACCGCATAGCCCAGGTCGTTGATGGCGTTGGCGCGGCTGAAGTTGCCGGGCATGCTGCCGTGCAGATCGATCAGCGCGCCGCTCGGCGTTGCGGCGGTGGCGCGAAAGCCGCTGCCGGCCCCGCTGCAGTTGGCCGCAGGCACCGTAGCGCCCACGCCCACGCCAGTGGCGTTGATGCCCGCGAGATGCAGCACCGTGCCGGCCGGCCCGAGTGCCTGCCAGGGCGCCGCGCCGGCGCCCGTGCCGATCCAGCCCTGGTAATTGCCGCACAGCGGCATCTGCGCGTCGAGCCCGTCGGTGTGTTGCAGTGCGATCTGACCGGCTGCGTTGAAGCCGCGCGCTTGCAGGCCGCTGGTTTGCGTGGCGGTGCGCGTGGGTGAGGCCAGCGTGGTGAGCGTGCCGTCCGCATGGCGCAGCACCACCTGGCGCACCACGGCGCCGCTGCCATCCAGCGTGGTGGACGTGCCGGCCAACTGGCCCTTGGCGTTGATGGCAGTGAACTGCGTGCTCGCGCCAAAGCCGCCGCCCAGCGCGGTGAGCGTGCCGGTGCGGGTGTCGTACAGCACGGCCGAGTCGCTCAAGGTGCACAGGCCGTTGCAGGGCAGGAAGCCGCGGCCCAGGATCAGCCCGCTGTCGTTGAAGGCGGTGACGCTGCTCAAGGGCAGCGGGGTGACGGTGTAGACCGGGTGGCTTTGCGCCCCGGCGGGTGCGGCGACCAGCGACGCCAGCAATGCTGCGAGCGAGAGTGTGGTGGCGCGCATCATGGTGCCGTCCGGATGACAAAGTTGTCCATCAGGCCCACGCCCTCGAAGCCGGCGTATCCGGGCGTGATCTGCAGTGGGTGGCTGCCCAGCTCGATGCCATTGACGCTGGCGCTCACCTCCCCGGCGGCCGGGTCGTAGCGGATCGCCAGGCGGTTGAACACCAGGTCTTCAACCACGCCTGTGGCCAGCAGCGGGCCGGCCTTGCCGTTCAGTCGAAGCTCGTAGACCAGCGGGCCACCAAATACGCTGCCCTGCGCGTTGTGCAGGCTCAGCCACACCTGGCCGGCGGTGGCAAAGTTGTTGAGTGTGGCCGCCGTTGCCGTCAGGCCGATCGCCACATAGGTGCCCGGGATGTTGGGCGGCTGGCCATCGGCTGATACGGTGTACGCAATATTCGGCTGCCGGAAGGGCAACAGCGCGGTGGGCACGTTTGCCAGGTTGTCCACCTGCAGCTGCGAGCAGGCCATGCCCCAGCGGTCGGTGGGCTGCAGGGGCGACGGCAGCTCGTTCGGATTGATGCCCGTGTAGCACCAGCCCCAGGTGGATGCCCCCTCCGGTGCGATCCAGCTGCTGCCCTTGCTGCCGGGGTACTCGACCCAGAAGCCATTGATGTTGCGGCCCAGCGCCTTGAGCTGGCCCTTGCCCCCCGCCGGCCGCACGGGCGCCGACAGATCGCCGGTGCCTGCCAGGCCGAAGGACTCTCGCACCAGGATGTCCGGTGCTGGCGGCTTGGTCGGCAGCACCGATACGGCTGCGGGCGTGCTCTTGGCATCACCCGCACCGCTCTTCAGCGTGTGCGCGGTGGGCACCGCTGCCTGCGGTGTCGCCGCAGAATCGTCTCCGCCACCACAAGCGCTCAGGGCCACGGCCGTGGCCATCACGGCCGACAGGGCCCAGCGGGTTCGTTTCATCATCTGCTTCCCTTGATTGTTCGCATCGGTGCGTGCCACGACACGCGGCACCGCCCACAGAGCGAGCCCGTTCGCGGCAAATACATGCGGCGCGAGAAAAGGGCGAGGTGCCGCCCGCGTCGCACAGTCGACAAACCGCACAGAAGCTTGTCGCGCAAGCGCACGTCGCGCTTCAGAGCTTGAGGCGCCTGCGCTTGCTGAACGAGAAAATCCTTTGCCAATCAAAGGCTTACTGTTGAATCCAGCGGCACTGAAAAGCTGGCACGTCGATTGCGAATCAAGGCTTGTCTGCCACCCCGGCAGGCCAGCCCTGGAGCAGCGCGATGGACACCGCCAAGCCGATTTACCTGGACTACGCCGCCACCACGCCGGTGGACCCGCGCGTGGTGCAGGTGATGGTGCCCTACCTGTACGAGCAGTTCGGCAACCCCGCCTCGCGCAGCCACGCCTTCGGCTGGGCGGCCGAGGAGGCCGTGGAGATTGCACGTGAGCATGTGGCCGCACTGATCGGTGCCGACCCGCGCGAGATCGCGTGGACGTCCGGCGCCACCGAATCCAACAACCTGGCCATCAAGGGCGCGGCGCAGTTTCACCAGGGCAAGGGCAAGCACCTGATCACGGTGAAGACCGAGCACAAGGCCGTGCTCGACACCATGCGCGAGCTGGAGCGCACGGGCTTCGAGGTGAGCTACCTCGACGTGCAGGCCGATGGCCTGCTCGATCTGGAGGTGCTCAAGGCCGCGCTGCGGCCCGACACCATCCTGGTGTCGGTGATGGCCGTCAACAACGAGATCGGCGTGGTGCAGGACATCGACGCCATCGGCGCGTTGTGTCGCAGCCGGGGCATCCTGTTTCATGTGGACGCGGCGCAGGCCAGCGGCAAGATCGAGCTCGACATGCGGCGTCAGCCGATCGATCTGCTGAGCCTGTCCGCGCACAAGACCTATGGGCCCAAGGGCATCGGTGCGCTGTATGTGCGCCGCAAGCCGCGCGTGCGCATCGAGGCACAGATGCACGGCGGCGGCCACGAGCGCGGCATGCGCTCGGGCACGCTGCCCACGCACCAGATCGCGGGCATGGGCGAGGCCTACCGCCTGGCCAAGCTGCACATGGCCGCCGAGAACGAGCGCATCCGCGCGCTGCGTGATCGGCTGCTGGCGCGCCTGTCCGGCATCCCCGAGATCATCGTCAATGGCCACCCCGAGCAGCGCGTGCCGCACAACCTGAACGTGAGCTTCCAGTTCGTCGAGGGCGAATCGCTGCTGATGGGCATCAAGGGTGTGGCGGTCTCGTCCGGCTCTGCCTGCACCTCGGCCAGCCTGGAGCCCAGCTACGTGCTGCGCGCGCTGGGCTTGAGCGACGAGGTGGCGCACAGCTCGATCCGCTTCTCCATCGGCCGCTTCAGCACCGAGCAGGACATCGACGAGGCCGCCGAGCGCGTGCGCCTCACCGTCGAGCGCCTGCGCGCGCTCAGCCCGCTGTGGGACATGCACGTGGCCGGCGTCGACATCGCCAGCATCCAGTGGGCCAGTCACTGAGCCTCAACAGATTCGACAACCCCGCAACAGGACCTCAGCCATGGCATACAGCGACAAGGTCATCGACCACTACGAGCACCCGCGCAATGTGGGCGCCTTTGCAGCCGACGATGCAGGCGTGGGCACCGGCATGGTGGGCGCGCCGGCCTGCGGTGATGTGATGAAGCTGCAGATCCGCGTCAACCCCGCCACCGGCATCATCGAGGACGCTCGTTTCAAGACTTATGGATGCGGCTCCGCCATCGCGTCCAGCTCGCTGGTCACCGAATGGGTGAAGGGCAAGACGCTCGAGCAGGCGCTGGAGATCAAGAACAGTGCCATCGCCGAAGAGCTGGCCCTGCCGCCCGTGAAGATCCACTGCTCGATCCTGGCCGAGGACGCCATCAAGGCCGCGGTGAGCGACTACCGGCAGAAGGCCTCGGGTGCGGTGATCGAGAAGCCAGCCTGCACGCCTGCCAACGTTTGACGCTACACACAGTCTCACACACAACGCTCACGCATCCCCCCGGAGATCCACCATGGCCTGCCAGTCCCAACCCAACGCCACCGCCTGCGCCACCCTGCCGCCGCCCGCGGTGATGCCCACACTCGCCGAGGGCGCGCAGGCCCTGAACATCAGCGACGCCGTGGTCAGCAAGGTGGGCGAGCTGCTCGCCGAAGAGAACGACCCCAACCTGCGCCTGCGCATCTTCGTGACGGGCGGCGGCTGCTCGGGCTTCCAGTACGGCTTCTCGTTCGACGACGCGCCCAAGGAGGACGACCTCGAGGTGGTGCGCGGCGATGTGAAGGTGCTGGTGGACGCCATGAGCCTGCAGTACCTGATGGGCGCCGAGATCGACTACGAGGACAGCCTCGAAGGCTCGCGCTTCGTGATCCGCAACCCCAACGCCACCAGCACCTGCGGCTGCGGCAGCTCGTTCAACGTCTAGCCGGAGGCCGCGATGCCCGTCACCGTCACCCCCAAGGCCGCCAAGCAGATCCAGAAGGCGCTCACCCAACGCGGCAGCGGCCTCGGCCTGCGCGTGGCGGTGAAGACCAGCGGCTGCTCGGGCTATGCCTATGCGCTCGAGTTCGTGGACGAGGCCACGCCCGAGGACCAGGTGTTCAGCAGCGAGGGCGTGCAGGTGCTGGTGGACGCCAAGAGCCTGCCGATGGTGGACGGCACCCAGCTCGACTGGGTGCGCGAGGGCCTGAACGAGGGCTTCAAGTTCAACAACCCCAACGCCACCGCCGCCTGCGGTTGTGGTGAATCGTTCGCGCTGTAGGCCTGCGCGCTGAGGTGATCCGCCATGGCACTGCTGCAAATCGCTGAACCGGGCCGCTCGGCGGCACCCCACCAGCATCGTCTTGCGGTGGGCATCGATCTGGGCACCACCAACTCGCTGGTGGCCAGCCTGCGCAGCGGTGTGCCGGTGGTGCTGGCTGATGCCGAAGGACAGCCGCTGTTGCCCTCGGTGGTGCACTACGCAGCCGACGGCGTGGTGACGGTGGGCGCGGCAGCGGCCCGGCTCGCAGCAGCGGACCCGTTGAACACGGTGGCCTCGGCCAAGCGCCTGATCGGCCGCTCGCTGGCCGACATCGCGCCCGGCATCGTCCCCTATCCGCTGGAGGCCATCGGCAGCAGCGCGGTGGGCGTGCGCACGGTGGCGGGCGTGAAGAGCCCGGTGGCAGTGGGCGCCGAGGTCTTGAAGGCGCTCAAAGACCGCGCCGAGGCCGCACTCGGCGGGCCGCTGGTGGGCGCCGTGATCACCGTGCCGGCCTACTTTGACGACGCCCAGCGCCAGGCCACCAAGGACGCCGCACGCGCGGCGGGCCTCAACGTGCTGCGCCTGCTCAACGAGCCCACGGCCGCTGCGGTGGCCTATGGCTTGGATACCGCCAGCGAGGGCGTCTTCGTGGTCTACGACCTGGGCGGTGGCACCTTCGACGTGAGCATCCTGCGCATGACGCGCGGCGTGTTCGAGGTGCTGGCCACCAACGGCGATGCGCAGCTGGGCGGCGACGATGTGGACCAGGCTGTGGTCGGATGGTTCTGTGCGCAGCACGCCGGCTTGGCTTGGGGTGCGGCCGACGCCAGCGCGCTCCGCGCGGCCGCGCGAGCGGCCAAGGAGGCCCTGTCCGCGTGCACTGAGATCACCATGCAATGCACGAGCGGCGCCGATGGTGTGCGCCACAGCGCCACGCTCACCCGCGCCGTTTTCGAGGCCCTGGTGCAGCCGCTCGTGGACCGCACGCTGGGCCCTGTGAAGCGCGCGCTGCGCGACGCCGGCTTGAGGCCCGCCGATGTGGACGGCGTGGTGCTGGTGGGTGGCTCCACCCGGCTGCTGCCGGTGCGCCGCGCGGTGGCGCAGCTGTTTGGTCGCGAGCCGCACACCGGCATCAATCCGGACGAGGCGGTGGCGCTCGGCGCCGCGATCCAGGCCGATCAACTCGCGGGCAATCGCATTGCCGGCGACAACGGCCTGCTGCTGCTGGATGTGTGCCCGCTTTCGCTCGGCCTGGAGACCATGGGCGGCCTGGTGGAGAAGGTGATTCCGCGCAACTCCACCGTGCCCACCGCGCGCGCGCAGGAGTTCACCACCTTCAAGGACGGCCAGACGGCCATGGCCTTGCACGTGGTGCAGGGTGAGCGTGAGCTGGTGAGCGATTGCCGCTCTCTGGCGCGCTTCACGCTGCGCGGCATCCCGCCCATGGTGGCCGGCGCAGCGCGCATCCGCGTCACGTTTCAGATCGATGCAGACGGGCTGCTCAGCGTCAGCGCGCAAGAGCAGGTGAGCGGCGTGCAGGCGCACGTGGAAGTCAAACCCAGCCACGGGCTTGCCGGCGGGCAGGTGACCGGCATGCTGCGCGACGCCATCGGCCACGCCGAATCGGACGCCGCCGCCCGCATGCTGCGCGAGGCCGAGGTGGAGGCGCGCCAGTTGCTCGACGCGGTGGAGCGCGCGCTGCAGCAGGACGGCCGCCTGCTCGTGCCCAAAGAGCAATTCAGCATCCTGCGCGCCATGCAGGACGTGGCCGATGCGCTGGAGCAATGCGCCGAGGGCGAAGGCATCGACGCCATCGAGCAGAAGGCCTTGCGCGAGCAATTGCGCCGCGCCAGCGAGGGCTTGAACCAGGCCACCACCGCCTTCGCCGCCCGGCGCATGGACGCCTGCGTGCGCGGCGCCTTCACCGGCCAGCGAATTGATGCGCTGGATGCGTCTGAGCCGCCCGCGGCCGAGGCCGCCGCTGCGCATGCCTTGGCCTGAAACCTGATCCTCGAGAGCCCGCCATGGCCATGCCAGTCACCAGCAGCACGCGCACAACCACAGCCGACAAGCCGCCCACGCCGGTGCGTGTGTTGCCGCATCCCGAAATGTGCCCGCAAGGCCTCAGCTTCGACGCGCGCACGGGCCAGAAGCTGCTGGACGCGCTGCTCAAGCAAGGCATCGCGGTGGAGCACGCCTGCGAGAAGGTCTGCGCCTGCGCCACCTGCCACGTGCACATCCGCGAAGGCTTTGATGCCTTGCCTGCGGCCACGGAGGACGAGGAAGATCAGCTCGGCGACGCCTGGGGCCTGGATGCCCAATCGCGCCTGTCGTGCTGCGTCAGGCTCGATGGCACGGCGCTGGTGATCGAGCTGCCGCGCTACACCAAGAACCACGCGCGGGAGAAGTGACGCGGGGCGGCTTGGGCCCGCCTTCAGTAAGGCCCATCCACCAGCCGCTCAGAAATCCACCACAGGTTGCCGAACGGATCCCGGATGCCACCCTGCCGGTCCTTGTAGGGCATGTCGGCCACGTCCATCACCTTGGTGCCGCCCTGCGCCATGGCCTGGCGCATCGCCTCATCGGCGTTCTCCACATAGAGGTAGTACGAAGCGGGCATGGCAGGAAAATCGGCCGAGGCCTCGCTGACCATCACCGTCGAGCTGCCGATTCGAACCTGTGCATTGGCGATGCGCTCGCCGTTCATGTGGCGCGCGGTCTCGATGCCGCCCAGGCCGAGCACGAGAAACTCAAGGAAGCGGTCGGCCCCGGCCACGAAAAAGTAGGGGGTCACTGTGTTGAATCCGGGTGGAATGCGCATGGGTTCTCCGCAGTTGCCAATGTTGGAGGCAGGCCAACTTCACTTGCGCTCAAGCAATGAGGCAGGCATTGTCGTTTGTTGAGATGGAGAACAAGGCCATCTCCTTACGCTCAGTGGCAGAAACAGAGCGCCAAAAGGCAAGACCTGATTCATTGCTCTGAAACACGAGCAAGTGGCATTTTTCAATCCCGTCCGCTCGAAGCGCCTGCAGCCCAGCGCGAAGCAGCAGACGCCCAAGCCCCCGACGCCGAAAGCTGGCGGACGTCACCAGGTGATGGATCAGGCCGCGCCGACCATCGTGGCCGCAAAGGATCGTGCCGACGATCATCCCTTCGTGTTCAGCGACAAAGCTCAGGCCGGGATTGCGTGCCAGGAAGCCCTCTATCGGGTGCTTCTCGTCGGCGGCACTGAGGCCAACCCCGGGTGTGCTCTTCCAGAGATCCATGGCTGCCTCATGGTCGCTGGTTTCAAATCGGCGGATGAGCGGCGACATGTCGTATGCGAGTCCAAGCGCTGGAAGTGAGATTGTTGCTGCGAGGGAGTTGGAGGCGCAGGCGAATACGCGGCTTGCAGTGGGTCATCGGTCCGCGCAGATGGCGAACAGGCTGCACCTGGATGGGAGGGATCCTTCTGGTCGCTCAGCGCCACTGCACGAGCGGACGACAAACCCGCCGCTGTGGCGCTGGTCAAGGGCCGTGTGCGTCTGCCTTTCTTGTGGCAAGTCGAGCCTCTTTCAACCACCTTCATCCATGGTTCGAGATGTTTGGTTGCCGCATGAGGTGAGATGGCCAGCCAATGCGAACCAGAAGACCCTCTGGCCCAGAGATCCCCACCTCGTACAAACCCCATTCCCGGTGACGCAGGATGCCCCCTGGTCGGATGATCAAGTCGTCAACGCGTGCAGCGATGGATTCGACCTGCGGAGTCCGGATAAAGATGCCGAACGGATTGTGCTCTGCTGGAACGCGCCAAGGTCCATCGCCCGCCTGGGTGAGATGCACTTCACACTCCCAACCTGTCAGGATGATGTAGTTTGCGTCGCCACCAGTCCTTGTAAACCCGAGGCGCTCCCAGAAAGGCATCGCTGCCAGCAGATCGTTGCATGGAACGATCGCAAAGGCTCCAACAGTCGTAGGAATCGGCATCGATTGTGGACCAGTTGGCCCCCTTGGTAGGAGACGTGAAGAGTAGCTTGGAATGGCTGGAGGCGTGGCCAGGCACATGCTTCCAGCCGGCGATTGCACTTTCTGCTTGAGCGCTGCGAAGCGTCTTTCTTGATGCCAAACGTGTGAGCCGATGCCGTGGGTGTGGCGCTTGGCCCGCGAGGCGAATGATGAGCGAAGAAGCCTCGCGGGCCAGGTGCCACGCCGGAGCGAGTCGGCTCGAGCAGAGGTTTGGGCTGCGCTGCTTCGAGCGGACCGATTGTGAGGCGTATGCTGCCCATATGCGATGGGCCGCTCTTCTTGCGCTGGCATGCCTGGCCGGGGCGGCCGGCACGTCGCTGGCTGATGACAGTCAGGCGGTTGACCCGCCCTCGCGTGCGCAAGATCAAGTTCGCGCTTGCCGGGGATTGCCCGAAGTAACTGTACGAGCCGCGGACGAGCAAGAGACTGAAGCCGCCTGCGAAGGTGCGGGTCGAGCGCTTGCATTCCTGGCTGGTGCCGGACTCAATGCGCCCCCACATACGAGCATCGATATCCTTTCAGAGTTGCCCGGAGAACTCGCTGGGCGAGCGGTTGGCTGCTACGTGCCTGAAACCCAGCGAGTCTTGATCCTGAGCTTTGATGCTTTCAAGGCTGGAGGTGGATGGTTTCAGATGCCGCCCTCTTGGGAACTGTACCGGGCAGCTGCCTCTCATGAAGTCGCTCATGCACTTGTCGGCTGCCGTTCAGAAACAAGGCGGCTGGCAGTCGCTGCGCATGAGTACGTCGCGTACGTGGTATTTTTTGCCACGATGGACAAGCAACTCCGATCTGCACTTCTCGCGAAATTTCCCGGTTCAGGGTTCCGGACGGCAGGCCAGATCAGCGACATCAGTCACATGGTGAACCCCAATCAATTTGGGGTGGATGCGTGGAGGCACTACATGAGATTCAAAGATGGCGGCCAATGGCTCAGAAAGATCATTGCTGGTGAGATCGTTCCTGACCCGGCTGATGATCCTGGCGCATCGACGCGCTGACATGCCAGGGCCTTGTGTCTCCCGTGCCGCCTCAAGGCTTGCAGGCCCACTGTTTCGGTGGGCAAGTGCAATTGCCAGACGCCCTGTTGTCTGGATCCACGCATGCGCCACCGCAGTACATGATGGCTTGGCCAGTTGTTCCGTTGTAATAGATCTGTGGCCCGTCGACTTCGATGGCGCAGTCGACGCGAATGGTTTCATTGCAGGAGAGCGCGGGGCTGCAACGTGAGCCAATGTTTGGGTCTGAGTAGACCTTGGCGATATTTGGGTGGAGCGACTCAACCGGGACAACGTGGGCAGTGGTCTCGATTGGGGCTTCATCGCCGCCGCAGGAGACGACAAAAATGACTACCAAGCAAAGGAAGACCGTTCGTGTGAAGTGCATGATGCCGATTGGAAATGTCCTGTAGATTCGTTCAACTCTGAACCGATCGCCAGTGAAGTGCAAGCTTGCTCGTTTTTGGGCCTAACGCTCACGGTGAGACGAGAGCGGAGGCTTAGCGCCTGGCCCGCACAGTGCAAGATGAATATAGGCGCTGCGCGAGCCAGGTGTCATGCCGTAGCGAGTCAGCTCATCCAATGGGTTAGGCCTCACCTCTCGGACTGCACTGGCCGGGAGCCAAGCGCTCTTTGGCCCCAGGGCGTCTCTATGTCTGCAACGAGTGTGCAGGCTGGTCCGTAGTGGACTGCGATCTCAGGCGCCCTGGCGATGCCGATCCTGGCGAGAGCCGCTAAGACCTGGTCAGGCGCAGGGTGGTGAATTCGCAGCCGAACAAGTTTCAGGCCCACGTCGGGCAGAGCGCTTGCGGGATGGAGGCCAGACGTTCGTTGGATAAGCAAAGGAACTGCGCCGGAAAAAGGAATCGCGCCATCTCTCGTGAGGGTGATTCTCCAAGCCAGTCCCGCGCGACTCATCGTCTCCACGGGCCCCATTTCGGGGATTGCGGTACGTTCGATGTCATCCGTGTTTGCTACCCAAGCGGCAAGGCGCGGACTGTCTAGCGGAGAGACCTGATCCAACCCAAACCACCTTGGTCTGGAGGTCGGCTGTGCATCAGGGTCCGGTGCGATGACCTCCAAGTAGACCTTCTCCCCAAGCGCGAGCAGTCGGTTGAGTGTGCCCATACTGAGGTGCTTCCGGCCGGGGCCTGGTTCAACGCCAAGCGCATCTCGAACGAAGTTCGAGCCGGCTTCGACCGAGGTAGCGACGACAGAGATGTGGTCAAGGTAGGAAGTCATGGCTGTGAGGCCTAACGATCGTAGCGAGTGAACTCGACCAAGGGGTGAGGCATCGCTTTGGATGTAGGGCGACTGTAGGTGACCAAGACAGCAACCCGCTGTTCTTGGTGCTGTGAAGTCCGCGCTCGCCGAGGGGTAACTATCGGGGCGCGCTACTCGATGACTTGCCCGAGCGCGTTGTCGACGACGAGCGGCGTATCGAAGTACTGAATCTCTGGCACGCTTCCGTAGGTGCGGAGGACTCGCTCACGCCAAGCTGTGCCATGCGCAGCTTCAGCGGACTGACGGTCCTTCCAGAGATAGAACGCGCCTGTGAACTTGAGGTCCGGATCCAGAATGAAGGTCTTGCGGACGAGATTTGGCTCTTGCTGCCAGCGTGGTGCCACTTCACGCATTCCGGCAACGACCTCTTCGCGAGTGATTCCAACGGGAAGGGCGAATCTTACGTACTCGGTGATCACGATGGACGCTCCAGTTGAGCGACAGGTTAGGCCGCATGTCAGGTATTCGATGTCAGTTGATGCGGAGTCAAGGTTACTAGGCAGCCTGCAATGGAGGTGCCCGCGGAAGCAACCCAGAGCCAGCCGCCGAGAGCAAGCGACTCTGAGGCGAACTCCTGCTTGTTCGCCAAGCAACCGAGCGGGGAGGGAATGTAGATGGCCGAGACGGCAGCCAAGGCGAGTAAGACCACCGAAGCCCACAGCAGGCGCCCAGTTCGAGTTGGCTTTGCAAGTCGATACCAAGTGTGGGCAAGTGCGAGGTTCGCATACCACCGAGGCTCGAGCCCAAGAATGCCTATCGGACCCAGCATGGCGACTTGCCAACCAGGAAGACTCTCCGCTCCAGCCGCGCAAGAGAATGTGCGCGGGATCAGCGCAGCAAGAAGAAGCGCCACAGACACTATGAGCGAGGAAAGTCGAAGGTCATCTCGCATGCGGCCTAAGGTTCGCGGTGAGCTGATAGCGGAGGGATGGCGCCTTGCCAGCGAGGTGCAGGATGGCCATGGGCGCTGCGCGGGCCAGGTGCCATGCCGTAGCGAGGCAGCTCGACCAAGAGGCTAGGCGTTGCTCTGCTTGCCGTGCCGTGCCGTGCGTTTGACAGAGCTGAATGCGGTATGTGAAATCGAGCCATTGACAGGAGGCAAGATGCCGAGGCTACGATGCTACTTCTCAGAAAGGACTTCGCGCGAGACATTGTCGACGACCACCGGGCACTCAAGATAGGTAAGACCGGGATCAGTTCCGTACTTTCCGCGAACAAAGGTCTTCCATTCCTCTGTATAGACACGATCCGCACTTTCGCGCGAGCTCCAAAGATAGATTCCTCCTGCCTTTGACCCATCTTCGGATAGAAAGTAGTACTTTCGAATCAGGCCTGGCATGTTCAGGTACTTTGGTGCCGTGCTAAGGAACGTCTCTTTGGCTTGGCTCACAGAGATTGGCTCAGGAAGCTTGAACTCGACAATTACAGTGATCATGGTCCATCTCCTATCTGCGAAGAGTTGTGCTGGGCAAACGGCGAGACACGCCTGTGCGCTCTGAAAGTTTTCAGCGAAAACTACTCTGAAAGATAGTCTAGCTGCGGTCGCGCGATCGCCATTTTCCAATTGCGAAGATGACGCCGCCCAGCGGCACAAGAAAGAATGCGCCGATAAAGGCCAGGACAAACAGGTTCATGAGTCAGTTCAGATTGACTCCCATGAGAATGCAACCAGCGGCAGGACCAATACTGCCAGCTTGGCAGCTTGGCATAAACATCCACAAGCCACCCGCAAATAGCAAAATGAATGGGCAAATCAAGGCGATGAAAAGGCCGATGCGTGCAGTCATTGGGCTTGTTTGACGCCTAACGTTGGCGCCAGGCAGTAGCGAGTCAGCTCAATCACTGGGTTAGGCACTGCTTGACGTGACCTGAAAGCAAGAGCTAGTTGCCGCACCATTGTTCCTCACAGGAGATTCCATCATGGTCTCCGTCCATCTTGACGCCAGGGCAATGAGCGAGAAAATATTTCGCCTCAGCGCATGAGGTCATTTGCGTACAGTACTTTCGACCGTCGCACCGGTAGCTTGGAGTTTGCTGGGAGGGTGTAGCGGGAGGCGACTTGCTTGGAACTACGATCGCTGTCGCCGGTGGCAATGTTCGTGCTGCTTCGTCGCCTTGACGAGTTCGTCCGGGACGTTGCGCATTCAGCTGCTTTGCCGTTGGGCGCGAAGCTTCCGCCGTGGCAGGACAGAGGCCTTGTTGGTACACGACTCTTCCGTCAATCTCGCACTTTCTAACTTGGGCCGCAACTGGATGCGTTGCAATGCTCAAGAATGGTAGAGCACAGCTACAAAAAAGCAGGTTGAGACGTGCGACAGCCATGATTTGGAATGCGATGCCTAACGTCCAAGCTAAGCTTACCCAGGAGGCAGGCGCTGTAAGCCTGGTTCGCGATGATGCACCGTGTGACGCGGACCAGGCTTACAGCGCCCGCCGTAGCGGGTCAGCTGGAGCGAAGGGTTAGACTTCACTTGGTATGAGCGCATTCAGATCGGTTACTCCTACGTCAACGCCAGCCTGAAAGAGCAGCGTGGTGGCTTGACCACGGTGGTGGGTTTGGTGGTTGAAGAGGTGTTGAAGAAGAGATCCAAGTTTCTTCGCTTGGCGCTGACCAGCGACGTTGGAGTATTGCACTGTGCTCTCAAGGAGGTCGCTGGTAAGCAGGCTTGCGAGTTGGAGAATCACCTCATCGATTTTGGCTCGAAGCTCAGCAAGGCCGTTGAGTGACTGCGCGACCGGTTCGGTCAGTGCTGTTGGGCTGGGGAAACTCGACACTTCGTCTTGAATCAGTGTGAGACCCGGAAGCTTGGCGAGCCGGTGCAACCACAGCAGGTCGGCAACCGCGATGTGGTTCAGCGTGGCAAAGAGGGAGCCGAAGAATGCACCCCTATCTTTGTTGAGTTCGTCGGCTGATAGCTTGGAAGCGGCTTCGTACAAACGCTGGTTCATCCAGCGGTTGTATTCGGCCATGAGCGCGCACATTGATGGTGTCATATGAAGCCTAACGTTCGCGGTGAGCTGAGAGCGGAGGTATGGCGCCTGGCCCGCGCGGTGCAGGATGACCATGGGCGCCGCGCGGGACCGGTGCCATGCCGTAGCGAGTCAGCTCGACCAAGGGGTTAGGCCTCACTTTTGCAAACTGCCTCAAGATGATAGCCTTCCGGATCTACGACGAACGCTGCGTAGTACGTTGGTCCATAGTGCTCTCGCGTGCCTGGGGCGCCATTGTCTTTTCCTCCGGCGGCAAGCGCGCGGACGTGAAACTCAGCCACAGCTTGCCTGCTCTCAGCGGCGAAGGCAAGATGAAAGCCTGGCACATTGATTGGACCTTGCCGATCAACCTGCTTGATTGTGAGCTTGTCCCCACCTCCAGGCAGGCCGTAGCCAACAGCCTGACCTTTCTCTCCAGGGCGCAGATCGCTCCAAACTCGTTCATAGCCCAGAGGCGCGAGCGCTGAATCGTAGAAGGCAGCCGAGCGCTCAATGTCGATTGCGCCGATGGAGATGTGGTGGAGCATTCTGCGTGTCTTTGATTGGCAAAGCGAGACGAGAGAAATTCTGCTACACGAGCGGCAACGGATCCTGCTGTACGGCCTAAAGCTCGCGTTGAAATAGGAGCGGAGGCATTGCGCCTGGCTCGTGCGGTGCAGGATGACCATGAGCGCCGCGCTGGCCAGGTGCCATGCCGTAGCGAGTGAGCTCGACCAAGATGTTGGGCCTCACTCGAGGCGGAAGATGAACTCATAGGTTAATGGAACGGATGCGGGCTTTCCGTCGCGCGTAACCGGTTCGAAGCGCCACTTGAGCACCGCGTCAATTGCAAGTGCTGCGAGGATTGGTGGCGGAGCACCCACAATAGTAGGGTTCAGTGCGGAGCCGTCCTCTCCAATGGTGAATCGAACTCGGACAGTTCCTTCAATTCTTGCCTTCCAAAGGGACGGCGGATAGGAGGGAAGAATGAGCGTCCTGGCTCGCAGGGGACTATCAATCGGCGGCTTAACCTGCTTCTGAAGATAGTTCTCAACCAGTAGTGACTGTGCCTGCTCTTGGGAGACACGACTGGTACTCACGCCACGAACTATGTAGTCCGGCTGCCTTGTCTCGCAAGAGGTTAGAAGGAGAACGGGTAGAACCCACAGGGCGATTCGAGTGCGCATGTATTTTGATGCCTAGCGTTGAGTTGAGCTGACCGCTACAGCGTAGCGTGTGGCCCGCGCGGCGCATGATGAACAAAGGCGCCGCGCGGGCCACACGCTACGCTGTAGTGGGTCAGCTCGAACGCCAAGTTAGGCATATGACTGTTCCCTTCTGCGGAGGAGGAAATGCGAGAGCGGGACGAAATAGAAGATAAGCCAGTGGCCTGAAAAGCCTCGAACCTCAGCAGCTTTGCGAGCGTGGTACTCAGACTCCGAGATTTCTCGTACCAGCTTTCCCTTTTGTGCAAGAACGAAGGATCCACCACGGATTGTGGGTGTGCCCTCAACGCTGCTGCCGAAAGCGATGAAGAAATTGAGGACGACGTACAGCATGAGCAACGCGATGGTGAAACCAGCCCAGGTGGGAAGACCACGAAAGAGAGCCATTGGGTCGTTCTTGCTCTCGCGTTCTTTTAGCTGAAATACCATTGGAATGAAGACTACAAACACGCCAACGTGCAACGCCCAGATGGAAGGTACGAGGCTCTGAACATCAATGCCGCAAAGCGCAGAGATGTGAGCCACGAGCGAAAGAAGAAATCCAGCTAGAGCGAGAAGACCGAAGGCTGTATTCATATGCATAGCGTTGTAAGTGAGCTTCCACTCTGTAGACCGCTGTAGACGGTCGTCTCGAATGTCTGATTAGGCATCACTGCCGCCGCCTCCCCGAGGTCCAGTCTCGGTATGCGGCTAGCAGCCACGACTCGAACTCCTTCGATGGTTCTCCGCGCCCGCCGATGGAGAACTGCCTTGGGCTTTTGTCGCTCCAGAACTGCTCAGGGCTTGGGAGGCTCTCGTCGGTGGCCCACAACGTGGTGGCCTTGTAGTCGTAGACAGTAAAGATGGCGCCCTGCGGCGACCTAAAGGTATAGGTGCCGGAAACTCTTTCGCCGTCTGCTTGCGCGGGCGCGCCGAAGCGCTGCACCAGGAAGGCGGGCGAAAGTTGAACCGTACCGATGCGATAGGTGCCGTTCCAATCCGCCGAGTCGTCGCGAACAAACGACGCACTGCGCGCAGACGCAACGCCGGAAGACTCCTTAATGGACGCTGGCGTGCAAGCAACGAGGCCCCACGCTAGAACTGCGCTGAGCAGTGAACGGTGTAACGACATGATTCATAGCGTTGGAAGTGAGCTGACCGCGTAGGCGCGGCGCCTTGGCCGTGAGGCAGAGAATGACCAAAGCTGCCGAACGGCCAAGGTGCTATGCCGGAGCGGGTCAGCTCGACTGACTGGTTAGGCCTCACTTCGGCCTCGACTCCAGTAGGTAGGCGTATTCACTTGCGTCAATTGACTTTTTGAGACAGCCATTGAGCGCTGGACATGCGAATACAGTGGTTTGGAAGAACCGAAGCATGCCCGCTTCAACTTGGACTAGCAAGCCTGCGCCAGGAGTTGTTGCCAAGGACTGGGACCAGCCTGAGGTCTGCTGAGATAGCCAAATGCGAAGACGTGCGTGTGCCGGGTCTTCGACTGTGATCCGCCATTGCTTCGGTTGCCCAGTACCGTCCAAAAGCGTGACCGCGATCGATTCCGTCGGCTGCACAGCAAACGGGGCCTCCGAACTCCAAGAGGCGCAGGCTGCTGAAAGCGAGAGCAGAGCTGGGAGCCACAAACTGCACATGTGCGTGAGGCCTAACGTTCGCGGTGAGCTGAGAGCGGAGGCATGGCGCCTGGCACGCGAGGTGCAAGGTGACCATAATCGACGCGCGGGCCAGGTGCCATGCCGTCGCGAGTCAGCTCGACCAAGGGGTTAGGCGTCATCGCGGGATGGATAGCGAAGGTGTCACTTTCCAACTGGAAATCTCTCTGGAGAACTCAGGCTCGTCCTGGATACGTGCAACGAACTGCGCAATCTCGGGACGGTTTCGGTATCGCTTGAATCCAACCAGAAGCGTTGCTCGGCTTCTCAGCGCTCGATTGACGATGAGGCCTGCGGTCTCCGGGACCATCTTCAAGCTGGTAGTTCTACCTATCGCGAATCCCAATTGATCGCGCGTCTGCTTGAACATGGGCGCGGGGCTCGAAAACAGGGCGATCATCCGAGGCCGGCAGTTTGCGGCATTTGGAGTGACCAATAGGCTAGCCACTTGCCAGGCGACCTCGTCCGGTAGGCCTTTCTCAAGATGACTGATAAGAATTGGAGCAACGACATTGCTGTACTCCGGCTTGCTTATGCGGTTGTCATAGATGCTGTCAATCTTGCAGCCGCATTGCTGCAAAGACAACGTGACAGCTGCCGACTCGCTGAACAAGCGCTCGCGTCTTGACCCGAGTTCCTCCTTGGGATGAACAATGTTGTAGTCCGGTTGCGCCGGTTGGTCTCCGAAGAACTTGAGCGAACTGAGAACTATCATGATGGTCTTCGAATCACGGGAGTACGAGTTGTCGGCAGAAAGCTTCTCTGGTGACGCCTAACGTTCGTGGTGAGCTGAGAGCGGAGGCTTGGCGCCCGGCCCGCGCGGTGCAGGATGACCATAGGCGCTGCGCGGGCCAGGTGCCATGCTGTAGCGAGTCAGCTCGATCAAGGGGTTAGGCCTCGCGGCTGAAATTCCGCTCCGCCGGAGATGATTCACTTGTTTGGCTGTGCGGGAAGGTGTGGTCATTGGAGCACTTCCATTGTGAAGGCCTTCCCGCTGACGAGCCCGTGTTCCTGAATGGATTGCCGTGCGACTTTGAGATTGGCGGCCGCCTCTGCCTTTGCTTGTGGTTCGTTGTTGTAGGAGGGCAACGAGAAGACGATGGTGGTGCCCTTCGGAAGTCCAGTGAGAGCATCGTCCAGCTGTTCCTTTGAAACCAGCGGCAC
>Ga0268298_10002957_pt1 | contig 17955 bp, 18 predicted proteins | sample WWTPWeurt_MetaG_FD_194462 | JGI IMG/M metagenome (GOLD analysis project Ga0268298, IMG submission 194462) | Activated sludge microbial communities from WWTP in Nijmegen, Gelderland, Netherland - WWTP Weurt | ecosystem: Engineered > WWTP > Aerobic digester > Activated sludge | place...
AGTTAGAGCGCAAAGCAAACTTCGATCCTCACGCGCTGATTTACTCCTCTTCGGCCACTGGCGTCGTTCGATGCTGCTCGGGTGGATGCGAAAATTGTGACCGCTTACCCTATTTGTCGTAGCCGCCCCCGTAGCCGTGCCGCGCCCGCAACTCCTGATACAGGATCCGTGCCGAGTAGCCGACCTGCGGCGCCCGCTCGAGCAGCCACGGGCGATGTGCATCCAGCAGACACAACGCCAACCCCTGACGTCGGTAAGGCGACCACGCCGGCTGACGCAGGCAGCGTCGAACCGTCTTGCGATCGAAATCCAGCCCGCTTGCGATGGCCGACACGCTCTGCCCGCCTGCACGCAGCCGATGGATCTCTTCCCAGCGTTCCCTGGTGAGCATACGCACCTCCTCGGACTGACCCGATACGGGCACACTAGCCGAGGCGCAGCCGACGATGTCGCCCCTCGGGGCGACATCGTCGAACACTTCCTTCCCTTCCATTTCTGAACTCCTCATCAAAAATGGGTGGGGAAAATTCAATTCCCACAACTGGGGATTATTGAGTTCCTACTGACAGATGGTCAAGCGCAGCGTCAAGCCGGCGCGCGGGAGCCGCAAACCCACCGTGGCTTCAGATCGAGGTTACGACACCGCCGACTTCGTGGGCGCCCGGACGGCACTGGGGATTGCCCCGCACGTGGCGGCCAAGACTCAGGGCAGCGCCGTGCCCGAGCCCCAGCCCATCAAGACCGCCGAAGGCTACGCGGTCAGTCTGCGTCGTCGAAAGATGATCGAGGAAGCCTTCGGCTAGGTGAAGGATATCGGCACGCTGCGCCGTTTGATGGCACGCGGCCTGGACAAGATTCGCGCGCATGCGCTGCTCAATTTCGCCGCGTACAACCTGACGCGATTGGGCAATCTGCTGGCGCCGTGATTCGTTCGCGCTCGCGCGCCAGTCGATGTACGGCATGGGATAGGAAACAACGTCTTTACAGCGACGGGAGCGCTGCTGAATTGCGGTAGCGGAATCGGCTCGAAAGACGGCTGGAAAGTGCTTCATACCAAACCACGCAGAGGTTCTTCAGCGTCGACTTTTCCCAGCCAAGCTGGAAACCGAAGGTGACGATGCAATTTTCAACACCCTGTTAAGTCGCTTCCGCTGCTCGACGACCGTCCGGAGAACGGCTCGCACTCAAGATCTTGACGGCACCCAGCCGCCTAGCCGCCGAACGATACGAGCGTAATGGTCTTTTGTAAGCAGCCCCGATTCCTCGAATTTCACCTCCGCCCGAGCCGTATCGCCCATAAGCCACCACGCGAAGCCAATGTAATAGTCGAAATCTGACTCGCTCATTGTCGGTCTGACGTCTGTCAACTTCAACGCAACTGCGCGACGCAGGAGCTCTTTATAGTCAGCGCCACGGCCTGAGAGTTCTTGGAACAGCGCGAGTTCGACCTGAGGCACAGGATGGGTCGGAAAATCGACGAGCATTTCGCCAAGCTCCTCGAGCCCAGCATCCCAATGGTATTGGGCGAAGTAGTTTCGAGCCAAGCGATGTCGCAGTTGGAACGCCTGCGGCTCCGCCGCTACACTACTCGCCCGCCGCGCGTACGGCTCGAACGCCGCGAAAAGGGCAGGCTCATAGGTCTGCTCGAAGAGCTCGAGCATCTTGAGCCCGAGGTCGGCCGGAACTACCGACTCGGGAGGAATGATCCGCAACAAATCGCGGCACGACTGGATGTTGCCCATGTACTGTTCGCAAAGCAGTCGCAAGAACAAGAAGCGAGTAAATTCATCCGGCCCACGTGTCACCAAACCTTCCTCGAAAGAGCCGGTAAGGCTATTCACCAGTGACGACGGGATCTCCCGACCGAGATTGATCAGTGAAATGATGACGTTGTAGGAGATATCCGGATCCAGCTCAGGTCCCTGGAGGCGAGCTGCCTCCTCATAAGCAGCGAGTGCCTCGTCGTACCGACCCATCTCCTGTAACAGATAACCCATTGCGGCGGGAAGATTCGCATCAAACGTACTGCATGCGTCCTTGACCTCGCTCAGCCGAACTAGCGCTTGAGAAACATCCTCTGTCCCTCGTTCGATTGTGAGAATGATGTGGGCAAGGCGCGGGTAATAGAATTGCTGGTTAGGAAAGAACAACTCAAGTTGCACGCTGAGTGCATTGAGTTGCCGGGCTGCTTCGTCCAACTTGCGTTCACGATAGGCACGGCCAGCCGCGAGGCCAACTCGCCGCAGCATGTCGAACACGGGAGAAACCGCGTAACCTGTTGCGTCTGTTCGCCCGATCTCTTCGAACACGCGCCGCAAGAGTGGGAACTGTCGAAGGTCCTCATGCGGTGGCTGATAATGCAAGCGCAACCGCGCAAGTATCTCCTGTACGACAGGTTCGACAGCCTCGGCTTCAGATCCGTCCGCGATTAGACATTTAAGTGCCAACAGGGCGTCGTAAGGTGGCGCCGCCGAGGAGAGGGAGACACCCTCGCGGAGAACCGGCAGGATCTGCAAACGTCTTTTCCGACTCAGTCTCAGCGCGTACCGAACCTCGCAGCAGGTGTAGAAGGACCCAAACGCTTGCGGCGTCACGACGGCAACAAATAACGACGCCCTTTCGATCTCTTCCTTACACTTCTCTTCGATGCTGTCACCGGCGCGGATATCCTTCTCTATTCGGCCGTACATCCAAGCCAAGTCTCGCTGGTGTTCATTCAGTCGCTGCAGCAGCAGCATGACGAACGCGCGCGTAGCATCATCACGTCCGGAAAAGCTGACGAAGACTCTAGCGGCTCCCATCACTTCCTTCTTGTTCCAGTCTTCGTAGATCACGTCCACGCGGATACACGGTAGGAGTCTTTACCGCATAGTCTTTCGGCGATTGCGGCGTAGCGCTAACCTCCGAGAGTTCCGCGGCTAATCGGGCGAACCCTGCACGGTCTTGCTGCTTGTAGAGCTTCAGTAACGCCGTGTAGTGCATTGAAGTCTTCAAAGCAGCATATACAGTCGGATTGATTCCGTTCTCCTCAGCGATCATGGCAGACAATCGATCACTTAATTCTGTCAGATATGTGACTGGGAAGTCTCTGCTTGCCTCGCGGAACCTTGGATCATCAATAACTTCCATCCAAGCTGTTTGAACTCTCTCCCATTGATGGTCACCCATTTCTCCCACCGGGCGGAGAACGCCGTCTACAAAGTCGCTGCGCTCCTGTGGTTCGAGACGGCCCGCCGCATTCAAGAATCTCTTCCCCTCGGGGTGCGTTTTGTATAGGCGCTCAAGCGAACGAACAAGGGAGGCGTGCAGCTTCTCGACGTTGTTCGTCAACTCCTCGGCCAAGGCAGAGTCCTCCTCCGAGCCCTGATCCACCAAATACTTGTAGAGTTCCTGCGACGCTCGCGCGTCGCGCACTGGCAAGTCGTAGATCGCGGCGACCGCGAGGGTCGCTGCGCCGACCGATTCCGCCAGGAACTTATGTAGTCCGACTGCCACCATCACGTCGAGTCGTTCGATGTGCACTTCGTCGCTATCGCGCCAGGCAAACCATCTTGGCGCACCGCTGAACCGTAACCTGCCGTCGTTCGCGCGATAGCTCACTGGGTTCTCAATATCGCCGACAACGTACGATTGGACTCGATCGTCTTGCGCACTAAGCCACGCTCTCACCGTATCGAAACGTGCGCGATTGGCGATGACATCCTCCTCGGTGGGTTGAATTTCGCCAGTGCCGAGAATGTACTGGCCCTCGTCTTTGAAGAGATCAGCAGCGCGGCGGTCGATTAGGAGAAGGTCGGCCTGCAAAAGACGCAGTCCTAGGAGCGTGTTCTCGAATGCGGGATGGAAGTTGATGATCATGTTCTTGTCGCTGCGCACTCGGCGCTCGGCCTCCTTGTCGACGAGTTCACCGAAAAGGGTAACAGCGGACTCTCCATCCGAGGCCCGGACGAAGTTCACCAAGGGGACAAGCTGCCAGTCAAATATATGGGCCTGAACTGTCGTCAATTGGCCGTTGCGTTCGAGGGTCGCTTGCAGCCGGTCGCCGTCGACTCGCTCCGAGTCGTAATGCAGGTCTTTCAGCGTCCATCCGTCCTCACCGATCGCCGTTTGCGTGAACGCAATGCCCCCACTCATGCGGAAAAAGGGTGGCCCCATCTGAAATGACACGATGTGTGGGCGGGCCGTGTAGGTCGTCGAGTAGTTCATTCCGGCCAACTCGAGCGCCCCAACCAACGTGACCTGGATCAGCAGCAGCATGCCGAATAGCATGGGCAGGACGCGACGTTGCAACTTCCCATCGAACGGATGCATATCCATCTCCCCGATGTCGGTGTCTGAACTTGGCTCCTCAGGCCAATATAGACCCCGCCATATGCTTTTGCGCGCTTGACTGCGCGTGCTATCTGTGAGCACTGCTACCGGCGCGCATCTATGACCAATCGCCCTTATGAAGAGAGTCTTTTGCCTGGCGGACGCGGCGCACGGCGGCGGGGTGGTGTCATGCCCTTATCCCGCGACCGGTAGGCAAAAGATCCCGTTGGACTGAACCGCCCCGCCGGCGGTAGGGCGCTATGGGGATTGAATCGGTGCAGTTCCGCGACGCGGCGCAGGAATGGCGATCGACGCCGACGCGCCGGCCTGGACCGTGAGCGTCAGGTCCGGCACCGAGTTTGTGGGCGACCACACCTCTCCCGCTCCACGCCGGACCCGGTCGGCAATAGCTACGGCGACCAAGCGGCCGCATCTACGGCCTCATTCATTCGAGCTCACAGACGTGATCTGACGAGCCAAATCCGCGCCTGTGGGCACTGTTCGCGGTGCAGCCGATGACGTGCTCGGGGTCGGATCGACACTCGCTGCGGCCGCCGCTTCCCTCTGCGGCGCAAAGGGTGTGGCGCCTGCCCTAGTGATGTCGACCGTGACAAACCGGGCTTCCAGCCAGTCGGCCCACTTCACCGCCTTTCTCATCAGGTCGGCGCGGTAGACCGCGTTGAATCGGGGGGTGCGTGAATGGTAGTTCGCGGCTCGCGTCCAGAGGTCACCCTTGTCGTTGCGAAGGTGCATTCGCAACCGCCAGGCGGCCAGATCAAATGCATAGCAGCCCCTGGCTGCAACATCGTTCGCCGTGATGCCGAATCGCTCGAGTTCGCGAAGGTAGGTGGTGTTGAACTGCATCGGGCCGACGTCATGCGTGCCGTTCGTGTTGCGCACCCACTGCCCCGGCCTGCCGCCCTCCTTTTCCGCGACGGCCAGTACGATGTTGGCGGGCACCTCATACTTCACCCCGGCCGAGATCGAGCAGACAATGCGTTCCTGCTCGAGCGGCGGCAGATCCGCCAAGAAGGGCAGCACGTCACGTACCTCCCCACCAATAATTTCGCCGCTCCACCGCCTGCCGCACGTTGTAGTCCGCCTGTTCGCGTTCGTAGTCCTTCGCTTCAACCCAGTACCCGCCCTTCTCCGGTGTCGCCACATACTTCGGCCCGGTCTGGCTGAAGTCGGTATAGGCCTGGCCTGTGTAGGCCGCGCAGTAGTCGGGCATCCTGTCGCTGATCTGGATTTCTCCACCGTCGCCGCCGGTCCACATTCGCAACGTGCTATTGAGCGATGACGCGTCGCAACGACCGGCGCCGCGCGAGATCGCACGCACAAGCGCTGACATCTGTGGCGTCTGATCCGCGACGGGGCACTGCTCAAGGAAGTTCAGCCGCGCTTCAAGCGTATCGGACAGTTTCTTCTTCTTGATGCCGAAGTACCGATCCAGCGACGGCGTACACTCGCTGGGCCGTTGTCCGGTAGACAGACAGAGGATGGCCTCGCACGCCAACCGCGTGTCGCCAGAGAGGACGTCCACGTCCTGAGCCTGGACTGAACAAACCGCGGTACCGAGCGTCATCGCCACGACAGCCGTATCAAGGAAGCGCTTCTTCATGGTTCGGTTCTCCTTGCTGACAGGGACTCGCTCCCACTTTTACGAATCCCAGTTGCGTCCTTCGTCGAGTTCGCTGGGCTGACCGGTAGTGCCCGCAAACTGTCGCGGCTCATCCGAATCGGGCCTCCCGATTGACGAACGCCGCGATCTCGGTAGCTGCATCCACATCGCTCGGGTCAGCGCCCGCCAAACGGTTGCCCTCAAACATCGGCACCGATTCGTCGGTGACGCCCGATCCTTCAGGTGCGGATCCGGCGTTGATCGTGGCTGCGATCCTGCCGCCCGTGGTGTCCGCGATACGGTCCGTTGCGGCGTCTCTTGTGCTCGTGATCGCATCTTTCGCCACCTGCGCCGTGGCTTTCGCCAGATTTGCGGCGGCATCCGCGGTAATTAGTCCGGCTTTCCCAACTGTGGACATCAGTCCGCCCGAGCTTCTTTGCTGACTGGTTTCGGCGTTCCGTGCGCTGCCAGACCGCGTGCTGTCCCGGGCTGTGCCTGACTTGTCGGGACCCCGATCGAACTGGCCCTTGTGCGCGCTTCCGCTGCTTCCGCCCTGCCATACCGCGTTCGCCCCGGAGTCACCGACAGATGAGGCGAAGCCAGCCGCTTGCGCAAACGGCGTGTTCCACGTGCTCTCCTCGCGCCTGTCACCGTCCCCCCCACTTCGGCCGCCCCACATGCTGCTAAGCACGTCAGAGCCGGATTGCACGTTCTCGCTGGCCTTCGCGAAGGCGGCCATCAAGGCTTGAGCCCCGCCACCAGCGTTCGCGGCACTCGCAGCCAGCATCGCGCCGCCTGTCGCCGCCGCAGCCGCAGCCATACCCGCGGCACCGACCGCCGCACCTGCACCGAAGTTGCCGATGCCAGAATGGCTGACGCTGGCGCCGGTGATGATTCCAGCGACCAACGAGGGGACGCGATTGACGAGCAGCATCAACGCCAGGCAGAAGACAAGCATCACGCCCAGTTCTTCAAAGTTCAGCGTGCCCTTGTTCATCTTGGCGTAGAACGTGGAAAGCAGGTCGCTTCCGATGCCGATCAGGAGCACCATCGTCATGATCTGCACGGCAACGCCCAGCACGGTCTTGTAGTAGTTGATCGCCATGTCGGACGTCCAACGCGAGCCGCCGAAGCCGAGGAAGAAAATGCCGGCGTAGGCCAGCAGCCAGGCCGAGACAAGCAGCAGCAGAATGTTCACTGCAATGATGGCCAGTAGAATCAGAATGCCGGCGCTTAAGGCCACACCGACAAAACTATCAATCGGACTCCAGACGGACAGATTGGATATCGCCTGCTTCCAGATCATGAAGCCAACATCGACGATTCCTGATGGCGTGATCGATGACACCCCGGAAGCCTGCTCGCCGATCCGCGATAGAGACTGGATGATCGAGTTGGCGAAATTTGGGCCGTTACGCAGCAGCCATAAGAAGAAGCCGAAGAACAGAGTGAATCTGATGAACTCGGCGAAGAAATCTCCAATGTCGGCCTTGCGCAGCGCCATGAATCCGAATGTGATGACCAGCGAGATCGTGCCGAGCGTCCAGAACAGATACATGGCGGCATCCATCACCACGGTCTGCCAGGCCGTAGCCCTCGTGGCGAACCCCATCACCACCTGGTCAAGCATCCCCTGGTTCGTGAGCTGCGCCGATGCAGTAGTCGAGTAGAGTGCGTAGACGGCACCGATTAGCACCGCCTTGTGCAGTGCTTTCATGGCTTCGTCTCCTGTCCCTTCTGCACTTTCGGGTCGGCAAGCTCCAGCCAGTTCATCGGCTTCTTGGTCAGCTCGATGCCACCGCCGGCCGGGGGCCGACGCGAGCATAGCCCGGCAAAGGTTTCGCGCGCTCCGTTGTCCTTGATCTGCTTGATCGTCTCGAGCTGGCAATTGGCATCATTGACTTCGGGAATGACTTGGCTGGCTGGTTCGCGGTCGCAGCCAGCTAGCAGCGCCACCGACAGGCCAGCAAGCAGTATCGTCTTGTTCATGGTGCGGGGCCTCTCTGATCAGCGGGTTAGCTCGAGCCAGTTCTTCGGGCTGGCCGTGCGTGCGATCCGGGATTCTGTCGAAGTGGCGTGCGCGGCCTGCTGCCTGGCCTCGAGATCCGCCTCCGCCTGCATTCTGGTCGTGACGGCGTTCTGCTGCGCAATCAGCAGCGCGCGAATCTGCAAGAGCTGGTTCGCTTGCTGGCTCGCGAGCTGATTGGCATAGCCCAGCGCCTGCATCTGACCGCTCGCGCCCTGAGCGCGGGCCTGCAGTTGCTCCAGGGTACGGGCATCGCTCTTGAGGGCTTCCTGCTGCTGGTCGAGTCCCCGGAACAGCGCGTCATTGGCTCTCTTCTGCGACTCGGAGGCCAGTCGCCGGTTTTCATTCATGGCGGCCCGCTCGGCATCGCTGCACCCGGCGCCCGAAAAGCACGGCGAGCCCCGGTAGTACGCCACGTCCTGGAACTTGCCCAGGTAAGCATCGATGCCGCCGAGCTGTGCCTTGTAGTAGTTCAGGGTATCGACGGCCCCCATCAAACCGTTGATGGTCGCCTGCGCACGGTCCCAGATGTAGGCGGCCGGCGCCACCGTGTTCTGCAGCTGGTTTTCAAACTGCTGGAGCTGGGTTTGGTACTGTTCGATCTGCTTGAGCGTCTGGGCCACGCTCTCGATGGCCGTCATGACCGTCTGCGAGAGGTTGGATGCGTCGATGACCGGGATCCCCGCCCGCACGGTGAGGGGACCAACCGACAGCGCGACGATCAGGGCGGCATGGACCGCCAGGCATTTCCTCTTCATGTGTGCTTCTCCTTGGCCTCAGCAATCGGATCAGTAGTCGAACGACTGGTATGGCTTCGAGAACGTCAGGTCGCGGGTGACGATCACGTTGAAGCGGTAGCCCGGCCGGATGTCCAGCGTCGGCGAGACGTTCAGGTTCTTGGCAATCATCTGCGCGGTGACCTGGCCGAGCTGCTGCCCGAGCGCTTCGCTCAGCGCATCACTCGCGCGTTGTGTGTCACGATCGCCCGTACGATTGCCGCTGTCCTGGCTCAGGGTGATGCCGGCCGTCACCATCGACATCAGCAGGGCCGACGCGAACGTGCGGACGTAGTGGTTGTTCACCTGATCGTGGAAGCCGGCATGACCCGCGCTGTCGGCCCCCGGCATCGCGCCGATATCCATCGCCTTGCCATCCGGGAAGACGATGCGCTGCCAGGCCACAAGCACGCGGGCCTGGCCATAGGCGACATCGCTCGAGTAGGTGCCGACCAGGCGCGCGCCTTGCGGAATGAGCAGATGCCGGCCGCTCGGCGTGTCATACACGGGCTGTGCGACCTGCGCCATGATCTGCCCGGGTAGTTCGGAGTTGATGCCTGAGATCAGCGTCGCAGGCACGACAAACCCGGCGCGCAGCTCGAAGGGTGTGCGCGGTACCTCGGGCTGGGCGTCCAGCGCCCAGCGATCGCCCTGTCCGGCTTTTCCGAACTGGGCGAGGGTGTTGCGGCCGGTGCTCGCACCCTGGAGCAGCTGCGGCGCGCCACCCGCCCCGGCCGCCGGGTAAGGGGTGCCGGTGTTGAGTTGACTGCGAATCTGCGCAAGCCGCGCCTGATACGCAGCAGTGGGATCGTCCTGACGCGCGCCGTCGGCCTGCTGGCGCACGGCGGCCAGCCGGGCCAGCATGTCGTCGCGGGAGGGCGGCGCACCGGCCGCCCCCGCGGGTGCGGAACCGGCGCTGCGCGGGGCCACGACCTGCACACCGGTGCGCGCCTTAGCCGCCTCCTCGAGGCGCTGGAGTTTCGCCATGCGGATGCGCTCGGCCTCATCGTCGCGCACGGGCTGCGACAGCGCGCTCGTCCCCGGCGGCTTCGGCGGCAAATCGAGGTTCTCGGGGCGGGCGATCAGGATCGGTTCGCCGACGGGCGCCGCCTCGAGCTCGGGCGGGACCAACCGCGAGGCAGGCGGGACGATCCCGCCGGTCTGCTCACCGGCGATCTCCCGGGCGAACATCGCGGTGCTCCCGGCCTTCTCGGAGCCGCCCCCCTCGGGCTCCTTCTGGCGAGCGGCCCGATCGGCGGCCACCACCATCATGATCACCAGAAACGCGATCATGACGGCGCCCAGGAGATACACGGGCACGTTATTCACACGACGCACACCCGAGCGCTTTGACAACTGCCCGGGCGAGGCGTCAGGACTCATCGGATCGGCGGTTTCGCTCATGGACTTTACTCCTTGCGAACCCAATATCCGGCGGCCGCCAGGCTGCCGTTCTGCATCTGGTAGGCTCGGGTGAGGGATTGGGTGCCCATCCACAGCGTGAGCCGATAAAGATCCGTGCCCGCGTCGTGATCCAGGACGTAGCGCAACGGCAGGACCGCTGGGGTCGACATCCCCTCGGAGCGCGCCTCCATCGGCCCCCTCGCCCCTTCTGCTCCGTCCGATGCCACCCCGGCCTGTTCAGGCGCGTTGCTGTCATCGCCGACCCCGCGGGCGGAATCGTATTCGACGACGGCATAGCCGGCCGAGCGCAGGTGCCCGATGAGCGCGGCGCCAAACGCATCGTTCGTGGCGTGCTGCAGCACGAGCCGGGTCCGTGCCGGTGGCCACAGCGAGGCCAGTTGCGGGACAACCTCCCGGGCGAGCGGTGTCTGATCGACCGCCGTGGATGAGGCAACGAAGTTGCCGTACGGTTCGGTCGTGGCGCAGCCGCCCAGGGCGAACATCGCCAGCGCGAGGGTGAGCACAGGGAGGCGCCTCATGGTCATTTCCCCGTCCGGGTGATGGTCACGCGGTCCTGGCTGCGGCCGACGCCAGCGATCAGGATAGCCTTATCGAAGATCGTGTCGACGATGTAGCGGTCGCCCTGCACGCGGTAGTTCACGAGCACGGTTTCATCATCGCTGAAGAGTCCGCCCTCCTTTCGCACCACCAGGAGGGTCGGCGCTTCGGTCTGCGCCATCGCGGCGGGCATGTCGATGATGGTCTTGCGACCATCGTTGTAGACGCGCACCGGCTTCCAGCGCGTGACGCCGGACACCTCGTAATCGAAAGACATATTGCCCAGGTATTCGCCGGTGTGCGGCAGCGTCTGTGCTTCACGCTCGCGCGCCTCGCGGTTGCGGACCGCATCCCACTTGGCCTGTGCCTCCTCGGGGTAGATGAAGGCCACCTGCGGCATGTACTCGGTGCGATGCGAGCGCAGCTTGAGGTGATAGGTGCGCCGGTTCGTGGTCACGACCAGGCTCGTCTCCAGGCCCACATCCATCGGCTTCAAAATGAGGTGCTGGGTTTCGGCCTCCCCGCTGCCGGTGATCGCAGGCTCCACCGTCCAGCGGGCGGTGTCGCCCAGGTGGATCGAATTGACCTGCTCTCCCGGCTGCAGGGCGACATCGCAGACCTGCAGGACCGCGCAGACGATGCTGGGCTGCTGCGCCCCGTAGACGAAGCGCACGGCCCCGTTGGCGCCGGCCACAGGCTTAAGCCCCGCCGCGGCGCCCGCCGTCCACTTCCGGGCGATCCGCAGCGCCTCGCGCTCCTGCGCGGTCAGCGCCGGATTCTTCGCGGAAAAGTACTTGTCGGCCAGTTCGTCGCCCGGCGCCGCGAGCGCGGACGCGGCGAGCCCCACGCCCAGCCCGACCCCCAGAATCGCCGCAAAACGGTGCTTGTGCATGATGGCTTGCCCCTCACTCAAAGGATGCGCGACCACGAGAAGTCGCGCACGAACACGCTCATTGGGTTGTTGCGCAGTTGCTCGTCGGTCGTCTGGGTGGAAACCTCCGCCGTGTACACCGTGACCAGCGCACGCATCGTGACCGGCGGGTCCTTCACCGTCCCCTGCCGGTCGCGGCTCGCTTCGACCCAGTCCACCTGCCAGGTGTCGGGCGATTGCCGCAGGACGGCCCTGATCTCGACGCTAACCATCTCCATTTCGGCGCGCTTGAAGGGGCTGGCCTCGGCGTGCCCGTTCAGCCACTCGTTCATCTTCGCGGTGGCCGGATCGTTGGGCGAGAGCTTCGCGTACACGCGGAACACGGCCCGGCGCTGCAGCGCCACGTCCGGAGTCACCATCCGGGCATCCCCGATGAACTCGGCCACCGCGGCATGGACGATGCGCGGATCGGCCTTCGCCGCGGCGGTCAGGGGTCCGGCGGCCACTGTCTGGCCGAGCTTGTCGACTTCCACCACGTAGGGGATGAACCTCGACTGGCTACCGAGGTGGATGATGCCGCCGACGCTGGCGAGCGCGATCAGCAGCGACAGCAAGCCGATGACCTGCCAGGTCTGCCGCTGGGCCACGACCGAGGCGACATGGTCATTCCAGGTGCGACGGGCGGCGAGGTAAGGGTTTTCCGGGTCGGCCGGGCGGGCGCTGCCGACGGCGGAATCGATGGCGTGGTGCGGCTCGAGCGGCGCGCCGCTCGGCGTGGGCGGCTTGTTGAAGAGCCGGTCTTTCAGGGTGTCGGCGACGTTCATGCAGCCTCCCGATAGTCATCAACGAGGTAGTCATCCAGGCGCAGGCCCTTGCCAGCCAGCCACTCGTGCACCCATCGCTCGCCGAACTTCGCTTCCAGGCGCTGGATGCTGGCGACCGACTCCTTGTCCGAAGCACCGACGAGGGCCAGAGCGAGCGGCCCCAGGGCGAGGTCGTACAGGCGACGACCCTGCTCGGAAACGTAGTAGTAGTGGCGCTTGGGGATGGCGGTCGCGAGGATCTCGATCTGGCGCGCGTTCAGGCCCATGCGGCGGTACAGCGCCGCGGTATCCTCGTCGCGCGCATAGACGTTGGGCAGGAAGATCTTGGTCGCGGTCGACTCGACGATCACGTCAAGGATGCCGCTGTGGGCGGCGTCCGAGAGGCTCTGGGTGGCCATCAACACCAGGCAGTTGGCCTTACGCAGCACCTTGAGCCATTCGCGGATCTTGGCGCGAAAGACCGGATGACCCAGCATCAACCAGGCTTCGTCCAGCAGGATGGCGGCCGGCTGGCCATGGAGGCTGCGCTCGATGCGACGGAACAGATACAGCAGGACCGGCAGCGCGAACTTATCGCCGAGCGCCATCAGCTCCTCGATCTCGAAGGTCGTGAAATCGGCAAGCGTCAGGCCGTCTTCCTCGGCGTCGAGCAGGTGACCCATCGTGCCGTCTACCGTGTACTGCCGGATCGCCTCGCGGATCCCCTCGTCCTGGATCGTCACCGAGAACTCGGAGAGCGTGCGGGCGCCACTTCGCTGCATGCTGAGGATGGCGTGGCCGATCTCGTTGCGCTGGGCCGGCGTGGTGTCCACCCCGTTCAGGCGCAGCAGCGTGTCGATCCATTCCATCGCCCAGGCGCGATCGCCCTTGGTCTCGAGGAACTGCAGCGGACAAAACGCCAGGCGCTCATCGTCGGCCGCCACCGAGAAGTGACGCCCGCCGACCGCCCGGGTGAGCGCGTACAGGCTCATGCCCTTGTCGAAGGCATAAATCGACATGCCGGCATAGCGCCGCAACTGGGCCGCGATCAGGGCCAGATGCGCGGATTTGCCTGCACCGGTGGGGCCGAACATGAAGGTGTGGCCGAGGTCGCGCACGTGCAGATTCAGGCGAAAAGGGGTGGCCCCCTGCGTCACGCCGTGCATCAGCGCGGGCGAGCGTGGCCGATAGAGCGGGCACGGCGCCTCGGCGCTGCCGGTCCAGATCGATGAGGTCGGCAGCAGGTCGGCCAGGTTCATCGTGTTGATGAGCGGCCGGCGTACGTTCTCGACACCGTGTCCGGGCAGCGAGCCCAGGAAGGCATCGAGCGTGTTGAGGGTCTCGATGCGCGCCGCAAACCCCAGACGGTTGATGGCCTTCTCGACGAGGCGCGCGGACTGCTCGAGCCGGCCCCGGTCCTCGTCCATCAGCACCACGACCGCCGTGTAGTAGCCTTGCGCGACGAGGCCGCTGTTGACCTCGGCCATTGCCGCCTCGGCATCGCTCACCATCGACAGCGCGTCCTGATCGACCGCGCCGAGGTGCGTATTGAACACCTGGTCGAAGAACCCGCGCACCTTCTGCCGCCACTTCTTGCGGAATTTGTCCAGGTGGCGGACGGCCTCGTGCGGGTCCATGAAGATGAAGCGGCTCGACCAGCGGTAGTCGCACGCCAGTTCCCCGAGAGCGGTCAGCACGCCCGGAGTGGATTCGAGCGGAAAACCCTCGATGGCGACGATCTGGACGAAGTGGCGCCCGATCTTGGGCACCACCCCGCCCCACAGCTCCTGCCCGCCGATCACCGCATCGAGGTACATCGGATTGCTCGGCAACAGCACCGGATGGTGGCGACCCGTAATGCAGCACTGCAGCCAGCCCAGAAACTCGTCCTGAGTGACGGTGGCGCCGTCCTCATTGACGACCGGCCGACCGCGCATCCGGGTCAGATGGAGGGCCGAGGACAGGCGGTTCTCGACGGCGGCGATCTCGCGCTTGAACTGCGCGATCAGGCCCATCGTGCGCGCCTTGTGGTCGGGCGCGACCGCATCGTCCTCGAACATCAGCTCAATGAACTTGCGTTGCGCGAGCACGGGCGGGAACCAGGTGAGCGTCAGCACGAAGTAGCCCTCGTACATCGTGCCCAGGCCCTCGAAGAGGCGGCGCCGCTCCTCGTCGATCGCGGCCGAGACGGCATCGGGGAAATGGGAGCGTCCCGGCGCCGGGTAGCCGGGCGCGGGCCGGCGCACCGCGTCGACATGCACCATCCAGCCGTTGCCCAGCCCTGCCAGGGCCTGATTGATCCGCAACGACACCGTCTCGCGCTGGGTGTCGGTGCTGCTGGCGTTGTCATCGCCGTGGTACAGCCACGCGGCCATGAAGGCGCCGTTCTTGCCCACGATCACACCGTCATCGACCACGGCGGCGTAATTGAGCAGGTCGGCCAGACCCGCGTCCCGGGAGCGATGGCGCTTGAGCCGCAGTTCGGCGTCCACCGTGCGGATGCGGGCGAACAGGATGAGCACCAGCGCGGCGCCCACCGCCGCGAGCGTGATCGCGATGACCTCGATCATGTGTCGTACTCCCCGCGGCTGGCCGTGTTGTCGCGGAAGGGGGTCGATCTGGCCGGGTAATAGCCCCGGTAGCGACGGTGCCGCAGATAGACGTGCCGCAGGTTCGGATCGGATTTGGCCATCAGCCGGAGCACGAAGAGGGCCGCGAACCACAGGGCGATCCCGAACACCGTGGCGCGCACGTCCTGGGCACTGAAGATCAGCGCCCCTGCCAGCAGCCCCGAGAACATCACCAGCTCGCGATCGCCGCCCATGAAAAGGTTGTCCCGGTTGCCGGCGCGCCGGATGGGGATCGTGCGCAGTGCCATCGCTAGCCCGCCTGCGAAGGGATCGGCCGCGCCTCGGTCAGCCTTGCCGGCCCAAATGGGCTGTCCGCGGCAATCTGCGCACCCCGGCCGAAAAAGGTGCTCATCATGTTCTGCGCACCCACGAGCAGCGCCATCACCAGCACGATGAAAATCAGCGTGCGAAAGAAGCCGTTGAGCTCGCCCCCGAAGATCAGGATGCCGCCCGCCACGACGATGCCGACCAGGGACAGCGTGAATGCGACCGGGCCGGTGACCGAGTTGCGCAGGTTGGTGAGCCAGCTCTCGTACGGCAGCGACCCGCCGGTGCCCTCCGAGGCGAAGGCCATCTCTGGCGCCAACAGGCAAAGGAGCAGCAGCGTGAGCAGACCGAGATAGAGGACCGCGGGGCGGTTGAGACGGAATACGGGCAAGGCGACAAGCATGAGGCGGGCTCCTTCAGAGGGCGTGGGTGAGGTAGCGGTGGCCATCGAACCCCGAGACCGCGAGGATTTCCTGCACGCGGCGCTGGCCTTCGAAGCGGGCGATGTGGACGACGACATGCACCGCCTCGGCGATCAGCGGTTCGATGGGTCGGGGGGAGTCGGGATGCATGCTGATGAGCATCGCCAGCCGATCGAGACCGGCGCGGGCGTTGTTGGCATGCAGGGTGGCGGCGCCGCCTTCGTGGCCGGTGTTCCACGCCATCAGCAGATCGAGCGCCTCGGGACCGCGGACCTCGCCCACCAGGATGCGATCGGGGCGCATGCGCAGCGCGCTGCGCAGCAGCGTCGTCATGTTCACGTCGATGCTCGTGTGGTACTGGACGTAGTTCGCGGCCGCGCACTGGATCTCGCCGGTATCCTCGATGAGGATCACCCGCTCGGCCGGGTCCTGGACGACCATCTGGTTGATGATGGCGTTCACCAGGGTGGTCTTGCCGCTGCCGGTGCCGCCAACCACGAGGATGTTGCGGTGCGCGCGGATCGCTTCGATCAACGCGTCGCGCTGTCCGGCCGTCATGACGCCGTCCTCGACGTACTGCGCCAGCGTGAAGATGGCGACGGCGCGCTTGCGAATGGCGAAGGTCGGCGCCGGCACCACCGGCGGGAGCTGGCCAGCGAAGCGCGAGCCGTCCAGCGGCAGCTCCCCTTCGAGGATGGGTTTCTGACGGGTGACTTCCTTGCCGTGATAGCCGGCCACCGTTTCGATGATGGCCTGCGCCTGGGCCATGCGCATCGAGGCGATGCACTTCATCGGTTCGCCCAGCCGCTCCTGCCACAGCTTACCGTCGGCATTGAGCATGATCTCGACGGTCCTGGGGTCGTTCAACGCGGCGAGCAACACCGGCCCCATGTCCCGCTCGAGCTTGCGCCTGGCCCGCTCCTTTATGCTGATCGCTTCGCTGTGTTCGCTCATCGCCGGCACCGCGCTAGAATGTCAGTGTCTTTATCCTAGTACGATGTGAACGATATAGCGAACTATTTTTGAAGGTAACACCATCGCAATGGCGGAACCGCTCCTGCCGGCTTACGCGGCATGACTACAGAAACGTACCCACAGGGGCGCTGTCGTGTGCTTTCGAGAGGGAGCGTGGACGCCGGTGTGGCGCCCCCAGATGGCGCCGTCTGGCCGTCTTTTAGCTGCTAAAACCCGGCCGTCTGCCGTTGGCCCCTGCCCTGCCGTGGGCGCGTCACCGCTGCCTGAGCTTTGCCTGAGCGGCCTCGGCCCACTTTTTCACGATGAACGCCTGGTGCTCGGGAAGAACCGCCGCCACGCGCTCGTAGCCCGGGGGCAGACTGCTCGGCACCTTTTCGCCGGCCAGCGCTTCGAGGGACGCGGCGTCTAGATCCGTCGACTCGAGCAGCAGCGGCAGGGGCGTCTGCAGGGCGCGCGCGATGTCCTCCATGACCTTCAGCGAAGGATTGCCCTTGCCCGTGGTGATATCGGAGAGAAAGGAGATGGACACGCCGGACTTTTCGGCGAGATCGTGCTTGGTCATCTGCAGTTCATCGAGGACGCGCAGCACGTTCGTAAAGAAGATGTAGTTGTACAAGGCTGGGACCTTTTGGCCGCACGCACTGGGTTTTAGCCGCTAAAATCTCTGCAACGTCTCAGCGCAGTGAAATCCTGCCCTGATGGCGCGCTCGTCGAGGGCAAGGTCTCGGACATAGATAATTACAATTTATTGACAATTTTACCTGCGATAGCCGGATGCGGGATAGGGCTTCCGTTAGCCGTGGGAAGCGGGGCACAAAAAGACGTGGCGCGGGACACCGACGAATGCACGCCTGAGGAGGCGTCCCTTGTCGGCTTCGCGTGGCGTCGGATCAGGAAGGCTTATTTTGTGCAGGATCCCGCCGCTCGCGCGCAAGCACCTGCTCAACATGCTTGGGTCATCCCGCGCAGCCCGGACTTCTCTCGCGCACCCTGTGGCAAGGTCAATGGACCAGCAGGCAAGGATGAATGAACGATGATGGAGAGGGCGGCATGAACCCGGTGAGCACCACTCGCCGGAACGCAGGCGAGGAAACTACAGAGCCCAGCCCGCACGAGGACCGCATGGACTCCGCACCCCGGGCGGAAGCCGTTGCGCGCGTTGCTCGTCCGCTGGAATTACCGCTCGATCTGATCGATGAAGATCCGCAGCAGCCCCGGACGGCCGACAACCCCGGTTTCTCGCCCAAGAGCATTGCGGAGATCGGCCAGACGATCAAAATCCGGGGCGTGA
>Ga0268298_10002958_pt1 | contig 17955 bp, 14 predicted proteins | sample WWTPWeurt_MetaG_FD_194462 | JGI IMG/M metagenome (GOLD analysis project Ga0268298, IMG submission 194462) | Activated sludge microbial communities from WWTP in Nijmegen, Gelderland, Netherland - WWTP Weurt | ecosystem: Engineered > WWTP > Aerobic digester > Activated sludge | place...
CAATCCTCCAGCGCACCCCCGTCCGGATCAATCGCTCGGCAGGTCGATCCCCTTCAGCTTGCGATAAAGATCGACCGCGTAGGAATCGGTCATTCCGGCGACGAAATCAGCCACCTGGAGGAGGCGGATGTAGGGATCGGGGTCCGGTTCGCCACCATGGGCGAGGAACTGCTCGGGCAGCAGGCGAAGCAGCATGCGCTCCCGGGTGGTCTCCCTTTCCGCGCCGGCGCCGGCCTCGACCGCCCGGGTGAAGAGTTCCAGCAGCCCTCCCAGGACCTGGAAGCCGGCGGTTTCGATTTCCAGGGCCGGGCGGGCGACGTAGATGGTTTCCTTGGCCAGCTTGAGCACCGCCTGGAGCGGCACGGCCAGGGGCGAGCGGGAGAGGAGTTCGTCGTCGAAGCGCCCTTCCAGGATGGCGCCCTCGTTCTCCAGGAAAACCGCCGCGGCGCTTTCCAGCAGCCGGCCGATGGCCTTGGCCCGCAGGTATTCGAGGCGCTCCTTGGGGTCGTGCAGGCGGTCCATGCGGCCGCCGGAGACGCTGTCGCCGGCCAGGTCGCCCAGCAGGAGTTCGGCGTCGCGGTAGGGCACGAAGCCCAGGCGGGCGGCGTCTTCGAGGTCGACGATGAGGTAGCAGGTATCGTCGGCCACTTCCACCAGGCTGGCCAGGGGATGGCGGCGCCAGGCGAGGCCGGGGATGCGGGGCACCAGCCCGGTGGCGGCGGCCACCTGGCGAAAGGATTCGGCGTCCTGCTGGAAGTAGCCGAATTTCTTGCCGCTCTTGCCATCCAGATCTTCCCCCACCCAGGAGGGGCGCGGGTACTTGGTGAAGGCGCCGAGCACGGCGGCGGTCAGTTGCAGCCCCGGGTTGGCGGGGGACTGGAGCCGGGTGACGATGCGAAAGCCCTGGGCGTTGCCCTCGTACTTTTCGAAATCGGCCCGCTGGGCGGGGGTGAAGGGGTGGCGTTCGAGCAGCCCGGAGCCGCGGAACCACTCGCGGATGGCGTCCTCCCCGGCGTGGCCGAAGGGCGGATTGCCGATGTCGTGGGCCAGGCAGGCGGCGGCAACGATGGCGCCGAAATCCGCCGCCTCGACATGCTCCAGTCCGTGGCGGGCGATGATTTCCCGGCCCACCAGAGCCCCCAGGGAACGCCCGACGCAACTGGCTTCCAGACTATGGGTGAGGCGGGTGCGCACGTAGTCGGAACGGGAGAGGGGAAAGACCTGGGTCTTGTCCTTCAGGCGACGGAAAGCCGAGGTGAAGACGATGCGGTCGTGGTCCTGCTGGTAGGCGGTGCGCTCCCGGGCGCTGGGCGCCGCCCCGGCCCCGGGCCGCTCGGCGGAAAGGAGGCGCTCCCAGACCTTGCGCTTACCCATGGTTGGTTTTTGGTGCAGGTTTTGGGCGCACGGGGGCGCGATGGGCGGGCGTCGGCACGATGGTCGCGGTCTTTCAGTAGGCAATAGCAGGCAGCAATTGGTCGAATTCCCGGGCGGCTTCATCGAAGGCGGCGATCGGCACGACCATCTGGAGCAGAAAGAAGGCCTGCGGTCCCTCCAGGAGCACGACCCTGCTGCGGGCGGCCTGGCCCGCCGGGGCGATGCGGCCTTCGTAGGACTGCTGCGTCCGCCCGCCGGTGGACACGGCGAGGATGGGGCCCAGCTCGCCCCCAGCCTCGACGAAGGCCTCCCGGCTGGTGCGCAGGATGCTGTCGGCGCTCACCGCCGCATCGCCCTTGCGCACGCCGGTGATGCGCAGCGTGGGCCGCAGGCCCGCCACCGCCCGGCGCAGTTGCAATTCGACCACCGGGCCGCCCTCGTCGGCGGCGATGCCGCCTTCCCGGTCGAAGATTTCCCAGCGCCCGGCGGGGGCGGCGATCTCCAGCCGGCCGTAGCGCTCGGCCACGTAGCGGTCGCCGTCCAGGCTGCCCGCCGCGGCGGGGCCGAAGCACAGCAAAAGGGCGGCCGGGAGGGCCCGGATCATTTTCATGTCAATCTCCCAGGGGGTGCAGGGGGCGAAGTTTACTCCGCTTCCAGGGCGGCCCGCAGGGGCACCGGCAAGGGCGCGCTGCGGCCGGTGCGATGGTCCATCCACACCACTTTGGCGGCCCCCTCGGCGAAGAGGGCAGAGCTGCCGCTGGGCCGCATCTCGACCCGGGTCTGCACGCTGGAGCGCCCCGGCGGGGCGGTATAGGTCAGCACCTCGACCGATCCGGGATAGGTGAGCGGAATGAGAAAGGTGCAACTCGCGTTGATGATCACCGGCCCCTCGCCGGCCGGATCGAGGCCGTAGCCCATCGCTTCCAGCCATTCGATGCGGGCGATTTCCATGTAGCGGAAATAGACGGTGTTATTGACGTGGCCGTAGGCGTCCATGTCGCCCCAGCGGATGGGAATGGTGCTGCGATGGATGAGTTTGCGGGCGCTGTGCATGACAGGAGGAAACCGGCGGGCTTGTCCCCGCGATGGCCGTACTGTACGGTATCGTCCCGGGAGCGACAATCGGACTGGAGGACACGATGGCGCGGGAAGCCATGGAATTCGACGTCGTCGTGGTGGGCGGCGGCCCCTCCGGCCTCGCCACGGCCCTGCGCCTCAAGCAGCGGGCCGCGGCTGCCGGCGACGACATTTCCGTCTGTCTGATCGAAAAGGGGGCCGAAATCGGCGCCCACATCCTCTCCGGCGCCGTGTTCGACCCCCGTGCCCTCGAAGAACTCGTGCCGGATTGGGCCAGCCGCGGCGCCCCGGTGGCCACCCCGGTGGTGGAAGACCGCTTCTATTTCCTCGGGGAATCCTCCGCCTGGCGCGTCCCCGGCTGGCTGCTGCCCGAATGCTTCCATAACGCGGGCAACCACGTCATCTCCCTCGGCAATCTGTGCCGCTGGCTGGCGGGCGAGGCCGAAGCCCTGGGGGTCGACATCTACCCGGGCTTCGCCGCCGCCGAAGTGCTGTTCGACGCAGAGGGCCGGGTCATCGGCGTCGCCACCGGCGACATGGGGCTGCGCCGCGATGGCACCCCGGGGTCCGCCCACCAGCCCGGGATGGAGCTTCTCGCCCGCTACACGGTCTTCGCCGAAGGCTGCCGTGGCCACTTGGGCAAGGGCCTGGAGGCCCGTTTCGGCCTGCGCCAGGGGGTCGATCCCCAGGTCTATGGCCTGGGCCTCAAGGAACTGTGGGAAATCCCGGCCGAGCGCCATGTGCCGGGCCTGGTCCTGCACACCGCCGGCTGGCCCCTGCAGCCGGACACCTACGGCGGCGGTTTCCTGTACCACCAGGCCGACCGCCAGGTGGCGGTGGGCTTCGTCGTCGGTCTGGGCTACACCAATCCCTATCTGTCGCCTTACGAAGAGTTCCAGCGCTTCAAGACCCACCCTCAAATCCGGGAATACCTGGCCGGCGGAAGGCGCCTGGCCTACGGCGCCCGCGCCCTGGCAGCGGGGGGGCTCCAGTCCCTGCCCCGTCTCGTCTTCCCCGGGGGGCTTCTGGTAGGCGACGACGCCGGCTTTCTCAACGCCGCCCGCATCAAGGGCTGCCACGCGGCGCTCAAGTCCGGCATGCTGGCCGCCGACGCCCTCGCCGATGCCCTGGCCGCAGGGCGCCGCCACGATGAACTGGAGGCCTACCCCGAAGCCTTCCGCCAGAGCTGGCTGCACGAGGAACTGCATCGAGCGCGCAATTTCAAGCCCCTGCTGGCCCGGGGGCTCAAGTGGGGCTCCCTGCTCTTCGGCATCGACCAGAAAGTCTTCGCCGGCCGCGCCCCCTGGACCCTGCACCATCACCAGGCCGACCACGCCCGGACCCTGCCCGCCGCAGCCTGCGCGCCGATTGCCTACCCCAGGCCGGACGGCGTCGTCAGCTTCGATCGCCTGTCCTCGGTCTTCCTCTCCGGCACCCACCACGAGGACGATCAGCCCTGCCACTTGCAGCTCAAGGATCCCGAACTGCCGGTACGCCTCAATCTCGCCCGCTACGACGCCCCGGAGCAGCGCTACTGCCCGGCCGGGGTCTACGAGATCGTCGAGGCTCCCGAAGGGCCGCGCCTGCACATCAACGCCCAGAACTGCCTGCACTGCAAGACCTGCGACATCAAGGATCCCGCCCAGAATATCGAATGGGTCGCGCCCCAGGGCGGCGAAGGACCGGCCTACCCCAATTTCTGATCCAGGCCGGGCGCCGCGCCCGCCCGGCCCCGGCCGCCCGTCTCTGCGGCAGTGCAACAGACGGGCCGACAAATTCCGATATAATCCGGCCGGCTAACCCCCTAGGGAGAACATCACATGGCCTTTCTCGCCGACAAAAAGATTCTCATCACCGGCCTCATCTCCAAGCATTCCATCGCCTATGGCATCGCCAAGGCCTGCCACCGGGAAGGTGCCGAGCTCGCCTTCACCTTCCAGAACGAACGTTTCGAGGAGCGGGTACGCAAATTCGCCAACGAATGCGGCAGCGACCTGGTCTTCCCCTGCGACGTGGCGAGCGATGAACAGATCGACAAACTCTTCGCCGACCTCGCCACCCGCTGGGACGGCCTCGACGGTCTGGTCCACTCGATCGCCTACGCCCCTGCCGAGGCCATCGAAGGTGACTTCCTGGAGGGCATCACGCGGGACGCCTTCCGCATCGCCCACGAAATCTCATCCTACAGCTACCCCGCCCTGGCCAAGGCCGCCCGGCCCATGATGAAGGGCCGCCGCGCTTCGCTGCTCGCGCTGTCCTACCTGGGTGCCGAGCGCACCATGCCCAACTACAACACCATGGGTCTCGCCAAGGCCAGCCTGGAAGCCGCCACCCGCTATCTGGCCTTCTGCCTCGGGCCGGAAGGCATCCGCGCCAACGCCATTTCCGCCGGCCCCATCAAAACCCTGGCGGCTTCGGGCATCGGCAATTTCGGCAAGCTGCTCTCCTATAACGCCCACCACGCCCCTCTGCGCCGCAACGTGACCATCGAGGAAGTGGGCAACGCCGCCGCTTTCCTGCTCTCCGACCTGGCGAGCGGCATCACGGCGGAAATCCTCTACGTCGATGGCGGCATGCACTCCACCGCCCTGGGCAATCCGGAGCCGCTGCCGGGCTGATCGGTCGCCTGCGGCGTGGAACAACTCCGCGCCCCGTGAGAAAAAAACGCCGGCCTGCAGGCCGGCGTTTTCGTGTGCGATGGGGCGGCGTAGCACCGCCCCACGGAAGGCTTACTTGTCCTTCGCCTCCAGGGCGGCGTGGTTGATTTCGACCTTGTAGCGGGAACGCAGACCGGCGAGGTAGGCCTTGACCTCCTCCTGCAGGACCAGGGTGGTGTACTGGCGCAGCATCGACTGGCGGCGGGCCTCATCCAGCTTTTCACCCGGCAGGACCTTGACCACCTTGAACAGGGCGTAGCCCAGGTCGGGCAGTTCGACGCCGGCGTAACCCGGGAGCTTGGCGGCATCCACCTTGAGGATGGCAGGAACCGCCTGGGGAGGCACCCGCAGGGCGTCCAGGCGGGAGAGGGTCTTGGCCGCCCCCCAGGCCAGCTTGTCTTCTCCGCGCCGCAGTTCGGCGAGGCGCGCCTCGCCTTCCTTCACGGCCATGGCCTGGGCCTCGCGGCGGCGCAGGACGGTCTCGACGGCGCCCTTCACTTCGTCGAAGGCGCGCAGGGCAGCGGGTTTGTGTTCGGCCACCCGCGCGGCCACCAGGGTATTGGGGGCGACCTCGATGGCCTCGGTGTTGCGGCGGTTTTTCACCGCATCTTCGGAGAACACCGCGGCAAGGAGCTTTTCGTTGGCGAAGTGCCCATTGGCGGGATTGGCCTGACGGGTCAACCAGGCGGTCTTGCGCACCTCCAGCTTGTACTTTTCCGCCACGGCGGCGAGGCTGTCGGACTGCTCGTAAACCATGTTGGTGAAGGCCTCGGCGGCCTCGGCAAATTTGCGGGCGGCGGCGGTACGCTTCAATTCGGCTTCGATCTCGCCCTTGACCTCGGCGTAGGGCTTTTCCTTGGCGCCGTGGATGCCGGTGAGCTTGATGATGTGGTAGCCGAACTCGGATTCGACCACGCCGGAAATTTCGCCTTCCTTGAGACTGAAGGCCGCTTCCTCGAAGGGCTTGACCATGGCGCCCCGGGCAAAGAAGCCCAGATCGCCCCCCTTGGCCGCGGAGCCCGGGTCCGCGGAGTGCTTCTTGGCCAGATCGGCGAAGGCCGCGGGCTGGGCGCGGACTTCCTTCAGCACGGCGTCGGCCTTCGACTTGGCCTTGGCCTTGTCGGAATTTTCCAGGCCGATGAGGATGTGGGCCGCGCGCCGCTCCTCGCCCGTACCGTAGCGGCTCTTGTGGCCTTCGTACCAGGCCTTCACTTCCGCTTCGGGGACGCTGACCTGGGCGCTCACCGTTTCCAGGGACAGGACCACGAATTCGGCCTGAGCCTGCTCGGCCACTTCGAATTGCTTGGGATTGGCGTCGTAATACTTGCGCGCCGCATCGTCTTCCAGTTTGGCCTTGCCCACCCAGTCGTCCACCGCGTAGCGGAACTCCTGCACTTCGCGCTTTTCCGCTTGCAGGGCGAGCACCTTATCGGTGACCGTCCGGGAGAGGATGCCGGTCTGGCCGATGGAACCGGCGAGTTGCTGCAAGGTGATATCCTGCCGCACGCGGGCTTCGAAGCCCCCCATGGTCAAGCCCTGGGCCTTGACCGCCTGCTCGTAGCGCTCCAGGGAAAACTTGCCGTCCACCTGGAGGGCAGGAATATTGGCGATGGCCCGACTGACCGCCGCGTCGCTGGCCATCATGCGCTTCTTGGACGCCTCCAGCAGGATGAGTTGCTGATCGATCATGTCGTCGATGACCGCCTTGCGGGCCTCCGGGTTGTCGAAGAGCTTGGGATCGAAGCTGCCGGTCTGGTTGCGGATGCGCTCCTCCTGCTCCCGCAAGGCCTGCTGAAAATGCTGCGGCGTGATTTTCACTTCGCCGATCCTGGCCACCACACCGTCGTCCGCCACGTCGCGCACGTAGGCATCGACGCCCCAGAGCGCGAAGGGCAAGGTGATGAGGGCGAGGAAGATCTGGACGATTCTCTTGTTATTGCGGACTGCGTCGAACATGATTCCGGGATTCCGTAGAGAGGCTGCGAGGGAAACCTCGCGGGCCAGAGCCCGGGTCAGCCGCCCGGGCGCAAAAAAGGTGGCTGATTTTACAGCAGAAAGCCCCCGCGGACCACGGCGCCATCAGCCCCCGCGCGGAACCTGCCCGAGCAGGCCGACAGCATGATCGGCCAAGGCAAGGCAGGCCGTGAGCCCCGGCGATTCGATGCCGAAGAGATTGACCAGCCCGGCAACCCCATGCTCCCGCGGCCCCTGCACCAGAAAATCCGCCGCCGGTTCCCCTGGACCCGCAATTTTGGGGCGCACGCCGCAGAAGGCCGGCACCAGGGCATCGTCGGGCAGCCCGGGCCAATACTGCCGCACGGCGCCGTAAAAGTCTGCCCCACGGCGGGGATCGACCGTGCTGTCCGGCTTTTCGACCCATTCCACATCGGGCCCGAAGCGCCCCTGCCCTGCAAGATCCAGGGTGAGATGCACCCCCAGCCCGCCGGGCTCCGGCACCGGGTAGATGAGCCGGGAAAAGGGCACGCGCCCGCGGCAGGAAAAGTAATTTCCCTTGGCGTAGCAGGCTACGGGAATCCACTCGGCGGGAAATCCCCGCAGCGAGGCGGCCAGGGCGGGCGCCTCCAGCCCCGCCGCATTGACCACCCGGCGGGCCCTGATACGGACCGGCTCCCTGCCGCCCACCTCCAGGACGATGCCCTCCGCCTCCACCGCCCCGCCGAGTATCGGGCTTCCCGGCACGAAGCTCGCTCCCGCCGCCTGCACGTCGGCCAGGAGCGCCTGCATGAGGGCATGGCTATCCACGATTCCGGTGTGCGGGGACAAGAGCGCCGCCGTGCAGGCCAGCGCGGGTTCCAGCCTCTGCGCCTCGCGCCCCGAAAGCAGGGCCAGTCCGGCGACACCGTTGGCCTGCCCCTGCCGGAGAAGGGATTCCAGCCCCGCCTCCTGCTCCGCCGCCGTGGCGACGATGAGCTTGCCGCACAGGCGGTGCGCCACGCCGCGGTCGGCACAATAGCGCCGCAGCCGGCGGCTGCCCTCGACGCACAGGCGGGCCTTGAGGCTGCCGCCCGGGTAGTACAGGCCGGCGTGGATTACCTCGCTGTTGCGGGAGCTGGTTTCCCTGCCGAAGCTCCCGTGCCGCTCCAGCACCAGGACGTCGCCGCCCAAGGGGCCGGCCAGGGCGCGAGCGCAGGCCAGGCCCACCACCCCGGCACCGATCACGACCGCTTCAACCGTTTCCATCGCACACGCTCCCTCCGGGCTGCCGATTCTAACCGCGGGGCTGCCCGCGCTTGCGGTTAGAATGCCCGAAAACCCTTGCACTACGGCCATGGACAACCCTCTCCTTCCGACCCTGGCAGCCTTCTACACCGGGGACGAGACCCTCCACCTCTTTTTTGCCACCCTGGTCCTCGGCCTGGTACTCCTGCCTGCCGGCGGCGACGGCCGCACCGTGGTGCGGCAGACCCTGGTCTTTTCCGTCCTCTGTCTCCTCGGCAACCTGGGCGCCGCTCTCCTCGCCGCCTCGGGGGCAGCGCGGCCCGCCGCGGTCCTGCACGGCATTCTGCTGCTCGGCCTGGGCATCGGCGTCATCCGCCTGGTGGGCCTGCTCGTCTTCCGTGTGCTCCTGCCGCGCCTGCACATCGCGCCGCCGCGCATCCTGGAAGACATCGTGGTCATCATCGGCTACGTGGCCTGGGGTCTGATCCGCCTTTCCCAGTCCGGCGTCGAGTTGTCGTCCATCGTCACCACCTCGGCGGTCATCACGGCGGTGATCGCCTTTTCCATGCAGGACACCCTGGGCAACATCCTGGGGGGGCTCGCCCTGCAACTGGACAGCTCCATCCAGATCGGCGACTGGGTGAAGATCGACGACGTTTCCGGCCAGGTGACCGACATCCGCTGGCGCTATACCGCCATCCGCACCCGCAACGGGGAAACCGTCGTCGTCCCCAACAGCCTCCTCATGAAGGGCAAGGTGTGGGTCATCGGCGACCGGGAACAGGGTACCCGGCTCTGGCGGCGCACCCTCCACTTCAACGTGGGCTACGTCGCCCAACCCGCCCGGGTGGTGGCCACCGTCGAACTGGCGGTGCGGGAAGCCAACATCCCCAATGTGTCGCGGGAGCGGCCGGTGAGTTGCGTGCTGATGGAATTCGGGCCTGGCTACGGTCACTACGCCCTGCGCTACTGGATGGACGACCCGGCCCCCGACGACCCCACCGACTCCGCCGTCCGTTCCCACATTTACGCGGCCCTGCGCCGCTCCGGCTGGCGCCTCGCCCTGCCCGAGGAAATGCGCTATCTGGTGAAGGACAACGCCGCCCTGCGCAGCGCCACCAAGTCGCGGGAATTGCAGCACCGCATCGATGCCCTGCGCTCGGTCAGTCTCTTCGCCCAATTGACCGACGAGGAATGCGGGCGGGTCGCCGAACACCTGGTCTATGCCCCCTTCGCCGCGGGTGACGTGCTCACCCGCCAGGGGGCCATCGCGCACTGGCTGTACATCATCCTGGCGGGAGAAGCCGAAGTCGTGCGGCGCAACGGCGACGGCGAAGAGCACGCCCTGGCGCGGCTCAAACCCGGCGACTTCTTCGGCGAAATGGGCCTGCTCACCGGCGAACCCCGTACCGCGTCGGTGCACGCCGTCACGGACGTGGAATGCTATCGCCTGGACAAGACCGGCCTGGCGGAAATCATGGCCGACCGGCCGGCCATCGCCGAAGAGCTTTCCGCCGTCCTGGCCGCCCGCTCGCAGCAGAACGAAGCGGCATCGACCGGCGGCGATCCCCGCCGCAAGGCGCCACCAGCCGGCCTGGGCGGCGCCATCGTCGGGCGCATCCGCAGTTTCTTCAATCTGGAGTAAGGCGGGCAGCGTTGCGCCGCCGCAAGCAAGCGGATCAGAGAACCCGGGGTTGCGGGAAGCGGCGCGAAAAGTCCCGGTAAAGGCGCTCGAGCCGGCGCACCCGATCCCGACTGCACCCGTATTCGGCCCGTTCGATGGCCTCGCGGAACAGATTGTGCAGCCTGAACACGCCGCGAGGCGTTCGTATCAACTCGTGAGCCATTTCCGCCGCCACGACTTCCGGAATGTGTTCGAGTTCCGAAATGGCCTCCACCTGGCCCCGCTCGATTTCGGAAAAATCGATGATCTCCTGCAAGGTCACCATAGCGCACTCCTCGCCGACGCTGAATGGCTCTCTGAGTGTTTTGCCCGGGGCAAAAATCCATTGAAGTTTGCTATGGCCGGCGGCGCAGCCATAGGGTAATCAGGAGCCGCCGTCACCGATCAGGGCGTAGGGCGCCCAGTACAGCGGATGGCCGTAGGATCCGCCGCCGGGGGCGGAATCGGCCATGGTCTCGAGCATGGCGCGGCGCAGGGCCTCCGCCCGGGAAATGCCGGGCTGGGCGGCCTGGGCGTTGAAGATGGACACCACCAGCCGGCGCGCCGAGACGGATTCGACCGGCCAATGGGTGGCCAGCAGCGCCCGCCCGCCTGCATAGAAGAAGGCACGCCCCAGGCCGCTCAGGGCCTCGGCGCCCTCGCCCTCTCCAGCCGCCGTGTTGCAGGCCGAGAGGATGACCCAGTCGGCGTCGAGCCGCAGCCCCAGAATATCGTCCAGGGTGAGCAATCCGTGGCCGCCGTCCCGCGGATTGGCGAGCGCCAGGGCCGGCTGGTCCACGCGAGGCAACTCGCCGGGCAGCAGCCCGTGGGTGGCGAAGGCGATCACCCGCCGGCGGGAGAGATCGGCCCCGAGGACATTGCTGCGGCTGGCCGCCGGGCCTAGGAAGACGTCCTTGCCCGGGTCGGCCCCCAGGCTGCGGGCCAGGGCAAGGATTTCGTCTCGCGTGTCGGGCAGGGGCGCGAGTTGGGCGTACTGCGGCCAGACCGCCTCCTCGCCCCGCAGGGCGCGCTCCCGCAGGACGGGGGGCAGGGCCACGGCGCGTAGCCGACGCGAAGTCGCCCCGGGCTTGGCAACACCGTCGCCGGCAAAATCCGGGTCGCCGAAGCCGGCAAAGGCACGGCGCCCCGCGGCCGCGGGCGCCATGCGACGCAGGGTGATGAGCGATGCCGCCGAAGGGAGCTGGCTGGTGGCCACCTGGCGGGCGAGCCAGGGCCAGGCCGCGTAGTCGGGTTTTCCGCCGGCGCCGGGAGGAGGCGGCTCGCCGCTGAGCAGCAGGGCGATGGGCAGGCGCGCCAGCCCTCCTCCGGCCACCACGATCAGGTGCTCCGCGCCCTGCCAACCCTCCTTCACCGGCAGGAGGAGTTCGCGGTAAAGGCGATGGGCGAGCTGCCCGTCGAAGGCCGGCAGCCGGTCGAGGTCACCCTCCGGGGGATCGAGGGCCTGGCGCAGGCTGCGCACGCTGCGCTCCAGGTCACGGCGGCCCCGCTCGACCACGGCGAAGACCGGCTTCCCTCCCGCCGGGATGGCCCACACGAAGCTGCGCTCCTCGCTGGCCAGGACACTGAGCAGCGCTTCCCCGGGACGCAGGGCGGCCCGCACCTGGACCAGGGTGGCGGGCCGCGGCACGATGAGGTCGGCGTAATCCGGAAAACGCTGGGCCAGGGTGTCACGCAGGCTGCGATGGCGGTCGTCCAGGACCGCCACGCGGGTCTGCATGTCGGCGACGATCCCCGGGACGAGTTGGTCCGCCGGCCGGGAAAGCAGGTCGGCCAGGATTTTGTACAGGGCGTCCCGCTCCTGGCGCACGTCCTGTTCTTCCCGCACCAGCGCCGCGAGTTCCGGCTTGCCCGCCGCCGCGCGAGCGGCGCTGGCGGCCATGGCCTGCTGCACGCTCTGGCCGCGCAGCACGTCGGCGGCCAGAAAAGCCTCGGCGACGGCATCGATGCCCGCCGCGCCTTCCAGGGGCGTGCCCCGGATGCGGGACAAGAGGCCGAGGTAGGCATCGACCACATAACTCAGGCGGGCGAAGCGCCCCCCGGAACGGTCCGTGGTTTCCGCAACCTTGGGCAGGAGGACGGCCAGGGCATCGCGAAAGGCCGCGAGTGCCGCTTCGTTCTGTCCCGCCACCGCCAGGGCCACCCCGTGAAACCCCAGGGCCTCGGCCGCGTCGAAGGCGCCGGGGCCCATCTGCTGGCGCTTCCTTTTGGCCAGCAGCGCGCTTTCCGACACCGCTTCGTCCAGGCGCTTTTCCGCGATCAGGGCGCGAATCCAGCCCAGGGTGGGGGCGCCCAGGGTATCGGCCAATTGGGGATCTTCGGCCAGGGCCGCGCGCAGGGCTTCGAACTGTGCCAGGGCCTCGGGCCAGCGGCGCTGCACGACCAGGGCACTGGCGCGCAGGCGCCGCCACTGCACGGCCGGCAGCGCCGTCGCCGGCACCCCCAGCCGCTCCAGGTTGGCCAGCACGCGCTCGGCAAGTCTCAGCGCCTCGCCGGTGCGGCGCTGCTCCAGGAGAACGCGGGCCAGGGGCATCATCATCTGGTTGGTGTGCAGGCTCTCGGGACCGAAGCGCTCCAGGCTGCGCAGGAGCAGGCGCCGGGCATGGACCTCGGCCTCATGGACCCGCCCTTCTTCCAGAAGCGCATGGGCCAGCCAGGACTCCTGGCGGTTGCGGTGTTGCTCGACGGTGACCTGGGGCGTGGTCGTGGTGCCGCTGGCCTGCATGGCCAGATTGTCCTGCACCGCCTTCTCGCGCAGTTCCAGGGCCCGGCGGAAGCGGGCCTCGGCTTCGGCGTAGCGCCCTTCGGAAAAAAAAGTACGGCCCAGGGCGTCCTCGACGAAGGCACTCCAGGTGTTCTGGTACCAGACCCAGTTGCGGGAGCCCTTGAGCCGGGTCAGCAGACCTTCCGCGTCGCGCACGTGGCGGCGAGCCGTGGCGAAATCCCCCAGACGCCGGTAGGGTTCGGAGAGTAGGGCGTGCATGGCCAGGCGAAAACCCGCCACACCCTCCGGAGTCACCTCCAGGGCGCGCGTCGTGGCGGCCAGGCCGTTGCGGAAATTGCCTCCGCCATACTCCGCCCCGCCCAACTCCGCCCAGGCGCGGTGGGGTTCCCGGCCACCCCCCAGCTCGATGCAGCGGCGCAGTTCGCGCAGTTCGGCCCCCACCAGCCCCAGTTCCCGGGCGGCCCGGGCGCGTTTCAAGTGGAATTCGGCCAGGTCGGTGCCGGCGAGTTCGGCCGGGGGAGCCGTTTCCAGAACGCGGCGCGCCTCGTCGAGACGGCGGGAATCGACCGGGTGCTTATCCAGGAGAGCGAGAATGTCGCCGATGCTGCGGGCTTCGGCGGGCGCGGGCGCAGCGGGCGCGGACCCTGCGAATACAAGACCCAGGACCAGAATTGCGACCCGTCCCAAGCTCCTGCCGACTCCGACGACCTTATCCATTTGGCCTCCCCCGCCGCCCGCTGGTGCCCAGGAAGGGAATCGAACCCCCACGCCTTGCGGCGCCAGAACCTAAATCTGGTGCGTCTACCAATTTCGCCACCTGGGCAGGCCGGCGGATTCTAACATCGCTATACTTGCCGCCGCCATGCCGGTCGACCACTACGAAAACTTCCCCGTCGCCTCATTTCTCGTGCCTCTGGCGCTGCGCAAGCCTATCGAGGTGATCTACCGTTTCGCCCGCAGCGCCGACGACATCGCCGACGAGGGCGAGGCCTCCGACGCCGCCCGCCTGGCCGGCCTCGCCGCCTACCAGGCCGAACTGGACCGCATCGCGGCGGGGCTACGGCCCACCACGCCCCTTTTCGAGGAGGTGGCCGCCATCGTGGAAGCCCACCGACTGCCGCTGCAGCTCTTCCGCGACCTGCTGGACGCCTTTGCCCAGGACGTGGTGAAGAAGCGCTACGCCGACTTTCCGGAACTGCTCGATTACTGCCGCCGCTCGGCCAACCCGGTGGGCCGGCTGGTGCTGCATCTGTTCGGACGCATCGAGCCGGAGCATCTGGAGCAGTCCGATTGCATCTGTACGGCGCTCCAGCTCATCAACTTCTGGCAGGACGTGGCGGTGGATTGGGACAAGGGCCGGGTCTATCTGCCCCAGGAGGACTTGCGCCGCTTCGGCGTCGCCGAGGCTCAGATCGCCGCCGGCGCGTGCGCGGGCACCCTGGCCGCCCTGCTCGAATTCCAGATCGAGCGCAGCCGCGCCCTGCTGCTGCGCGGCGCGCCCCTGGTGCGCGCCCTGCCGGGCCGCCTGGGTTGGGAAATCCGTCTCACCGTCCAGGGCGGCCTGCGCATCCTGGAACGCCTCGCCCGGGTGCGCGGCGACGCCTGGCGCCACCGCCCCACCCTCGGACCTTCGGACTGGCTGGTCATGGCCGGCCGCTCCCTTACAATGTGACCATGGATTTCCACCGCTATTGCCAGGAGAAGTGCGCCGCCAGCGGCTCCTCCTTCTATTACAGCTTCCTGTTCCTTCCCGCCGAGCGCCGCCGCGCCATCATGGCCCTCTACGCCTTCTGCCGCGAAGTGGACGACGTGGTGGATGAATGCCATGACCCGGCCATCGCCGCCACCAAGCTCGTCTGGTGGCGCCAGGAAGTGGGGCGCGTCGCCGAGGGCAAGGCCCAGCACCCGGTGGGTCTGGCCTTGCAGGACGTGGGGCGCAGCTTCAGCCTGCCGACGGAGCAATTGCTCGAAATCATCGACGGCATGGAAATGGACCTCACCCAATCCCGCTACCTGGATTTCAAGGGCCTTTCCCTCTACTGCTACCGCGTCGCCAGCGTGGTCGGCCTGCTGGCCGCCGAAATCTTCGGCTATCGCGACCGCCAGACCCTCAAGTACGCCCACGATCTGGGCATGGCCTTCCAGCTCACCAACATCGTGCGCGACATCGGCGAAGACGCCCGCCGGGGACGCATCTACATCCCCATGGACGAGTTGAAGCAATTCAACGTCCCGGCGGCGGACATCCTCAATTCCCGCTACTCGGACAACTTCTCCGCCCTCATGGCCTTCCAGGTCGAGCGCGCCCAGCGTTACTACGAGCAGGCCTTCGCCCAATTGCCTGCCACCGACCGCAAGGCGCAGCGGCCGGGCCTGGTCATGGCCGCCATCTACCGCACGCTGCTCGCCGAAATCACCGCCGAGAACTATCAGGTGCTGCACCAGCGCATCGCCCTGACCCCGGTGCGCAAGCTCTGGATCGCCTGGAAGACCTGGATCTTCGCGTGAGGAACGCGCAGCACGCCCAAGGCACTGCCGGGGTCCCTTCAAACCGGTCCGGAACGCTGGCGCAGGCGGGAGGATCGGGGTGGGAACGGGGTTCTGCTCAATGACCCACACCCACCCGCCCGCACCGCGCCCCCAGGTCCGCACGCGGACACGAGCCCCAAGCCCGCGCCGAGCCTGTGAAATTTTTGGGCGCGCCCGAGCGGCGTGCCCAGGGGGGCACGATCAAGGCGCAATGCACAGCCATAGCTCGGACTATGGCGAGCACTGGCAACGCCGAGCGGGCGCAGTTGGGCATGACGAGCGGGGGTGAATGAAATTTTCACAGGCTCTCAGTTGAGGGTCGCCGTCGTCGGCGCCGGCTGGGCGGGGCTTGCCGCCGCCGTGGATCTCGTCACTGCCGGCGCCTCCGTCACCCTCTTCGAAGCCGGGCGCCAGCCCGGTGGCCGCGCCCGCCGCGCCGCCACCCGCGACGGCCCGCCCCTGGACAATGGACAACACCTCTTCCTGGGCGCCTACCGCGAATGCCTCGCCCTGATGCGCCGGGTGGGGGCCGAACCCGAAGTCCTCTTCGACCGGCGCCCCTTGCGGGTCAGCGACAACGCGGGCTTTTCCCTCGCCCTTCCCCGCCTGCCGGCGCCCCTCAACCTCGCCTGGGGACTCCTCGCCGCCCGGGGCGTCACGGCCCGGGAGAAACTGGCCACCGCCCTGTGGATGCAGGGCCTGAAGGCGCGCCAGTTCGTTCTCGCCGCCGACACCACCGTGGCGGATTGGCTGGACGCCGCCGGGCAGACCGGCGTCCTGCGCCGCCGCCTTTGGGAGCCGCTCTGTCTCGCCGCCCTGAACACCCCGGCCGAACGGGCCTCGGCCCAGGTTTTCGCCCATGTCCTGCGCGACAGTCTGGGCAGCCCACGGCGCGCCGACACCGACCTGCTCCTGCCCCGGGTTCCTCTCAGCGCGGTGTTCCCGGACCCGGCCGTCGCCTGGCTGGCGGCCCGGGGCGCCGAACTGCGCTTCGGACGGCGGGTGCGTGTTCTCGAGCCGGACGACGACCAGGTGCGCGTCGACGGGGAAGCCTTTGCCGGCGCCGTCGTCGCCGTCGCCCCGCAGCACCTGGCGGCCCTGCTGCCGCCGGCATCCCCACTGCCGGCCCTGGCCTTCGAACCCATCGCCACGGTCTATCTCGGCTACGACCCCGCCGTCGCCCTGCCTTTTCCCCTCATGGCCCTGGCCGGCGGCATCGGTCAGTGGGTGGTGGATCGCGGGAACGGCGTCCTGGCAGCTATCCTGAGCGGCCACGGTCCCTGGGAAGATTTGCCCGACGCCGATCTGGCTGCCGAGATGCACCGCGAAATCGGCCTTCCCGAACCGCCGGCCTGGCACCGCACCCTGCGCGAACAACGCGCCACCTTCTCCTGCCGCCCGGGGCTCGCCCGGCTGCCTTGCCTCACCGCCCATCGCTCCGTCGTCCTGGCCGGAGACCACACCTGGGCCGAGTATCCTGCCACCCTGGAGGGCGCCGTACGCAGCGGGCGGGGAGCGGCGGCGGCCTTGGACCATGCGCTTCGTGCCGCATGAGATGGCCACAAGCCATGACCCTTTCCCCCTGCCCCTCACCCGCGACGCGGGAGAGGGAGTATTGGCGCAGCGCTGGAGGTGGCGCAGGGCAGCCCCGATCCGGGCGAATCGGATAACATATCGCCCCAGGCCCTTGCCCCGGAGTTCCGCTTGAAAGCCCTCCTTTCCTTCCTCTTTGCCGCTTGCGCCCTGGCCAACCCTGCCTCGGGCGGCGAAGTCTTCGCCACCGTCGATGCCCTGCACGGCGAAGCCCATGTCATCGACGCCGCCGGCGCCACCACGGCGCTCACCGTCGGCAGCACGGTGTACGAAGGGCAGACGGTGGTCACCCGCGCCCAGTCGGAACTTCACCTGGCCACCGCCGACGAGGGCTTCCTCGCCCTGCGTCCCAATACCACCCTCAAGGTGGACGCCTACCGTGCCGGCAAGGGAGACGACGATCGCATGCACCTCTCTCTGGTATCCGGTGCCCTGCGGTCCATCACCGGCTGGCTGGCCAAGTTCCGCCGTGACGCCTACCGTCTCAGGACGCCCACGGCCACCATAGGCATCCGCGGCACCGACCACGAAGTCCTTGAACTGGACACGGCTTCAGGCAGCCACGAGGCCGGCGTCTATAACCGGGTATACGAAGGCGCCACGGTGATTCTCTCGGACCACGGCGAGATCGAGGTCGAAGCCGGCCGGGTCGGCTTCCTGCCGCGGGATCGGCGGGCAGCGGGCCGCCTTCTGCAGGAGATTCCCGACCTCTTCCAGGACCGCCCGCTCAAGATCGAGCAGCGCATCGCCCAGCGCAAGGAAGCCCTGGCCGACGCCATGGAGCGGGTGCGGGAAAAGCGCGCCCGGGCCCGGGATGCCGCCGGGGACGACGACAACGCCCGCGACGGGCGGCCCCGCGTGAATCACCGCATGATCCGCAAATTCAAGCACCGCAACGACTGAAACCCATGCACGCCTCCCTTTCCTCCCGCTGGGCGCCCCTCGTCGCCCTGGCCCTGCTCGCTGGTGCCGCCCGCGCCGAAATCAGCACCGAAGCACGACTCGGTACCGGACCCGAGCGTTACCGTTCCTACCAGTTGGGGGCCTCGGCCGATCTGCCGCTGCTCCCGGTCAATATCGACGTCAAGCGCTTCGTCGCCTACAGCCAGGGGACGCAGATCGCCGACGAGAAGTCCGCC
>Ga0268298_10002960_pt1 | contig 17938 bp, 15 predicted proteins | sample WWTPWeurt_MetaG_FD_194462 | JGI IMG/M metagenome (GOLD analysis project Ga0268298, IMG submission 194462) | Activated sludge microbial communities from WWTP in Nijmegen, Gelderland, Netherland - WWTP Weurt | ecosystem: Engineered > WWTP > Aerobic digester > Activated sludge | place...
ACATCGTGCCGCCCACCGGCGCGCGCGGCCTGAACAGCGCGGCCTCGGACATCTACTACCTCTACCACGCGATGGTGGCGCACTACCAGCGCGGCGACGACAGCGGGCTGGAGAACTACTCGGCCAAGGCGCTCGCACGCGTGTGGAAGGCGCAGCGCTTCTCGTGGTGGATGACCATGCTGCTGCACACCTTCCCGGACAGCATCGAGTACGACAGGAAGCTGCAGGACACCGACCTCGCCTACCTGTTCTCGTCGGAAGCCGCGCAGCGTTCGCTGGCCGAGAACTACGTCGGCCTGCCGTTCTGAGGGCGGGCTAAGCCGGGCTGGCGACGCTCGTGCGATTCGATCTGAGCCAGGACTTTCCCGTCGGGCTCGATCGCCTGTGGACGGCGCTCGGCCAGCGCGACTATGTCGAACGCAAGTACCGCTCGCTCGGCTCGAGCGCGCTGCGGCTGCTGAAGTTCAGCGCCGATGCCCAGGCCATCGAGGTCGAGCTCGAGCGGCAGGCGCCCGTGGCCCGGGACGAGCTGCCCGCCTGGGCGCGTGTCTTCTCCGGAAGCGAGCAGGCCCTGCACCAGCACACACGCTGGCGACGTGTGGCGCCGGACACGATCGCCATCGAACTCGAGATCCGCGCCCCGAGCCTGCATGTGGCAGCGAAGGGCACCGGCTCGGTCGTCGAGCCGAAGCCCGGCCACTCGCGCATGACGCTGCACTTCGAGGTCGCCTGCAGCAAGCCCGCGCTGCGCGCCACGGTCGCGCCCCTGTTCGCGCGCCAGGTCGAACACGCGCTGCAGGCCGACCACGCGTTCACGCTCGACTATCTCGGCGCACGCTCCTAGCCGGCGAGATTGACGATGCGCGAGAACAGGCGCCGGTATTCGTGATCCGCCGCGTCGCCGAAGCCCGGGTCGCGGTTCTCGGCGAAGGCGCTGTCGATGGCCTGCCAATCGTCCGCGCTCAGGTGCGCCTGCGCCGCCGGCAGGATCACGCCTTCCTCGCGGCCCATGTGATCCCACAGGAAGCGGGCGTAGGCCTGCACGTCCTGCTCCAGCTGGCGCGTGGCCGCCGGCTGCGCCGCGGCGTCCGCGGCGGCGAGTTCCTCGACGCGTTGCGCCAGCGTGGCGATCCACTGCGCGTCGCGCTCGTGCTGCCGGTGCAGCTCGTCGAGTTCGGCCGCGCAGGCCTCGCTGCGCTCGCGCAGGCGGGCGAACAGGTGTTCCTCTTCCTTGGGGTGGTGCAGCGCCGCCGGGAAATTCTTCAGGTAGCTCACGATCGCGCGCATCAGCGCGGTATCGGGCGCCGCGCCGCTGGCCGTGGCGAGCGAGAGCGCATGCATCCAGGCGTGCATCACCGCCGCCAGCGAGCGGTGCTCGTCGCGGATGATGGCGATGGCGCGCGCGGCGGGCGGCCGCTCGCCGGTGGACGACACCAGCACCGGCAGCCCGGAGTTCATCAGCACCGCCAGCGTCTCGGACGCGAACGCCATGCCGATGCGGCCACGGTGGCCGTGCGAGGCCATGAAGATGAGGTCGCAGCCGCTGGCGCGCGCCGCGTCGATGATGGCCTGCGCCGGCTTGTCGGCGACGGCGTGCTGCGAGTCGCAGGGCACTTCGTGGGCGCGCGCCGCCGCCTCGGCCTTGGACAGCAGCTCGCGCGCCTTGCCGAGCACGGCGTAGTCGTAGGCGTCGGGCGAGGCCAGGCGCAGCACCTCGGCCTCGCCGCGCAGCGAACCGGCCGCGTCGGCCAGCGCGTGGAAGAAGGTGATGCGTGCGCCCAGCGCGCGCGCCAGCGCCACGGCCTTGCCGATGACCTCGATCGCCAGGTCGGTGTCATCGACGGGAACGAGCAGATGTCGGTACATGGGGCGCTTTCGCAAAGCCGTCTCGACCCATCATAGGCCGCGCGCGCCCCACCACCCTCCCCGCCGCGGGGGGGCAGGCAAGCCCGGGCTCTCGGCGCGGGCCTCGGCAGCTACCATCGACGCAGCATTCCCTCTCCCGTGGCTTCGAGTCTTTCCCGCCCCCTCTCCGGCGCTGCCGACGAGCTGTTGCTCAAGGTCACGCCGCCGCGCGTGCCGCGCCACCAGCTCGCGCGGCCGCGCCTGCAATCCGATCACGAGACCCTGCGCGACGCGCCGCTGCTGCTGGTGCAGGCGCCGGCCGGATTCGGCAAGACCTCGCTGCTGGCGCAGTGGCGGCGCGAGTACCTGGCGCGCGGCAGCGTGGTCGCCTGGCTCTCGGCGCGTGCGCAGGACGACGTGCCGCGCCTGGTGCAGGGCCTGGCGCTGGCGGTGCGCGTCGGCGCCGGCCGGCCGACCTTCGGCCACACCCTGCTCGACACCGCCGCGCCGGCCGAGCTCGAAGGCGTGACGGTCTGGCTCGCCGAGCTGGCGCAGACCGCGCTCGACGTGGTGCTGTTCGTCGACGAAGCGGATCGCCTGCCCGAGCCCGCGCGCGACGCGCTCGGCTACCTGCTGCGCAACGCGCCGAGCAATCTGCGCGTGGTGGTGGCCGCGCGCGCCGACTGCCGGCTCGGCGTCGACGACCTGCTCGCCTACGGCACCGGCGTGGCGCTGGGCCCGGCGCAGCTCGCCTTCCGCCTCGACGAGACCCTCGAGCTGGTGCGCTCGCGCTTCGGCGAACGCGTCGACCGCGATGCCGCCGCGCGGCTGCACGAGCTCACCGAGGGCTGGCCGCTGGGCCTGCAGATGGCGCTCTCGGTGATCGCGGCGGGCGCCGATCCGCGCGGCGCGATCGCCACGCTGGCCTCGCGCGGCGGCGCCTTGCGCGACCAGCTCGTCGCGCTGCTGCTGGATCGGCTGGACGCGGCCGACGCCGAATTCCTCACCCGCATCGCCGAGCTCGACCACCTGCATCCCGAGTTGTGCCGCCAGGTCTCCGGCGACGCGCAGGCCGCCGAGCGCCTCGCCCGCCTGGCGCGCGACACGCCGGTCTTCGCGGCCGGCGAGGCGAGCGAGTGGCTGCGCCTGCACACCATCGCGCGCGATGCGCTGCGCCAGCGCTTCGCCGCGCTGCCCGAGGCCGAGCGCCGCGCCCTGCACGCGCGCGCCGCCGAGGGCCTGGCCGCGCTGGGGCTGAACGACGCCGCGGCGCGCCATGCGCTGGCCGCCGGCCAGCACGAGCTCGCCTACGACCTGGCCGAGCGCAGCCTGTACGACCTGCTGATGGCGCGCGGCCGCCAGAGCGCGGTGCTCGAATGGCTGGCGCGCCTGCCCGCCGAGGAGCTCGACCGCCGCCCGCGTCTGCAGCTGGCGGCGGCGTGGTCGCTGGCGCTGTCGGAGCGCCACGAGGAAGCGGACCGCTACCTCGACCGCATCCTCGCGCAGCCGGACGTCGACGCGGCGCTGCGCTGCGAATGCGCGCTGATCCGCAGCGGCGCAGCGCTGTGGGCCGACGACCCGGATCGCTTCGCCGCGCTGCACGACCCGTGGGCCAGCGACCCGCCGCTGCGCGACCCGCTGCTGCTGCAGGTGCACGCCAACCGCTCGGCCTTCCGCACGCTGCTCGAGGGCGAGCCCGCGCTGGCGCGGCTGCGCCTGCAGCAGGCGCCGCACAGCGAGGCCGCGCCGGGCTACGTGGCGCGCTGGAGCGAGTTCGTCATCGGGCTGTCGTACCTGTGGGAAGGCCAGGTGCTGCTCGCCGAACAGCTGCTGCGGCCCACGCTGGCGCGCGCCGAGGGCGATCTGGGCCGCCGCGACCCGTTCACCGCGATGCTCGCCGCCACGCTGGCCAGCGCGACCTGGGAGCGCAACCAGCCGGCCGAGGCGGCGGCGCTGCTGGCCAACCGGCTCGATGCGCTGGAGCGTGGCGTGCTGCCCGAGGCGGTGCTGCTGGGCTTCCGCACGCTGGCGCGCATCGCCGCCGCCGAGGGCGCCGAGCACCGCGCGCTGGAACTGCTCGCCGGGCTCGACGCCGTCGGCGTGGCGCGCCGGCTGCCGCGCCTGCGCATCGCCAGCCTGGCCGACCAGGTGCGCCTGCACGCGCGCCGCTTCCGCCCCGAGACCTGCCGCGAACTGTGCGCGCAGATCGACGCGCTGATCGCGGCGCACGACGGCGAGGCCCCCGGCGCGCGGCTGTGGCAGCGCGGCGCGCGGCTGCTGCGCGGCCTGGCCGGCGCCCATGCGGCGATCGCCGCGCAGGACTGGCGCCACGCCGCCGAGATCCTCGCGCAGGCCGACGAGACGGCCCGCGGCATCAAGCAGGGGCGGCTGCACATCGAGCTGCGCGGCCTGCGCGCCTGGGTGCTCGATCGCTGCGGCGAGAAATCGCTGACGATGCTGCGCGAGGCCGCCGAGCTGGCCACCACCTACGGCCTCGCGCGCGTCTTCGACGACGCCCACCCGGCGCTGGGCGACTGGGCGCGCCAGGCGCTGGGCAGCGCAGCCGCTGTGCCGGCGGCCGGCCCGCTCTCCGCGCCGATGCGCGCGCCGGTGCCCGCTGCACCGAAGGCGCGCTCGACGCCCAGCATGGCGCTGACGCCCAAGGAGCGCGAGGTGCTCGAGCTGGCCGCGCGCAACCTCTCCAACAAGGAGATCGGCCTGGCCATGCAGGTGGGCGAAGAGACCATCAAGTGGCACATGAAGAACCTGTTCGCCAAGCTGGATGCCGGCACGCGCAAGCAGGTGGTGCAGCGGGCGCGGCTGCTGGGGTTGCTCGAAGCGCAGGGCTGACGCCGCAGTCCCGTTCAGGCTGAGCTTGTCGAAGCCCTGGCCAGGTGCAGCGCGGGGCCCTTCGACAAGCTCAGGGCGAACGGGGTCTTTGTCTGCCCCCCTCCACGATGGGGGGCTGCGACACCGCCCCCCTGCCTAACCTTCTCCTCGTCGAAAGCCGCATCCAGCGGCTCCTGAGGAGACCCATGAGCCATGCCACTGCCCAAGCGCCCGCCGTCGTGCGCAGCGCCATCAAGGTCGAGCGCCTGACCTGTGCGATCGGCGCCGAGCTGTCCAACGTGAACCTCGGCGTCGCCTCGCGCGATGCCGGCCTGGTCGCCGAGATCCGAGCGCTGCTGCTGGCGCACAAGGTGCTGTTCTTCCGCGACCAGGACATCACGCGCGCCGAGCACGTCGCCTTCGCGCGCCACTTCGGCGAACTGGAAGACCACCCGGTGGCCGGCAGCGACCCGGAGAACCCGGGCCTGGTGCGCATCTACAAGAGCCCCGACACGCCCAACGACCGCTACGAGAATGCCTGGCACACCGACGCCACCTGGCGCGAGAAGCCGCCCATGGGCTGCGTGCTGCGCTGCATCGAGTGCCCGCCGGTGGGCGGCGACACGATGTGGGCGAACATGGCGCTGGCCTACGAGCGGCTGCCCGAGGCCGTCAAGCAGCAGATCGCCGGTCTGCGCGCCCGCCACGCCATCGAGTCCAGCTTCGGCGCGGCCATGCCCGTCGAGAGGCGCCTCGCGCTGAAGGCGCAGTTTCCCGACGCCGAGCATCCGGTGGTGCGCACGCATCCGGAGACGGGCGAGAAGATCCTCTTCGTCAACGCCTTCACCACGCACTTCACCAACTTCCACACCGCCGCCAACGTGCGCGTCGGCCAGGACTTCACGCACGGCGCCACCGACCTGCTGCGCTACCTGATCAGCCAGGCCTTCATCCCCGAGTACCAGGTGCGCTGGCGCTGGACGCCGAACTCGATGGCGATGTGGGACAACCGCGCGACCCAGCACTACGCGGTGATGGACTACCCGCCCTGCCACCGGAAGATGGAACGCGCCGGAATCATCGGCGACGCCACCTTCTGATTCCCCAATTCAAGTCATTCATCCCAGAGGATCACTGCCATGAACCTTCTCGACGGCCACCTGTACCCCGAAAACCAGCAGCCGCTGATCATCACCGCCGCCCCCTATGCACCGGCGTGGGTGCCCTCGGACTTCCCCGAGGACATTCCCGTCACGATGGAAGCGCAGATCCAGAAGGCGGTCGACTGCTTCGAAGCCGGCGCGCGCGTATTGCACCTGCATGTGCGTGAGCTCGACGGCAAGGGCAGCAAGCGCCTGTCGAAGTTCAACGAGCTGATCGCCGGCGTGCGCAAGGCCTGCCCCGAGATGATCATCCAGGTCGGCGGCTCGATCAGCTTCGCGCCCGAGACCGATGGCGCCGCGGCCAAGTGGCTGTCGGACGACACGCGCCACATGCTGGCCGAGCTGAGCCCGAAGCCCGACCAGGTGACGGTGACGGTCAACACCTCGCAGATGAACGTGCCCGAGCAGTTCGACATCCGCGACTACCAGGGCACCTCCTGGGACGACCCGGCGGTCGGCGAGGCCTACAAGGAAATGATCGTGCCGGCGCAGCCGGGCTGGGCCGAGGAGCACATCCGCCGCCTCACCGCCGCGGGCATCCAGAGCGAGTTCCAGTGCTACAACATCAACAGCTTCGAGTCGGTCGAGCGGCTGATGCGGCGCGGCATCTACAAGGGCCCGCTGGTGCTGAACTGGGTGGCCATCGGTGGCGGCATGGACGCGCCCAACCTGTTCAACCTGGCCAACATCGTGCGCGCAGTGCCGGATGGCGCGGTGCTGACGGTCGAAGCCTCGTCGCTGAACGTGCTGGGCATCAACATGATGGGCATGGCCATGGGCCTGCACGTGCGCTGCGGCATCGAGGACAACCTCTGGAACCAGACGCGCACGAAGAAGGCCAGCACCGTCGAGCAGATCCAGCAGCTGGTGCGCATCTCCAAGGAGTTCGGCCGCCCGATCGCCACGGCCGCGCAGGCGCGCGAGATGCTGCGCATCGGCGTGTTCTACGACACGGTGGAAGAGACGCTGGCGGCCAACGGCTTCGCGCCCAACCGCAACGGCGGCCAGCAGGGCTACCTGCGCAAGGCGGCCTGAGGCCCGCGGACGAACGAGGACAACCATGGTCAAGGCAGTTCGCTTCAGCGAGATCGGCGGTCCCGAGGTGCTGCGGGTGGAGAACGTCGAGGTCGGCGATCCCGGCCCCGGCCAGGCCCGCGTGCGGCACACCTACATCGCCGTCAACTTCATCGACATCTACTTCCGCACCGGCCGCTATCCGCTGGACCTTCCCAACGGCCTGGGCTCCGACGCGGTCGGCGTGGTCGAGGCGGTCGGCCCCGACGTCACCGACATCAAGGTCGGCGACCGCGTCGGCTACCTGATCGGCCCGCAGGGCGCGTACTCGCAGGCGCGCGTGATGCCCGCGGCGGTGCTGATCCCGCTGCCCGACGGTGTAGCCGACAAGACCGCCGCGACGCTGATGATGAAGGGCATGACGGCGCAGTATCTGTTCCGCCAGGTCTACCCGCTGAACGGCGGCGAGACCATCCTGTACCACGCCGCGGCCGGCGGCGTGGGCCTGGTCGCCTGCCAGTGGGCCCGCGCCATCGGCGTGACGATGATCGGCACCGTCAGCACCGACGAGAAGGCCGCCATCGCCAAGGCCCACGGCTGCACGCACACCATCGTCACCTCGCGCGAGAACATCGCCGAGCGGGTGCGCGAGCTCACCGGCGGCAAGGGCGTGCCGGTGGTGTTCGACTCGGTCGGCAAGGACACGCTGATGGCCTCGCTCGACAGCCTGCAGCCGCGCGGCAAGCTGATCAGCAACGGCACCTCGTCGGGCTCGGTGGTCGTCGATTCGCAGCTGCTGGCCGTCAAGGGCTCGCTGTGGATGACGCGGCCGGCGATGATGCATTACATCCAGCCGCGCGCGCACATGCTCGACATGGCGCGCGAGCTGTTCGACCACGTGCTGGCCGGGCGCATCGTCGGCGAGCCCAAGCAGAGCTTCGCGTTGGAAGACGCGGCGCAGGCCCACCGCATGCTGGAGTCGCGCCAGACCGTGGGCGCGACCGTGCTGGTGCCCTGACGCAGCGGCCGCATCGGAACGCTTCGCGATGAGCAAGGTCATCATCACCTGCGCCGTCACCGGCGCGATCCACACGCCGTCGATGTCGCCCTACCTGCCGGTGACGCCGCAGGAGATCATCGACGCCTCGGTCGGGGCGGCCGAGGCGGGCGCGGCGATCATCCACCTGCACGCGCGCGATCCCGAGACGGGCAAGCCCGACCAGAGCCCGGAGGCCTTCGCGCGCTTCCTGCCGCAGATTCGCGCGCGCACCGACGCCGTGCTCAACCTCACCAGCGGCGGCTCGCCCTACATGGGCATCGAGGAGCGCATCCAGCCCGCGATGCGCTTCGCGCCCGAGGTCGCCTCGCTGAACGTCGGCTCGATGAACTTCGCGCTGTTCCCGATGCTCGAGCGCTTCAAGGAGTTCAAGCACGCCTGGGAGCGCGAGGCGCTGGAAGGCAGCCGCGACCTGGTGTTCCGCAACAGCTTCAAGGACATCGAATACGCGCTCGCGCAATGCGCGCGCAACGACACGCGCTTCGAGTTCGAGTGCTACGACACCGGCCACCTGTACAACCTGGCGCACTTCGCCGACCGCGGTCTGGTGAAGGCGCCGTTCTTCGTGCAGACGGTGTTCGGCATCCTGGGCGGCATCGGCACCCATCCCGAGGACGTGATGCACATGAAGCGCACCGCGGACCGGCTGTTCGGCAAGGACTACCGCTGGTCGGTGCTGGGCGCCGGCCGGCACCAGATGCGCATCGCGGCGATGGCTGCCAGCATGGGCGGCCACGTGCGCGTCGGGCTCGAGGACAGCCTGTGGCTCGGGCGCGGCACGCTGGCGCGCTCGAACGCGGCGCAGGTCGAGCAGGCGCGCCGCATCATCGAGGGCCTGGGCCTCGAGGTGGCCACGCCCGCCGAGGCGCGCGAGATCCTGCAGCTCAAGGGCGCGGACAAGGTGCGCTTCTAGCGGCCCTGTCGTCACTCCAGGGTGACGACCACGTTGCCCACCGCGGCGCCGGATTCGACCAGCTCGTGCGCCTCGGCGATGCGCGCCAGCGGCAGCGTCGCGGCGATGCGATGCTGCAGCGTGCCGTCGGCCAGCGCCGCCGCGAGCATCGCCTCGCAGGCCGCGCGCACGGCATCGGGCAGGTGGTAGACGATGAAGGCGTGCAGCGACAGGTTGTTCGCCAGCATCGGGAAGACGGGCAGCGAAAAATTCGCCGCCCCGCTGCCGTACACGACCAGTTCGCCCTGCGGCGCCAGCAACTCGGCCGCGCGCGCGCCGTTGGCGGCCGCGTCGACCTCGATCACGCGGTCCACGCCGCGGCCGCCGCTGAGTTGCCTGGCGCGCGCGACGATGTCCTCGCGCCGGTAGTCGATGCATTCATCCGCGCCGGCGGCGCGCGCCACAGCGGCCTTGTCCGCGCTGCTGACGCTGGCCAGCAGCGTCGCGGCGCCGAGCCGGCGGGCGAACTGCAGCGCATAGTGGCCCACGGCGCCGGCCCCGCCTTGCACCAGCACCGTCCGGCCGGCGACGCCGCCCCAGCCCTGCACTGCGCGCAGCGCCGTCAGCGCCGGGATGCCCAGGCAGGCGCCGGCCTCGAAGCTCACCGCGTCGGGCAGGCGCACGGCCTGGCGCGCCGGCAGCGCCACATACTGCGCCGCCGTGCCGCCGGGCCGGCCCCAGGCGGCGTTCCACAGCCACACCCGTTCGCCCAGCCGCGCCGCATCGACCCCCGCGCCGACGCGGTCGATCACGCCGGCGCCGTCGCTGTGCGGCGTCACGCGCGCAAACGGCATCTGGCGGCTGCGCAGCCCGGCGCGCGATTTCACGTCCGACGGGTTGACCCCCGAGGCGTGCACGCGCACGCGCACCTCGCCCGGCCCGGGCGCGGGGTCGGCCAGCTCACCCACGCGCAGCACCTCGCGCGCCGCGCCGGTGGCTTCGTAGTACGCCGCCTGCATCAGCGCCCCCCGCTGATGTCGATCAGCGCGCCGTGCACGTAGCTCGATCGCGCATCGCAGAGAAAGGCCACCACCTCGCCCACCTCGTCGGGCGTGCCGGCGCGGCCGAGCGGGATGTGGGCCGAGGCCTGGTCGATCAGCGCCTGGCCGCCGTGGGCGGCGTGGATCTCGGTGGCGATCAGGCCGGGCCGCACGGCGTTGACGCGGATGCCGTGCGGCGCCAGCTCCTTGGCCAGCGCGATCGTGAAGCCGTCGATCGCGCCCTTGGACGCCGCGTAGTGCGCTGCCTCGGGCATGCCGCCCAGGCGCGATGCGGTCGAAGACATGTTGACGATCACGCCGCCGCGCCCGCCGTGCTGCGTGGACATGATGCGCGCGGCCTGCGCCGCGCACAGGAAGCCGCCGATCACGTTGGTGTCGAAGACGCCGCGCAGGTGCTGCGCGTCGGCCTCCAGGATCGAACGCCGGCCGCCGCTCACGCCGGCGTTGTTGACCAGCGCGTCGAGCCGGCCGAAGGCCTGCAGCGCCTGGGCGAACAGCCTGCGGGTGTCGTCGGGCGAGGCCACGTCGGCCTGCACGCCCAGCGCGCGGCCGCCGGCCTGCTCGATCAGCGCGGCGGCCTGGCGGGCCGCCTGCGCGTCGCCCGCATAGCTGAAGGCGATGTCCCAGCCCTGCCGCGCCAGCGACAAGGCCACGGCGCGGCCGATGCCGCGGCTGCCGCCGGTGACGATCGCGACCGGCCTGGGCGAAGTGGAGGTGCTGTCCATGGCACACGACCATAGTGCGCCGCGGCGGCGCGCGCCCTCCTCCTCGGGAGGGGGCCTGCACGCAGGCCGCGCGCCCGGGCGGCCCCCTCCACGATGGGGGGAACGCCGGCGCGGCGCCGCCCTAATCTCGCCGCAACGAAAGGCCGGCTTCACGGCCTGCGAGCTGGAGACACGCCCGATGAACCTGCCGGATGCCGCCGCCACCGTGCTGATCGTGCCGGGCCTGCGCGACGCCGTCGCCGAGCACTGGCAGACGCTGCTGGCCGCGCAGCTGCGCGCGCAGGGGCGCGCGGTGCACGAGGTGCCGCCGCTGGGGCGCGAGGACCTGTCTTGCGCCCCTCGCGTGGCGGCGATCGAGCGCGCGCTGCAGGCGATCGCCGGGCCGGTCGTCGCGGTGGCGCACAGCGGCGGCGTGGTGATGCTGGTGCACTGGGCGGCGCGCGGCGGGCGGCCGCTGCGCGGGGCGCTGCTGGCCGCGCCGCCGGATTTCGAACAGCCGATGCCGGACGGCTACCCCAGCCTGGCCGCGCTGGACGCCGGCGGCTGGCTGCCGCTGCCGCGCCGGCGCCTGCCCTTCCCGAGCATCGTGGCCGCCAGCCGCGACGACCCGCTCGCCCGCTACGAGCGCGTGGCCGCCATGGCGCAGGACTGGGGCAGCCGGCTCGTCGACCTGGGCGCGGTCGGCCACCTCAACCCGGCCTCCGGCTTCGGGCCCTGGCCGCGCGCGCACGAGTTCATCGACGCGCTGGCCGGCGCACCGCGCTGACAGCCTCGGCACGCATAGGCAGGACTACACGCATGGACCTCCAAGCCCTCGAACGCTCGCCCGCGAAGGACGACTACCTCTTCGGCCGCCGGCCGGCCTGGTTCGCCTTCGGCATGACGCTGGCCCTGATGGTGTTCGACTACGTCGACCGCCAGGTCATCGTGTCGCTGTTTCCCTACCTCAAGGCCGAGTGGCAGCTGTCGGATCGGCAGCTCGGCGCGCTGGTGTCGATCGTCTCGGTCACGGTGGCGGTCGGCGCGCTGCCGATCGCGCTGTACGCCGACCGCGCCAGCCGCGTGCGCAGCATCGTCGCCATGGCCGGGATCTGGAGCCTGGCCACGCTGTCGTGCATGTGGGCGCGCGGCTATGCCCAGCTGCTGGCCGCGCGCGCCTTCGTCGGCCTGGGCGAAGCCGGCTACGGATCGGTGGGCGCGGCGGTCATCGCGAGCCACTTCCCGAGCCGCATGCGCGGCGCGATGCTGGCGGCCTTCTTCGCGTCGGCGGCGGTCGGGTCGGTGCTGGGCGTGATGCTGGGCGGCGTGATCGCCGCGCGCTGGGGCTGGCAGGCGGCCTTCGGCGTGGTCGGCATCCCGGGCCTGCTGCTGGCGCTGCTGTACTCGCGCGTGCGCGACTACCCGACGGTGGCGCTGGACGCGGCGGCCGAGGCGCGCGCCAAATCGCTGACGGCCACGGTCGGCCACATCGCGCGGCTGCTGGCGCGCACGCGCACCATGCTGTGGGTCTGCGCCGGCGCGTCCGCGCAACTGATCGTCGTGTCGGCGCTGTGGTCCTGGCTGCCCAGCTTCCTGAACCGCGTGCACGGCGTGGCGCCGGCGCAGGCCGGCATGCAGGCGGCGCTGGTGGTGCTGGCCGGCGCCGCCGGCGCGGTGGTCTGGGGCGCGCTGATCGACCGCGTCGGCCTGCGCCGGCCGCGCCGCAAGCTGGCCGTGCTGGCGCTGCTGTGCTCCACCGCCACCGTGGTGCTGGTCGCGGCCTTCTCGCTGCCGCCGGCCGCGCCGCTGCAGTTCGCGCTCATCGTGCTGGGCGGCTTCCTGGGCACCTGCACCACCGGCCCGGCAACGGCGATCGTGATGGACGTCGTGCATCCCGGCGTGCGCGCCACCGGCTCGTCGGTGCTCGCGCTGACGCAGAACCTGCTCGGCCTGGCGGTCGGCCCGGTGGTGGCCGGCGTGCTGTCGGACGTCTGGGGCCTGCAGGCCGCGTTGACGGCGACGCCGCTGTTCGGCCTGCTCGCGGGCCTGGCCTTCGTCGTCGCCGCACGCAGCTACGAAGCCGACAAGGCGCGCGCCAACGAGCCGGCCGAGGGCATGGCCGCAACGGCCACCGTGCAGGTCGCGACGGCGCCGCGCTGACCCGCCGCGAACGCGCGGCCTCAGCGCCCGGCGTCGCGCGCCGCCGCGCCGTACTGCTGACGGTGCCAGCGCGAGAAGGCGCTGGGCGCTGAGAAACCCAGCCGCAGCGCCACCTGGGTGAGCGGCCAGCCGCCGTCGGCGCGGTAGCGCGCGAGCAGTTCGCGACGCACCTGCGTCACCACCGCGCTGAAGCTGGTTCCTTCGGCCTCCAGCCGGCGCGCCACGGTGCGGCGATCCGTGCCCAGGTGCTGGGCCACGGTGTCCACCCGGCAGTGGCCGCGCGGCAGCAGCAGCACCACCAGCTCGCGCACGCGGTCGGCCCAGGAGGTGCGCGCACGCTGGGCCTGCTCCACCAGGCGCCGGGTGTAGCGGGCCATCACCGGATCGGCCACCGGATTGGGCGCATCCAGGTCGGCGGCATTGCACACGATGCCGTTGAACTCGTGGCCGAACTCCACCGCGCGCCCGAACAGCTGCCGGTGCAGCTGCAGGCTGCGCGGCGCGGCATGCGCGAAGCACACCAGGCGCGGCTGCCAGGCCGCGCTCATGAACAGCCGCAGCACGCGGTAGAGCACCGCCACGGTGATCTCCAGCGCCTGCCGCACCGACTGGCCGTGGCCGGCGTGCAGCTCGACGCGGATGATCACGAGGCCGCCGCTTTCCTGCACCGTGACCGACATCGCCTCGTTGTGCACGTGGATGTGGCGCACCAGCGCTTCCAGCGCGCTGCGCAGCGTGGCCTCGTCGCGCACCAGCATGCCCAGCGGCCCCAGGTTGGACAGCCGCCGCGATTGCGCCATGCGCAGCCCGAAGGCCGGATCGTCGGCGCGCTGCGCCGCGCGCTCGAGCAGCTCGCCCACGCGCTGCGTGGGCACCATCAGGTCAGGGTCCTCCAGGCAGCGCGCCGGCAAGCCCACCTCGGCCAGCAGGGCCCTCGGGTCCAGCCCGCAGGCCGTGGCCACGTCGGCGAAATGGGTCAGCGCGGCACTGCGGACGAGGGTGGACAAGGGCTTTCCCGAGCTGTCCCGAAATGGTAAGTCGCTGTCCCGATCGGTCAAGTCGGATCGACCTTGACTGCGAACAATGCGCAGCCATGACGACATCGACCGCCTCATCGCCCGCCACGGCCACGCCGATGTGCGACCGGCTGCGCGCCCTGGGCCAGTGGAATGCCGAGTGGCAGCCGTTCTACGAGCTCGACCCGGTCTGGACCGAGCGCTTCATCGCCATGGGCGCGAGCCCGATGCTGTCGGGCGTGCTCGATCCGAAGGTGATCGAGCTGATCGCCATCGCGGTGGATGCGTCGTGCACCCACCTGTACGCGCCGGGCGTGCGCCGCCACATCCGCCAGGCGCTGGCGCTGGGCGCCACGGCGCAGGAGATCACCGCCGTGCTGCAGCTCACCAGCGTGCTGGGCATCCACACCATGAGCCTGGCCGCGCCCATCCTGCACGAAGAACTGGCGGCCCGCGCCGCCTGAACCCACCCACCCCTCACCAGGAGCACCCCATGCAATTCCTCGACGACTCCCTGCTGCCCGAGAACCAGCCGCCGCTGGTGATCCAGGTCGCGCCCTACGGGCCGGAATTCCTGCCCGGCGATTCCGACGACATCCCGGTCTCGATCGAGGAGCAGGTCCAGAAAGCCGTGGACTGCTGGAACGCCGGCGCCACCGTGCTGCACGTGCACGTGCGCGAGGCCGACGGCCAGGGCAGCAAGCGCCTGTCGATGTTCAACGAGCTGCTGGCGCGCCTGCGCCAGGCCGTGCCCGACATGTTGCTGCAGGTGGGCGGCTCGATCTCCTTCGCGCCCGAGGGCGAAGGCCGCGACGCGCGCTGGCTCAACGACGACACGCGCCACATGCTGGCCGAGCTGACGCCCCGGCCGGACCAGGTGACGATCGCCATCAACACCAACCAGATGAACGTCTGCGAGCTGATGAGCCGCGACGACGTGGCGGGCACCTCGCTGGCGCTGCCGGCCTACCAGCAGGCCTACAGCGAGATGACGATTCCGTCGGGGCCGGCCTTCGTGGCCGAGCACCTGCGGCGGCTGCAGGTGGCCGGCATCCAGCCGCACTTCATGCTCGGCGACACCGGCCAGCTCGAAACCGTCGAGCGCCTGATCCGGCGCGGCGTCTACACCGGCCCGCTGGTGCTGAACTGGGTGGGCATCGGCGGCGGCGCCGACGGCCCGAACCCGCGCAACCTGCTGGAGTTCGTCAACCGCTGCCCCGACAACGCGGTGCTGACGGTGGAAAGCATCATGCGCAACGTGCTGCCGCTGGGCACGATGGCGATCGCGATGGGCCTGCACGTGCGGGTGGGCATCGAAGACAACCTGTGGGGCCGCAAGGGCGAGCGCATCAGCAGCGTGCGGCAGGTCGAGCAGATGGTGCGCATCGCGCGCGAACTGCATCGGGAAGTGGCCAGCGGCGCGCAGGCGCGCGCGATCTACCGCATCGGCGAGCACTACGCCAGCGCCGACGAGACCCTGTCCCGGCTCGGCTACGCGCCCAACCGCAAGCCCGGCGAGCGCGGCGCCACGCTGCGCCTGGCGGCCTGAGCGTCTGGCCGGGAGAGCTCGCATGCGCTGGAAGGAAAGCCCCCACGCGGTGCTGATCGCGCTGCTCGTCGTGCACGTGCTCGCGCACATCGACCGCAACATGCTGCTCGCGTTCTCGCCGCAGATCACCCGCGAGCTGGCGCTCAGCAATGCGCAGTACGGCCTGCTGGCCGGCGCGGTGTGGGTGCTGAGCTTCGGCGTCATGGCCTTGTTCATGGGCAGCCTGGCCGACCGCTTCAGCCGCACGCGCGTGATGGCGGCCGGCATCCTGATCTGGAGCGCCTGCACCGCCGCATCGGGCGCGGCGCAGAGCTTCGAGCAACTCGTCGCCGCGCGCTTCCTGGTCGCCAGCGGCGAGGCCGCGCTGGTGCCGGCGGCGGTGTCGCTGCTGATGGAAATCTTCGCGCCGGCGCGGCGCGGCACCGCGGCCGGCGTGTTCTTCATGGGCATCCCGCTGGGCATCGGGCTGGCGTTCCTGCTCGCCGGCACGCTGGGCGCCGCGCAGGGCTGGCGCGACACCTTCACGCTGCTCGGCCTGGTCGGCGTGGCGATCGCGCTGCCGCTGCCGTTGCTGGCCGACCGGCGCGATGCCGCGGCCACGCCACGCGGCGAGCCGCTGCTGCGCCAGCTGCCCCAGGTGTGGGCGGCGCTGCGCGCCCAGCGCTGCGCGTGGCTCACCATCATCGGCTTCGTGCTCGTGCACATGGTGTTCGCCGGCCTGTCGTTCACGCAGCTCTGGCTGGTGCGCGAGCGCGGCTTCGACGCCTCGGGCATCGCGCGGCAGATCGGCGGCCTGCAGATCGTCTTCGGCGTGCTCGGCGCGCTGCTGGGCGGCGTGCTCGGCGACAAGCTGGCGCGGCGCATGCCCGGCGGCCACGCCGGCTTCCTCGCGGCCCTGGTGCTGCTGTGCGGCCCGCTGATGCTGGCCTGCCGCTACGCACCGGCCGGATCGCCGCTGTTCCACGTCGGCCTGTGCGCGGGCTTCTTCCTGCCGCTGGCGACCTACGGGCCGGCGCTGGCCCTGATCCAGGGGCAGACGCCGGCGCACATGCGCTCCACCGTCACCGGCTTCACGATGCTGGCGATCAACCTCTTCGCCATCGCCATCGGCAACGCGCTGGCCGGCGCCGCCGGCGACCGCCTGGCCGCGGCTGGCTCGCCCGGCGCGCTGACCACGGTGCTCATCGGCACCGACGTGCTGGCCCTCAGCGCGGCGATCTTCTTCGCGCTGGCCGCGCGCGGGCCGCGCCTGCAAGCCGACGCGGCCCCGCTGATCGCGCACTGAGAGCCAGCGCCCCCCTCTGCGGTGGGGGGGGACCGCGGCCCGGCGCGCCGCTACAGTGGCTGAAATGAATCCGGCGGCGCTTGCCGCCGGTGCGCCCCCGACCTCATCGAGACATGCCCATGAACGGACTGATGATGCAGCAGCCGCTGCTGATCTCCTCGCTGCTGACCCACGCCGAACGCCACCACGGCGAGCAGCAGATCGTGTCGCGGCGCGTCGAGGGCGACATCCACCGCTACACCTACCGCGACCTGGCCGAGCGCTCGCGCCGCGTCGCCAACGCCGTCGCCGCGCTCGGCGTGCGCTTCGGCGACCGCGTCGCCACGCTGGCCTGGAACGGCTACCGCCACATGGAGCTGTACTACGGCGTGAGCGGCAGCGGCGCGGTGCTGCACACGCTCAACCCGCGCCTGCACCCGGACCAGGTGGTGTGGATCGCCGACCACGCCGAAGACCAGGTGATGTTCTTCGACCTCAGCTTCCTGCCGCTGATCGAGGCGATCGCGCCGCGCGTGAAGACCATCAAGACCTTCGTCGCGCTGACCGACCGCGCGCACATGCCCGGCGCGACCAGCGTGCCGAACCTGCTGTGCTACGAGGATCTGCTAGCGGCCGCCTCGCCGCAGTTCGACTGGCCGGTCTTCGACGAGAACAGCGCCTCGTCGCTGTGCTACACCTCGGGCACCACCGGCAACCCCAAGGGCGCGCTCTACAGCCACCGCTCGACGCTGCTGCACACCTTTGCCGCGGCGCTGCCCGACAGCCTGAACTGCTCGGCGCGAGACACCATCCTGCCGGTGGTGCCGATGTTCCACGTCAACGCCTGGGGCCTGCCCTACGTGGCGTGCATGGTCGGCGCCAAGCTGGTGTTCCCCGGCCCCTTCCTCGACGGCAAGAACCTGCACGAGCTGTTCGAGGCCGAGGGCGTGACCATGTCCGCCGGCGTGCCCACCGTGTGGCAGGGTCTGCTCGCGCATGTGGAAGCGAACAACCTGAAGTTCAGCACCATGCGCCGCACCGTGATCGGCGGCTCGGCCTGCCCGCCGGCGATGATGCGCGCCTTCCAGGAGCGCTACGACGTGCAGGTGCTGCACGCCTGGGGCATGACCGAGATCAGCCCGCTGGGCACGGCCTGCACCTTCAAGCCCAAGCACCTCGACATGCCGGCCGAGCAGCGCTATGCGGTGCAGGCCAAGCAGGGCCGCGCGGTATTCGGCGTGGACATGCAGATCGTCGACGACGAAGGCCGCACCCAGCCCTGGGACGGCAAGGCCTCGGGCGAGTTGCTGGTGCGCGGGCCCTGGGTGGTGTCGGGCTACTTCAAGGGCGAAGGCGGCGACCCGCTGGTGCAGCGCGGCGGCAT
>Ga0268298_10002961_pt1 | contig 17936 bp, 15 predicted proteins | sample WWTPWeurt_MetaG_FD_194462 | JGI IMG/M metagenome (GOLD analysis project Ga0268298, IMG submission 194462) | Activated sludge microbial communities from WWTP in Nijmegen, Gelderland, Netherland - WWTP Weurt | ecosystem: Engineered > WWTP > Aerobic digester > Activated sludge | place...
GGTTTCGCCTGTCATCTCCGGATTGATCTATGTTTTGATTTTTGGATTGCAGGGCTGGTTTGGAGCGTGGCTCCAGGATCATGATATTAAGATTATTTTCGCGCTTCCTGGACTTGTTCTTGCGACTTTGTTTGTAACTTTTCCATTTGTTGCCCGAGAGCTCGTATCGCTTGTGGAAGCTCAGGGCAATGAGGAAGAACTGGCTGCTCTTTCGCTGGGTGCCAGTGGGTTTCAAATTTTTTGGAAAGTGACTCTTCCAAATCTAAAGTGGGCATTGTTGTACGGTGTCATTCAGTGCAATGCGCGCGCCATGGGCGAATTCGGAGCTGTTTCCGTTGTCTCCGGTCACATTCGCGGGATGACCAACACCGTTCCTCTTCACGTTGAAATTCTTTACAATGAATATAACTTTACGGCGTCATTTGCGGTTGCATCCATTCTCGCATTTCTCGGCGTCATAACTCTGATTGCAAAAACGTTTCTTGAAAAGCGAACGCAGCAGGAAAGAAGGAAGGCATCGGCATGAAGATAGAAGTTCGCAATCTTTCAAAAAAATTTGGTCAGTATCAGGCTCTCTCCAATGTCAATATAGAGGTCCCGTCGGGCGAACTTGTATCCTTACTTGGCCCGTCCGGTTGCGGCAAAACAACTCTCTTGCGAATTGTGGCGGGCCTTGAGTTTCCAGACTCGGGTCAGATTCTGTTCAGTGGTTCGGACGCTTCAGCACAAACGGTGCGAGAGCGGCACGTTGGGTTTGTGTTTCAGCATTACGCATTGTTTCGCCATATGCGCGTTTTTGACAATATCGCATTCGGACTTCGCGTAAAGCCCAGGAGCATCAGGCCGGACAAACAACTCATCACGAAGAAAGTGAATGAGCTTTTGAAGCTAGTCCAGCTGGATCACATGGCGGATCGATTTCCAGATCAATTGTCCGGTGGGCAGCGTCAACGTGTTGCTCTGGCGCGTGCACTGGCTGTTGAGCCAAATGTGCTACTTCTGGATGAACCCTTTGGCGCACTCGACGCCGGGGTCCGTCGTGAATTGAGACGATGGCTTCGTCGTCTTCACGATGAGATTCAGGTCACGAGTCTCTTTGTCACACACGATCAGGACGAAGCTCTCGAAGTTTCTGACCGCGTCATAGTGATGAATCAGGGACGGGTAGAACAAGAAGGAACGCCTTCGGAAGTTTATTCCAAACCGGCCAGCCCGTTTGTTTTGAATTTCCTCGGTAATGTAAACCTCTTTCGCGGCCGAATCGAACAAGGGAAAGTAAAGATCGGTCAGATGGATCTTGAAGCACCGGGAGGCGGTCAGGGCTCAGAGAATAGAGACGCTCTAGTCTATGTTCGTCCTCATGAACTTGATTTGCATAGAAGCGCGCCCGCGGATCCAATCTTCCAGGGGCTAGTAAATTACATGAATCTGGCCGGGTCCATGGCTCGCATTGAAGTCCGCCGCGACGACGGGCAGATCGTGGAAGTCGAAATGCCAAGAGACAGACTTGTAGCTGAGGGCTTTGCTGTGGGCGACGCCGTGTTTGTAAGCGCAAGCCGGACCTCGATATTTGTGGACGACTATTCTATCTAAAGAAGCGATTTGATCTTCATCGCGTTCTCATTCCCTGCGTCCAGGAGCAAAGCTTCTTCCAGGATTTTCCCGGCCCTTGCTTTGTCTCCGGATGCGCGATAGATGTCCGCCAGGTTTACCAGGTTTCGAACGTTATGCGGCTCTCTCAGGCGAACGCATTCGCCAAAGTCGGCAGCTCTGGCATATTCGCCAGCCAGTTTCCCGGCGTAGGAAGCCAGGTAGTACCCATCTACGTGTTGCGGATCCAGCGCCGTGAAAGCTCGTGCGCTGCTGAATGCTTCCGCATAATTCTTAAGACGCATATGAGTTTGTGCCAGATCCAGATGTGCAGAGGGGGGACAGGTAGGATCTACGACTGCGCGATTTAGATAGAGGATCGCATCCGTAGCCCGATCTGATGCCTGTGATTGTCGCGCAAGGCGAAGGTTCTCGCTGCATTCGGCAGACGGCTCAACTCTATCAAATGGTCCGTCTTCCAGGTAACCGATTCGCATGAGAGTCACGTCGTCGATGATTTCACCTGTTTTTTCAATGGATTCGAAGATATTATGAAGATCTCCATTTCCTTTTTCTACAAGACGAAGGAATAAGTCGCTGTCCTCGTTGATGAGACGTTTGCCTTCCGAGTCGACATTCATAGCCAGGTCGTCGCGACCATCTGAGCCAAGGATCAGCACTTCTCCTGGTTTCATCTGATATGTTTTTACGGAGAGACTTCCCTCGAGCCCGTAGACTCCGATTTTGCGAAGAGCCATTTCGTCTTCAATAAACCTCGCCTGGCCCTGGTAGTAGCCCACAACCCACGGGTGTTCCGCGTTTATGTAATAAATGAATCCAGTTGCTTCGTCTGCCAGACCAACCACGGCTGAAATCAGCATGGTTCCATCGAAGGACACGAATGTATTCTGTAGTTCCAGAAAGCATTCTTTCAGCCATCGTTCTGGCATTCTGCTTTGAAGCAATGTAGACGTTTGTGTGCGCGTGATCAAGGATTTGAATACAGTGCCGAGCACAAGAGCTCCACCTGCTCCTTGAATCGATTTCCCCATGGCGTCTCCGTTGAGGAAAGCCACATAACGTCGGCCGGCGAGTTCAATGGTATGTGCAGTTACAATATCGCCGCCAATCTCTGCTTCCCATTTCTTAAATTTGAACTTCTTCTTCTGGCTGATGAGAGTTTCCACTCCGAAGATTCTGCTATCTGCACGGTTTGCGTTGAGCGGCGAAATCAGTAGAGAAGTGAGGAAGTAGTCTCCATCCTGCTGTGTTTTCATGGCCTGGACCGTGCTCAGAGTTTCGCTCAGTTCGCGAGTTCTATCTTCTACCTTCTTTTCAAGTGTTTCATTCAATTCTTCCACTGAATTGTGGACACGCATGAATCTGTTCGCGAGAATCACAGCAATTCCAATTACAAAAATGGAGAATGAATACTTGGTGAGAGTGAGCCCGGTGTGAAATTTTGCAGAGTCGAGGATATCGAACGCAGCGCCAACGATGAACAGGACCATCCCCAGAAGCAAACGCCAGGCATCGCGATTCTTTGCTCGCATGGCTGCCGCGAGAATGAAAATGCCGTACACGAACAAAATCGGCACGGTTGCTTGCCAGATACAAAGAACAACTTCCGCCAGATGCATGGGGAGAAACAATGTGATCAGGGACAATAGACCGTTGAAGGCTGCGAAGATCCATGTGAGCCTGCGAGCTCTGTTCAGGAAGAGGTAGTCAAAGAACAGCATCAGCCAGGGACCCAATGGGTACAGTACAACCAGCTCCACTCTCTGGATCATTCTCGTGTCGTAGGGTAACTCAAAAATTGTGTAGTGGCGAGTCATCAGATACACAAAGAGTAGAATGGCAAACAACGCATAAAACAGGTTGTATCTGTCCTGACGCCGTTTCCAGAATAACAATAGATGATAAACACCAACAAACAGGTAGAGAGAAATCAGTACCAGGCCAATGCGGTCTTCGCGTGAGTTTACCAGCGTTCCGTATGAGTCAATTTTGTACCCTCTAACTGCATAGAACCCGGTATGATCATACCGCGGGTCACCATGGATTTTGACAACCAGCTGATTGACTCCAGGTTGAAGAAAGGATCGATCGAATTCATAGATCGCATCCCGCACAGTTCTGTGCGTAATGATTCTGTTGTTCTGTACCAACCCTTCAGAGCCGACCAGATTTCCGTTGATATAGATTTCGAATGCTTCTCCTATTTCCTGGAAAGCTATGCCCGGCTGTTTTTGTTCGAGGAGTGTGGCCGGCGCATGAAAGTATGCTACGAACGTATACGTTTCAAATGTGGATTCCGGAGGTTCCATTTTGGACATCCAGACGGGGAAGGCTTCAATCTTCTTCCAGCCGTCCGTGAGCTCGCCCGGGTTTTTCCCGAATACATCGGTGTCAAAGCCGCGGCGGTATTGCCAGGATACGCAGGAAGTGTCTTCCGGTTTCGCGCAAATATTTGTCAGGTCAAGGGCCTGCGCATCGAGCATCGACGGGAGTAGCGTAAGAAGAGCGCCTAACGTGACGCAAGAGGCTTTCATCCAACCAGCTAGTAAACCTCTACGATCCATCGCCCGTCTTTTCGGTACAACTGCTTCTTGTGTTCCCACTCTTCTTCCCCCAGGCGCGCACGGAAAACATCTTCGATGCCTTTCTCCATGCCCTTTAAGCCGCAAATGTAAAGTGCAAAGTTGTCTTCAGCAAGCAATGACCGAATTGAATCGTAGTTTTCGTCTATTCTATGCTGAACATACATTCTACCGCCTTCCGCATTCATTTCTTCTCGCGAAATCGCACACACGTGCTGGAAATGCGGGCGGCTTTCGAATTGCCGTAAGCTAGCGTCCATTTCATTGCAATAGATGAGTTCGTTCTTGAATTTAGCACCAAAGAACAATGCTAAAGTCCCGCGCCACGGCGTTGACCGTTCGCGGAAGATATGATCGAGAAATGATTTGAAAGGTGCGATTCCCGTGCCAGTGGCAACCATAATGATATTTGTTCGATCGTCTGCCGGAAGCAGGAAATGCATTCCAACGGGCCCGGTGACAAGCACATCATCTCCAGGCTTTAGATCGCAGATGTAGTTAGATGCGATGCCCTGATAGATAGATCCGTCTTCTTTCTTTTCTATGAGTCGTTTGACGCAAAGACTGACTGTGCCGGGATGATCTGCGTCCCCACCGCGAGGAGATGCGATGCTATAGAGGCGTAGCTTGTGTGGTTTTCCATTCTCCTGGACGCCCGGTGCCAGAACCCCCAGGGATTGCCCCTCGAGGTATCGCAGATCACTTTCGCGTATATCAATGACAACATGCCGAACTTCTTCTTCGCCGCTAGTAAGTGGGCGATTGACCAGGACTTTTGCCCTGAAAGGTTCTGATGGCTTGTAAACTTTCCCGCCGGAAAGGGCGTCCTTTTCCAGTTTCATTCGACCCAAACTGGAATACCTGCGATGAAAGTCGAGAGAGAATCTAGCCTTCTATGACTCCGGCTCCCGCAGTCTGATTTGCTTCATCAATTAGAATGAAAGATCCCGTCCATCGATTCGCAAGGTAAGGATCGAAGCGAATGGCGCGCGCGAGTTTGATTCGAATTCGGCCAATATCGTTCATTGCAAGCTCTTCTGTTACGATCTTACCCAGCGTTCCCATATCCACTCGATAGTCGATCGACATGACCTGACATTTGAGCGTGTTGGTAGTATGCCTCAAGGTGTATTTTGCACCCGGCTTGAGGGCTCTGGCGTCCATCCAGCAAACAGTTGCCGTCCATTCGTCCGCTGCGTCTGGTTCTGCTCCCGAAGCAATCAGACAACCTCTTGCCACGTCGATCTCATCTTCTATTTGTAAAGACACGGATTGAGGGGCAGTGGCTTCCGCAAGGTCCGCGTCCATCAGTCGGATGCTTTTGATTTTTGTTTTTCCGCCCGGGAATAGTTCCACTGTGTCTCCGCGGCGAATGGTCCCGGCGCAGATTTGACCGGCAAAGTACCGATCCATTTTACCGTCGCGCGGCAATAGCACATTCTGAACAGGAAAGCGAAATGGTAGTTGCGATTGATCCTTCTCCGGCATAACAGTTTCCAGGTACTCGAGGAGCGAGGGGCCATCATAGTATGGCATCTTGACGGATCGATGAACCACGTTTTCACCGAGTGATGCGCTTACTGGGATGAATTTCAAGTCGCGCAAATTCAGGTCCATAGCCATGCGCTGGTAGTCTTCTCGAATCGAATCGTAGACGGACTGACTGTAGTCTACGAGATCCATTTTGTTGATGCACACCGCGAAGTGTTCTATCCCGAGCAGCGATCCTACAGCGGAATGGCGCCGCGTTTGTTCTGTGATTCCTTTTCGCGCATCTACTAGCAAGATCATCAGGTCTGCCGTGGATGCACCTGTGACCATGTTGCGAGTGTATTGAACGTGTCCCGGGCAGTCTGCGATGATGAATTTTCGCTTCGCGGTCGCAAAGTACTTATAGGCCACATCAATTGTAATGCCCTGTTCGCGTTCCGCTTTCAATCCATCTGTCAGAAGTGCGAGGTTGAATTCCGTTCCAAGCTTCTGGCTGGCCTTTTCAATATTCTCCACCAGGTCCGTCTGGAGAGAATTCGAATCATAGAGCAGTCTTCCGATCAGTGTGCTTTTGCCGTCGTCGACATTGCCGGCGGCTAAGAATCTTAAAATTTCCATACTATTTTCCTGATTGCCTGGACCTAAAAATAACCGGAGCGCTTTCGATCTTCCATGGCTGACTCGGATCGTTTGTCGTCGAGTCTCGATCCACGTTCCGTTGTGTTGCTCGCTTTAATCTCTTCGATGATCTCATCCAGAGAAGAAGCGCGCGAAGCCACGGCGGCCGTGCACGTCATATCTCCGACAGTGCGAAAGCGGACTTCCGTTTCTGACACAGGCTCTTTTTCGAGTTTTATAAAGTCTGAAACAGGAAACAGGATTCCATCTTTTTCAAAGACCTGTCTTTTGTGCGTGAAGTAAAGATTCGGAATCGGGATTTGTTCCAGGCGAATGTAGTTCCAAACGTCGAGTTCCGTCCAGTTGCTAAGAGGAAACACCCGGACGTTTTCACCGGGTTGGATTTTTCCATTGTATATGTTCCATAGTTCTGGACGCTGGAGACGCGGATCCCATTGCCCAAACGAATCGCGCACAGAGAAAATTCTTTCTTTTGCCCGGGCTTTTTCTTCGTCTCGTCTGGCTCCGCCAATGCACGCATCGAATCTGAATTCTTCGATGGTTTCGAGCAAGGTCACAGTCTGTAGAGTATTGCGGCTTGCGAATCTGCCTTTTTCTTCAATTGCGGTGCCGCGATTGATGCTGTCCTGTACATTTCTCACGATGAGCTTCTCATCAATTCTCGCGGCCATTTCGTCGCGATATGTGATTGCTTCAGGGAAATTGTGTCCTGTGTCAATATGCACAAGCGGGTATGGAAATCTAGAAGGGCGAAACGCTTTGAGTGAAAGATGAACCAGAGTGATGGAATCTTTTCCACCCGAGAATAAAAGCGCCGGACGTTCGAACTGGGCCGCAGTTTCGCGCAGAATGTAGATTGCTTCCGCTTCGAGTTGTCTGAGATGGTCAATCATTGTGCGGGCCTCACGGCAGGAAGTGCTTTCTGCAATTCTTCTAGAGGCATACGATGAGTAAAGTCACCGAATCGATCGGAAGGAGCCTGCTCTTTCCACATGGCGAAGAGTCTGTCTATGACCCCTTCCATTTCCGAGAGCGGAACATTGTCTGAAAGTTCTTTCGTAATTCTGGTTCCTTCGTAGTCCCCTCCTACATAAACTCCATAAATGTTCATACTTCTTCCAGCAAATCCCAGTTCTGCCGAGTAAGGACGCGCACAACCATTCGGGCATCCAGTCATTCGCACGGTAGGAGCTCGATCCTCGAGACCGTATTTCTCTAATTTCTTCTGAATGACTTCAAGGAACGCGGGCAATGTGCGTTCTGACTCTGCGATAGCAAGACTGCACGTTGGAAGCGCAGGACAGGCCAGGGCTTTTGAGAAGAGGCTATTTGGTGCGTCCATACGCACGCCAGCGGCGCGAAACACCTGTTCGATGGCTGGCCTGTCAGATTCACGAATACCAAGCAGGATGAGATCCTGATCCGGGGTGACTTGAGTGGAGAGGCGGTAATCGCGAATAACGTTTCTCAGCGAAGTCTTCAGTGAATGGCCCGCATTGTCTACGATTCTTCCTGCTAGAATGTGCAGCCCGAGCGTGAGAGTGCCGTCTTTCGCTTTTTGCCAGCCCAGGTATTCAGGTGTGTTCCATGCCGGCAGTGGTTTCTGTTCGAATTTTGCGCCGGATCTGCTTTCGGTTTCCGTTCGCATCCAGTCGATACCCTTTTCTGCGACCACGTACTTCAGGCGTGCGTGCTTTCTATCGTTGCGATCTCCGAAGTCTCGATGAATGGTTACGATGGCTTCCGCCACAGGAATCAATTTTGATGCGGGAATCCATCCGAGATTGTCTGCGACTCTCGCGTATGTTTTCGCATTGCGATGAGTTCGGCCAAGTCCGCCTCCCGCAAACACAAAGTATCCATTGATTTGGCCATTTTCGAAAGTGGCCGCGAATCCCATATCGTTCGTATAGATGTCGATGCTGTTGTTGCCCGCAGCCGTTACACCAATTTTGAATTTTCTCGGTAGGTAACGATCTCCATAGATTGGTTCCTCTACGGGCCCTGGTAGTTTTTCGTCATCCAGCCAGACTTCTGCGTATGCGCCAGATCTTGCTCTGAAATGATCGGAGATGAGTTGAGCTACTCCATCCAGTTTCGCAAGGGAAGGATCGTTTAGAAAGTTTAACGATTGTGTTACATTGCGAACGATGTCGCCGCAGGCACCGGTGGTGGAAAGGAGCGATTCGTGAATCTTTTGTAACGTGCGTTTGATGTCCTGCTTGAGAATGCCATGAAGCTGAATCGACTGACGGGTGGTAAGGCGCATGGATCCATTGCCTACGCGTGATGCAAGCTCGTCCCAGACCAGGTATTGCTCTGTGTTCAGCCTTCCACCCGGAATTCTTCCGCGGATCATCAGAGAATGGGCTTTTTCTGTTCCGCCTTCTTCTGTTTTTACGCGCGCATCGCGATTGTCTTGCTGGTACATTCCGTGGAATTTGAGCAGCAATGTTGTATCTTTTTCAAAGGAAGCACTGGAGTTTTTCAGCTCCTCTACTATGCTGCCTCTTAGGAAGCCAGAGTCCTGCTTGAGTTTTTCGTTCTTAGATAATTCCATGGAAATCTCTCTGTGAGGCCATCTTTTTCATTTGACCCTGACAGGACAAACGATTTTAGTATTCATATCAAATTACTAGGAAATAAGTTTTGGACCTTTCTGCTCTAAATTTGGAACTCGCTGCCCTGTCCACTGAAGAAGTGGTTCGGAAGCTTTATGCCCTGGACCCGGCTGGCACCGTCCTCGCCTGCAGTGCGAGCATAGAGGACACAGTCCTTTTGCATATGCTGGCGGAGGCGGCAAAGTCGGCAGGAAGGAAACCGCGTGCCTTCGTGCTCGATACGGGGAGATTGCCCGAAGAAACCTACCAGGTGCTGGAAGATTGCAGGCAGAAGTACCACTTTGAGTTCGAAATGGTTTTCCCGGAATCTCAGGATGTGGAAAAGCTTTTGAGGGCAAAGGGCCCTTTTTCCTTTTACGAGAGCATTGAGAATCGCAAGGAATGCTGTCATATTCGCAAGGTTCTTCCATTAAAGAGAGCATTGTCCGGCGCCACTCTCTGGATTACAGGGATGAGGCGGGAGCAATCCGTAACGCGGGCAGATGTTCCATTTGTGGAACTGGACCAGGCGCATGGAGGCATTCTCAAAGCAAACCCTCTGGCTCTGTGGACTGAGAAAATGGTCTACGACTACGCAAGTGCGCATAACGTTCCAGTTCATCCTCTCCATCGTCGCGGATTTCCAAGCATTGGTTGTGAGCCATGTACGCGGGCCATCCAGCCCGGCGAAGACTTTCGCGCAGGACGATGGTGGTGGGAAAACGCGGATCAAAAGGAATGCGGACTTCACGTTAAGTCCTGATTTATGAGTTCAAAACTCTTTCCCCTGGTGCTGGACCTTCACAATCGTCCGGTGCTCATTGCAGGAGAAGGGAGTCATGCCCTGGAGAAAATTCGCCTTCTGATTGAGTCGGGCGCACAGGTTCGTCTCTATTGTGAACCCAATGATCCCAATCTGGATGTGGTTCGCGCGCAAGTAGAATGGCGGTCCCCGCCAGTAGCCGCCCTCGACCTGGACGATGTGTTTTTTGCAGTCTATGCCGGAGAAGATCGCGCGGAGGCGGAGCGATTGTTTCAGCTCGCGGAATCAAAGTGTAAACTCTTCTGCAGCGTGGATGATCCGGCGCACTGCAACGTAATATTTCCTGCGATCGCGCGCTCGGGATCGGTTCAGGTTGCCATTTCCACGTCTGGCCTGAGCCCGACGCTCGCGCGCAGGTTGAAGGATCAGATTCAAAAAGAAATTCTTGGAGATCACATGGGTGATTTTGCGGAGTTTCTTGGATACTGCCGGACCAATCTGAATCCTAGAATTTCTGGTTTTGAAAACAAAAAGAAGTTCTGGGATCGGGTGTTTGATTCGGACGTACTTGAAATTCTGAAATCAAAAGGACAAGAGGCTGCTTACAAGAGAGTCGTGGATCTTCTGGATCTGGAACAACTGCCCTGAGTGTCGATTTGATCTTGCTTCGCATTCGCGCTCGGTATTGAGTCTGATTTTCAATCCTCTCTTCTTTGCAGCCGCTTTTCGAAATATTATAACAGATAGAGTTTTTGTGTGATTCTAAATAGTTTGTATTTCTAAACTACATTGGGCGGATTTTCGTTGATGGTGGGGGTTGATCGAATTTTCCAGGTAACGTGAGCAAAAGCAATGGTGATAAGGTAACGTCATCGGATCTGATTACGCGCGTTGAGGGTCCAAAATTCCGGGATGGAAAAATTATTGTCTCGCCCTTGAATCCGGATGATTTGAAAACTCCGGTCGTTATTTTCAAGAAAGTGTATCCTCCTGATTTTTTGGAAGAAGTGAGGAGGTCTGTGGTAAATCACAGATTTGCATTTGAAGACTATCACCTCAACGAAGCAGGGCTGGCGGATAACTTCAAACGATACGATGACCTTCGCACAAGAGAAAGACGTTCCTGTTTTGCGCAGATCTACTCCTTTTATTTTTGGAATCAAGGTACGCCGGAGATCGTGTCGGAATTCCTGCAATCTCTTACCCGGTTTGGCAATGTCATTGCGGGTAGAGAAGAAAATGATCGCCTGGATTTGACGGCGCAAAAATGGGCCGCTTTGATTTGTGCGAGTTATCCTGCAGGAGGCATGCTCGGAAATCATCATTTCAGCGATGATCTGGGTGGCTATCATGATCGTTTTGACGAACTGGTGGTGCAGTTTGCAAAGTATGGCCGCGACTACAAGGAAGGAGGAGTTCATTTTGCGCGCCGCCTTCAGATGACGGAAACCTATTCGCCTTCCAACCATGGGCCGCTTGAATTTATCGAGCCCGAGCTGGATGTAGGCGACATCATTGCGATCACAATCAAAGATGCGTATCACAGGGTAACTCCCGTTGACCCGCAACTGGATTATCGTGATCCACTGAAAGGCCGATTCATTGGCCAACTCTACTACACACTGGCTAGCGATCTGAAGAAACTCTCCGCCTCTGGTGAGCAATCGAAATGAAAGCCGCCGTTTCGCGCAAAAGTGAAGTAGAGGAAATGATCGTTGTCAATGGAGTGAATGCCGCTTCCTTTCTGGAAGAGGCCAATCACCTTGTTGCATCCTATTTGAGCCAGCTGGAGCAGAAGGATCTCTCCATGGACTCCTGCATTTCTATGGTGATCTTCGTGTCAGACATCGCCAATCAGGAACAGATTCTGGAGAGAATGCCGTTCTTTCAGGATCTAAGATCCATGAACTGTGCCATTTCTATTGTGGGGGCGGCACCCGTAGGCAATCGAATCAGTCTCATCGCCCACCATGCAGAAGAACCGGGCCTGTTCAAAAAGCTCATTAGAATTGAAGAAAATTTAAACGGCGCGCAGATCTTGCGCCTGGTCCGAAAAGATCGCGAACTTCATATCCTATTCAATTTCAAGGGGAGACCAACTGATGACGTAGAGGGTCAGACAAGTTCTGTTTTTGAGAGACTCTTCGCTTATTGCAAATGCATGAATCTGGATCCGAAAAAACTTGTGCGGACCTGGATTTATGTGAATGATATCGACAACAATTACGCGGGAATGGTGGAGGCGCGAAAGTCGTTTTTCCACGCGCATGGACTGACGCCTGACTCCGGTTATCCGGCGAGCACCGGGATTGGAGGACGGTCGAGAGACCATCGCCTATCCGTTCTGGTGAATGCGCATATTTACGACAATCAAACGCAAGTGGAACGAATTCAAGCACTCACTCACATGAACCCCACAATTGAGTACGGTGTTACTTTTGAACGTGCGATGCAGGTGGAACTGGATCAGGGACGTTATGTTTACATTTCCGGCACTGCGAGCATTGACAATGAGGGTTGCATTGTTTGCGAATTGGATCTGGAAGGACAGGTGAATCGAACCGTTGAGAATATCGCGGCGCTGCTTGAGTCTTGCGAAATGAGGCTGGAAGACTTGATGTATGTATGCATCTACTTGCGGGACTTCAATGAAGAGCACAGGACAAGATCCTGCATTCAGAAACTCTTGCCTGGTAATGTTCCGTTTGTTTTGTTGCACGCACCTGTTTGCCGTCCTGGCTGGCTCATCGAAATAGACGGTCTGGCAAGAAAAACAAGTCTTTGACTTTGCCGCCTTCTGCCTTCTTCCGCGCGCGGTGAGAACTTTCTCTGCTTCGTCTGGAAAAGGATGGCCTGCCTACCGGCCACCGGATAAGAGAGCGTGTCCATGCACAATACTCTGGAACAAATCCTGCGGCAGAGAGAAGTTCGCGGGGAAAGAACCGTAGCTCTCCTGCGGGCTGCGTTCATCTCACTTGCCGTCTTTCTCGATGTCCTTGCATTCGCTCACGTCATCCCTCCCTATACCAGTTCGCCTCCCGCAGTGAGCACTCTGTTGCTCGATGCGTTTTTTCTTTCGGCAGCTCTGGCTTTTGCGATCCTCGCACTGAAGGGAGTTTACTATGGCTTCTTAAAGTTTGTTACCATCACCCTTGATTATGTTCTGATTCTTGTGATGTTCGCGTTTGACCCGTCGCTTGCTGGAGCAGGGATAGAGAACCTGTGGCTTGCTGTGATTGCACCTGTGTTCATGTTGTATCTGAACCTGATCCGCTTCTCACAATCGGCGGCCTGGTATGCGGCGGGTTTGTCTGTCGCACAATGCGCGATCGTTGCGCGGTTGATCCTCGGTTCCTGGGAACTGCAAAAGATTCTTCCGCTTGAGTTCGGGCTCTTGATGCTCATTTCCATTGGACTTGCTGTAAGCGCCGCAGGCCGCCAGATGACGGAAGAAGCCAGTGCAAAGCAAATGCTTGAACGTTATCTGCCACCGCAGCTGGTAAAAGAATTGCAGCGAAGCAAAGCAAGTCTGGTTCCCGGAGGCAGGCGGCAGTTTGTCACGATGCTGTTTGCAGATATCCGCGGCTTCACCAGGATTTCAGAGACGCTAAGTCCGGAGCAGGTGGTTGAGGTTCTCAACGACTATTTGTCCACCATGACAGATGTGATTTTTGCTCACGAGGGGACCATTGATAAGTTCATCGGCGATGCAGTCATGACGATTTTCGGATCGCCCGTTAGCCGGCCAGACGACGTGGTGCGTGCCTTTCGCGCCGCTCAGGGAATGATTCTAGCGCTCGACGAATTTAACGCTCGGCATCCAGAGCTTCCGTCGCCCATTGCCATTGGTGTGGGTCTGCATGCAGGAGAGGTCATTGCCGGCAACATTGGCTCTGCAAAGCGACTCGACTACACCGTGATTGGAGACAACGTCAATCTTACTTCACGCATCGAGGCGCTGACGAAGCACTATGGTTGCAGAATCCTGGCAAGCAGTGCTGTGATAGAGGGACTCAAACGCTGCGGTGTGGAACCGGCCGCGCGAGAAATTGATACGGTCATTGTGCAGGGTAAAACGCAGTCTGTGGTGGTGTACGAGCTGTTTGTAGAGGCTGCTCCGGCGACTGTTTCTTCCACACAGTTTTAAAACCGCTGCCCACGTGCGTCCAGGTCATCTGGTTGCCCTGAATGATCAGGCGGTAACGAAAATCTGTGCCGATTCCGCAAGAATGCGTTGTATCTGATATGATGTGTAAGATGTCGCCTTCTACAGAGTAAGAAAAAGCAAAGCAGAGGTCTTCGTTTCGAAGATAAGTTCCGCGCCCACCATCGCCGAACAAAACTGCATCCCCTGTCCAGGTCCATCTGCCCTTGAGAGTGTTTTCTCCTGCAATGCGACCGACCGATGTCTGGCAGGCACAGAGGCCTGCCAAAAAGATTAAAGCGACCAGCCGTCGAGGGGCCCGCGCGAGTTTCACAATGGAGAAAGAGCTGATATGCACGCGACTGCAAACCATATTTTGCTTTGACTCACGTTTCTACAGCAGCGAAAGATCGTCTAACGTACCCAAAAATTTCAAGATGGGTTTCGGAAATAGATTGAAAGAGCCCGAGCCATACGTCTACTGAGATATGCGTGGAGCCACCTTCCTGCAGGGGATTGCCTTTCTGTTTGCAGCCGGGATCGGCTGCACTCCAGCTTTGCCCGTTTCCGCTAATCTGGATGAGACCACTGCTCTTGTGGCTGGAATTGGCCTTCTTCCTCGTTCTACCACTGCCAGTGCCACGGTAATCACGCGGGTCATGGTGGTTCTTGGAAACAACACAACGACCACAAACATCTACGACCCTTCTACGAACATGTTTAGCAACGGTCCCACACTCACCGGAAGTGCAGCACCTGGGACAATTCAGTTTACGATTCCTTCCGGGACTCATTCGGGCAAGACGTTGATTGTGCATGGCGCATCCTCCTCCATGTATGATCCGGCTACTGGTTCCATGGTGGCGGGGCCCGCCCCTTCCGGGACCCTGGGAATTGGGTCGGCTGCTTTTGTAGTGCCCGCAGGTGGTGCGCAGCCGGGGAAAGTCATGATCGTTCATGGTGGGAGTCTACTCACCACAAGCCTCTACAATCCGGCCACTCACACCATGGGGGCAGGCGCGGCTCTTGGGTTTGGCCCAACAGGGGGATCTTTCACAATGTACATTCCAACCGGCACACAGGGCGGGAAGTTCATGACCATGCAGGCCGGTGCGCAGCGTCGTGCCATGTTCTATGACCCGGTCGGGGACTCCTATGCCACAAGTGCAAACCAGACCACAGCAAATGTGGGGGGAGATGCCTGGGCATATCTCATGACATCCGGTGCCAACCCAAACAAGATCTTCGTCGTCGTTGCCAACGGTGCCTCTACGACAAATCTATACGATCTGGCATCGGATACCTGGGCGGCCTCTTCTCCTGTTTTGACCGCCGCTGCAAGTCCCGGATCAAATGGTTTTCTAGTTCCATCGGGAGGAAACTCTGGCAAGCTACTCGTGTTGCATGGTGCGCTTACAAGCAGTTCTTTCTATGATCCTTCCGGAAACACAATGGGTGGAGGTCCTGCACTCACCGGGAACATGGGGGGAGGATCCTGTGTTTTTTCTATCACGGCTGGCCCGCAGATGGGTAAGGTGATGGTGGTGCTCGGCGGCAATCAGACCGTAACAAATATTTTTGATCCTTCCGCATCCACTTTCAGCGCGGGGCCTTCTCTCACCGCCAATGCAAACGGTGGCGCCCAGTGTTTCTCTATTCTGTAGTACGATCGTGGATCGCGTGCTGTGCATGCTGAATAGCGGTTGCATGCTCACGCAAACGATTCAGTGAAATCGGAAAGGAACTCCGCCTTTCGATTTGTAGCTGATGAGATGCACGGCCCTTGCGTCCTTGAAAACCCCTTTGTCCGTTTCAACGGCGACGGTCAAATTCATTTCCGGTGGAAGAGAGCGAATGCTTGCATACTCTTTGCGAATTCTAATTCCGAAATGAACCGGCCCGAAATCTCCCTGATAGGTACTTGCTTCATTTCGAATCTTCAAATGGATTCCCTGGCAACATTCGGATACAGGGATAGAGTTCGGAAATTTTTGAGTGGTGAATGCGTCGTAGTAGCCCGCTTCTATTTCGAATAACGTTGGGACCAGTTCATGTTCTGTTGCGAGATTTACATCGATCTTACGGACGCTGCCCGCGTCCTGAACAGAAGTCACATACTCTAGCACGAGAGAAGGATAGGCCGATTCGAACATTCCGGCTCTGTCTGTGATCAAGTGGACCGTGACGTCTGCGCCGGTTCTTCCGGCGGGCACGCCGAATTTACAACAAGATTCATTCTTGTCTCTGTATTCAAATACTGTGCGCTCAGAACAGGCCGCGATCAGAAGAAGCACCAGGAAAGAGAAAAGTACCAGGCGCTTCTCGCGAAACTTGTAAGGTGATTCAATCAAAGCATCGTCCACAATCTTTGAGTGCAAGAAGAAGCGGGATCTGAATAGGAGATGTAACCAGGTCCACTGCAATCGCGAAAGGATAAAGAAGTGCAGGCCACATTTCGTAAATGTGTCTGCTTCTTTGATAGTAAGATTGTATAAACAAAAACTTTCCGCGAAAATCCCGGGGCTCAACCGAAACGAACATGGGCCCTCGTTTTGAAAATACAAACGTTCTTTCCTTTGCAGGCAATTCGATGATGTCGACTTCTTTCCACTGCAGAGAGGCCGGAACTTGAGGAGTTTCTCTGAGGGCCGTGAGGCCATCCGAGTCCTTTGCAGCCTTCACATTCAGTGAATATGTTTTCGTGCCCCTCCGGGTTTTTACTTCTGCATACAGAGCACTTCCTGCCATCGCGACGCGAGCAGACAATACAGGTTCCGCATTCTGGATCAGAGAATTGGGGAATGCAAAGTCCGTGGATGCAATGGGTCGCAGATCCAGGAGATAGCCTGAGTCGCAGAGGATGAACGGATTCTCTATGATCTTTTCGTTTGTAAGTTTGTGATACGGAAAGGGCGGCCCGGGGTCTGCTGTGGCATCGCTCCAGATGACAGGCTCATCCCTCCGCGAGAATTCAATATTTACTTTGTACTTATAGAAACCGGTCGTACCTCGAACCTCAAAGAGTCCAATGAGGCCTGACCTTTTTTCGTCCGCATACGGAATTCCAGCGTAATACGCTGGCGGTTCATCGAATTTCAGATACTCCGGTTTCTTTTCCTTAAGGGTTTCCGTGACGCTCCAGGTCAAACAGCTCGTAAGGAGTCCTGGAATCAGTGCGAAAGTGAATCGCAGCCAGCGCGAAAGGACGTTCGCCTGGAAGGAGGAACGATCCCGCCGAGGGATCGAAGTAGAGACCGAAGGCATCCGCATTCATGGGCGCAGTTGGAGAGTGCGTCGAGCAATATCCATCGTCCGGTGGCGAGGGTGCTCCTTTGACTTGACTCTCTGGAACGTTCGGACGGTCTGCCCTTATGAGAGAGATCGTTAAACTGGAATCGACTGCTGGGACAGGATTCTTCTATACTACTACGCGCAACAAAAAGGCAAATCAAGAAAAGCTTGAAATGAAAAAGTTTGATCCGAAAGCCAAGAAGCACGTTAAATTCGTTGAGAAGAAGCTAAGCAAATAAGCCGCCGGCGTGAACCTTGCGAGTGTCTCTTTAGAAAGTCCTGCTAAGATCAACGTCGGCCTGCGGATTCTGGGGCGCAGGATGGACGGATTTCATGAACTCCAGGGCATATTCGTGCCCATATCATTCGGAGACCAGGTTCAAATCAAGGAATCAGAAGCCCCAGGTTTTCATTTCACACTCCATACTCAAAACTGCCTCACCGGAGAGGCCGCTCGTCGCTTTGATGAATCCACAGAGCGCGGCGACATAAAGCAAAACACAGTATACCGCGCACTCCAAGCACTGGCTCCTTTCATCCAGGACGCAAACCTCCATCTGGAAATCACTCTGGTCAAAAGAGTGCCTGCAGGCGCAGGTTTAGGCGGAGGAAGCTCGAATGCTGGAGTTGTGCTCAAGCATCTCAAGCAAAGATTGTCTCTGCGAGACGAGCGCGCACATGCAGCTGCAGTGCGCGCGGGCGCGGATGTTCCATTTTTTCTTCTCGATGGGAGCGCCTTTGTAGAAGGAGTAGGGGATCGGCTCAGACCGATTGATTTTCCACACGGCCAGGGCGTGCTGTGCCTCAGCGATTTC
>Ga0268298_10002962_pt1 | contig 17933 bp, 18 predicted proteins | sample WWTPWeurt_MetaG_FD_194462 | JGI IMG/M metagenome (GOLD analysis project Ga0268298, IMG submission 194462) | Activated sludge microbial communities from WWTP in Nijmegen, Gelderland, Netherland - WWTP Weurt | ecosystem: Engineered > WWTP > Aerobic digester > Activated sludge | place...
CCACGATCCACTGGCGGATCTGCGCGCCGGTCTTGGCGAGCGCATCGACGTCATCCACGTCGAGCGCATCGAGCGCGGCGTTGATGCGGTCGGCCAGGCCGTCGTGGGCGAGGAACTCGCGATAGGCCTCGGCGGTGGTGGCGAAGCCGCCCGGGACGCGCACGCTGGAGGGCAGCTGGCTGATCATCTCGCCGAGCGAGGCGTTCTTGCCGCCGACCTTCTCGACGTCGGACATGCGCAGTTCGTTGAAGGGGATCACGTAACGTGTCATGGGTGGCTTCCGCAAATGTTGGGGAAAAAGCAAAATATCGCGATCGGCAGTGTACGATTTTTTGTGCTGTGCCGCATCACAGGGTTTGCCCCAATACTCGCCCCGTACCCCTGGTCGGGGCCGCAAGGTCCGAAATCATGAACGACATCGCCCGCCGCACCGTCTTCTTCGTCTCAGACGGCACCGGCATCACCGCCGAAACCCTTGGCCACAGCCTGTTGGCGCAGTTTCCCGAGGCGCGCTTCCGCCAGGTGCGCGCGCCTTTCATCGACGACATCGACAAGGCGATCGACTGCGCGACGCAGATCCGCGAGGCCGCGGCCGAGGACGGCGTGCGCCCGATCGTGTTCAGCACGCTGGTCAACCAGGCCACGGTTGATGCACTGCACAAATCCGACGCGCTCTTCCTGGACCTCTTCGAGCGCTTCATCGGCCCGCTCGAGGCCGAGCTCGGCCAACGCTCCACCCACGCCGTGGGCCGTTTCCACGGCATCGCCGACAGCCTCAACTACAAGCACCGCATCGAGGCGATCAACTTCGCGATGGCGCACGACGACGGCATCTCCAGCGAGGGCGAGCTCGCCGAGGCCGACGTGATCCTGGTCGGCGTGTCGCGCTCGGGCAAGACCCCCACCAGTCTCTACCTGGCGATGCAGTTCGGCGTCAAGGCGGCCAACTATCCGCTGATCCCCGAGGACTTCGAGCGCAACAAGCTTCCCGGCGAGCTGCACAAGTACCGCGGCAAGCTTTTCGGCCTCACGATCGCGCCCGAGCGCCTGTCGCAGATCCGCCAGGAACGCCGGCCCAACAGCCGCTACGCAGCGCTGGAGAACTGTCGCTACGAGATCGACGCCGCGCACAAGCTGATGCGTCGCGAGAACATCCGCTGCCTCGACTCGACCACGAAGTCGATCGAGGAAATCTCCGCCACCATCCTGCAGACGATCCGCGTCGACCGTCCCGGATTCTGAGCGCGCGCCGCGCACCCCAGTGCGCGCTGCAGCCGCCCACCAACTCGAGTCCCGCGCTCGCGCCGCAACCGGCGTTTGCCCGCGGCGTTGGTAGAATAGGGCGTCATGCGTGCCGTCCAAGCCGGCACCCCGAACAGCGCAACAGGAATCCGACATGAAAAGAACGCGCCTCAAGCGCCGCGGCGGCCTCGGCCGCACTGCCGAACAACTCGTCTGGCTCGCCGGTGGGCTGGCCCAGTCCGGCAGCCGGGTCGAGGACCACTACTGGGAAACGCAGCTCGCCCGCCTGATCGACGAGATCCTGGCCGACAACGACGAAGAAGTGCTCAACGCCGCGCTCGATCACCTGTACAGCGCCGATGCCCGCGCCTACGACGAACTCGCCGACAACATCGAGTCGCGCGCCGAATGCGCCGCCGGGAACCTCGCCGAGCACGACGTGGTGCTGATCGCGGCACCGGTGCTGGCGTGGTCGCGCTACCGCATCCCCGCCACCAACATCCCGCCCGCGGTACTCGCCAACCTGCGCGTGCACCTGCAGGCGCACGTGCTGGCCAAGGGCGCGAAGCTGTCTGTGGCCGACTTCCTCTTCAGCCCCGACCAGCTGCCGCAAGGCTACTGCGCCACGGCGGAGTTCGCCAAGGTGATCTGCGGCGCCGCGGCCGACAATCTCGACCTGCACATCGACACCGAGGGCATGCCGGAAACCGCGCAGTTCCTCTCCGACACCCGCTACCTGCTTGCCGCGGTGGCGGTACCGCGCGGCGCGGCCTTGTTCCGCTGGCAGGAGCCCGACGGCACCCGCGACGGTGCGCTCGAGCAATGGCGCGCCCAGGGCGGAGCCTGCCTCGCCCCGCTGCTGCCCGGCTGCGCGGTCGATCTCGTGCTGCCGGACTCCTACTTCGCCGCCAGCCGCGCCGCCGACAAGGACAGCCGGCCCTACTCGGTGCGCGCCTCCGTCGCCTTCCTCGCCACCACGCTCGAAACCCCCGCCGCCAACCTGCGCGCGGTGCTTGCGCCGTTCTGGGAACGCAACCTCGAGGAGTACCGCATCGGATTCACCGTGCGCGATCGCGACGCAGTGGTGCATGGCGTGGTGTGGCCGCTGCTCGGCGCAGAAGACGAGACCACCGACTGCGTGGCCCAGATCGAAACCGTACTGCGCGAATCCGGTCTGACCGACATCGTGGCGCTCGAGCATCACTTCCCGCTCGAGTACTGCGACGACTGCGGCGCTCCGCTCTACCCATCGCCCGAGGGCGAGGTCGTCCATGCCGAGATGCCCGAGGAACAGGGCATGCAGGCGCCGCGCCATCTCCACTGATCCGGCACGAGGTTCCCATGGCCCGCGAAGTCGACAAACCCGACGCCGAATGGCGCCGCCAGCTCTCCGACCTGCAGTATCGCGTCGCCCGCGAGAAGGGCACCGAACGTGCCTTCACCGGCGAATACTGGAACGCCTGGGACCAGGGCGCCTACAACTGCGTGTGCTGCGGCGCCCCGCTCTTCCGCTCCGAGCACAAGTTCGACGCCGGCTGCGGCTGGCCGAGCTTCTGGACCGCCGCCGAGCCGGACAACGTCGAGACCGCGGTCGACCGCAGCCACTTCATGGTGCGCACCGAAGTCCTGTGCCAGCGCTGCGGAGCCCACCTGGGCCACGTCTTCGAGGACGGCCCGCAGCCGACCGGGCTGCGCTACTGCATCAACTCGGCGTCGATCAAGCTGGAAAAGGACGGGGACTGAAGGGACGCAGGCTGAGGGATGCGGGTCGAGCGTGCTCACACGCGGCCCGCTGCATCTTCGAGCCGGTTTGCGTTATCGCGGAACACCTTGCGCAAGGGTTCGGAGATCCGGCTGTCGCCAGCGGCCGCGCTCCAGAAGACCAGCGCCTGCCTGCAGGCCTCCAGCCAGATGGGGCGTTCTCCGGGGAGCGGCAAGGGCGGTTGCCATAGCTTCGTGGGCAGCTCGCCGCCGGGCAGCGGGGCGTAGTCCATCGGCACCATGTCGTAGGCGGGCGCGGGCGTGAGCCGGCCATCGGCCACGCGGAAGGCGCAGTTGCCAAGGTGCATGTCGCCATTGGCGATCAGGCGCCCGAACCACCACAACCGGTCGATGCTCGCTGCATGCTGCGAGGACAAGAACCCTGCCTCGACCAGCGCCCTGGCATGTTCCCGCCAGTCGCGCGCCCCCAAGCCCAGAAGATGCCCGCTGACCGCTTGCAGGCTGACGACCGGCAGCCGACCGAAGCGTCCCAGCCGGTCGAAGCGCTCCGATTCCAGGAAGGTACGCCCCTGACTGGCAAGGATGCGGGTTCGCGCCACCTCGACGCCGCTCAGTCCCGCCGCAGCGCCCAATGCAAGATGCTCGCACACCAGCAAGTCGGACCAGCGCCGGCTGCTCTCCCCCACCCCGGAAAACTTCACCAGCACATGCGGCGTGCGCTGTCCCGCATGCTCGCGCAGCGACAGGAACTTCGGAAACTCGCCCGCCGCACTGCTCCCCGCGATACCCAACGACACACTGCGCTCCGCCGAGTCGTGATAAGCCGCAAGCAGGGTCGACTCGGCAAGGACTGGCGTAGGCGCCAGTACCTCGGCCTGCCACAGCCGCGCCGCCTGCTCGCCGAGCATCAGGTGACCGGGCAGGTCAGCGCCGCGGCGGCTCAGGATCCATGCGATTTCGTCATCACCCCAGTCGCGAGGATCGTCGGGCACCTCGAGATCCAGGTGAAGCTGGCGTGCGAACTGGCGCCCGAGATAGCCCTGCGGCTGCATGTCGTACAAGGGATAGGGCAATCCGGGCCACCAGCCATCTCGTGCCTCGTCATCGACCGGAAATCCGAGCCTGTCCAGCGCGCACCACGCCCCGTCTGGCTGTAGCAGGCGCAGGGCCCCCCCCTCCTGCAGTCGACCGTCGGCATCGACATGAAAAAGCGGAATCGGTGCCGATGAACCACGCAAGGGACGGCACGCGGCGTACCGCGTTCGACCCGTCGCCCCGCCACGGCAGATGTCCGCGCCCAACTCCTCGAACAGACGCAGCACCGTCCGCGCCGACACGTCCAGTTGCCGCGCCAGGTCGGCCGCACGCACCGGCCCGCGCCGCAGGAGGGCAATCAGACGCTGGCGGACTTCAAGATTCCTGGTGCGCATAATGTCGAGGCAACTGCATCTTCAAATCACTAAAATCGTATTAATCTTCATTGGTTTACGCTAGCACGCAGCTTCATAATGTCCAGAGTTTTGTCCGCAACTCGACACGAATGAAAAAAACCCGCGCCAGCCTCTCGGCCGCGCGGGTTTCTGTCAGGCGAAAACTGCGCTTACACGCGTTCCCACACCGTGGTGATGCCCTGGCCGCCGCCGATGCACATGGTGGCCACGCCGTAGCGGCCATTCACGCGGATCAGCTCGTGCAGCAGCTTGGTGATGATCACCGAGCCGGTCGCGCCCACCGGGTGGCCGAGCGAAATGGCGCCACCGTTGGGGTTGACCTTGGCGGTGTCGAGACCGAGGCCGCGGTTCACCGTGATCGACTGCGCTGCAAAGGCTTCGTTGGACTCGATCACGTCGATCTGGTCCAGCTTCAGGCCGGCGCGCTGCAGTGCGAGCTTGGTGGCAGGGATCGGACCCTCGCCCATCACGTCGTTGGGCACACCGGCGATGGCGTACGACACCAGGCGGGCGATCGGCTTGTGACCACCGGCGGCCGCCTTGGCTGCATCGGCCAGCAACAGGAAGGCCGCGGCGTCGTTGATGCCCGAGGCGTTGCCGGCGGTGACCGAACCGTCCTTCTTGAACGCCGGCTTCATCTTGCCCAGCGCTTCCATGGTGGTCATGCGCGGATGCTCGTCGGTGTCGAACACCACGGGGCCCTTGCGGGTCTCGAAGGTGATCGGGACGATCTGGCTCTTGAAGCGGCCCTCGGCGATCGCCGCCGCAGCGCGCTTCTGCGACTCGAGCGCGAACGCGTCCTGCTCTTCACGGGTGATGCCGTGCTTGGTGCACAGGTTCTCGGCGGTGATGCCCATGTGGCCGACGCCGAAGGGGTCGGTCAGCACGGCGACCATCGAGTCGATGGCCTTGGTGTCGCCCATCCGGGCGCCGGTGCGCAGCGCCGGCAGCAGGTAGGCACCGCGCGACATGACCTCGACACCGCCGCCGATGGCGAAATCGGCATCGCCCAGCATGATGGCCTGGGCCGAACTGACGATGGCCTGCTGGGCCGAGCCGCACAGACGGCTGACCTGGAAGGCGACGGAGTCCATCGACATCCCGGCGTTGATCGTCGCCACGCGCGAAACGTAGGCATAGCGGGAGTCGGTCGGGATGACGTGGCCGACGGAGGCGAACGAAACCGCCTGCGGATCCACGCCGGCGCGCGCGATCGCTTCCTTGATCACCACCGCGCCAAGATCGGACGGCTCCATGTCCTTCAGCGAACCACCGAAGCCACCCACGGCGGAACGAACAGCGCTCAGAACCACGACTTCACGATTTGCCATAACCCACTCCCTTGTTGAGATTAGACGTGTCACCGGCCCGCCCAGCCCGCAACCGCGAGCAGGAAGAGCAGGAACAGACACACGAACAGAGCCCGCCAGAGCAGACTCACCGTGTTTTGCATGTGATCGACGCCCGCCTCGCTCCCCAGGCCCATCTCGGGCCGGTCCACGATGTTGCCGGCTTCATGAACCGGCATGCCGAGCCGCACGCCCAGCGCGCCGCCGCCACTTGCGATCAGTATAGCCGACGACCTCTCCGGCCACAGCACCGCCTGCGAGCGCCAGCAGTAGATCGCATCCTCGAAGTTGCCCATGATCGAGAACACGACCGCGGTGATCCGCACCGGCAACCACTCGATCGCCTCGCGCGCGCGCCGGGCGAATCGACCGAAGCCCGCGCCGCGCGCATCCCGTCCTGCCCACTCGTCGGCAAGCAGCCCGGCCAGGCGGTACATCACCGCCCCGCTCGGACCGGGCAGCAACACGAACCAGAACATCACGCCAAAGAGCCGGCGGTGCGCAACGACCAGCGCCTCCTCGATGGCCAGGCGGGCGATCTCGCTCTCCGAAGCGCCCTCGTGCCGGGAGCCTCGCCAGTCCTCGAGCAGGCTGCGCGCGCCCTCGGGCTCGCCCAGGCGCAGCGCCACATGGATGGCCGAGAAGAACCGGGTGTCGTGGCGAAAGCCGATGCAGAGGTAGAGCACCGCCACGTTGAAGAGGAAGGCGAGCGCGGGATGCATCTCCCACAGCAGCCAGAAGCCGAGCGCGCTCGCGAAACCGACGGTGGGCACCAGCAGCAGCCAGGCGATCCGCCCCTGCGCAGTCGAGCCAAGGTCGAAGCGTGCCCGCGTCGCCCGCACCACGCCCCGCACCCCGCGCACCGTCCATCCCCGCACCGGGAGCGGACGCAGTTGCTCGAGCACCAACGCAAGGATCAACGAGAAGAAGGTCATGCGGTCGAAACGTCCCGGGCACCAGCGGCACCCGTCCCGGAAGCGGGTTCATCGGAGCGGCAAGATATCACAAAGGCAAGCGCTCACGGCACGCGTGGCGCCGGCGGCACCGGCTGCGCTCAGGCTTCCTCGTGGAGCAGGCGGTACAGCGACATCAGGATCCCGGCGGTCGCCCCCCAGATGAAATAGCCGTGCCAGGGCATGGCGTGGAAGCGCCGCATCCTTCCCTCGTGCAGGATGCTGTGCTCCTGGTGGTTGCGCGGATCGAGGAAGTGGGCCAGCGGCACCTCGAAGGCCTCGGCGACCTCGAAGGCATCCAGCGTGAGATCGAAAGGCGGATGCACCAGCCCGACCACCGGGGTCACGCGGAAGCCGGTACCGGTGAGATAGTCGGGCAGCGCGCCGATGAGCTCGACGTGGCTGCGCGCGAGGCCGATCTCCTCTTCCGTCTCGCGCAACGCAGCGTGCACCGGCGAGGCGTCGTCGGCCTCGAGACGGCCACCGGGAAAGCTGATCTGCCCGGGATGATGGTGCAGATGATCGGTGCGCCGGGTGAGCAGCACCGAAGGCGCCTGCTCGCGCACCACCAGCGGCACCAGCACCGCCGCAGGCGTGGGCGGACGGGGCGGCGCGAGGTCGCGACCGTCGCCGTTGAACTCGCCCTCCCGTCGCGGCCCCTCGGCGAGCCGGCGACGGATCCGATCCAGGGGGGAAAGACCATGCGGTGCGGTTTCTCGATCCACGCGATGCCTCAGTAACGTTTCTTGAGCAGCAGGCGGTCACCCTCGCGGCGCCAGTCCATGCGGTTGAGGAAGCTCATGCCGAGCAGGACCACCGGGAGGTCGGTCTCATGTACCGCCGCATCCACGCCGAGCAGGCGCACGCCGTCCAGCTCCACCGCATCGAGCCTCACCTTCCAGATCGTCGCCAGTCCGTTCGCGGTGGCGCTCCGGCCCATCGTGCCGGAGCGGTAGTCGATACCGAGGCGGACCGCCTCGTTGCGGCCCATGGAGACCAGGGTGGCCCCGGTGTCGACCAGCGCATTCACCGCCACGCCGTTGATCCGCGCGCTGGTGAAGAAGTGGCCCCCACCGTCGGCCTGCAGACTGATCTCGCTCGCCGCGGTTCCCGCGCTGCTCGCCACCTGGTCCCCCAGACGCGCCACGAAAACCCGGCCGTCGTGCTCCAGCGTGGCCGCCTCGGCGCTCGCCGCCTTGAGCACGATGCCCTCGCGCGTGCGCCCCCCGACCCTCACGGTCTGCGGCGCGCCGCCGTCGACCACCAGCACCGCGCGGCCCGGAAACAGCCCGGCCACGGCCACATCGGCCGCCTGCGCAGCCCCCGCGCCCAGCGCCGCGGCGATCGCCACCATGCCGAGCCCGTTCGCCTTCCATCCATCCATCGCGCCCTTCCTCCTCGTCGCCCGGCCTGTCCCGCCTCTCCCGATCCGCCGTGGCCGTGCGGACGGCACGCGCAGCCCTGCCGATCATCCACCGAGGCCCTGCCGTTCGTCCACCCGGGAGCGCCGCATTCTGCGTCGCGACATAGAATCCGTCACGAGCACCCGACCGGCAAAGGCCGACAATACAAGCAGGACACCGCATCACCCGACACGGAGCATCCCTTGAACCGCTCATCCCGCACCCGCGGCTTCACGCTGATCGAACTGATGATCACCGTCGCGATCATCGGCATCCTCGCCTCGATCGCCCTGCCCGCCTACTCCGACTACGTGCGCCGCTCGAAGATCTCCGAGGCGACCTCGGTGCTGTCCGACCTGCGCGTGCGCATGGAGCAGTTCTACCAGGACAACCGCAGCTACGTCTCGAGCGGCACGACCTGCGGCGTCGCGATGCCCACGCAGCAGTTCTTCACGATGAGCTGCACGGGCACCGCCACCACCTACACGCTGACCGCGACCGGCAAGTCGGGTACCGACATGAACGGCTTCGTGTACACCCTCAATCAGCAAAACGCACGCGAAACCAAGGGCGGTACCTACGGCACCAGCACCACCTGCTGGATCGGCAAGAAAGGGGGCGCTTGTCTATGACCTCGCGCGCCCAGCGCGGCTTCGGCCTGATCGAAGGCCTGGTGACGATCTCCGTCCTTGCGATCCTCGCCGCAGTGGCGATCCCCAGCTTCCAGCAGATGATCGTCAATAGCCGCACCCGCACCATCGCCGAATCCTTCCGCGCCGGGGCCGACCTTGCGCGGACCGAGGCGATGCGGCGCAACATGCCGGTGAGCTTCGCGGCGGTCTCGAGCGACACCGGCTGCAGCGCCAGCACCACGGGCAAGAGCTGGGTCGTCTTCCTGGGATCGACCTGCGACGACAACGCGACCGTCGTGCAGCGGTTCGTCGCCGGGGGCAGCGATGCGGGCGTCACGGTCAGCGCAACACGGAGCACGCTCACCTTCAACGGCATCGGCATGACCACCGGAGGCAACACGGCGACCGTCACCTTCAGCAACAACCTGCCCGACTCGCAGCGCCGCAGGCTGCAGCTCAACGTCAGCGCCGGAGGCCAGACCCGCCTGTGCGATCCGGGCGTCACCACCAGCGGCGACCCGCGCGCATGCTGAGGATACCGGCGATGAATCCGCTCCAGCAGACCGTCTCCCCCACCCCGGCCATGCGCCCGCAGCGCGGTGCCAGCCTGCTCGAAGTGCTGATCGCACTGCTGATCTTCTCCTTCGGCGTGCTCGGCATCGTCGGCCTGCAGGCCAACATGAACATCCGCAGCACCGAGGCGAAGCAGCGCGCCGAGGCGGCCGTGCTCGCCGACGAGATCATCGGCCGCATGTGGGTCGCCCAGGCGGTGCAACGCGAGGACTTCGCCTATCGTGCGGACGCGCAGTGCAACGCCGCGAATCCGGCAACCCCCCAGGCCCTCCTGACCTCCTGGATGAACAAGCTGCAGGCGACCATCCCCGGCGCCCAGGCCAGCATCAGCCACGTCGAAGCCACCGGCGAGACCGTGTTGACCGTGTGCTGGCCACGCCCGCAGACCAACGAATGGAGCAACCATGTCGTCCGCGCCCGCATCAATTCGAACAACTGACCCCGCGCGGGGGATGCTCGCGCGGCCGCGGGTCGGCCAGCCCGCGCCATGGCCCCGCGCACGCGGCATCAGCCTGATCGAGCTGATGATCGGCATGACCATCGGCCTGATCGCCCTGCTGGTGATGATGCAGACCTTCTCGGCCAGCAATGCGCACAAGTCGAACACCGTCAGCGGCGCCGATGCGACCACGGCCGGCCACATCGCGATGACGCTGATCGAACGCGAATTGCTCAACGCCGGGTCAGGGTTTGGGATGACGCAATGCGCCGAGATCAGGCAGTACGGCCCATCCGGCACACTTCAAAGCTTCAGCCATCCAGTAACCATAGAGGCCAATACCAGCGCGGGAACACTCAACAATCGCAGCGACCGGATCACGATCCGATCAGGCGAAGCGAGCACGACTATGGGTAGCTCTCAGATCGTCCAGTCTATGCCCAACCCTGCCGCCACCCTATTCGGAAACAACGCGACAGGCTTCGCAAAAGACGACCTGATATTGCTCTACGAGCCTGGAAAGGCTTGTGTATTACTCCAGCTAACTCAAGCACCGGGCGAAAGTGGGGGCCGATGGCGCTTCAACCGCAACCCGAGCAGCCCTTACAACCCTTCCGGACAACCCGAAGGTTTCTTCCCATCCGGCGGCTTCGGCGAGGGAACCGGTCGTATTCTCTCTCTCGGACCTCTCGGCATTACTACGCGTCAATACTCTCTGGCCTATAGGAGCACTGCTGGTAACGTCCCGAATTCGGATCTGCAGGCGGTGACGCCAGCCGGGAGTGTGCCCATCGCCCGCGACGTCGTAGCCTTGCGCGCGCAGTATGGCTGGTGGGACAGCACGACCAAGACGGTGAGCTTCAGCTCGACCGTCAAGGCGGGCGCCGGACCGACCGACCTCGCGGCGGTGCGCGTGGGGATCGTGGTGCGCGCCAGCCAGCGCGATCCGAGCTACACCGCACCCACCGACATCAAGCTGTTCGAGTACGACAACCCGATCACCATCTCGCTGTCGGGTGACGAACTGCGCTACCGCTACCGCAGCTACGAGACCGTCGTCCCGCTGAGGAACACGCTATGGAACCGCAACTGAGCCCCGCACGCGCTGGCCAGCGCGGCACGGCCCTCTTCGTCGCGCTGATCATGCTGGTCGCGATGAGCATCGCGGCCGTGTCGCTGGTACGCAGCGTGGACACCGCCGTGGTGGTGAGCGGCAACCTCGCCTTCCAGCAGGCAGCCCTGCAGGCCGCCGACTACGGCATCGAGGCCGCGGTGACTCGCTTGCGGACGCTGCCCAAGGAATCCCGGTGGACGCTCGCCGGCAGCACCGCGAGCGACGAGAACGCGAACTACCGCCCGGTGATGTTCGCGCCCAGCGCGCTCGGCAGCCCGAAGGTGGGCGGCACGAGCATCGCGATCCCGGGGGCTCCCTCGGTGGACTGGAGCAAGATCCCCAGCCTCCCGAGCGACGACAGCCCCGCCGGCTACACCGTTCAGTACCTGATCGACCGCATGTGCACCGGGACGCCGCCGATCACCGACCTCGCCGCCAATTGCGTCTCGAGCGGCACCGAGCAGCCGGGTGGCTCGAAGACCGGCGGTGTGGGCGAGACCCCGTTCACCTGGGTGCTTTCCATCCAGTACCGCGTCACCGTGCGTGTCGCCGGCCCGAACAATGCACAGTCCTTCGTGCAGGTCATGCTGGCCGACTGAGGCCTGCGGATCATCGGAGAGAACATCGTGAAGAACCCACAACACCCCCTGCAGCGCACCGCCCGGCGGGCCCGCATCGCGCTGCTGAGCGCAGCCCTCGCCGCGAGTCCGCTCGCATTCGGCGCCGACAACGACGTTTCGCAGATCCCGCTCGCGGTCAAGAACACCGTGGCGCCCAACATCATGTTCACGCTGGACGATTCGGGCTCGATGTACTGGGAGGTCATCCCGGACCAGCCGGGGATCCTCCAGTTCCTCTACTACCTGTATCCGCACAGCACGAACCTCTACGGCTCGGGCACCGACACCTACCTCAGCTTCGGTGCGAGCGTGGGAGTCGATCTCGCGGACCGCAATGCGCGCTTCTATCGCTCGGCTGCGGGCAATCCCATCTACTACAACCCGGCCATCCGCTACCGGCCCTGGAGCAAGCCCGACGGCACGCTGTGGAACAACGCGGACCCGAGCAGCGCATCGATGAACCCGGGCAAGTCGAGCGCGCCCAAGGTGAACCTGCAGGCCGACCTCAGCGCCAAGTTCGTCGCCGTCATCAATGCGAAGGACGAATACACGATCGATCCCGCCGCAACCACCTTCACGTTCTGGCCCGCACTCTATTTCGTGTACACCGGATCGGAACCGCTGACGCGCACCGGCCCTACGAACGACGCGCAGAACTTCAGTCGCATCGAGATCCGCTCCGGCAACACCTATGCCGGCCGCAGCACCTATCCCGCCCGTACCGACTGCGAGGCGGCCAGCTGCAGCTACGAGGCCGAGCTGCAGAACTTCGCCAACTGGTTCTCCTACCACCGCTCCCGCCTGCTCGCCGCGCGCGCTGCGGTCGGTAGCGCCTTCTCCCAGCAGAAGACCAGGCTGCGCGTGGGCTACGCCACCATCAACGCCGCATCGACCACGGTGGACGGCACAGCCACGTCGACGGTCGTGCGCGGCCTGCGCCTGTTCGAGAACTCGGCGCGGACGGAGTTCTTCGATCTGCTCTACACGCGTGACGTCGAGGCCTCGGGCACCCCGCTGCGTGCGGCGGTCGACGACGTCGGCCGGTATTTCATGCGCAAGGGTGCGGGCAGCCCCTGGCGGCGCAACCTGACCGACTCGCAGAGCACCGAGCTCAGCTGCGTGCAGAGCCACCACATCCTGATGACCGACGGCTACTGGGACAATTCGCGCGCGCCCACCAGCACCGCGCTGAGCGGCAATGTGGACGGGGCCGACGGCGACACCATGATCCACGCCGACGGCAAGCGGAGCTACACCTACAAGGCGGCCAATCCGTTCTCCGACGAGCATTCCGGCACCCTCGCGGACGCCGCGATGCATTACTGGAAGACCGACCTGCGCACCGACCTGGACAACGCCGTGCCGATCGACAACCCCGACCCGGCCAAGGCGCGCAACCCGGCGTTCTGGCAATCGCTGTCGACGCACACGATCGGGTTCGGTGTCACCGGCACCCTGTCGAAGGATCTCATCGACTCCGCCCTCGACTTCACCGGCACACCCAAGGAGATCACCTGGCCGAATCCGGGCACCGACGCCGGTGCACGACCCGAGAAGCTCGACGATCTCGCCCACGCCGCGGTCAATGGCCGCGGGCGCTTCTTCAACACCTCGCGGCCCGACACCTTCTCCGAGCAGATGCGCCTGATGCTGGCCGACATCGCCGCGGACAAGGGCGCCTCGGCAGCCTCGGCAGTGTCCAACCCGAACGTCGCGATCGATGACAACGTCACCTACGAGACGAGCTACGTCCCCGGTGAATGGAGTGGCGACCTCAAGGCCTACGAACTCGACGTCGAGACCGGCGAGCCCTTGACCGGCAGGCCGGCGTGGTCGGTGGCCTGCGACGTGCAGGATGCGAACAAGGACGGCGAGGAGATCTGCGAACAGGGCGCCTCCGCCCTCCTCGACAAGCGCACCCCGGCATCGCGCAAGATCGCCACCTACGACTTCAGCGCAGCGAAGGGGGCCCCGTTCCAGGACACGCTCCCGAGCGGCATGCTGGACCAGCTCAAGCTGCCCGCCGGAGCCGACAATGCGGCCCAGGTCCTCGCCTACCTGCGTGGCGAACGCAGCGGCGAGAAGACCGTGCCGCCGACCTTCCGGCCGCGCAAGCACCTGCTCGGTGCGATCGTCCACAGCGAGCCGGTCCTCGTGCGCGCACCCGACCGCGGCTACGTCGATACCGGCTACGCGAGCTTCCGCACGAACCAGTCGGCGCGTTCGCGCATGCTCTACGTGGGCGCCAACGACGGCATGCTGCATGCCTTCAACGCGAAGACCGGTGCCGAGGAATGGGCCTACGTGCCCTATGGCGCCTTCCCCCGCCTGTCGGCCCTGGCCTCGACGAGCACCGACTACCAGGCCACCGTGGACGGCTACCTCACGGTGGCCGACGTGGACTTCAGCAACGCCTTCACCAAGGGCGGCACCTCCTCCGATTGGCGGACCCTGCTGGTGGGCAGCCTCGGGCGCGGCGGCAAGGGCATCCATGCGCTCGACGTCACCGACCCGAGCGCGGCCAATGAGACCGCGGTGGCCGCGAAGGTGCTGTGGGAGTTCCCCAACAAGGACACCCCGGCCGACGTGGTCAAGAACATCGGCTTCGTGTTCTCGCGCCCGATCATCATCAAGCACGAACAGACCACCTTCAGCACCGACGCCTCGGGAGAAGAGGTCGCGACCCGCTCGGGCGAAGGCTGGGTGGTGCTGGTGAGTTCGGGATACAACAACGGCGACACCGGCGACGGCAGGGGCTACCTGTTCATGCTCGACGCGAAGACCGGCAAGCTGCTCAAGACCCTGAGCACGGGGGTGGGCAGCTCGAGCGATCCGAGCGGGCTCGGCCAGCTCAGCGCGTGGGCGGACAACGACAACATCAGCAGCACGATGCGCTGGGTGTACGGTGGCGACCTCAAGGGCAACCTGTGGCGCTTCGACCCCTATACCGACGCGGTCACGCTGCTGGCCAGCCTGAAGGACGGCAGCGGCAACGCACAGCCGATCAGCTCGGCACCGGAGCTCACCCGCATCAAGTCCGCCGGCGTCGACTACAACCTCGTCGCGGTCGGTACGGGCCGCTACCTAGGCGACAGCGACATTCCCGACATGGCCGGAAGCAGCAGCTCCGCCATCCAGACCCAGTCGATGTACGTGATCGCAGACAGCATCGGGTCGGCGGGTTTCACCACCATCACCCGCGCCAACCTCACCAAGCGCACGCTGACGTCTCTGAGCAACGGCAAACGCGCGCTGGACAGTCCCGCCGCACTGGATTGGTCGAAGACCAAGGGCTGGTACTTCGACCTCAACATCCGCGGCGAGCGGGTCGACACCGATCCGGCCATCGCACAGACCACCCTGGTCTTCGCCACCAACGTCCCGAACAGCGACCCCTGCATCCCCGGCGGCAGCAGCCACCTGTTCACGCTCGACCTGGTCACCGGCTCCTACGTGGTGGGCGAGGACTACGTGGGCGAGTCGCTCGGCAAGGCGCTGGCCAACCGCCCGGTGCTGATCAAGCTGCCGAACGGCAAGATCGTCGCCCTGATCCGCAAGAGCGACGGCTCGACCGAAAGCCGCGAGGTGGCAACGACGCCCTCCGGCGGGCAGATGCGCCGCCTGTCGTGGAGGGAACTGAATTACCGCTGAGGGACCCGGGGGCCTTCGCCGCCGCGAAGGCCCCACCCTGCCCCTGGCGCAGGATCGCGGAAGACGGGCCGGCCCGCAGGGCCCGCAATGCAAAAGGCGCCCAAGGGCGCCTTTTGCATTTGCGGAAGGAATGTGCTCGCTCAGCCGCGCCCACCCGTCCGACGGCGGCGTGCGGCAAGGCCGACGAGTCCGATTCCGAGCAGCGCGAGAACGCCGGGCTCCGGTACGCCGTTCGGCGGAGACGTGTCCTGATACACGTCGGCCGCCACGGTCAGGCCGAGCGTGTAGCTGTAGCGAGTGGATTCGAAGCCGATGTCCTCGTCGGAGAAGCGGAGCGCGAACAGGGATTCCTGCAGGCCGAGGCTGTCTGCAAGGAAACTCGCGCGGAACTTGCCGCTGCTGCCTTGCTGCAGGACACCGCTGAAGCCCGTGGCACTGTCGAGCTTGGGTCCCGTTCCGGAGATGAGTTCGACGGAGTCGAAGTCGAGGCCCACCCGGTCGACCAGCGCGAGGTTGAAGATGTCGATTTCGATCGTGAAGAGCGTGCCGAGCTTAACCTTGCCGGCATCGAAGCGGCTCGCGTCGAGCGCCTGGTCGCCCGCGAACGAGGCGGCGGCGTGCGGCGCGAATTCGTAGCGGAGCTCGTGGTCGATGAAGATAGGGAGGTCGCTCCGGATGCTCTCGACGGTACTCACGAGTTCCCCGATGCCAGCCGTCTTGTTGGCCGCCACCGCGTAGCTCGCCGAGCTCTCGCCGGCCGCCTGTCCGTTATCGATGAAGAAAGAGCCGAGGGGATCACCGCCCTGGATGCTGCGGCTCAAGGAGGCGAAGCTCTCCACGCTCGACGACGCCGTGAGGGTGGCGAAGCTCGCCCTGTCGAAGATCGTGCCGCCGAAAGCCTTCCAGGTCACGTTGAAGCTGCTCGTGCCCTCCGCAGGGCCCGACAGGGTGCTCTGGGTGAGTTTCGGCGGGTTGGTGTCAGTCCGCGGAGCGACGCTCGCGACGATGGACTTCAGCACGCCGGTAGCGGGATCGAAGCGGCTGAAGCTTCCGTCGCCGATCGGCAGCAACGGTGAAAACATTGCCTCGACAGCGACACCATCGGCACTGGAATCGGTCGCGGTGACCTGCGGCGGGAAGAGCGGGACCTGGATCGCGTGGGCGGAAGTCGCACCGATCATCGCAATGGCCAAGGCCAGGAGGCGGGTCTTGTTGTTCATCTGATACTCCTGTGATCGTTCCGGAGAGGGGCGCCAAGCCCGTCGACAGAGAAGATCAAGCAAGATTCGCACCAGAAAAATTTTTCTTTCTAAAACAAAACCTTGAAATCCTAATTGGTCGCACCAGGATTCAAGTGTAAAAAAACCCGACAGCCGATTTGCGCATTTCGGTGCATCCTCGCGGGACCGCTCAGGCCCAGGTATCGACGATTCCGCCAGCGGTGCTGCCCACCGCCGGCGCGGGAGGGCGCGGAATCGCCTGCAGCAACTGCATTGCACTCTCGCCCTGGATATCGAGCGCCTTGCGCAGGACCTCCACCGAGGCCTCCTGCTGCACCTGTGCGAGCGCATTGCTCGAGGCCATCGCTGCGATTGCCGATGCTTCCATGATTCCTTCTCCTGACGTGCCCCTGGAACGGGCCGGATGCCGATGGAAGGCATATCGGCCGCGATGCGGCACTCTTGAGCCCCACCGCTCCTGGAGAAGCGACGCGAGTCGCGATCCCCCTGCCCCGCCATCGCCACCCGTACTCTCGGTCCCGATGCACGACGGGCGCCTTGCGGCGCCCGTCGGATTCCTGCCCTGCCCAGCACACTCAGTCGCGGAAGTTGCCGTACTGCAGCGGGAAATCGGTGATCTGCTTCTTGACCAGCGCGATCGCCTCCTGCAGCACGTCGCGCTTGGCGCCGGAGACGCGCACGGCGTCACCCTGGATCGCAGCCTGCACCTTCATCTTGCTGTCCTTCAACAGCTTGACGATCTTCTTGGCAAGCTCCTGCTCCACGCCCACGCGCACCTTGACCTCCTGCTTGACCTTGTTGCCGGAGATCTTCTGCACGTCGCCGTAGTCCAGGCAGCGGACGTCGACGTTCTTCTTGGTCATCTCGGGCAGCAGGATGGTCTTGATCTGCTCGAGCTGGAAGTCGCTGTCGCCGTAGAGGGTCAGCAGCTTCTCGGCGAGCTCGATCTTGGCGCTCGTGCCCTTGAAGTCGTGGCGGCCGTCGACCTTGCGGTTGGCCTGCTCGACCGCGTTGCGCAGCGCGGGCTGGTCAACCTCGGACAGGATGTCGAAGGACGGCATCGTTCCCCCTCCGTTCAGCCGAAGTGGCAGATGTAGTGGTAGGGCTCGCCCGCGACTTCGATGTCGAAGCTGGAGTTGCCCGGCACGTCGAAGGACTCGCCGGCGCCGTAGGTCTCCCATTCCGCGGCGCCCTTCAGGCGCACGCGGCAGGAGCCGGCGACGCCTTCCATGATCTCGGGCGCGCCGGTGTTGAAGGTGAGCGAGGCCGGCAGGATGACTCCCACCGACTTCCTGGTGCCGTCGGCGAGCTGGATGCCATGGCTGACGCACTTGCCGTCGAAATAGACGTTGGCCTGGGTGGTGACGGCGACGCCGTCGAACTTGGCGGTGATGGCCATGAAGGTCAGATTCCTTATTCGATGCCGAGCAGTTTCTGGATGATGCCCTTGGCGACGAAGCCGACGAAACCGATGCCCAGGCCGAGGAACATCCACATCATGCCGTAGCGGCCGGCCTTGGATTCCTTGCCCAGGTTCCAGATG
>Ga0268298_10002963_pt1 | contig 17931 bp, 18 predicted proteins | sample WWTPWeurt_MetaG_FD_194462 | JGI IMG/M metagenome (GOLD analysis project Ga0268298, IMG submission 194462) | Activated sludge microbial communities from WWTP in Nijmegen, Gelderland, Netherland - WWTP Weurt | ecosystem: Engineered > WWTP > Aerobic digester > Activated sludge | place...
CTCGTCAAACGAGACATCGAAGCTACCGTCTATCCCTCTTCCGTCACCGCCAAGGAAATTCTGGAGAGCAAACCGGACGGTATATTCCTCAGCAACGGTCCCGGCGACCCGGCGGCCTGCACCGACATTCTCAAACAGTTGCCTGCTCTAATCGAGAGCCGCATCCCAATTTTCGGCATCTGTCTGGGGCATCAGCTTCTCTCCATAGCCCTTGGAGCCACCACCTTCAAGCTCAAATTCGGGCACAGGGGCGGCAACCAGCCTGTTAAAGACCTGACCACAGGCAAAATTGAAATCACCAGTCAAAATCATGGTTTTGCAGTGGACGATAAGTCTATGCCGGACCACCTGGAACTAACCCATATCAATCTCAACGACAACTCAGTAGAGGGCTTCAGACACAAAACCCTGCCCATCTTTGCCGTGCAGTACCACCCGGAATCGAGTCCAGGACCGCACGACTCAAGCTATCTCTTTGATCGCTTTGTAAATCTGATGGCGCCGCTCACCCTCAAATCACCACACTAACCGCTGAAAAGCAATTGGAAGAAGGTAACAAGGTGTATAAGCTAGCCATTTTCGACTTCGACGGAACCCTCGTCGACTCCACCCCCGGTATCATCGATGTTATGAAGGTAGTGGTTGACGAATACCAGTTCGAAGAAGGTATCCTTGAAGAATGGCGCCACCTGGTGGGCGTGCCGCTTCCAAAGCAAATGGAAATTATCTTCCCCGACCGAGATGAAGACTTTCATCTGGAGGTAGCCAATCGCTACCGGGCCATCTACGACACCATGGCCATTGAGATCTGCCCGCCCTTCCCTCATATGAAGCCGCTTTTGCGCAATTTGAAGGATGCCGGCGTGGTGGTCACCATCGCCTCCTCGAAACGTTCAAACCTGGTGCAGGTGGTTATCGACCATCACGACCTGAACGATTATTTCGCCATGGTGGTGGGAGCCCAGGAGGTCACGCATCATAAGCCCCATCCAGAATCGGTGCACATCACCGTGGCCAAGCTGGACATTCCCCACGAGCACACCATTGTCATCGGGGACAGTACCTTTGATCTCGATATGGCCAGAAATGCCGGGGTAGACGCCATTGGCGTTACCACAGGCGTGCACACCAAAGAAATGCTGGAGCGCTCGGACCCTACCCATATTGTGGAAGATCTGGTAGCGGTGGAAAAAATTATCCTGAACGGCAAAAACGGCAAGTCAGTCTAGCCAGGCTGATTTGCCGTTTAGTTCAGTTTTGCCGCTTGCCTACCGGCGGCAGGCAAGCAACGATTCCGTCATGCAACTATTCCGTCATGCAAGCACTGTGGCTCAAGCCGGCGAGAAGTCTGCCTGGGGTCCATTGAGAGGTTTCTGTTCGGCTTTCTTGGAAGCCTTATCATCCAATTCCGGGAAGGCCGGGAAGATGGCATGGCTTTCGCTGATGCCGGCTTCGCTCACATATTTGATGCGAGCAGTAGGATGGGCCTGAATGTCACCGCCGACGGTGATGATGCGCGAACCGGCGCGGGCTTCCACCTTGCCGCCAAAGACAAAGGCTCTGGCACCGCCGTTTACAACCACATCGGCTCCGGGTCTGACGATTCCGGCCGAGTTTTCCATGAGTTCATAGCGATCACAGTTCTCAGCTTTGATCAGACCTTTGCGCACTACAATCCGTTCTCTTTCAGGACAGCCGCCGTTTTCAGAGGCAGTTGTTTCGGCGGCCGGGGCGAGAGCCACCGGCTTAGCCTCTTGCAACTTGAGAACGATGCCTGGCGGCAGGGTGCCGTGGCGACGATTGAAGAGCGGCGCCAGATCGGAGTTGAGAGCGGCGATGCGCTTCATCTCGGCGGAGATCTCTTTACTGGTGGCATCGGGATTGCCGGTGACACCAAGAGAACGTCTGGCTACATCTCTCAATGTATCGCCTTTCTGTATTGTGTACTGCTGCCCTTCGCGGATTTCCACAGCCCAGTGGCTGTACTGCTTGCAGCCTCTTTCATCGAGAGTGATGGCCGGCACCCAATCGTTGTACTTATTTGGCGCGGTGCTAGTGTTATCCTTCAGGGAAGCCTGGGCTTCCAGAGAAAGTCGCACTCTGGGATCATCATCTCTTTTGCGCACCTCGGCAATGCCCTCATTGCCGGGTGGCTCAAATTCAACATTCTTCACGGTGGGTTTCCTCAACCAAAGTAAATGAAGTGCGACCTATTTTTTCTTCTTATCGTCTACACAGTCATCAGCCGGTTTCTTTTCGACTGGAGGCTTGTGTTTGACCGGCGGTTTGTGAACCGGCTTGGGTGCATCCATTTCAATGAAGGTGATGTTGTTTTGTTGAATCACTGCAGTAGGCTTGTTTTCAACGGTCTTGACACGCTTATCCAGTTCATCCACTTTCTTAGCCAGGGCTTCGTCGAGCATTTTCTGCTCGGCATCGTTGCGGGCTTCTTCTACGATGATCACCGGCTTGTCGAGACCGGAGCGCTTCATGGCTTCCATGGTGGCGTCGGAGGTAGCGGCCATGGTGCCACAAACAGAATCCAGTTCCAGAGCCACTTTAGCTTTGGCATCGGCCATGCGCTTGGCGCTCATGGCTACACTGTTGGCCATGGGATTGTTGGTCAGTTCACGACCGGCTTGCAATTGTAGATTCCAGCCCTGGTAGGCCATCTGCGACTTATCATCGGCTGAGCGGCAGACCTGGGTCATGGTGCGCTGGAAGTCTTCTTTCTTGAGGCAGCTCTCGTTAATGGTGGTCTTGCCGCCGGAGATACCGATGCCCAGAACATACACACCGGCGCTACCGCCCTCGGAGCAGAAGCCGCCGCCGTATACGTTGGGAGCTACGGCACTGCCACCGTAGACAGTGGTCTTATTGACGCTGTTGTCGCTGACGGAAGCATTGCCTCCCTTGGCATCCGAGTTGCCGCCCGTGGCATTGCTGCGGGCATCACTGGTACCACCGGTGGCGCTGCTGTTACTGCGCGAATCGCTGTTGCTTCTTGCATTAGCATCGCTTCTGGCGTTGGCATCGCTTCTAGAATTGGCGTCGGCGCGGTTATTGTTGGCGTTATTGTTTCTGTTATCGTTGGCGTTATTGTTACGGTTGTCGTTGCCGTTGTAATTGCGATTGTCATTGGCATTGCCGTTGTAATTGCGATTATCGTTGGCGTTATTGTTGCGGTTGTCGTTAGCGTTATTGTTGCGGTTATCCGAAGTTAGATTTACCAGATTCAAGTCGGGTCTGGTGGGGTTCGGCTGGGTAGGTGTCTCGTGGGGTCTGTCGTAAGTCATTGGAAGGATTCCTCATCGAAAGCGGCAGAAAATCGTCGCGGGGGGAACGCGACCTTGCCTTGGGGGAAAATTGGGAACTTTGTACTCGTGGGGGGAGTGCATTAAGATTGCCATAGGTTTGTGACATATTTGTGAGCGGCACCAGCTCTAACAACAAGCCCTATGCGGTTTTTACGATGTAAGGCGAAAACCTCGCCGTCAGGGCGGCACCAATCTATTGATAAGAAGCGGGAACTTTGGCGGGGCAGCGGCAGTCTTCCCCAGTGAGTGAATCGAGAAATTTAGTGCTGAAATATTCTTGTGTTAACTACCTTAGTTACAAAAAAGGTTCACTCAGGTTTTCTTCTCCGAGAGCGAAGTGGCGCCCCAGTATCCCTTTCCAGCCTGCCCATCTTCGGTGCAACAAAGATTGAAGGCGATCCTTAGGCGCGTTAAACGGGCAGTTGAAGCCGGTCTGTTATCATTACCAGGTTGTTGAGAGATAAGTATATGCAGGGCGCACCTACCAACTTACAGTTGAGCCTGAGACTGCTAGTGAGCATTCAGTTGGCTTGCTTTACGGTCGTGCCCTGCCAGGCTGAACCCGCAGCCAAAGCCCCACAGCCCGGCGGCGCGGCGGCAAGCCCCACAGCCCCGGAGACTACCGGCACAGTCTCTGCCCCGGAAGCGGCAAAGCCCACCGGCAACGCGGCAGAGCAGGCAACCTCTCAGCCGGCCGAGGCAAAAGCCGGTCAAGAGGCTTCCAGCCAGACCGCCAGGGTGCTCCTGAGCCCCGGTCAGACACTTTCTGTTGACGCCGGCTTCGAAGATATAGTTTGTACAAATGATGTAAACCTGGCCAGAAAGCAGCGCGAATCATTTCCTGATAGTGCTGAAGCAAGCTTCATCTATGCCGTGGCCCTGAGCCGCACCTGTGCCGTGGAAGATGCCCTCAAGGAAGTGCGGCGCGCGCGTCGCCTGGCGGAAAAGGAAGGCGGTCCTGCTTATTTCGATAGGATGATCGAGTCTTACGAAAAGATGCTCAGCTATTACCCCGATGACAATCAGGTGCGCTATCACCTGGCCTGGGCTTATTACATGAAAGCCTATGTACTGGCCAAATATTCCCAACCCAAGCAAGGCAGCCCCGCCTATCAAGAGTGGGTCAAGGCCGCGGCCAATCCGCAGGTCAGGAAGGAAGAAAGCGAAGAAGATAAAGCCGGCACGAGCAGCCAATCTAAGACAGCCGTCTTGAACGATATGGGGCACATTCGCCGCACTGTTGAATCGGCCTCACCGCAGGCGATACCGCAGATTCAGACCTACTACAAAATGGCCATGGAAAAGCTCGACCAGGTACTGGCAGCAAATCCCACTGATATATGGGCTCGTATATACAGAGCACATCTAGCCTATGAAGCCGGCGGTCCCATGGACGCATCTTTAAAGGAATGGCTTAAAGCCAGAGATCAAAATCCGGATAATCCGGCTCCCTATTTTTTCCTGGGAGAGGGTTTTTTAAAGCAGGGGAATTTGAAAGAGTGTCTTTTGAATGTCTCAAAAGCCGTTGCCCTGCGCAGCGACAAAGCAAAGGGAGGACAGTAGTTCCAGTACTATGACGTGGCTATTCCGCAGCGAATACTTCAAACTTTTCCTGGCTCTGGGAATTCTTGGCACACTGGCCGGGCTTATGTTTTATGCCCAGTACCAGGCTGATAAGGAAGAGAAGGAGTACCAGGCTAACCGGGCCCAGAATCCCACGGCAGAGAGAGTATCTGTTGACAACTACGAACTGAAAGAAGTCGACGACTCCAATCGTTTGCGCTGGAAGCTTTCCGCCAAGTCAGGCATCTTTGAAAAGGATAAGAAAATTCACCTGACCGATATATGCATGCAATATTTCGATGGCGAAAAGGTGAAGATGAAGGTGATTGCCCCAACCGGTCTGGCCAATGAAACTAACCGCCAGGTAGAACTTACCTCTTCAGACAAGCAAAAGGTCGTGGCAGAAGGCGAAGAAGGGAAGTCAAGATTGGAAACAAGCCGCCTGGAATTAACGAAAAAAAATGGGTTTAAGGCAACCGGGGGTGTTAACATCGTCTGGTCCGGGGTAGCCAAGGTGACCGGAGACTATGCCACGGGCGTTTTCGGCAAAAAAGAACTGGAAGACTTGAAGATAATCGGCAATACCCACGCCATCATTCAGTAAGCATTACATACTAAGGTACATTTTCTCAGAGAGCCACAAAAACCGGACAGAAACTATGGCAGCCAAAAGAATATTTCCGAAAACCCTATCCCTGTTTTCCCTGATGCTGATCAGCGGCAGTATGCCGTTGTCCATATTCGGCATCACATTCGACACCACACTACCAGCAGTGGCACAAGCACCGGCCCTGCCCGGCGCAGGCGATCCCGGCTCATCAGGTCCCATTGATATTGTCGCCAACGAACAAGAGTTCGCAGGCGATCATGTGATCGCCCGGGGCAATGTACGAGTGCTCTTCAAAGACAGCGTCATCGTCGCCCCCTTAGCTACTCTCTACCGAGATCCTCTCACCGGACAACCGCAAAGGGCCATCTTTACGGGTCACCCGCGTCTGACCCAGGGCGCCAACAAAATTGACGCCGATACCCTCACTTTTGAAATGGCCACTTCCAAAATTGTGGCTGACGGTCACGCCCACTCGGAAGTAATCAACCAGTCAAATGCCCAGGCAGCACCGGCTACAGCCAAAGCCAAGAGCGAGAAAGACAAGCCCGTCAAGGTAGCGCAGGCCGATCCTGAAGCAGGTGAAGGCGAAAGCGAAGCCGACCCGGATGCCGCCGAGACAGCCCCGAAAGTGGCCACTACCGGTAGTGGCAGCGCCGCCGCCTCCGAACCGGCGCCCACCAAAATCATCACCGATGCCGATAAGCAGGTCTACGACAAGGCCACCGGTCAATTCGAAGCCTACGGTAAAGTGCGGGTGAGAGCGGGAGATATCAACGTAACAGCCGATGCCCTCAAAATGGCCTATGGTGTCGATACCAAACCGGAAGCAGCAATTTTCACCGGCCATGTCTCAGCTACCCAGGGTACCAATAATACCCAGGCCGATCGCATGACCTACTTCCTCAACACCAAACGCCTGCAGGCCGACGGTCATGTTCGCTCGAAAGTGATTCAGCAGGGACGGGGCACCAGTCAGCCGGCGCCCGTGCAGCCCACCACCCAGGAACCCACTTCCGAACCAATCGTAAACGGAGCCACCGGTAAGGGAACCCTCATGCAGGCACAGCCTCTGGTCAATGGCGGCTCCAAAGTCGGTTTCAGCTTCAGTGAAGGCGAGTCTACCGCTCCCATCATCATCGTTTCCGACAGTCAGGACTACAGCAAAGAAACCGGTCGCCTTACGGCCTTCGGCAACGTCAAGATCTTCTATCAAGACACGGTCGGCATCGGTCCCAAAGTCATTCTCGTCAGAAACGTGGAAGGTCAGGCCGAGAGAGTTTACTTCGTGGGCAGAAGCCAGATTACCCAACCCGGTAAGCGCTGGATTGCCGACAAAATAGTTATGACGGTAGCCGATCGCAAGGTTCTTGCGGAAGGAAACACAAGGGCGATTATTCTGCCTAAGAAGCAAGCTGAGCCGGCTTCCAACTTTCAGCTAGCCCAGAGCCAGAAAAAACAGTTAAGTTCATCCAGGGTAGAAATGGCACAATGACGGCATCGTTAACGCCCAGAGAAAAGTCATCCGGCGTAAAAACACTTGTAATCGAAAATCTACAAAAATCCTATGGCGGCAGAAGAGTAGTTGACGGGGTCAGTTTCCACGTCAGCCGCGGCGAAGTGGTCGGTCTGCTTGGCCGAAACGGCGCCGGCAAGACTACTTCCTTCGACATGGTGCTCGGTCTGGTCAAACCGGAAAAGGGACGGATCACCCTGGGCGACCGCAATATCGCCCAATTGCCCATCCACGAAAGAAGCCGGTTGGGTGTGGGCTACCTGCCGCAGGAAGCATCAATCTTCCGTAAGCTGTCGGTGGTGGACAATATCAAAATTATTCTGGAGCTGAAGAACATTCCCCGCCGGGAATTCAACTCCCGTATTCAGACCCTTTTGGAACAATTCAGCCTCGACCACCTCGGTCAGACTATTGCCGTGCAGCTCTCCGGCGGTGAACGCCGTCGTCTGGAAATTGCCCGTTGCCTGGCTTCGGAGCCGGAATTCATCTTGCTTGACGAACCTTTCACCGGCGTCGACCCCATTTCCATCGCCGACATTCAGGGCTTGATTAGAAGACTGCGTGATGAGTGGAACCTGGGCGTGCTTTTGACCGACCACAACCCAAGAGCCACACTCAAGATTACAGACCGGGCTTATCTTATCGACAGCGGCAAAATTCTCGTAGCCGGCTCCTCCCGAGAAGTGGCGGACAGCCCCGTGGCACGCAAACATTATCTAGGAGAAGATTTCAGTCTATGATTCCCGGCATTAAGATAGTCGACCGCTATATTGCCAACGAATTCTGGCAGCCTCTCCTTTTCGGTATTGGTATCGTCACCGGTGTGTGGTTCGGCGCCGAGCAGCTCAAATCGATCTTTAACCTGGTTATGCGGTCCGGTGTGCCCATCGAAATGGCTCTTACCATTCTCGGCTTGCACTTGCCGGAAGTTATCGTCATGACTATCCCCATCGGTGTATTGCTGGGTACCTTGCTGGTCTTCAACCGCCTCTCCGGCGATTCCGAAATCATCGCCCTGAGAACTTGCGGCGTCAGTTTTTACCGCATCATGGCCGCGCCCCTTATGTTCGGCTTACTTACCAGTTTTGTCAGCCTGGGCTTGAACGAAGCGGTGGTGCCCTGGGCCAACCGCACGGCTAAACGCCTTGAGTTCGTGGCCCTTTATAAAACAGAATTACCAGCCGGTCAGGCCAACTTCACTTATTTTGAAAGGGCCAAAGACCTGAAGCTTAACCGCATGTTCTATGTGGGTTATTACAGCGGCAAGTACTTGAGCAATATCATTGTGCTCGACTTCACCCGGGACAAACTGGTGCAGATCATTGCCGCCACTTCCGGTCTCTGGAACAACGGCGAGTGGGTCCTGGAAAAGGGACGCACCTATGTGCTGGCCGGCGACTCGGACATAACCCGGGTGCTGCAATTCGACAAACTGGTCATACCCGGTCTGGGTACGGTGCAGAAAGTTCTCGACACAGGCAAAATTTCCCCCAAAGAAATGAATATGCTTGAGCTGGGGCATTATCTGGAGCTTCTCAAAGCCTCAAACGGACAGACCAATGATCTGTTGGTGCGTTACTACCAGAAGTTTTCGCAACCACTGGCCTGTCTGATCGTAGCCCTGGCAGGAGCGCCTCTTGGACTTCTGGCAAGAAGGTCGAGGTCCAACCTGGGTCTTATTTATTCAGCCGTGGTGGTCTTCCTCTATTACGTCTTGCAGTCGTCATCGGGCGCTTTAGGCGATGCCGGACGCATTCCGCCCATTGTGGCGGCCTGGTTGCCCAACTTTGTTATCGGCATCCTGGGCATGATAATCCTCTACGTAAAAGGCAAATAGCGGAAGAAAGTTCATTATCGGCATGTCACTGTTCTCTTTCTGAAGTATTAATAAGAGACGTCTAATTTACCTTTGTCTATTTGCTCCGGCCTGCTGCGTAAAAACCCGTATTGACTCGGGCATGTGCCAAGCTTAATCTGGACCTATTGAATACATCCCTGGCGTCAAGCGAGAACATCTTTGGCTAGTACTAGTCAAATCGCTAAATCACTTCATTCTGGTTCCCGTCGGGCGAACCGGGTGCTCTTAACCCTGTTTGTGGCAGGCACCCTGGTGGTCGGCATACCGGGGGTCTATTTCGTCTTCAAAGACACCCCTCAGGCCCACAGCCTGGCGGCCCTGGTCAGCCAGAATACAAGCAAGTTCCTCTCCGGTCTGCCTCTCATCCATCAGGATAAGGCGGCCAGTGCCGGTCTCACACCCAGGATGACCGCTGCCGCCGCGCCGCCGGCCAATCCCTCCTGTGAAGTAAAAATCGTCGATCAGGCCGTAGCCTCGATCAATCAAGCGCTGGAGAAAGATCCGGCCAATCCCAGCTTGCACAACCGCCTCGGCATCATCTACGCCGAAATGGGCGTCATGCCGGAAGCAGAAGGACAGTTCAAGCAAGCCATCCTTCTTTCCCGGTCAAAACTTGCCGGCGTTTATGCAGCCATCGAGAAGAAGAAGAATGAGGGGCTCATAAACGAAGCTTCCACCTTGATGATAGAAGTATCGGCTCTGCAGTTGGAACTTTCATCGGCACATTCCAATCTGGCCAGGGTCTTTGAAAAACTGGGAGACAACCAGCGGGTGGTCAAACAGTTAGAAGAATTGAACCGGGATGTAACAATAGGCGGCGGTCTGGCCAAAACAGCCGATAGTGCAGGCAAACTGGCACCCAAGCTGAGACCGGAAATTGTCGCCGGTCTTGCCAGAGCGGAAGCGCTCATGCAGGTAGGGCGCATGCAGGATGCCGGTCGCGAACTGCGCACACTGCTTGCCGTAGCACCTGATCTAGCGGAAGCCCATGAACTTCTCGGGCGCACCGGTATGGCCACCAGTAACTTCTTCCTGGCCCAGCGGGAGCTTGAAATAGCAGCCCGCCAGTCACCACAGAAAGCCAGTATTTTTGCCAATCTCGGTCTGGTCTATCAATACCGGGGCAAACCCAAAGACGCCATCCAAGCCTTTTCCCGTGCCTTGCAGCTAGACGGCAAAGACTCGGCTTCAGCCTTCAATCTGGGCAATATTTATGCCTCGGCAGGCAAAAATCAGGAAGCAAAGAAATGCTTCCAGCAAGCCATAGCCATAAATCCCAACATGGCCGTGGCTCACAACAATCTAGCCTCCATGTACTCCCAGAGCGGCGACTATGAAGGCGCAATCCGCCAGTTTGAACAGGCTATTTTCCTGGCACCACAGATGGCATCAGCCCACTACGGCATGGGTCTGGCCATGTACCAGATGAAAGACTTCGCAGGCGCCTCGGCAGCTTTCAAACAAGCTATAATGCTCAATCCAAATCTCATCGACGCCAGAAACAAGCTGGAAATTTGCCTGAAGAAGGGCGGCTCCGGCCCCAGTATGGCTACTATGTAAGGGCCAGGCCATCAGCAAAGTGCTCAAGGAAAATCTCATTTTGCTCGGTCCTTCCGGAGCGGGCAAGACCAGTTGTTCAAAGCTGCTGGCAGAACGGCTTGGCTACTTGCTTTTAGATACGGATGCTTTGATTGAAGAAGCAACCGCCATGAGTCCCGCTCAAATTTTTGCCACCATGGGCGAGGCGGCATTCCGTACCATGGAAAATGAACTGCTGCGCCAGATTGCCATGGAAAAGACCGGCAGCCCCTTTGTCATGGCTACCGGCGGCGGCTTGCCGGCCAGCGAAAACAATCTCGAAATCTTGCAAAAGCTTGGCATTACTTTCTATTTGAAGGCAGACTCCGCCACTCTTGCCAAGAGAGTAAGCGGCGATGTGGAACGCCCTATGCTGAAAAACGGTGCCGGTGAGTTAACAGAAAGAATTGACACCCTTCTTGCCAAGAGAGCCGCCTTTTACGGTCAGAGCCGCCATACGGTTGATACCAGAGGGATGACAGTAGAAGAGACGGTGGAGACAATCTTGAACTACTTGCAATAATTTCCATGGAGGCTCACCGTCAGTGATATTATTTGGGATTAGTCGTTTGTTCCCTGACCTGGACTTGTAAGGAGTTATCCTTGACCGTCACCCAAGATGAGCTCATGTATCTGCAGTCCCAACTGGAAGGACTGGAATCCATTTTTATGGAGCTTATGCCCTTCGGAATTGAGCTCAAGCGTCAACACGTGCAAGACTACTACGACAAGCGCTTCGACGCAGCCACCAAGCCTGTCTCCTCCGTGGCTGAAAACGAACTGCGTCGTCAGTTCAACACCAAAGCCAACCAGGTGAGAAACCTGGTGGATAGCGCCGAGAGCCTTGGTGATGCCGGCAACAGACTGAACTTGATCAGGGCGGCAGCCTCCTTGCCGGAAGAAAGAAGCAAGGGGCTCCTAAATTCCGTACTCAATTTTTCAAAAGCCGTAGTCATGGAAAACCGGGTCGAAACCGAGCTTTTCAATGAAATTCTGCAATCAAAAGAACTGAGACCAGTGGAGGCGCGAGTGCTTTTGGGCGCCGCCATGTTTGTCATCGACAGAGAACTACCCACCCAGGAAGGCATCAACATGCCGGTCATAGACATTCTGGGAGAGCTTGTGCAGATGGTGAGACGGGAACAGCTTCTGACCAGAAACGATCCCTTCCTGGTGGAAGCTCAGTGCGCCCTGGAAGCACTGGAAATGGAAGAAGAAGAGCTGCAGTCGTGAAAAGCAAGCTGCTCGTCATCAACGGTCCCAACTTGAACCGCCTGGGCAAACGAGACAATTCTCTCTACGGCAGTTTGAGTCTCAAGGACATTGAAGCCGGATTGCACGAGAGCTTTCCCCGCACCGAGCTGACTTTCTTCCAAAGCAATCACGAAGGTGCCCTCATCGACCGCATTCAAGAAGCGGCGGAAGACGGTACCCGCGGCATAGTGATTAACCCCGGCGCCTACGGTCACACTTCCATAGCCCTGCGCGATGCCTTCCTCGATGTCGGTCTGCCCTTCATTGAAGTGCATATTTCCAACGTTTATAAACGCGAGGAATTCCGCCGCAAAAGCCTACTTTCCGATATCGCCAGTGGTGTCATCGTCGGTCTCGGTCCGGCCGGCTACGAAACTGCGGTTACGGCCCTGAATCGGCTATTGCGCCAGCAAGACAACTAAGCCATGAAGTTTTCCTGACTGGAAACTATACCGGAGCGTGCTATAGAGTTGAAACGCTGCCGTCTGTGCGCATGTCCGCCTTCCGAGGCTCTGGCGATGGCGGTAATTTTAGCTTCTTCAGAATGCCTGCCCCGGGCCTGTCGCAAATACTTGAGCGCACCGCCTTCACCGAACTGATTGGTGAGGTCGGCCACCAGAGCCACACCCATTGTAGATTTTATGCCGAGCCCGCGAGCAATTTCCGCGGCCCGTTGTACATGCTCTCTCACCAGGGTCACCTGAGCCCTTTGAAATTCCGGCTCATTGACGGCTCTCACCATGGCTCGTCCCAGATCATTTCTGGGTGAGAAATGAGCGTTGCGCACAAAGTTTTCGTTCAGCATGCGGGAAGCATTGGCCCCGAAGATCTGATTGAATTTCTGGGGATTGGCCTCATGCATACGTTGCAGAAGCTCGGGCAGGTTGCCGCCTCTCTGGTTGCTCTGCTGAATGCCGACGGAAATGCCTGCGCCATTGTCATTCCAGTTGATGGAATTGGCCTTGCCTTCATTCTGACCAATCAGAGCCACCACTTTATCAGCATCACTGCCATTGCCGGGCAGGCGGATATAGCGACCCTGCCGGCGACCGCCCGGCAAATCGCGAGCGGTCAAACTGATTTCCACGGAGCCGCCGGCGGCAATCTTTTCCAGATCGGCCTGGGAGAAGAAAGAGCCGTTGATGTTCTTCAGAGGCACTTTGTCCAGGGGACTGGCGGTCTGGCTGTCATCGAAAAGCCCGGCTCTATTGTCGCCAATCATGGGCAGAAGAGCCCTGGCTTCGGCATCTCTAAAGATATCGCGGGCATTGCCGCTCTTGCCGGAAGACTTACCAAGCTCGGAAAAATCCGCGCGAAAGCGGCTGTGCTCGGGGCTCATCTCGTTGGAACCCTCAAGGGCGGAAGCCTGTCCGAAAAGCCGGTCAAGGGCCCGAAAGGCTGTTTGCTTGAGCTGCTCCGGTGTCACAGCCCCGCCTTTCTGGCGTATTTCCTGAACTTCCTGGCTGAAGAGGCGGTCCGTCTGCGCGGAAGCTTCCACCTGGCGATGCTCCACCTTATCGCCGCGGTCAAAGCGCACGGCCTGGTGGCCATCCGGCAAGGAGGAAGGCTGATCTGAGAGTTTTAGGCTGGGTTTGTCCAGCGAGCCGAATTCCTTAGTCATAAGAAAAATTCAAATTAATGGGGGTTTGTGAGTAATCAATAGCTTAAGCAAGGCAAAGACGGGTCGCAAGGTGGAAAACACGTACAGTGGGACATTACAGAATACTTGTCTAAAGCTTGGGAAATGACGCCGAATTCCTGAGAGCGGCTATAATAGCCCAGTTGTAAGCATTTCTTTGAGTGACGATTAGATATGGCTCCGGCGCAGAACATTAAAACCTTCAACCAGTACAAAAGAAAAAATGCACTGAGCCTCAAGGCGCTCAATGTTCTCCGGCTTCTAACCGTATGCCTGGTTCTAGCGCAGGCGCTGCCGGCTGGGGCTGAGGGCAATGAAGAGAAACCGGCTAAGAAAGGCTACAACCGGGAAGCTGTGGCCCGCTACAACCAGGGCCGAGAATTCTACAAGACAGGCTACTTCAATAAAGCCGTGGAAGCCTACAAACAAGCAATCGCCCTCGATGACCGCATGGAACAGGCCTACTGCAACCTCGGTCTCACCTATATTCAGCAGAAAAATTACGCCAAAGCTCAGGAAGCGCTGCTCAAGGCTGTTGCTCTCAAGCCGGACCGGGCCTCCTCCCTCAATGGTCTGGCCTCGGTGCTCTTCTTCCGGGGCAAGAAGGAAGAAGCGATCGAGAAATGGCAGGAAGCCGTCAAGGTAGACCCCAAGTTCGCCTCCGCCTATCTCAACATGGGCAAAGCCATGGAAAGCCTGGACCAGCTCGATGATGCCCAGAAAGCTTTTTCCACAGCGCTCAAACTGCAGCCCGACCTGGCCCAGGCTTACTATTCCCTGGGCTTGTTGATGCTCAAGCGCAACCACGAGGGACAGGCTCACTACCTGCTCTCCCGCGCCGTAGAGTTGGAGCCGGAATCCGAATACGCCAGAGATGCTCGCAAGCAGGTTGCCGCCCTCACCGACAAGTTTGCCAAAGAGGCCAAAGCCTCAGGCGAAGCCGAAGAAGAGCCCATGAAAGTGGTGGGAGCCAATATCGACCACGAACTCAAGAACCATACCAAGGCCCATGCTCTGTCCGAGCCCAATGTGAAAGTCACCCATGATTCACAAAAGGCTGAAAAGCCAGCCAAGCGCGGCTTCAACTTACTGAAGCGTAAGGAAGGCAAGGAAGGCAAAGAAAAAGCCGAAGCAGTAAAAATGAAGCTCTATCACCCCACGGGCGACAAGAGCCAGACCGATTTGAAAGCCAGACCCCCGGTCGAGCCCGGTTTCGAATAGAAAACAGTGACAAGCATAGAAGACAAACAAAAGAACTTCGCCACCATCGTGGATGGGAAAGTGGTGGACGACTGCGAGCGCGTCGCCGTCTGCATCAAAGGTTCCGTACTGGGCTTTCCCGCCACAATCGAAGCGATAAAACCCGACTTTCCCTTCGGTACCAGCTTCTTTCTGGAAACCGACGTGCTGCACGAGCATCAAGGCACTAAACCCAGCTTCACTATTGTGGTAACGCCCAAAGTAGCGAAAGGCTTATCCGGCTTCCTGGGGCGGCTCTTGCTCATCGACGCTCACGAAAGGCCAACCGGCATAAAAGTCTTTGACGGCGAACTATTGGCCCATTCGGAAGACGTGGACATTTGCCAACGCTTTATCGGCTATCCGGGTATGGCCGAGAAATTGAGAGACTTGCAGCGTTTTAACGGCTTTCGCGAATTCCACATTCAGGGCGGCAAGGGACTATGTCTCATTTGCCCGACCAACTTCAAAGGTCTCAGTTACGACGTGGCGAGAGAGACACTACAGGTGATGGCAACAATAGCCCAGGTCTTGTTTGAGTTTTGAAAACCATGATGACGGGAAACTACATAGAATCAATTGCCAGGCTCTTGCAAGACTACCTGAAGCACTGGTCGGAAGACCAACCGCGTCTTGAAGTACTGCTCAAGCAAGTGGAAGAAGAAGATCGCGAACTGACCAATCGCAAAAACATGGTCGGTCATCTCACCGGCAGCGCGCTGGTGGTGGATGATCAAAATCGCGTCCTCCTGATCAAACACAATATGTTGAAGCGCTGGCTGCAACCCGGTGGACATCTGGATTTTGAGGAATGGCCCGCGGACGGTTCCTTGCGAGAACTGGTGGAAGAAACCGGCATAAGCGAGGACGGGCACGGGCTGAAGTTGCACCGCCTACACGGCAAATTCGGTGAGGGACTGCCCATCGACGTTGATTCCCATAAAATTCCTGAGAACCCGGGCAAAGGCGAGGGACCGCACCTTCACCACGACTTTCAGTACGTATACGAACTTTCAGAAGGCGCCCACAAACTCAACCTGCAAGAAGAGGAAGTGAGCCAGTTTCGCTGGCTGCCTTTAGAGGAGTTGCTTAGCGGAGCCTATGGAGTCAGACTGCAACGAGTGGCCGGCAAGATCCTAACGCTGAGCCGCTAATTTTTCGTTTGGTCTATTCGTCGTGTTTTTCTTCCGGGGGCTCAAGAGCTTCGGCCAGGGCTCGCAAACGAGTATTAGTCAGCCGCGCTTCCGTCACCCGAGAGCCCATGCGTGCCTGGGCCCGGGCCTGCACATTGGCTCTGGCCCGCACCGGTCCGTCGGCGGCCAGTCCCACCACCTCTTTTCCGAACCAGGCATCCTTGCCGTCCACTTCCACTTCATGGCGGGCGGCAGCCCGCAGCTTGCCTAACTGGCCGGAACGATCCCCTTCCATGGCATGCAGTCGGTTTTGAGAAAGGCGACTGATGCTCTGAGACATAGCCCGGCCTGTTTCCTTAAGACCTTCGTGTATGACTGGGCTTAATTCTCGGCTCTCAGCGGGGCTTTGAGACTGCTCGCCCTTTTTTGAGAACTTCTCTAGAAACTGTTTCCACGCGACTTTGAGATTGGTGATAAAGCAAGTCTTATTTCCATTTGATTCCATCAGATTCACCAAAGAAAACACGGCAACTACGGGAGCCCCTTATACCGTTATAGCTCCTGACATCCTTCCGGAGGGGGATAGAGTACGGTAAATTGGCTTTTTGTTACACTCTCAGGCTACGACGACGACGCGACTAAGCTCTGCCTTTCAATAGTTGCAAAGACGAAACAATTGTTAGGGAAGGGAATTGCCGGGGCGCTTATGCTAGATTATTGACAGTAACTCGGAAGTCTACTGGATCCGTCCCGGAGGGGGAAAGCATGTCTGAAACCACAACCCAAGAGCAAACACAGGTAATTACCTTGACCGAAGCCGCCGCCGGTGAAATCAAACGCCTGCTCACGGAAGAACCGGACAAAACCGGTCTGAGAATGGAGATTCGTGGTGGCGGATGCTCCGGCATGTCCTACGGTATGAGATTCGATAATGCCCAGGAAAAGGACCATGTAGTGGAAGCCTTCGGAGTCAAAATCTTCATCGACCCTAAAAGCGCCATCTACCTCAAAGGTACCAACCTGGACTTCCAGGGTGGTCTCAATGGTCAGGGCTTCGTGATCAAGAATCCCCAGGCCAAAGGTAGCTGCGGTTGCGGCAGTTCCTTCTCCGTCTAAGACTTGCAACATCTATCCTGGGAAACGAGCTGCCCGTGCAGCTCGTTTTCCGTTTCTGCCCAATGAAAAGAGTGCTCCTTAAATGATTGAAGAAACTTTCCCTACCGGCAAACTGGCACAAGATTACCTGCTTATAGAGGTAAAAGGTGAAGATGCAGAGCGCTTCTTGCAAGCACAGACCACTTCCGACGTGAAAGCCTTGCAAATCGGGGACGGTCAAGAGTCGAGCCTGCTTGATCGCAAAGCCAAGGTCATTGCCTATTTCAATCTCTACAAAAAGAGCCCGACCGCCTTTCTCATTCTCGCCCCCGAGGCGCAGAAACAAGCCATCATCGAGCACCTGGAGCGCTTTATTTTTGCCGACCAAGTGGAAGTCGAGCCCCTGGTATTTCCCTTTTGCCAACTTGTGAGCGGCAGCCATGCCTCCCTCAAGCTTCCTTCACCGGCAAGCACCAGAGCCGCCCTCATGCCCCTCAACAAGGGCTTCATCGCCAGGATCCATATTACGCCCTGTCCTACTTTCATTATCTTCAGCGAAGAAGATTCACTGACTCTACCCCAACTTTCCAGGGAAGAACTGCTTATTCGTCGCGTCGAGGCCGGGCAAGCGGAGTTTCTCACCGACTACAGCGACAGCTTGATTGTGGAACTATCCTTGAGTTCACCGGCCGTCTCTTACACCAAAGGTTGTTTTCAGGGTCAGGAAGTTCTGGCAAGAGTGAAAGCCCAGGGCTCGCCTTCCAGACAACTGGTGGGTCTGGTGCTCAAAAGCAGCGAAGCAATAAACTTTCCCGTCGGCTCTCAGTTCCATCTAAATGCGGAAGAAACAGCCGGCACCCTGGCTTCCCATGGCTTCAGCCCGAGACTGTCCAAACATATTGCCCTCGCTTTTCTCAAGCGCGATTTACGCGTGCCGGGCCGCGAAATTGAAGGCTATGTGGAAGTTGAAGGCAAGCGCCTGCCGCTCAAAGCGCAGGTGCAGGTTTTGCCCTTCATCGAGCCGGAGAAAGACGAGGACCTGGCTCAGAGCCTCTATGAAGAAGCACTGCAAGACTTTACCGCCGGCAACGGCGCCGCCGCCATCCAGACCCTCAAACAAGTCGTCCTCCTG
>Ga0268298_10002964_pt1 | contig 17930 bp, 13 predicted proteins | sample WWTPWeurt_MetaG_FD_194462 | JGI IMG/M metagenome (GOLD analysis project Ga0268298, IMG submission 194462) | Activated sludge microbial communities from WWTP in Nijmegen, Gelderland, Netherland - WWTP Weurt | ecosystem: Engineered > WWTP > Aerobic digester > Activated sludge | place...
GGCGGCGTATGAAGCGCGGCCTTTTCCTTTCTCCTTTGTCATGAAAGTACCATATACTGCTTGTAGCGATGTAGAGTAAAATTTCATTCATGGTGGCTCAAAGCGCACAGCGTACGCAAGATGGCTTCCAGCGGTATGGCATTCTGTTCAACCGGACGCTGCAATGGGTTGTTTTCGCTTATCAGGCGATTGCAGCGATGCTGTTCCTGCTGTCATTGTTGCTCGCAAATCGCTGGCTGCAACAACCTTTCATCGGTGCTTTTTACGAACACACCATGGTTTTCAATGGTACCGGCCAGGATGGCACCGACCCGGCCTGGTTCTTGTACAGGCAGGTGGAGGTGGGGGATCAACTAACTGCCATTGATGGCGCCTCTGTTACTTCTGCGGAAGAAGTTCGAAATATTTTGATCGCCCAGCCTGAGGATGATCGCATCGTTCAGGTCAGCGTGTTGACAAAAGAGGGGAAGTCACTCACGTTTGATGTTACTCTGACGGAGTTCCCCGCTTCAAGCCGGAACGTTTACTTTATCGTCCCATCCATTCTTGGAGCGATCTTTCTGGCTGTAAGTTTATGGATATTCGGCTTCCGTCGCAGCGAACCGGCAGGACGCGCTTTCTCCCTGTTCACATCCTCGCTGGCGATCGTTATGGGTACTTATTTCAACCTGATCACAACCCACGAGTTTACAGCCTTTTGGACTCTTGCCATCGGCATTGCGGGTGGAGCGATGATCAACCTGGGGCTGGTTTTTCCAATGGAACCGCGCGGAGTTATCAACCGGCCCTATTTGCGCTGGCTGGGTCTGGCGGTTGGGTTGGCCCTTTCTCTGATCTCCCTTCCAAATTTATTCAATTTTGAACGGCCGATTACCTACATTGCTAACTGGCAGATGATCTACGGCTTCGTGGCATTGAGCACTCTGTTCTATATCGGCATGAATTTATATTATGCGCTCTATGCCCAGTCGCCGGTTATCAAGACCCAATCCCGCACCATTTTGATCGGTACCACGATCGCATTTGCGCCGTTGGCTATCTGGCTGACCTTTGGGTTTTTCCGCCCCACCAATTTCTCGCCCTATCTTTTTCTTCCCCTTGCCTTTTTCCCGCTGGTGATCGGGTATACCATCTTGCGTTTCCGCTTCCTGCGCACCGACGATATTGTGCGGCGTGGCTTCTCATATGCCCTGCTCACGATCCTCATTGCAATTGGATACGCCCTGGTTGTTGCGGGCTCTGGATTGTTTTTTGGGAATTACCTTCCAGCCAATAATCCTTACCTCGTGGGTGGTGTCCTTTTTCTGCTGGCAATATTTTTAGAGCCGATCAGAATCAGAATTCAGAACCTCGTGGATCGTGTCTTCTTCCGTGGCGCGCGTGTCTTCGCCGAACAACTGGAGGATTTTTCCCATAAGCTGACCACTGCGCTGGATCTGAACACGATCGCCTCTGTGATGCGGGATCAGATTGCTTCCACCCTGACCCCAAGCCGGGTTCACATCTACACCTTTGATACTCTCAACGATTTTTTTGCGGCCCTCCCCGGCGATGACCGCCGCCCCACCAGCGATATTCGCTTCACCTCCACCAGCCCACTGGCCCAATATTTTGAAAAAGAAAAACTTCCCCTGTATTTGGATAGCACCATGTCCATTCCTGACCCGCTATTACCGGAACAGTCACGCCTGGCTTTATTGGGCGCGCGATTGTTCATTGCGCTTCCAGGGAAGGGACATCCAAATGGGTGGGTGGCTCTCGGGTCCCGCCTGACCGGGCAGGCCTATGCCCCACGTGACTTGCGCTTCCTGGAAAATATCTGCGACCAGGCCTCCGTGGCCATCGAAAGGGTCCAGACCGTTTCCCATCTTGAACGGCGCATCCAGGAAATGAACGCATTGACCCGCGTGTCGAAGGGTGTGAACGTCACCATCACATTCGATGATGTGCTGGAATTGATCTATGCTCAGACGGCGCAGATCATCCCCACCTCCCATTTTCACATCACCTTGTATAACAAGGACAGCAATTATTACTACTATGGTTTCTGCCTTGAGAGTAATGAACGCATCTCCGAGCGCGAGAATCAACCGTTCATGGCGAACATTGGCCTTGGCCCGGAAGTGATCCGCCGAAGCCGCCCGATCATGACGCAGGATTACACGCGCGAGTGTCAGGCGCGCAGTAATACACCTGCCCTCGAAAATGTCTTTGCCTGGATGGGTGTGCCGCTCAACGCGGGCGCTACGACCATTGGTTCGCTCAGCGTCGGCAGTCGTGACGGTTCGGTTGCCTATTCGCGAGGTCAGTTGGAACTCTTGCAGGCCATTGCTGACCAGACCGCCGGTGCCATCGTAAAAGCCCGCCTGTTGGAAGAGACCGAAAAGCGCGCGTACCAGTTGACCACCCTGAATGAGATCACACGCCAGTTGACCTCCACACTCGAGTTGACCCCGCTTTTGCAGAACATCCTTGAGAACGCGGTTGGAATCTTGAACTGCGAAGCAGGCAGCCTGTTCCTTGTGGATGAACAGACGGATGAACTTGTATTCCAGGTGACAGTAGGCCCCGTGGCGACGAACCTTATCGGTAAACGCCTCGCTCCCGGAACGGGCATTGTCGGCCGTGCTGTGCAGACGCGTAGCGCGGTGATCGAGAACGAAGATCAAAACTCCGCCTCCCGTTTCAAAGGCATCGACCAACAGACTGGTTTCGTAAGCCGTTCGTTAATGGCCGTGCCCTTGCAAGCCAAGGACCGTGTCATCGGTGTTATTGAGGTGATCAACCGACGTGATGGTTTGCCCTTTGTTCAGAATGACCAGACTCTCCTGAACGCCTTTGCGGGTCAGGCGGCGGTGGCTATCGAAAACGCCCGCTTGTATACCCTGACAGACCAAAAATTGACCGAGCGCGTGGAAGAACTATCGGTCATGCAGCGCATCGACCGTGAACTGAACGCCAGCCTTGAAATGGATCGTGCCATGCGCATCACTCTGGACTGGGCGTTACGCCAGTCTGCGGCTGAGGCTGGTTTGATCGGCATCCTGGCCGAGGACAAATTACGTATCAAGGCGCATCAGGGGCTGGATGCGCAGATCAAGGACCTGCCGGACCAGGCAATGAAGATCGAACTCCCGGCCATGCTCAAGGCGATCGAAACAGGCGCTCCGCAACAGGAAGTGGTGGAAGCGCAGCGCAGCAAGATGCTTGTCGCCTCCCAAGTGCAGATGGTGATTCCCATCCGCCGTGAAGCGGTTGTGATCGGGTTGTTGTATCTGGAGAGTGTGAACGATACCCAGGTGGATATTGACTTCCTCACCCGTCTTACCGATCATGCGGCCATCGCCATTTCGAACGCGCAGCTGTACGATGAGGTCCAGCGCGCCAACCTTGCCAAGAGCGATTTCGTCTCTTTCGTTGCGCATGAGTTGAAGAACCCGATGACCTCCATCAAAGGCTACACTGAATTACTGGCCGGAGGCGCAGTGGGCGTGGTTAACGAAATGCAGTCGAACTTCCTGCAAACCATCAAATCCAATGTAGAGCGCATGTCCACTTTGGTTTCGGATCTTAACGACAACTCCAAGATCGAAGCCGGCCGTCTGCGTCTCGAATATAAGGCTATCAGCGTATCCGACATTATTGACGAGGTTGTCAGAACGTTCACCCGTCAGATCGAGGAAAAGAAACAAACGTTGCGTTTGAATATTCCCGGTGATCTCCCACCCATGTGGGCGGATCGTGTCCGTGTGGGTCAAGTGCTTACTAATCTGGTAAGCAATGCGTTCAAATATACCCCTGAGGGTGGCGTGATCGAAGTGAACGTTGAGGAATCGCCCAATCACTGGGACCCGGATGGCGCACCGCGTGTCATTCATATTTGGGTCCAGGATAGCGGCATCGGCATGACGCCTGAAGACCAGCAGAAAATCTTCCAGAAATTCTTCCGTTCAGAGGATCCCAAGGCGCGTGAAGTGCCTGGTACCGGTCTGGGATTGAACATTACCAAGAGTTTGGTGGAAATGCAGGGCGGCCGGATCTGGTTCGAGAGCGAATACCGTAAGGGAACGGCTTTCCACTTTACGGTGCCGGTGGCGGAAGGATAGCGTGCTCCGATGACACTCCATGCATCTGTTGGAATGGCTCAGGCGTTGGATGGGCGTGAGGCGGGGCTTCAGGCTGCGCATCAGGCATTGAACCGCCTGGGCGCATCCACACCAGGGCTTGCGGTGGTGATTTCATCCCATCAATACCAGCCTCGTGAAGTTTTGAATGGGGTTTCCAGCCTCTTGTCTGATACGCCGTTGATCGGCTACAGCTCCCCGGCGGGCCTCACCCGCAATGGACAGCATCCACATTCGGTGGTGGTGGCACTGCTTAGCGGCGACTTTCAAGCCGATACCATCTGGCTGCCGGGATATGCCCAATCAGGCCGCGAAACCGCCTCCAAGATCGAACAGTATGCCTCTGCAAGGGTGGAGCGCCAGTCCATTCTTTTCTTTGCCGATGGTTTCAACGGCGACGCCGAGCAACTCTGCAATGGGATCGCTCCAGACCTAAACATTACCGGCGGCCTCTCCAGCGGGGATTTGCATACAGGCAATACCTATCAGATCGCCGGAACACAAACAGGCACCGGAGGTTTGGTGGCTGGTTTTTTGCGGGGCAATTTGAAGATTGGCGTCGGTTCCGACCACGGTTGGAAGCCGGTTGGCAACCAGTTCCGGGTGACACGCTCGCGAGGTTTTTGGCTCCGCACTCTGGATGGGCGTCCGACCTCCGAAACCTATGCCGGGCTGTTCGGCTACCCGGCCCGCGATTGGGCCTTCCCGCCCCTGAGCTATTTGGCGCGCCTATATCCGCTGGGTGTAGAGCAGGGAGATGGCCTTGTGGTGCGGGCCCCCATCCGTGTAGAAGCCGATGGCAGTTTCCGTATGAATGCTGTCATACGCGATGGTATTGATGCCTACCTTTTGGTGGGCAGCCGGGCTGCCTGCGAAAACGCTGCTCGCAACGCTGCCCAGCAAGCACTAAAACAACTGGGAAATTCCAAGCCCGTCATGGCTCTGGTGATGGTGGATATCGCCTGGCAAATGCTGCTCAAGGCCAACCCTGGCGTAGAGATCGCCGCCATTCAGGAAATTCTAGGTGAAAATATACCCATCGCGGGCGGATACACCCTGGGGCAAGTCACTTCAGACGAGGTTTCAAAGCCAAAATTCCTCAACCAGCATATTGTTGTCGTTGTTTTTGGTGAATCAGAGTAAATTCCGGACAAAGCAAACAGGCTGCCCCACTAGGCAGCCTGTTTGCTTTTGAAAGCACCTTTCAATTTGGTAATTCCTTCTTTCCTCGAAGTATTGTATACTGATTTCAAATTCATCGAGGCTTGGCATGACCGAGAAAAAGACCCCCCAAAAACGCACAACCAAACAACCCAAACCTGAGAATCAGGAGATCCAGACAGGCGACCAGGGCATTGCGGTCGGCGGATCGGTGACGGATAGCGCCATCATCCACGGCCAGACCATCGTCCTGGCGGATCGCTTCTGGCGGGACCTGAAGCCTGCCTTGCCTCCTGAATCTTTGCGCGAGGCGACGGCAGCCTACCTCTCCTACCTGACCGACCGGCACTACTACCTCAGCCTCAAAGGTATGGGGGTTTCGGATCGTGTCCCGCTGAAACTGAAACTGCTCGACCTGTACGTTCCGCTAAAAGCGCGCATGGAATTGCCCGAAGGCGATACCTGGAAGCGCGACCTCAGCCTGGCTGGGCGGGATATCACCGACAATGAGCAGGAGATCCTGCATTTTGGCGATCCTGTGCCTTTGCTCGATGTGATGAAGAAGCATTCCGGCGTGATCGTGCTGGGCGACCCCGGCGCGGGAAAGACCACCTTTGTCAAATATCTGGCGTTGCGGTTGGCACGTGGCGAAGGCAAAAAAGTGGAATTGGATGATTACCTTCCCATCCTGCTTCCGCTGGCGGCCTTTGCCAACGCCCTGCAGACCCGTGACATCCCCCTTGATGAGTTCATTGTTGAATATTTCGAAGGCATTGGCGCCAATCTGCCCATTGGCGATATGTTGCGCGAAGCCCTGAAGGCCGGCCGCACCCTCATCCTGCTGGACGGTTTGGACGAGGTCCGTGATCTCAACATGCGCAACACCGTTGTTGAACGGGTCATGGATTTTTATGCCTTCCACCGACGACAAGGCAACAAGTTCGTACTGACCAGCCGCGTGGTGGGGTATCGCGCGGTGCGCCCTTCGGCAGAAGACCTGGTGGAATGTACCATTGTGGACTTCGATGATGATGAGATCGAAGAGTTCATTGGCCATTGGACGAGCGCTCTTGAAAAGCAGGTACAAGGGAATACGGCTGTTGCTCGCGCCGACGCAGAGGCCGACCATCGCGAATTACTGGATGCGATCTACCATAACCCCGGCATTCGTCAGCTGGCCTCCACACCGCTGCTGTTGACCATCCTGGCCCTGATGAAGCGGCAGGGTGTTTCGTTGCCTGAACGGCGCGTACAACTGTACGACCAATATGTCAGCACCCTGCTCTCCACCTGGAATCGCGCCCGCAGCATCAGCGGACGTGCACCTGGCCGTGACATTGATGAGATACAAACCGTGCGTATTCTGGCGCCGCTGGCGTTATGGATGCATGAAGTCAGCCCGGGTGTGGGTTTGGTGGGCCGCGAAGATATGCGCCGCAAACTGGAGGATCTTTTCGCCGAACGCGGCGACAGTTCGCCGCAGCAGGCTGCCCGCCAATTCCTGCAGGATGTACGCGAACATGCCGCGCTTCTTTTGGAACGCGGTCCGGGCGAGTTCGGTTTCATCCACCTTACCTTCGAAGAATATCTTGCCGCTGTGGCCCTGGCTTTGATGGGGCAGGGGAATTCGAAACCGATCAGCGAGATCTTGTCGCGCCATGTTGGTGAACAGGCCTGGCGTGAAGTGACCTTGCTCACTATTGGGTATTTGGGCATCCGCCAGCAATTGCCGAAGATCTCCGGCGAAGTGGTGGAGGCCATGGTTACGGAACGACCGGGTCCCCCGGGCGAAGCAGTGGTACTGGCTGGGGATGCTGTGTTGGATACCTGGCCCGGTGGTGTGCCCCCGCAAAGCAAGGAACGAGTCATTCAGGCATTGATCGAGACCATGCAGGATGGGACCATTCGGCCCGAGTTGCGGCGTCATGCCGGTTTGCTGTTGGGACGTCTCGGTTGGCGGCCCACGGACCTGGATCGGTTTGTGGAAGTGCCTGCTGGTGAGTATCTGTCTGGGGTCCGGAAAGAAGCGAAGGAGATTCCCTACTCCTATTTTGTCGCCAATTATCCCGTCACCAATATCCAGTATGCCCGCTTTGTTAAAGAAGATGGGTATCAGGAACGCGAATATTGGAGCGAGGTCGGTTGGGAATGGCGCACGGGGAAATACGACTCACGCACCATGCAGGATGTGGAGCGTGACTGGCTCGAACACCGCCCGCTGGCCAAACGCGGCAACCCTTATTACTGGCACAACATCGAACTCAGCAACCCGATCGTGCCGGTGGTGGGAGTTTGCTATTTCGAGGCTGAGGCTTATTGCAACTGGCTGGCTAAAAAGATCATGGCTGTGCCGGAGGGGTATGTCATTCGCCTGCCGCGCGATGGCGAGTGGGAGCGCGCCGCGCGCGGAATAGACGGCCGCGAATACCCATGGGGCGATGGCTTTGATAAAACTGCTGCCAACACCTGGGAGAGCGAATCGACCGGTTCTGGTTTGGGCGGTACTACAGCGATCTGTACCTTCCCTCAGGGAGTCAGCCCGACCGGCGCATGGGATATGAGCGGGAATGTTTGGGAATGGACGCGTACATGGTATGATGAAGATCGCAAGTACCGCATCGTGCGCGGCGGGTCGTGGATCGGGTATCAGTGGTTTGCTCACACCTCGTTCTGCAACTGGTCCATCCCGTTGATGTTCAACGATGACCTCGGATTTCGAATTGTGATCGCACCCAAGGATACGGAGGAGAGACCATGACAGGCAAAAAAAAGAAGAGCAGCGGGGTCAGCGCTGGAGACAACAGCGTGGTGATCGGTGGCAATGTTGAGTCTAGCAATATTGTGATCGGCAACAACAACACCGTCAGTAACCAGACCTATAATATTTCCCCCCTCTTTGACAAGATCGAAAAGGCCGTGGATGCGCAGAAGAACCTGTCATCCACCGAGAAAGAGGATGTGAAGGCCGAGGTTCAGGAGATCAAGACGGCGCTCGAAGAACAGCAGCCCGACGAGACCTTTTTGGCGCGGCGTTTTCGCAACCTCAAACGCATGGCCCCCGAGATCGTGGAGGTTGCGCTAAAAACGCTTGCAAACCCGGCTGGCGGCGTGGTGGAGATCATCGGTCGCATCGCCAAAAAAATGGCGGAAGATGCAGAGACAAAATAATTCGACGGGCGGGTATCACACCCGCCTGTTTTTTTTGAGGAACCATGAAAAGGATATTTCTGACCGCGCTCCTGCTCGCGCTTGCGGCCTGCTCCGTTCCCGTGGATGCGCCTCCGTTTCCGACCGCCCTGCCAGCGGAGTCACCCCTCGCGGCTTTGCCTCCCGCTGAAACCTTTACCCAGACCTCGCCGCCCACAGCTGTTCCCTCTTTTTGCGAGGACCATCGCCCGCGTGATTTGATTCAAACACTACAGATGGCACTGCAAACGAAGGACGGCACGGGGTTTGCTACTCTCGTTTCGCCCTTTTTGGGTGTGGATGTGACTTACATCCGCAACGGCAATACCATCAGCTATGATGTCGAGCACGCCAAATTCATTTTTGAATCCACTTTCCCAGCCGATTGGGGCCCGGCTGCGGGGAGCGGCGAAGCAGTTGTTGGTTCATTTCAAGACATCGTGCTGCCGTCGCTCCAGCAAGTCTTCACGGCGGATGCTACCCTGGCCTGTGGCGAGATCCAGACCGGAGGTGTGACCTACATCCCGCAGTGGCCCTATCCTGAAATGGGATATTACTCGGTTCACTTTCCCGGCAGCGAAGCCTTTGGCAATATGGACTGGCAAACCTGGCTGGTGGGCATCTCCTTTGAAGCAGGGGAACCCCACTTGGCTGTGTTGCTCCATTTTGCATGGGAGCCATAGAAATTGCCAGATTCTAAAAATCCCCTTTCTCTTTTCAAAGAAAAGGGGATTTTTTATTGAGGTAAGGAATCTGCAAAAAAATCGTCTAAACCTATATTATTGTAAAAAGTTGCAATAAGGAGATCCATGTCTTGCGGAAGCAAATACACATCCCAACTTCATGAGCGCGGTTATCGCATGACCCCGCAACGGCTAGCCATTCTGCATGTGCTTCATCATTCTGATGGGCACCTTTCTCCTGCCGAGGTGTATGCGCTTGCGTATGTCGAGCATCCAGGCCTGACCGAAACCACGGTCTACCGTACTTTGGAATTTCTTTCCACGAATGGATTTGTTCAAGCCGCTCATAAAGGGAACGGGCATCTGACGTATGAGATTGCCCGGCATGATCATCACCACTTGAAATGTCGGAACTGTGGCGATGAAATGGAGGTACAACATGAGTTGCTCCAACCCATTTATCGTCAATTGGAGTCCGTCAGTGGCTACCGTCTTACCGACAGTCATCTTACGTTTATAGGTATTTGTTCAGATTGTCAAAAAGGAGATTAACATGCACTACACCCCAACCCCCATGCATATCCCTGACGGATTCCTGAATTTGGTGGTTTCCATCTTTAGCTGGCTGGTTACCATTGCCATTGTCGGATTGGCGATCTCGAAGACCAACAAGTCTCTGGGGGAACGTCAGATCCCCTTGATGGGCGTAATGGCGGCTTTCATCTTTGCAGCTCAAATGATCAACTTTCCTGTGGCGGGCGGCACTTCCGGGCATTTGCTCGGCGGGGCATTGGCGGCCATTGTGTTGGGTCCATGGGCTGGAATGTTGGTGATGACCTCGGTCATTGCGGTCCAAGCATTGCTCTTTCAGGATGGCGGCTTGCTGGTGATGGGCGCGAATATCCTGAATATGGGCCTGGCGACGGCGGCCGTTGGATATGGTTTGTATCGCTCGGTGGCATCCAGCCCCAAAGGGGTGAAACTAGCTGTCACCGGGGTGGCGGCTTGGCTTTCCGTCATGACCGGCGCTCTGCTTACCACCCTTCAGTTATGGCTGAGCGGCACTTCTCAGTTGACCGTGGTTTTCCCGGCCATGATGGGAGTGCATGCTCTTATTGGCCTGGGTGAAGCGCTGATCACTGTTTTTGCCTTGGGCTTCATCCTGCAAACGCGACCTGATTTGCTTGGCGAAGGTTCAGAATCAGCAAAGGCTGGCAAAGGTTGGGTATGGGCAGGTGGGTTGATCGCGCTGTTTGTAGTGCTGCTCTCGCCGCTGGCTTCCGCTGACCCAGACGGCTTGGAACGTGTGGCTACCGACGCAGGTTTCATCCACAATGGACAATCTGCGCCATTCTCCATCATACCGGATTACACGATCCCGTTCTTGGGGGAGACTTCCTTTTCAACTATTGCTGCGGGTGTTGTTGGGGTGGTTATTGTGGGCTTGGTCGCTGTTTTGATCGGGCGCGGTATCAAGGCCAGATCGTAGGACGCCACATGCACTTCGATGCATTTGATCGCTATCATGACCACGATAGCCTTGTTCACCGCCTTGATCCGCGTGTCAAGGCAGTGGTGACTATAGTGTTTATCTTGTCCAACGCCGTGCTGCCAGATGGGGCCTGGCTGGCCTTTGCTTTGGCCTGGGGCTTTGTGCTTGTGTCCAACCATCTATCGCAATTAGGTTTGGGTTACACCTTCAAACGCTCGATCGTTGCCCTTCCTTTTGCGCTGATCGCCATTACAGTTCTGTTCTCTAGAGTGGGGGAACCGCTTGTGGCGTTTAACCTATTTTCATCCCGCCTCGTTATTACTGATGTGGGCTTGTTGCGGTTCGTGAGTATTCTCATCCGCTCGTGGCTTTCGGTGCAAGTGGCGATCCTGTTAGTGGCTGTCACACGCTTTCCAGACCTGATCCATGCACTGGAGCATTTGCGTGTGCCTGCCATCCTGACCACCATCATAGCATTTCTTTATCGTTATCTATTCGTGTTGACGGATGAGGTCTTTCGACTGATCCGGGCGCGAGAATCCCGCTCGGGAGCGGTGACTGGTTTCAGGTCCGGTGGAAGCGTGATGTGGCGTGCCCGGGTGGCGGGCAGTATGGCTGGTCAATTGTTCCTGCGAAGTTACGAGCGTAGTGACCGCATCTATAATGCCATGTTGTCACGCGGATATGCAGGACATCTCTACACGTTGAATCCGCATGAAATGAGATCCAGGGATTATTTTGTCACTGCATTTGCCATTGCCCTGATCTTTGTGATCCAGATGATTGGAAGGTTGTAATGCCGGTTACTCATATATCGAGCAATGTTATCCAGCCTGATTGCAGTGGCGATATTTTATCTGTAAATGATCTGGCTTTTTCATATCCGGATGGACATGTTGCCTTGCGGGGTATTTCAATGAAGTTGTGCGATGGTGATAAGGTCGCATTGGTGGGCCCGAATGGTGCAGGCAAATCCACCTTGATGCTTCATTTGAATGGGATCTTGAACGGGCACGGAGAGGTTGAGGTTGCAGGCAGGCGCATCACCCGCGACAATTTGCCTGTCATCCGCTCCATGGTCGGACTCGTCTTCCAAAACCCCGACGACCAACTTTTCTCGCCGACTGTATTCGAAGATGTGGCTTTTGGTCCGCTGCACATGGGCCTGCCTGAGGCCGAAGTGCGCACGCGGGTAGAGTCTGCGCTCGAAGCCGTGCGAATGTCGGCTTATCGTGACCGTTTGTCGCATCACCTCAGCGTTGGCGAAAAGAAGCGCATTGCGATCGCGACTGTGCTTTCAATGAATCCCAGTCTGTTGGTGTTGGATGAACCTTCGGCCGGACTCGATCCACGCGCGCGCCGGACGCTGATCAACCTGTTGCGCGACCTGCCCATCACCATGCTGGTCTCGACGCATGATATGGCAATGGTCAATGAACTCTTTCCGCGCGTGGTTGTGATGGATGAGGGCCGGATTGTGGCGGACGGCCTGACCTGCGATCTGCTTGAGAATGAAGCCTTGCTGTCTGCGCACGGGTTGGAGAAGCCGTAAAGATAAAACTGTTTAAATTGGAAAAGCGCCCCTGATTTCTCAGAGGCGCTTTTATGTTATCAATCAAATTCGAATTACTATAACCCTGCGGCGCTCTTCAAAGATAAAGCCTTATCGGTGCGCTCCCAGGGGAATTCGATATCGTCGCGCCCGAAGTGACCGTAAGCGGCTGTCTTGCGATAGATGGGCTTGCGCAGGCCGAGGTCACGAATGATCGCGCCTGGGCGCAGGTCGAAGTGTTCATTGATGAGCGCTGCGATCTTCTCATCTGCGATCTTGGCAGTGCCGAAGGTTTCCACGTTCACCGAGAGCGGGTGTGCCACGCCGATAGCGTAAGCCACCTGGACTTCAACACGGTCGGCCAGACCGGCGGCAACCACGTTCTTGGCTACGTAGCGCGCTGCATATGCAGCAGAGCGGTCCACCTTTGTGGGGTCTTTTCCGGAGAAGGCGCCACCGCCATGACGACCCATGCCGCCATAAGTGTCGACGATGATCTTGCGCCCAGTCACACCGGCATCGCCCATCGGGCCGCCGACCACGAAACGGCCGGTTGGGTTGACAAAGACCTTGAGGTTCTTGTCTACGAGGTTTTCTGGCAGGGTCTTCATAATGAGTTCTTCGGTGATGACTTCAGTGATCTCATTTTGAGAGACTTCAGGAGCGTGTTGGGTGGAAATGAGCACTGTGTCGATGCGCTTCGGCTGGCCGTTGGAATATTCGATGGTCACCTGGCTCTTGGCGTCCGGGCGCAGCCACTGGATCGCTCCACTTTTGCGCAGTTCGCTCTGCTTGCGGGTCAGCTTGTGCGCGAGGTAAATGGGGAGGGGCATCAGAGTAGGAGTCTCGTTGCAGGCATAACCGAACATCATGCCTTGGTCGCCAGCACCGATCGACTCCACTTCCGCATCTGACATATGATGGCCGTCGCGGGTTTCAAGAGCTTGATTCACACCCATGGCAATATCGCCGGATTGCTTGGCGATGGCAACGAGTACGCCGCAGGAATTGCCGTCAAAACCTTTCTCGCTCGAGTCGTAGCCGATCTCATTGACTGTCTTGCGAACGAGTTCGTCGTAGTTGATCTGCGCCTGCGTGGTGATCTCGCCCAGCAACATCACATACCCGGTCTTGACAGCCGTTTCGCAGGCTACGCGTGAGCGGGGATCCTGTTCGAGGCAGGCATCCAGCACGGCATCAGAGACCTGATCGCAGATCTTGTCGGGGTGGCCTTCCGTCACTGATTCGGATGTGAACATCAGTTTGGGGGAAGTCATAAAAGTATTGGACATTTCGGTTGTTTCTCCTTATGAAATGAAAATTGCCCTTCAGACATGCAGAAAGGGCAATTCAAGCGGGGCTGTGTTTACCCTCTCATCTACCAGAATATCCTCTGTCGGAATTGGCACCGTTTTCAATTTTCATTGACCGGTTGTCGAGGCATCGCAGGGCCGTTCCCTCCGCCTCTCTGGATAAGAGCGTCTTTTGGGACTATTTATTTGCTTGCGGATAATACCATAGCAAAAAGTGTGAGTCAAATAAAATCAGCCGCTGGAGGTTTTCCAGCGGCTGAAGAACAGTTCTTTCAAATTAGTCGTTGGCGCAACGGAAACCAATCTTGGGGGAGAATTCGCCAAGGAAATCTTCGGAGGTCGGGTTGGTCGCGTTGGGATTCGACCCTCGCACCGAGGCGCGGTTGGCGAGGCGGACATCCTTGAAGGCATCCTGGAAGGTCCCGCCGCGAACGGAGCGGCTGAAGAACTCGCTGCGAGCACCGGGGCCGGGCGGGTTGACATTTACGCCCTGGCTATAATAGTTCGAGTCGTAATAATCGGCGGTCCATTCGGCTACATTGCCGGACATATCGAGAATTCCGAACGGGCTGGCTCCAGCGGGGAAACTACCAACTTTGGTGGTATCACCCACAAAGTAGTTAAAGTTGCCGCGCGATGAATCGGGGTATTCGTCGCCCCATGGGTAGGTGCGGTAATCGTCGCCGCGGGCTGCGCGTTCCCATTCTGCTTCGGTGGGCAGGCGGCGTCCGGCCCATTTGCAGTAATTGGCGGCTTGCAGCGAGGTCACATACACAACCGGGTAATCATTGAATTCGGGAGTGTTGTAATATTTTTCGCGAGCCTGGGACTTGAAAGTCTGCGGAAGATCACAGGCACCAGCCTGAACGCATAGGGCGTACATGGCGTTGGTCACTTCCAATTTATCCATCCAGAAACCTTTCATCTGAACATCGTGCGCGGGCTCTTCATCGCGCTGATTGTCCGCATCCATGGCGCCCATGCGGAAGGTGCCTTCAGGGATGAAGGCCTGCGGCATACCGTCTACCGAAGAAACGCGCTCCGAGCCAGCTTCTCCAGCGGCAACTTCAGTGGTCGGGTTGATGGTGGGCGGGGTGGGGCTGGGGAGTGCGGTTGGTAGACTAATGGCTGTGGGCTGGGCATTTCCAGCGCCACATGCTGATGCAATAATTGCCAATGCGGCGAGAACGGGGATTAGTTTTTTCATGAGTGCCTCCTTTGTAAGCATGCCCCCAGTATACGGAGGCGGGACCCTTTTCCTAATCCCCCAAAGGTAATATTTTGGTTTGAATTTACGACTTTTTACGACTTTTAGGGCTATAATCTGCTAACATCTTTGTTAGAAAGCAGTGTTTTATCTTCGAGAGAGGCTAATATCAACGATAAACATATGACTAATCCCATTCTTCCACAAAACGCCCCACGAGTCTTTGTTGTTTGCGACCAGGATGCCACTGCGCCCATTTGGGGGTATATCATTCGTGAAAAAGGATTGGTTGCGATTTTGGAAACCTCAGTGGAGCGGGCCATGGAACGCTCCATCGAAGAGATCCCTGATCTGATCGTGATAGACCTCAACGCCCCGCATGAGCAGCGTATGGAACTCAGCCGAAGGTTCCGCTCGAAGAGTTCCAGCCCGATCCTGCTTTTCCTGCCCTACCACAACGAAGCAGAGATCCTTGAGGCCTATCAAAACGGCGTGGATGAATGTGTGGTCAAGCCCATCAGTCCGGCCATCTTCTTGGCCAAGATCATTGCCTGGTCGCGTCGTAGCTGGACAGAACCGATGAAGCCGCACCAGACCGGTCGTCTTCGGCTCGACCCATCCCACCGTTCGGCTGTCGGCAAAAATAAAAGCGAGATCAAACTCACCAACCTTGAATTTCGACTTTTGCACTTCCTGATGAGTCGCCCCGGGTATGTATTCCCCGCAGAAGAGATCATTCAAACCATCTGGGGGGCTGAAGGGGATGTGATCCTGCTCAAGAACGTTGTTTACCGTCTCCGAAAAAAATTGGAGGATGAGGCGGGCGAATCCCATCTCATCAAGACGTGGCCGGGCGGATATAGTTTCGTCGACGATTAACCGCTTCTTTCGAACGTTTATATGGATCCAGACCCTTCGATTTTTTCTCCCCGAAAAAAACAGCGCCGACTTATTTGAGTCGGCGCTGTTTTAATTTCCTGCTACACAGCGAAAGCCAACTTTATACGAACTCTCGCCATAGAATTTTGGATCATCCGGTTGGGACTTGGGATCGGGACCTTCCAGGGTGTTCCGGTTGTTTACCCGTGCGAACCTACCATCTTCCTGAAAGGATCCGCCGCGGATCACGCGCAGATTGTTGAATACTTCATCTTCTGTAGGGCCTTGCGGATCTTCAGCCGGAGATTTTTCATAATAATCCTGGCGGTAACGGTCTGCCACCCATTCCCAAACATTGCCAGCCATATCCAGGATTCCGAATGGACTTGCGCCTTCGGCATACGAACCGACGCGTGATGTGTCACCAACAAGATTATTCGAATTGGAGTTGTATTCGTTTGGCAATTCATCTCCCCAGGGATAATTGCGCTTGTCATCCCCGCGCGCGGCACGTTCCCATTCCGCTTCGGTGGGCAGGCGTCTCCCTGCCCATTGACAGTAGGCGGTCGCGTCGGTCCAGGTGACATACACAACCGGGTAATCTTGAAACTCCAACTGTCCGAAATATTCTTCGCGATTGTCCGAGCGGATTTTTTCCGGCGGGCGGCATGCGCCTGATTGCACGCACAGGTTGTACATGCCGTTGGTTACTTCGACCTGATCCATCCAGAACGCGCTGATGAAAACCTCGTGTGGTGGCTTCTCATCGTTTTCGCGGTACACATCCATGCCACCCATGATGAATGTTCCACCAGGGATCCATATTTGCGTCATGCCATCTTTGGAGGATATTTTTAAGTTCTCCGGCATGGCTATCTCTTGTGGTGTGGCAGAGGCCTGGATCGGCACAACTTCAGTTTGAGGGAGGGCAGGTATTACTTCGGTGGAAGGAATTTCTGTCGAAGGGACTTCAGGTATTGCTGTTGGCATAGGCTGACAGGCCGCTAACAGGAAGATGGCAATGAAAAGGATGCTGCTGCGTTTCATGGTGGTTTTTATTGGACCAACTGCAAGGCGTTGCGCGCCTGGTCTTCAAAGAAATTGGGGTTGATGCTATCGGCCTTTTGCCAGGCCTTGAGTGCTCCTGCGTTATCCCCCTGACGATATAGCCCGTAACCGTACCACAGCCAGGTCTCTTCGGACATTTCGGTTACGCCGCGGGCGTAGTTGGTGAGGGCGAGCAGATCGTCATTACGGCCGGAGTGGAAGTAAGCCAGGAATGGTCCGAACTGATAACGGAACATGCGCAAAGGCAGGCCGATCTCGCGCGCCTTGTCGTAGGCCAGGGCGGCCTCTTCGTAGCGTTCAAAGTAGACCAGATTGCTGCCGTAGTTGAACCAATCGAAAGCGTCTGCGGAGTCTGTGGCGGTGGCGGCTTGGGTGATGGACAAGGTGTTTTGCCGATTCAGGTCCGGGTCCCAGTTTGAAGCGAGCAGGGTCTTCATCTCCTCTTCGAATTCAGGAAAGTACATCACGATATAGAGATTGTTGAACGGCTTCCATTCTTTTTCGAGTTGGGCATATGGCAGCGAGAGGTCCGGGCCGTGGTAGGAATCTTGAATGGTGAAGGTCTGGGTATTGTCATCGTAACCGGTGATCAACAAATAATGTGCTGCCCACAGATCGTCGTTGGGACCGAGAGCATCGGCCGGATTGAGCGAGGTGACGCTTTCCACAATGACTGGATAGTTTGCAGCCAGCAGGCGTTTGATGGTTTCGAGGTTTCCGCCGACGCGATATTCAAGGTTGAGCCAACCCGCCTGTGTGCGAACGTAATAGCGCAGTTCTTCAGGGTTGACGTTGCGGTCACCGGTGACGGGCTTGATCAGATCGGAGATGTCTTTCTGGGTGCCTTCCCAGCCGTACATATGCAGCGCCATCGAAAGAGTGGCAGGACCGCAATTGTTCGGTGTCTGCTTTTCGTAGACAGGAGAGGTCATGGCAAATTGTGGTGGCAATGGTGGAAAGGTCGCGGTGGCGGTGATGGAAGGAAGCGCTTCGACCACGGTCGTATTGGTGACCTGCGGAGTGGAAGTCGCCGGTTGCACTGTGACCGGCAGCGCGGTGGGTACCGGGCCGACCGGGTCTATGACGTTTTTGGCATAGATCTGGAAAACATCCAGCCGCCAGTCTACGCGGGACTTCACTGCGGGGATTTGGTACACCAAAAAAGCCAGCAGGAGCAATCCCGCCAGCCCAATGAGGATGGTTCTTATTCGTCGAGACATGCGGGTGAGTCTACCACTTTTGCATGAATGACTTTTAAGGTAAGG
>Ga0268298_10002965_pt1 | contig 17911 bp, 12 predicted proteins | sample WWTPWeurt_MetaG_FD_194462 | JGI IMG/M metagenome (GOLD analysis project Ga0268298, IMG submission 194462) | Activated sludge microbial communities from WWTP in Nijmegen, Gelderland, Netherland - WWTP Weurt | ecosystem: Engineered > WWTP > Aerobic digester > Activated sludge | place...
CACCGCCAGCACGCCGATGACCCCCGCCGCCAGCAGCACGATGCGCGGCACCCGCCGCGGCGTGGGCGGCGGCGGCGCGAAGAAGCCGGCCTCGAACGCCTCGCCGCAGCGCGGGCATCGGGTCGCGACGCTCAGCGCCTTCTGGTTGCACTTCGGGCAGTTGACGTATGCCATGGGGGCAGGCCGGGCACTTCCTCGATGGGTCCAACTCCAAACCCTGCCAGAGGATGCGCCCAAAACCCGGTTTCGGCAAGGGCGGCCCGGCCGGCCGCCCCGTCCCCCCCCTAGAGCCGCTCGAACTTCGCCTGGAAGAAGCGCAGGTACTTGGGCTCGTAGGTCATCCGCAGCCCGCGGGTGTCGTGGCGCCGGTCGAAGATCATCTTCACCGACTCGGCCACCACGTCCATGTGCGCCTGGGTGTAGACCCGGCGCGGGATGGTGAGCCGGGTGAGCTCGAGCTTCGGGTAGTAGTGGTCGCCGGTGGCGGGGTTGCGGCCCGCGCTGACCACGCCGCGCTCCATCGCCCGGATCCCCGAGTCGAGGTAGAGCTCCGCCGCCAGGGTCTGGGCCGGGAACTCGTGCTGCGGGATGTGGGCGTAGAACGCCCGGGCGTCGAGGAAGATCGCGTGCCCCCCCACCGGCTGCACGATCGGGATCTGCCAGTCGGTCAGCAGCTCGCCCAGGTACTGCACCTGGCCCACCCGGGAATGCATGTAGCTGTCCTGCAGGCACTCCTCGATGCCGATGGCCATCGCCTCCATGTCCCGCCCCGCCATCCCGCCGTAGGTGTGCAGCCCCTCGTAGATGACGATCTGGTTGCGCAGCTCCTCGTACAGCGTCCAGTCGTTCACGGCGAGCCAGCCGCCGATGTTCACCAGGTTGTCCTTCTTGCCGCTCATCCACGCGCCGTGGGTCTGGTCGCAGAACTCCCGCACGATCTGGGCGATTGGCACCGACGCGTATCCCGGCTCCCGCTGCTGGATGAAGTAGGCGTTCTCGGCCATGCGCGTGGCGTCGAGGAAGACCCGGATCCCGTGCCGGTCGCACAGCGCCCGCAGCGCCTTCACGTTGGCCATCGACACCGGCTGCCCGCCGGCCATGTTCACCGTCCCCGCCAGGCTCACGTAGGCGATGTTCGCCGCCCCCACCCGGGCGATGAGCGCCGCGAGCTTGTCCAGGTCGATGTTGCCCTTGAACGGGTCCTGATTGGCGGTGTCGTGCGCCGCGTCCACGATGACGTCCACGAACGTGCCCCCCGCCAGCTCCTGGTGCAGGCGGGTGGTGGTGAAGTACATGTTGCCGGCGATGGTCTGCCCCGGGGTGATGGCGCAGCGGCTGAGCAGGTGCTCCGCGCCGCGCCCCTGGTGGGTGGGCAGGATGTGCTGATATCCGTAGTGCGCCTGGATGGCCGCCTCGAGCCGGTAGAAGTTCCGGCTCCCCGCGTACGCCTCGTCGCCGAGCATCATCCCCGCCCACTGCCGGTCGCTCATGGCGCTGGTGCCGCTGTCGGTCAGCAGGTCGATGTACACCTCTTCCGACTTGAGCAGGAAGGTGTTGTAGTCGGCCGCCCGGAGCGCCCGGGCCCGGTCCTCGGCCGAGACCTGCAGCAGCGGCTCGACCATCTTGATCTTCCACGGCTCGGCCCAGCTGCGGCGGCCGAACTGCTGGCCCATGGTCTTCGGGACGTCGTGCATGCATCGCTCGGGAAAGGAGTCAGGAACCGGGAGGCTAGTCCGCCCCGCCTGAAGATTTCCGCAAGGGCCCGGGAACCGGGATTCATGCGAGCGGGCCCGGCCGCCTCCCCATCCCCTTCCCCTCCGGTCCGTGGAACCCTGTGAGGCAGGACTGCTTCGACATCGCACGATCATGTCCTGCGTCGGGTGGGGGCCACGGCACTCGATTTGCTCCATCGTCTCGAGCACCCCCTGCCCGCCCGGCCGACCCGCGATTCGCGCCCACATCGGGCGCCGGCCACCCCGGGTGCAGCGTGCCCCCTACACCCCGCTGACGCACCGGCACACCAGGAGCCCGATGCCCTCCCTCGCCCCCTCCACGTCCCCCAAGCCACGGCTGTGGATCTTTGCCGCGTGGCTGGGCGCGTTCTACCTGGCCTGGTTGTTCCTCGTGGTGGTCCGCGGCTACTGGCCGGTGGCCCAGGCCCACTGGCCCATCGCGGTCGCCATGGCGTTCGGGTCCTACTTCGCCGGCTCCACCCCCATGGGGGGCGGCACGGTGGGCTTCCCGGTCCTGGTCCTCCTGTTCGACGGCCCCGCCAGCCTGGGGCGAGATTTCGGGTTCGCGGTCCAGTCCATCGGCATGACCAGCGCCAGCATCTTCATCATCGCGCGGCGGCAGGCGGTGGCGTGGCCCATGCTGCGCTGGGCCATGTTCGGCTCGCTGATCGGGACCCCGCTCGGGCTGCTGTTCGTCGCCCCCTTCGTGTCGGGGCTGGTGGTGAAGGTGCTCTTCGCGGTGATCTGGGCCAGCTTTGCCGTGATGACCATCGTGAAGCTGCGCGAGATGGCCTCGCTCGAGGGCATGACCGACCTGTCGCTCCGGTTCCACCGGGTGTCCGGGCTGCTGGTGGGCCTGCTCGGCGGGGCATTCGCCGCGGCGCTCACCGGGGTCGGCATCGACATGATCATCTACGCGGTACTGGTCACCATGGTGCGCACCGACCTCAAGGTCGCCGTGCCCACCTCGGTCATCCTGATGGCGTTCACCTCGCTGGTCGGCATCGCCACCCGGAACCTGCAGGGCACCCTGAACGCGGAGGTCTTCGGTCACTGGATCGCCGCGGCGCCGGTGGTGGCGCTGGGGGCGCCGTTCGGGGCCTTCGTGGTCGACAAGGTGGGGCGCAGCCTGACGCTCATGGTGGTGGCGGTGCTGTGCCTGGGCCAGTTCGTCTGGACCATCACCGAGGAGTGGGGCAACCTCGGCGTGCGCGGGCTGGCGGTGGCGGTGGGCGGGGTGCTGCTGCTCAACCTGGTGTTCCACGTACTCTACACGGCCGGGCTCCGCCTGAAGGCGGACGCCACGCGGCCCGCCGAAGTGCCAGCCCCGGCCCGCGAGGCCCTGGTGGCCTGAGCGCGAGTGGGGCAGGTCCGGCAGCTCCGGCCCGACCCCACCGCCTCGTCCATCGACCGCACCTGCCACAGCCAGAACCCCGCCACCACCTCCTCGGTCTCGGCAGACGGGCCGTCCACAGCCGTCCAATTGGGACCGGAGAAGCGCACCCGCTTTCCTGTACGCGCGGCTTCAGCCCCTTGCCAGCCCGCATGATGCCGGCCTGGACCAGTTCCTCGTGGTACCACCCCATCGCGGTGGACAGCAGCCGCGGCGCACTGGTCTACCGCGGGTGGCGGCCGCGGTGTCCTGACCACACCCGCCCCCCGGTGGCCCGCCCGGCGGGCCACCGGGGTATATTGCGGAGCCATTCCTCAGGACCGATCGCCGGCGCCGACCGATCCCCTGTCGCGGCCGATTCCCGGCCCCGCCTCGCAGGCGTGACCTCCGGCCCCTCCCACCGGCCGGCCCTGACTTCTCCCCGCCAGCAAGCCGGCTCCATGACCACCACCCGCACGGCGCCTCCGGCGCCGGTGGCTCCGGTCGCCCCTCCCGGGCCCGTCCTGCGTCACCCCGCAGTGCCCTCGACGCTCGCCCGCGTGGCGCTCCTTGGGAACCACCTCCCGCGCCAGTGCGGCATCGCCACCTTCACCACCGACCTCGCCGCGGCGCTGGCCGGCGAGTATCCCGCCACCGACAGCTTCGTGGTGGCCATGAACGATGCCGGCCGGCATCACGCCTACCCACCCGCGGTGCGCTTCTCGGTGGACGAGCACGACGTCGCCGGGTATCGCCGCGCGGTGGACTTCCTCAACGTCTCCAACGTCGACGTGCTCTCCCTGCAGCACGAGTACGGCATCTTCGGCGGCCGCGCCGGGGCGCTGGTGCTCTCGCTGCTCGGCGAGCTGCGGATGCCCATCGTCACCACCCTGCACACCATCCTGGCCGACCCCGACCCCGCCCAGCGCCGGGTCATGGACGAGATCCTGCGCCTCTCCGAGCGCCTGGTGGTGATGAGCGCCCACGGGGCCGGCCTGCTCGAGCGGGTCCACGGCGTCTCGCCCGACCGCATCGACCTGATCCCCCACGGCATCCCCGAGGTGATGTTCGCCGCCGGCGACAAGGACCGCCTCGGCGTCGAGGGCAAGGTCGTGCTGCTCACCTTCGGCCTCCTCTCGCCGGACAAGGGCATCGAGTACGTCATCGACGCGCTCCCGGCGATCCTCGAGGCCTGCCCCGACACGGTGTACATCGTGCTCGGCGCCACCCATCCCCACGTGCTGGCCCACGCGGGGGAGAGCTACCGGCTGATGCTGGAGGCCCGGGCCCAGCGGCTGGGCGTCGACGCGAGCATGATCTTCCACAACCGCTTCGTGGCCCAGGCGGAGCTGGGCGAGTTCCTCACCGCCGCCGACATCTACATCACGCCCTACCTCAACCCCGAGCAGAGCACCTCCGGCACCCTGGCCTACGCGGTCGGCGCCGGGAAGGCGGTGATCTCCACCCCCTACCGCTACGCCACCGAGCTCCTCGCCGCGGGCCGCGGCGTGCTGGTGCCGTGGCGGGACGCAGGCGCCATCGCCCGCGAGGTGATCGGCCTCCAGCGCGATACGCCGCGCGCCGCGGCCATGCGGGCCCGCGCCGCCGCCTACGGCCGCGGCGCGGCCTGGGGCCCCGTGGCCCGGCTCCATGTGCGGAGCATGACCCAGGCGGTGCGCTCCCACGCCGAGCGGCGCCGCACCGCCTTCCACGCGCGCACCCTGGCCGAGCGGCCGCCCAGCCTCCCGGAGCTCAACCTCGACCACCTCGAGTGCCTCACCGACGACACCGGGATGCTGCAGCACGCCTCGTTCGTGGTGCCGCGCTACGCCGAGGGCTACTGCCTCGACGACAACGCGCGGGCGCTGATGCTCATGGTCCTGCTGGAGCAGTCCGGCGGCAGCGAGCGGCGGATCGTGCGCCGCCTCGCCTCGCGGTACCTCGCCTTCGTCAGCCACGCCTTCCACCCCGCGTACGGCCGGTTCCGCAACTTCCTCACCTACGAGCGCACCTGGGGCGAGGCGCGCGGCTCGGAAGACAGCCATGGCCGTGCCCTCTGGGCCCTCGGCACCCTGGTGGGCCGGGCCGGCGATCCCGGCAGCCAGAGCCTCGGCGGCGACCTCTTCCACGCCGCCCTCCCCGCGCTGACCCACCTCTCGAGCCCCCGCGCGTGGGCCTACGCCCTGCTCGGGATCGACGAGTACCTCCGGGCTTTCCAGGGGGATACCTCGGTGCAGGCCATGCGGGGCCTGCTCACCGGCCGGCTGCACGACCTCTACCAGCGCGCCAGCACCCCGGCGTGGCCCTGGTTCGAGGATTCGGTCACCTACTGCAACGCCCGCCTGCCCCAGGCCCTCATCGTCTCGGGGCACGCCATGGGCCGGGCCGACCTCGTCGCCGTGGGCACCCGCGCCCTCGACTGGCTCGGCGGGCTGCAGCACACCCCCGACGGCTACTTCGCGCCCATCGGCTCCAACGGGTTCTACCACCGGTCCGGCGAGCCGGCCCGCTTCGACCAGCAGCCGGTGGAGGCCTGTGGCATGGTCGCGGCCTCCCTCGACGCGCACCGCATCACCGCCGATCCCCGCTGGACCAGCTACGCCGGCTCCGCCTTCCGCTGGTTCCTGGGCCAGAACCACCTGCAGCAGACCGTCTACGACCCCTCGACCGGGGGATGCCGCGACGGGCTCCACGCCGACCGCCTCAACCAGAACCAGGGCGCCGAGTCCACCCTGTCCTTCCTGCTCGCCCTGTGGGGCATGCGCGCCGCCGAACGGGCGGACCTCTCCTGATGGACCTATGGCGGTGATCGACCCATGAACCCGACGCAGCACTACGAAGTCCTCTTCCGGCGTCACGACCGGAACCCGATCCTCACCGCGGCGGACTGGCCCTACCCCGCCCACACCGTCTTCAATGCCGGTGCCACCCGGCTCCAGGACGGCACCACGCTGCTGCTCTGCCGCGTGGAGGATCGTCGCGGCCACTCCCACCTGTGCGCCGCGCGCTCGGCCAATGGCGTGGACAACTGGACCATCGACACGGCGCCCACCTTCGCGCCGGACCCGGCGCACTACCCCGAGGAGCTCTGGGGCGTCGAGGATCCCCGCATCACCTTCGTGCCCGAGCTCGGGCAGTACGCGATCGCCTACACCGCGTTCAGCCGCGGCGGGCCGGGCGTCGCGCTGGCGCTGACCGACGACTTCGTGTCCTTCGAGCGGCTGGGCCTCGTCATGCAGCCCGACGACAAGGACGCGGCCCTCCTGCCGCACCGGATCGACGGGAACTTCGCGCTGCTGCACCGTCCCATGCACGACTCCGGCGCGCACATCTGGATCTCCTACTCCCCCGACCTCCGCAACTGGGGCGGGCACAAGCTGGTCCTGCCGGCCCGGCGCGGTGGGTGGTGGGACGCCAACAAGGTGGGACTCTCGCCGCCGCTCATCGAGACGCCGGAAGGCTGGCTGATGATCTACCACGGCGTGCGGCAGACCGCCTCCGGCGGCCTCTACCGGCTTGGGCTCGCGCTGCTCGATCGCGAGCGCCCCGACCAGGTCCTGCTCCGCGGCGACATGTGGGTCTTCGGCCCCGAGACCCGCTACGAGCGCGAGGGGGACGTCGGCAACGTCGCCTTTCCCTGCGGCTACACCGTCGGGTCCGACGGCGACACCCTGTTCCTCTACTATGGCGCGGCCGACACCTGCATCGCGCTGGCCACCGGGAGCATCCGCAGCCTCCTGCGCTGGCTCGACGAGCATGGCAGCGTCCCGGTCAGCGCCGAGCCACCGGCGACCCGTCCCTCCCAACCCTTCATCCCCCGGGAGGAGCAGCCCACCACCGCCCGCCTGCGGGCGTAGGGACCGGGGTTGCCAGCCGGGGGGAACGGTCGGCGCCGTGAGGACCGCGACTCCACCCGGCCGCAAGCCCGGGTGTCCGAGTTCCGCGACCGTCCCGCTTCGGGACAGCCCCGCTCGTTTCGAGTGAGCCGCGGCGTTCACGGCAATCCATGACGTGTCATGTAATCCCAACGACCGTGAGGGCTTAGCCAATCCCGCGGCGCTGGCGCGGGCCCTGCCCTGACAGGACCCCGAGTGCCGCATTCCTCCCACCTCCCTGAACGGAGTCCCCTCGATGCACCGTCGTCTACCAGCCGTCCTCGGCTTCGCCCTGGTCGCGACCCTCGCGACCGCCTGCAGCAGCGAGATGACCTCACCCACCGGCACCCCGACCGCCTCGGCGAGCGGGTCGGGCGGCGGTGGGGGCGGCGGTGGCGGTGGTGGAGGCGGCGGCGGCGGAACGCCCAAGCCGGGACGGATCTCGCGGGTCTCCGCGGCCGCGGTCTGCGACGCCGGCACCTCGGTGAGCGTCACCCTCGACCGTGGCTTCCAGGATCGCATCAACGTGACGATGAACTGGGTCGCCTCGCCCACCCCGGTGGGTCCGCCGATCCCGCCCAGCACCTTCCCCCAGACCAGCCTGGGCGGCTGGTGGGACGTCAACATCAAGGATGACGCGACGGCCGCCCTCATCATGGGCTACGGCACCGGCGTCGGCCTCGTCACCCCGAGCATGCAGGTCACCAACCTCGGCCGCAGCGTCCTGCCGGGGACCTACAACCTGACCTTCCTCGCCACCAAGCGCCCGCTCGATCCGACCACCGGGCTCCCCCTCCCGGGCGGCACGATCGCCGAGACCTGCACGGCGCACTTCACCGTCGTGGCGCGGTAGGCGGTAAGGCGGTAAGGCGGTACTTACCGCCTTACCGCCTTACCGCCCTACCGCCCTACCGCCTACGGCTCCACCCGCCACACCGTCACCTCCTGCGTCCCCGCCCCGCCCACGCTGCGGCCGGCCACCACCACCCGCCCGCTGCCGTCGAGCACCACGCCGCGGGCGCCGTCGTTGCCGCTGCCGCCCGCCGCCTGGCCATGCACCAGGACGCCGCTGCCGTTGAAGAGCCCGTCGAGGATGCCGCCGGCGGTGAAGCGCCAGATGACCATGTCCTGGTTGCCGGCGCCGTTGGCGCTCTCGCCCACCAGGTACACCCGTCCGGCGCCGTCGACGGCCACGTCGCGCCCGGTGTCGGTGCCGTTGCCACCGGCAGTGCCGCCCACGGTGGCGTAGCCGCTGCCGTTGAACGTCAGGTCGAGGGCGCCGGCGCTGGTGAGCCGCCACACCGCCGCGTCGTCGCCGCCGGCGGCGCTCGGGCTCCAGCCGGAGACCAGGATGGCGCCGCCGTGGAAGGTCACCGTCCGCCCCACGTCGTTGCCGTTGCCGCCGGCGGCGTTGTCGTGGGTCATCCGGCCGGTGCCGTTGAAGCCGGCATCCGGGGTGCCGTCGTCGTGGAAGCGCCAGACGGTCATGTCCTGGTTGCCGGAGGCGTTGCTGCTGTAGCCCGCCATGACGATCCGGTCGCTGCCGTCCACGGCGATCCCCACCCCGATGTCCTCACCGGTGGCGACGCCGGAGCCCGCGGAGTAATTGGCGGTGACCAGGCCGTCGCCGTCGAAGCTCGAATCGGGGATCCCGGCGGCGGTGAAGCGCCACACCGCCGCGTCCCAGTCGAAGCCGTTCCAGGCAAAGCCGCTCACCACGATCCGCCCGCTGCCGTCGAGCGCCACCCCCACCCCGCCGGCCTGCGGGCTCGTCAGGCGCGCCAGGCCGTTGGTGCCAAAGGTGTTGTCGGGCGTGCCGTTGGCCAGGAAGCGCCACACCGCCACGCCCCAGATGCCGTGGGCGTCGATGTCGTACCCCGCCGCCACGATCCGCCCGCTGCCGTCGATGGCCACGCTGGTGCCCACCACCTCGGGGAGCAGCGTGTCGGCCACGATCTCGCCGGGGTGGAACGCCTGGCCCCCGCTGCCGAAGCCGCCGTCGAGCGCGCCCGCCGTGGTGAGCCGCCAGAGCGCCAGCTCCAGCGCGCCGGTGGCGGCGTTGCGGCTGTGGCCCACCACCACGAGGCGGCCGCTGCCGTCGAGCGCCACCTCGTTGCCCGAGTCGTCGAGGTTGTCGCCCCGGTCGAAGAAGGCCAGCCCGTCGTGTCCCGCGCCGAAGGTGGTGTCGAGCGCGGTGGTGACCGCCGCGCAGTCCACCGCCACGTCGGTCACGTCGGCGCCGGCCACGGTGCCGCCGCCGTTGGTCACCCCGCAGAACATCCCCGCCGGCTGCGTGGCCACGGTCACGTCGTAGTCAGTGCCATCCGTGAGGGTGGCGGCGAAGGTGAAGGGTCCGTTGCCGGACAGCGTGGTGCCGTCGGCGCCGTTGTTCTCGAGTGCCACCGACGTCCCGGCGAGCAGCCCCGCGAGGGTGCCGCCGACGGCGTAGCGCGGCGTGCCTGGACCATTGGATTCGGAACCGCAGGCGGCGAGCGCCAGCGCGGCGAGGAACGGAACCAGCGGCCAGCGGACGCCGGCCAGGAGCGGACGAACCATGGGGCACTCTGATGTGGGGAGAGGCCCAAGGCTCGCACATCCCGCTCGGCGGCGCGGTGAGGGGAGTCACAGGCGGTAGGGCGGTAGGGGCGGCACCTACCGCCGTACCGCCGTACCGCCCTACCGCCCTACCGCCCTACCGCCTTACCGCTTCACGGCGTCCCCTCCACCCGGCGCGGCCCGCCGATCCGGTACTCCTTCGGCGGGATGTTCCCCTGCAGGTGCTCCACGAAGTAGTCCCAGCGCCGGCGCATGATGTACGGCGTGTCCTTGCCGTAGCCGTGGCGCGCGTCGGGCAGCATGATCTGGTCGAAGTCCTTGTTGGCGTTCATCAGCGCCTGCGCCACCAGCTGGGTGTTGTAGGGCGGCACGTTGTCGTCCATCATGCCGTGGATCAGGAACAGCTTCCCCTTGAGCCGGGCGGCGTGGGTCTGGTTCGCGGCGGCGATGTAGCCGGCGCTGTCGGCCGCGGTGACCATCAGCCCCTGGTAGCGCTCTCCCCAGTCGTCCTCGTACACCCGGTTGTCGTGGTTGCCGCTCTCGGCGATCCCCACCTTGAAGAAGTCGGGGTAGGCGAACATCGCCGCCGCCGTGGCGAACCCGCCCCCGGAATGGCCCCAGATCCCCGCCTGGTCGATGTCGATGAACGGGTAGCGCCGCGCCAGCTCCTGCATCCCCGCCACCTGGTCGGGGATGGTGTTGTCGTTCATGCGGCCGTAGTAGAAGTCGTGGAACGCCTTCGACCGCCCCGGCGTCCCCATGCCGTCGAGCTGCACCACGACGAAGCCGAGCTCCGCCAGCGCCTGGTGATCGCCGCGGGCGGGGGCGAAGGCGCGGGTCCCCACGCTGCCCGACTGCGGCCCGGGGTAGATGTTGTTGACGATCGGGTATTTCCGGGTCGAGTCCAGGGTGCTCGGCAGGTACATCAGCCCGTAGATGTCCGTGGTGCCGTCGCGGCCCTTCACGGTCACCGGCACCGGCGGCCGCCACCCGGTGGCGAGCAGGCGCGAGATGTCGGCCTTCTCGAGCGGCAGCACCACCTTGCCGGCGGCGTCGCGCAGCACCGTCACCGGCGGGGTATTCGGGGTCGACCAGGTGTCGGTGAAGTACGCCCCGTCCGGCGAGAGCGACACGCTGTGGTGGCCCACGTCGGGGGTGAGCAGGGTGAGGCCCTTGCCGTCGAAGCCCACCCGGTAGAAGTGCTGGAAGTACGGGTCGCGCCCCGGCTCGTGGCCGTTCATCAGGAACCAGACCTGCCGCGCCTTCTCGTCCACCCGCACCAGCCGGGTGACGTTCCCCTCGCCGCTGGTGATCCGGGACTTGAGCGCCCCCCGCTGCAGGTCGAAGAGGTAGAGCTGGGTCCAGTTGTCACGCTCCGACCACCAGATCACCTCGTTGGTGGCGGGGAGCACCTTCCAGAGGTCCTCGGGCATCGAGGCGTCGCCGACCTGGGTGGCGCTGTGCTCGTGCAGCACCTCGCGCACCTCGCCGGTCGCCGCGTCCGCGACGCGGAGCCAGGCGTCCTTGTGGTCGCGCGAGCTCGAGATGAACGCCAGCCGGGTGCCGTCGGGCGACCACTGCGCGTCGCACAGCCCGCGGCCGCAGGCCACGTGGTCGCTCACGGTGGAGCGGTGGAAGTCGGGCGGCATGCGGAGCCGCACCACCCGCGGCGCGTCCCCCGACAGGTCGATGATCACCCGCTCGATGCGGAACACCACGCTGTCACCCGGCAGCGGGTACTTCCACTGCTCCAGCACCGGCGCCCCCGGCGTGGTGCGGGCCAGCACCATGTCGCGCACCCCGCGGCCGTCGTGCTGGAAGGTGGCGATCCGGCGGCTGTCCGGCGACCAGGTGACGACCGGGTCATCGCCATGCACCCAGCCGGCGTTGTTGGTGGCGTAGCCGTAGTCCTTCACCCCGTCGGTGGTGAGCTGGGTCTCCACCCCGCTGCTGAGCTGCTTCGCCCAGAGGTTGTGGTCGCGGATGAACACCGCGGTGCTGCTGTCGGGCGAGAGGCTCGCGTCGGGCGGCACCTCCGGGCGCGGGCTGAGCGCGGTGCACGCCGTCCCCGCCCGGTCGCAGCGCCACCGGTCCTTGCCCCACGACAGCGTGAGCGCGCTGCCATCGGCCGAGAGCGCGAAGCTCCCGAAGGGCAGCCGCTCCGCCTTGACCGGACGCCCCGTGGCCTTGGCCAGCGCCGCCGCCATCGCGGCATGATCGAACGCCGGCGCCCGGGTCTTCTTCTTCGGGTCCACCAGCAGGAACGTCGCCCCCTCCGGCGTGGCGGCGCGGTACCAGAAGCGGCCGTCGGGCAGCCAGGTGACCTGGCTCGCCGTGCCGCTCACCAGCCCGAAGGTGGTCTGCCCCAGCCGGCGTTCCGCCTGGGCGTAGTCATCCGCGGTGAGCTGGCGGGGGGTGCGGGCCGGGGCCTGCGCGTCGAGCGCGAGGGGCAGCAGCAGCAGCGTGGCGATGGGGGCAAGGCGATGGAGGCGCATGGGACCGGGGGTGGGAGAGGGCAGGGCAACGTCCAGCGGGCGGCTACTATTGTATCACGGACCGGCCACCGGTGCACCTCCCGCCTCCGGGCCCCGTCCGACGATCCGCCCTCCACCTCCCGCCGCGCAAGGACCACCCGTCATGCCCCGCCTCCCCGCCCGCGGCTACGCCGCGCAGAGTGCCACCACCCCGCTCGCGCCCTTCGCCTTCGAGCGCCGCGTCCCCGGCCCCCGGGACGTCCACATCGAGATCCAGTTCTGCGGCGTCTGCCACTCCGACCTGCACCAGGTGCGCAACGAGTGGGGCGGGTCCACCTTCCCGATGGTGCCCGGGCACGAGATCCTGGGGCGGGTGAAGGCGGTCGGCGCGGAGGTGACGCGCTTCACCGCCGGGCAGCGGGTGGCCGTCGGCTGCATGGTGGATGCCTGCCGCGCCTGCCGCAGCTGCCGCGAGGGCGAGGAACAGTACTGCGACGGCCCGCTCACCTTCACCTACAACAGCCCCGACCGGGTCCTGGGCGGCTCCACCCAGGGCGGCTACTCCGACCACGTGGTGGTGGACCAGGACTTCGTGCTGTCCGTCGCGGAGCACCTCGACCCCGCCGGCGCGGCGCCGCTGCTGTGCGCCGGGATCACCACCTGGTCGCCGCTGCGCACCTGGGGGGTGGGACCGGGCCAGCGGGTGGGCGTGGTGGGCCTCGGCGGCCTGGGCCACATGGGCGTCAAGCTCGCCCACGCCCTCGGCGCCCGGGTGTCGCTCTTCACCACCTCCGCCGGCAAGGCGGCCGACGCCCGGCGCCTCGGCGCCGACGAGGTGATCCTCACCCGCGAACCCGACGCCCTCGCGCGGCACGCGGGGCGGTTCGACTTCCTCCTCGACACCGTCGCCGCGCCGCACAACCTCGACGCCTACCTGTCCCTGCTCAAGCGCGACGGCACCCTCTGCCTGGTCGGGGTCCCCGACCGGCCGCACCCGGCGCCGGGCGTCTTCCCGCTGGTCATGCGGCGGCGGCGGCTGGCGGGGTCGCTCATCGGCGGCATCCGCGAGACGCAGGAGCTGCTCGACTTCTGCGCCGACCGCAACATCGTCTCGGACGTGGAGGTGATCCCGATCCAGCAGATCAACGCGGCCTACGAGCGGATGCTCAGGAGCGACGTGAAGTACCGCTTCGTGATCGACCTGGCGTCGCTCAAGGGGTAAGGGGCGCCCCCACCCGCCGTCAGTCCGAGGGCCCGCAGGGCCCGAGGAATCCCTTCGGGTCCGCATCGGACTTGGAGGGATCCCTCGGTCGCGCTGCCCCCTCGGGATGACAGCACGGGGCGCGACTCCCCTTCCCCTTTCCCCCTTCCCCGCTTCCCGCTTCCCTCTTCCCTCTTCCCGGGCGGGGCGCAGCCCCGCCCTATCCCCCAAACACCCCCTCCACCCCAACCTCGACCCTCACCCCCGCTTCCGGCTCCCACATCAGCCGGTCGGTGTTGATCTCCGGCCGGGCCTCACCCGGCGTCCAGCGCTCCACCAGCCGCGCGTCCGGATCCACGATCCAGTACTCCGCCACGCCGGCGGCCTGGTAGATCCGGCGCTTGGCGCCGCGGTCGCGGGCGGCGGTGGAGGGGGAGAGGATCTCGATGGCGAGCAGGGGAAGGCCGGCGTCGGCCCATGCCACGGGCGGATGCTCCGGGTCGATCCGCACCACGAAGAGGTCCGGCTGGACCAGGGTGCGCGGGCCGAGCACGATGTCGGCGGGGCTGGTGAGGGTGCGGAGCGTCGGGTGAGGCAGCAGCGCCGCGCGGAGGAGGACGAGCAGGTTGCCCACCAGGTCCTGGTGGCGGTACGCCGGGCTCGGCGTCACGACGTGGACCCCGTCGAGCAGTTCGTGGCGCTGCCCGTCCTCCGGCAGCGCCAGCAGCTCCTCGATGGTGGTAACCGGCGACACGGCGGCCATGACCATACGCTACGCTCGGCGGCAGGGAAGACGCAACTCGGCGCGGGCACCATGCCGCACGGTACCGGTGCCCCGCCCCGCGTCTGGCATCAGGGCCACGCACCGCGGCGCCAACGGACGCCGCCCGCCGTCATTCCGAGGGCCCGCAGGGCCCGAGGAATCCCTGCGGGTCCGGCGCGGACTTCAAGGGATCCCTCGGTCGCGCTGCTCCCTCGGGATGACAGCACGGGGCGCGGTGCGCCTTCCCCTTTCCCGCTTCCCTTTTCCCTTTTCCCTTTTCCCGCTTCCCGGGCGGGGCGCAGCCCCCGGCCCCTCCGACCCGCCTACTCCACCGGCCGGAACAGTGCATCGAGCCCGATCACCAGCGGTTCGGGAGCCCCGGACGGTTCCCACGATACCTGTTCCCGCTCGATGGTCGGCGTGGTGGCCATGGGCGTCCAGACCTCGACCGCGCGGGCGTCCGGGTCCACGATCCAGTACCACGGGACGGCGGCCTCCTGGTACCGACGCCGCTTGGTGAACCGGTCGGCCCGGGCCGTGGCCGGGCTCAGCACCTCGATCACCAGCAGGAGCTCACGGACGGCGCGCCAGTCCATGGACCGGGCCGCGGCACGGGGGATCACGAACAGGTCGGGCTGGACGCCGGTCTCCCGGCCCCATCGCACGTCGGCCGGCGAGAACATGACGTGGCCGACCGGGTACCGCTCCAGGTACCGGTCCACCTGCCGGAAGAGCCGAGCCGCAAGCTCCTGGTGCCAGAAGGTTGGCGCCGGCGTCACCAGCAGCTCCCCGTGCACCAGCTCGTAGCGGGAGGTGTCGGCCGGCAGCTCGTCCAGGATGTCGACGGTGTAGTAGGGGCCCCGGGCCCGGATCGCAACGGGGATCGGCATGACCATACGCTACGCTCGGCGGCAGGAAGGGCGCAACTCGGCGCGGGCACCATGCCGCACGGTACCGGTGCCCCGACCCGGGCCTGCTATCAGGGCCACGCACCGCGGCGCCAACGGACGCCGCCCTCACGCCTCCATCGCCCGCTTCCCGTTTCCCGTTTCCCATTTCCCGCTTCCCGCTTCCCGCTTCCCGCTTCCCCCCCACCGTCCACGATCCCGGACACCACCGTCCTCATCTGGAGACACCCGGGCGGCGTGGCACGATTTTCTTGTATGCAGCCCATGCACGGCCTGCGGGCGCCCATCACTGCATGACGCGCGTCCATCACGGGGTGCCACCCATCATTCACTGGCCTCCTCGTGACCATCACGAATCGTCTTTTTCGCACAACTCGTCACCACCTGTCCATCACGGGCCGCTTTTCGTCAACTTCTCATCCCCCAACACGTTTCACGCCCGGCGCGGCACCATAACTCAGCCACGCGCGCCGTTCACGGGGCTCCTCGCGTTCATCACGGACCGACCGTCGTTCATCACTGGCTGACGATTCCGTACAACTCATCCACGGTCGCGTTTTTCGCTCTGCAGCGGACGGATTATTCATGCTGCGTTCCGTTTATGCATTGCAGCAAGTGCCTCACACGCTGCGTGTGGCGCACCTGGAGTGTTGGCACACCGTCTGCGTCAGGGTGCCCCCGGCCGCGCGTTGTCGGGGGAGGCGCGGTGCCGTGCTGCGGGCATTCAACCGCCGTGCGCCCCGACCCGCGGTGGACTGCGCTCCCGCACGGGAGAGGAAGGTGTGCCATGGACGGCAAGATGATGGTTCAGCTCACCACGCTGGTGCGGATCCTGGATTTCCTGCTGGCCTATCCCTTCGGGGACAGCCCGGCGGCGCGGGTGGTGACGCGCTACGGCGAGGGGGTGACCCGGCTGCGCGCGCTGGTGGCGCAGCAGGGGGAGGGGGTGGTGACGCGGAAGGTGGAGGTGGCGCGGCGGCAGGAGCTGCGCCGGCGGATCATCCGGGGACCGTTGCGGCACCTGTCGCGGGTGGCGGAGGCGCTGGAGGCGGGGCAGCCGCAGCTGGCCGCGGCGATCGGGCAGTCGGTGCACCAGATGTCGGGGGAGCTCTTCCTGGCGACGGTGCATTCGATCGCGGCGACGGCCGAGTCCAACCTGGCCCTGCTGCAGCAGGAGGGACTGTCGGAGGGGACGGTGACGGACCTCAAGGCGCTGCTCGAGGCCTACGAGGGGGCCCTCAAGGAGGCGGGGGCGGGGCGGCGGGCGCATACTGGGGCCCGGGCGGAGATGCAGGTGCTGGGCCGGGACCTGATGCGGATGGTCAAGCAGCTCGACGGGATCGTGCAGTACCACTACCGGGCGCAGCCGGAGGTGCTCGGCGCGTGGGCCAGCGCGCGGAACTTCGCCTGGCCGGTGACGGAGGTGTCGGCGCCCGCCACGCCGGCGCGGCCCACGCTGGCGGAAGGGTCGAAGGCGTGACGCAGTGACCGCACTACAATTGAAGGACCGAACAGCCGTCGTCCCGGGGGAGTGGGGCGGCGGCTGGTTGGTATATGACCAGGGCCCACCGCCGAGCGCTCGCGGCCGAATCGCCCCCCACCCGCTGTCATTCCGAGGGCCCGCAGGGCCCGAGGAATCCCTTGACCCGTGCTGGAGGCCCCCGAGGCTCCGTCGGCGCGAGGGCGTGCTCGGCGTCGGCGCGTGGCCGCACAGGAGCGGTGGGCCCGCCGCGCGGCGCACGCGCCTCGCCTGCGCCGCCCTCACGCCTCCCTCGCCTCCTTCCCCGTTCCCCGTTCCCCGCTTCCCGTTTCCCGGGCGGGGCGCAGCCCCGCCCTATACCCCAAACACCCCCTCCAGCCCGACCTCGACCCTCACCCCGGCTTCCGGCTCCCACACCACCCGGTCGGTCAAGATCTCTGGCCGGGTATCGCTCGGCGTCCAGCGCTCGATCAGCCGCGCGTCCGGGTCCACGATCCAGTACTCCGCGACGCCCGCGGCCTGGTAGATCCGGCGCTTGGCGCCGCGGTCGCGGGCGGCGGTCGAGGGGGAGAGGATCTCGATGGCGAGCAGCGGCGTGCCCACATCGCTCCAATCCCTCGGGGGATGTTCCGGGTCGATCCGGACCACGAAGAGGTCGGGCTGGACCAGGGTGCGCGGGCCGAGCACAATGTCGGCGGGGCTCGTCAGCACCCGGAGTCTCGGGTGCGGGTCCACTGCCCGGAGGAGCGCGGACATCAGGCGCGACAGGACGTCCTGGTGCCGGTACGCCGGAGACGGGGTCACGGCATGCACCCCGTCCAGCAGCTCGTGCCGCTGCCCGTCCTCCGGCAGCGCCAGCAGCTCCTCGATGGTGGTAACCGGCGACACGGCAGACATGACCATACGCTACGCTCGGCGGCGGGGCGGACGCAACTCGGCGCGGGCACCATCCCGCACGGTACCGGTGCCCCGCCCCGTGGCGGGTATCCGCGCTACGCGCCGCGGCGCCAACGGACGCCACCCGCCGTCCCGCCCACCCGCTGTCATTCCGAGGGCCCGCAGGGCCCGAGGAATCCCTCCAGGTCCGCCTCGGAGTTGGAGGGATCCCTCGGTCGGGCTGCTCCCTCGGGATGACAGCACGGGGCGGTGCGCCTGCCCCCTTCCCGCTTCCCTTTTCCCGTTCCCCCGTTCCCCCCTTCCCCCCTCCCCGCCCCAACCGCATTGTTGCCCCATGACCCCGATGCCTGCGCCTGGTGTGGCCCCGGCCACCTGGATCCTGGAGCAGACCACCCATCGCCGGTTCCCCTATCGGATCGTGATCGAGCAGGGGGGCCGGACGCTGGTGGCGTTCCGGGTGCAGGCCCGCTGGCCGGGCCCGGGGCAGCAGGTCTTCTGCCTGCGCGAGGAGCTGCTCGATCCGGACGAGGCGCTGGAGGAGCTGGAGCGGGTGCCGGTGTCGCAGTTGACCCAGGTGGGGCGGAAGCTGGCCCTGGTGCTCGACCGCGGCAATCGCAAGCGCTGCGAGTTCCTCACCATCCGGAAGGAACGC
>Ga0268298_10002967_pt1 | contig 17901 bp, 16 predicted proteins | sample WWTPWeurt_MetaG_FD_194462 | JGI IMG/M metagenome (GOLD analysis project Ga0268298, IMG submission 194462) | Activated sludge microbial communities from WWTP in Nijmegen, Gelderland, Netherland - WWTP Weurt | ecosystem: Engineered > WWTP > Aerobic digester > Activated sludge | place...
TCGGCGAGGGCGAGCGACTGCCCCGTCAGGATGAGGGAGGACATGGGGCGGAACCTAATCCCTGGCCCCGCGGTTACAACCACCGCTCGCGCGGGAACGAAACGAGGGGGGGCGCGGTCCGCCGCGCCCCCCCTCGCCCGTTCCCCTGCCGCCGCTACCGGGTGGCGAGCGGCTGGGCCCGGATCAGCTCAGGATTGCCGAAGTCGGTCTGGAAGGCCCAGTCGAGGATCAGGTAGTCCTGCCCGACGTGCGTCACTCGCACCGCACCGTAGCGGTTGAAGCCATCGCCGCCGTCGGTCTCGAAGACGTACCCCCACCCCGGCAGTGCCTCGAGCCCGCCCCGGCCGTACACCACGTCCGGCGCAAAGTCGATGCTGGTCAGGTCGGCGACCGGCGCACTGCCGTAGAGATCCACGCCGGTCCCCGCCCGGACCGGGGTCAGGAAGAGCACCCCCGCGTTGTCGCGTTCCACCGAGAAGTCGTTCAGGCTCGAGGAGCCGCTCTGCACCAGGCCGACCTCGCCCGCGTCGGCCAGGCCGTCGGTGTCGAGATCCCGCCAGAAGCGGAACCCGCTGCCGGCGTCCTGGGCCTGCCGGGCATACACCACGACGTTGCGCGCGTCGGGCCGGGGCGTGTCCGCCTTGAGCGGCGACCAGAGACTCTCCCAACCCTCCTGGCTCACCGCCGAGACCGCAAAGCAGCGCGAGACGCCGTTGGTCATGGCCCCGGCCACGAACTCGGGCGCGATGGTGCTCCCCTCGAGGCTCCAGGTGGTGCCGCAGAGGTCCTGGTCCAGGTCGTAGGTGGCGCTGTAGACCCGGTAGGTCTTGAATCGGGTCGGGTTGTTCAGGTAGGCGTTGTCGCTCCAGTCGAGCGCCACCGCCGCGTCGAGCGTGGTGCTGTTGAGCGTCGTCGGCCGCTCGAGGGCCAGCCGCTCGTCCACGGTCACCACGTTGCTGGGGCTGGTCTCGACGCCGTCGATATCCTCCGCGGTGACGTAGTACTGAAGGTGCGGCAGCCCGTCATCGTGGAAGGAGTTCGAGGTGGTCGTGGCCCGCAGCCGGTACGACTCGGTGGTCGACCCCCGGGAGTAGACGTGCCAGCTGGCGAGGTTGGGGTCGGTGTCGAAGTCCCACTGCAGCAGGACGCCGGTCGGCGCCCCGGGGGTGCCGCTCGGCTCGACGGTGTAGATCAGGTTGCTCGGGGGGGACACGAGCCCGCCCCCGCCACCGATGACCTGGGTTTCGTTGCAGGCAGCGAGGAGGGTCAGGGTAGCCAGCCAGGCACGGCGCATTCGGGGCTCCGGTTGGGAATCGCGCCCCTGATATGCACGGCTGGTGCCAGCCGCGCCGAGATCCGCATCGCGTTGCGGTACAAGGACTTGCAAATACACATCGGGCGGGGTGTCCGGGAACGTGGACACTCCGGCGGCCTGGAGTGACCGCGCCCGAGGACACCCGGCGCGGGCTAGTTGTCGAAGGAGGTCTGGTTGTAGTCGAACTTGATGTCCGGGAGGTCGGACAGGAAGACCGAGAACACGAACGCGAAGTTGCCGGTGGGGGTCCGGCTGAAGGTGAACCCCGCCCGCCACTCATGCAGCACGCGCTCCAGGTGCACCACCTGCGACTCGAACTTGCGGTCGGTGATGTTGTACTGGGTGCTCCACGACACGGTCCAGAACGGGGTCGGGGCAAAGTTGGTGCTGAGCCCCAGGCTCTGGCGCGGCGGGGTACTCGACGTGCCGTCCAGGGTGGTGATGCGCCGGGACCGGGAGAGGCTGTAGTTGAACGTGGCCTGGAATCGCCGATTGGTGCCCATCCCGACCGTCTGGTCCTGGTTGTACCCATAGAAGGACGGGGGGCGCCCATACCGGCTCTGCCCCGCCACGTAGCTCGCCGGGGGCGCCTCGTCCCGTGCGGTGGAATCCGGGGCGCCCCCCAGGCCGATGAGGCGGAAGATCGACTTCACGGTGTTGCCGCTGATGGACGCGCCCGCCGTCACCGACTGCAGGAAGGGATCGAACTGCGCCGAGTCCGTCCCGACCGTGCCCTTCCAGAGATCATGGGTCAGGCTCAGGCTGAACCCGGGCACCAGGTCGCTCTGCAGCTGGTTGGAGATCGTCTGGGTCCGCCAGCCGGTCCGGCCGGGCTTCTTGGCCTGCTCGAAGTCGTACTGCAGGGAGCTGGTCTGGATGCCGAGGATCCGGAAGCGGCGGGACTGGTCAATGGCGGACGTGTCGTTCGGTGCGCGGCGGGCCTTGCCCTCGATGTTCTGGGACAGGCCGATTGACAGCAGCTGGCTGGGGTCGCTGCGCAGCTTGAGGGGCTGGCCCGGCTGCGCCACCGCCCGGGCGTAGGCCCGGTTGATGGCGGCGGCGGGGCTGTAGCTGTACTGGAAGATCGGCGCGATGCTGTGCCGGATCCGCGCCACCGGCCCGAAGCCGGGATAGATATGAAAGAAGGTCGGGGCGGCGGCGAGGCCGAAGTTGAAGCGCTTGCCCTGCCGCACCCAGTTGCCGCCGGTGTTCCGGTTGCGGACCAGGAAAGCCCCCGACGTGGCGTTGGCAATCCCCACGCTGGGCTGCAGCTTCCAGGTGGAACGGAACACGGTCGGCAGGTTGATGCCGGTCTGCCAGTCGATGTCGCTCTGGAAGTCGCCCACGGTCACCCGGCTCACGGTGATTGAGTCGGTGGGGTCGACGGTGCTCGGGTCGGGGATCTTCTGGGTGCCGATGACGCGACGGCCCTCATCCTGCTTGTCGGTCAGGCCGAAGCTGTTCTGCCAGGTGAAGCCCCCGACGCGCAGGGGGGTGCTCAGGCTCATCGTACTGGTGCGGGTGTCGCGCCGGCTGTCGAGCAGGGTGTCCAGCCCGCCGCCCGGCGTGACGACCTCCAGCCGCGGGCTCAGCGGGAAGTTGTTCTCGAAGCTGTTGGTGATCGAGAGGCCCGGCGACCAGGTGACGTTCTCCCCGATGTCGATCGGCTTGGGACTCACCGAGAGCGACGGCAGTTGCATCGAGACGCTGTTGTCGGAGAGGTTCTGCCGGCGGTTTCCGCCCAGCGCCACCGAGCCCCAGGCGAAGCGCTTGGTGAAGTTGGCCGCGCTGACGATCTGCTGGGTGGAGGCGAGCGGGTCGAGGGCGTTGCGCCGCTGCACGAAGCCGCTGCTGGTGTAGTTGATGCTGAGGTTCAGGCTGGTCGAGAGCGAGAAGTTCTGGCGGTGGTCCCACCGGATGTTGGTCGAGCGGCGTCCGCCGGACTCGACCGTGCGCCGGTAGCCCACGGCACCGCTCAGGAAGCGGTTGAGGATGCGATACTGCCCCGCCACCCCGTACTCGACGTAGCGGTTGGAGTACCAGTCGAGCTTGGCGGTGGCGTCGAAGTAGTCGTTGGGCGCCCAGTAGTACCCGATGTTGGTGATCTGGCGGTTGTACCCGGGGTTCTGCCGCACGATGTCGTTGAGGCCGAAGTGCGGCACCAGGATCCCGGACCGGCGGCCGGTGCGGGCGTCCTGGAACACGAACGGCAGCCAGAGGACGGGCACGTCACGGATGTAGAGCGTCGCCGGCCGGGCCACCATCACCGTCTTGGAGATCCACTTCACCTCGCTGGCGTTGAAGTGGTAGTGCGGCGTGGGCAGGTCACAGCTGGTGATCTCGCCATCCGAGGCGTAGAGGCGGGAGGAGCTGGAGTCCTGGGCCAGGTTGCCGCGGAGGAACCAGTCGTTCCCGTCCTGCTTGAAGGTGGTGAGCGCGTCCTCGACCACGCCGCGCTGGATGCAGGTGTTGTAGCGGATGCCGCCGAAGCCCGAGAGGACGGTCTCCTTGTCGAAGAGCGCCGGGTCGCCGACGGCCCGGATCAGGCAGTCCGCCTCCTGGTAGGCGATCGAGTCCGCCTCGAGCGTGGTCTCGCCCCGCTTGGTCATCGCCTCGCCGCGCAGGATGATCTGGCGCTCCTCGGCAAAGAGGATGGCGGAGTCGGAGCGGAACCGGGTGGACTGGTAGCCCTCACGCTTGAGCAGCGCCGTCACCACCGAGTCGTCGGGGGCGAAGCTGTTCCGTGGCGCGGTGGGAAGGCCCAGGCGGCGCGCGGTCCCGGTATCGACCGCCTGGCCGGCCCGGGGGCGGGTGGTGTCGGCCTGCGTGCTGTCGGGGGTGCCAGCCCGGGGGGTGGCCGCCGGCGCCCGCGGCGCGGTCACCGGCTTCTTGAGGACCGGTGGGCGCTTGGTCGGCTCCTGCGCGCGGAGCGCCGCCGGGGCGAGCAGCGCCAGCAGGACCACCAGGGCGGCCGCCGCCTGCCGGGCCTTTCGCCGGTGGATCACCCACGACCCGAGGTAGCCCACCTCGTAGAGCAGCAGGATCGGCACCGTCATGAGCAGCATGCTCAGGATGTCGGTGCCGGGGGAGAGCACCGCGCCCCCCACGGCGGCGAGCACGACCGCGAAGCGACGGAAGCGGGTGAGGCCGGTGGGCGAGGTGACCCCGAGCGCCGTGAGGAGCATGATCACCAGCGGGATCTCGAAGCAGAGCCCCATGGCGAGCACCAGCTGGACCACGAAACTGAAGTACTCCTTGAAGGTGATCAGCGGCTCCAGCCCCTCGGACTGGAAGCTGAACAGGATCGGCAGCGCCTGCGGCAGGAGGGCGAAGTAGGCGAACGCCCCGCCGATCACGAACAGCACCAGCCCCGCCCCCACCGCCGGCATGACGGTCCGCTTCTCCCGCTCGTAGAGCGCGGGAGACAGGAATGCCCAGGCCTGGTAGATGATGACGGGGGAGGACAGGAAGAGACCGACGATCAGCGCCAGCTTCAGCGTGATCATCACCGCCTCGGTGGGGCTGGTGACGACCAGCTTCCCGCCCGTGACGGTGAGGAACGGGGCAATCGGCTCCTTGAGGAGCGTCACCACCCCGAAGTGCTGCACGACGAAGAGCCCCACCCCGAACCCGGCGATGAGCGCCAGCACCACGCGCACGAGCCGTGCGCGCAGTTCCTCGAGGTGTTCGAGGAAGGGCATCTCGGCGCCGGGGCCGGTCATGGTGCTACCTCGTGCGGCCGGTCAGCGGCCGAGCGTCTTCAGGCGATCCCGGGCGAGGGCCGCTTCGTCAGAGGTGGCGTAGTCGCGCACCACGCGGGTATAGAAGCCGCGGGCCCCCTCGAGGTCCTTCCGGCGCTCCGCCAGCAGGCCCAGCTTGTACAGGGCGCTGGCGGCGCGGGAGGACCTGGGAAAGTCCGTCACCACCTTCGTGTAGTACACCGCCGCCGAGTCGGGCGCCTCCGCGGCGAAGGTCTCGCCCACGAAGTAGGTGGCGTCGGGCACGCGGGCGTGGCCGGGATAGAGCCGGAGCAGCTCGCGAAAGCCCAGGCGCGCCGTGGCCGGGCTGCCCCGCCGCAGCTGCTGCAGGGAGGTGGCATAGACCTGCTCGGCCGACGGCTGGCCCGGGACCGGCGCGGGCTGGCCCGTGGGCGGCGCGACCGAGTCGGCCGGCGCGCCCCCAGGCGCGGGCGGCAGCGGCGCCGGCGCCACGTTGAGCTGTTCGGTCCGCGCCTCGAGCTGCGTCTGCAGCTCGGTCAGGCGCTGCTGGGACTGGCCAGTGAGGGCCTGGACCTGCACCAGCTGCTGGGCGATGCTGATCAGGTCGTTGGAGAGATCACCCTTGAGGGCCGCCACCTGGGTGCTGACCTGACCCAGGCGGCCACCGATGCCGGCGAGGCTGTCGGCGATTCGCCGCTGGCCGGCGATGATCTCCCCGAGCTGCGCCGCGCGGATCGAGTCCGCGCGCTGGTTCTCCGCCCGGGAGAGGAGGAGCTGCTCCTCCACCCGGCGCAAGTCGCCCTTGGAGGCACAGCCTCCAAGGGCGACCAGGGCAACCCAGACGGCGGGCGTGCGGAGCCGGCGCATCAGGGCAGGCGCAGGTTCATGGCGCCGGCGGTGGCCTCGAACTCGGCCCGGCGATTCTGGAACCACGCGTCCTCATCGTGCCCCATCGCCATCGGCCGCTCCTCGCCGTAGGACACCACCTCGACGCGGCTGGCATCGATGCCCTTGTTGCCGAGGTAGGTCTTCACGGCGCCGGCGCGGCGGTTCCCCAGCGCCAGGTTGTACTCGTCGGAGCCCCGCTCATCGGCGTGCCCGCTGATGCGGATGCGCAGCCCGCCATTGCTCCCCAGGATCGCGGCCTTGCGGTCGAGGGTGGCCCGGTCCTCGGGACGGATATCCCAGCGGTCGAAGTCGAAGTGCACCACCGCCGCGACCTCGGACAGCACGGCCGCCGTGGTCCGGGCCGCCGCGGCGGCCGGATCTTCGGTGGGCTGGGTCGGCGCCGGGGCCGGGGCGGGCGCCGGAGCCGGCTGCGTCGGGGCCGGGGCGGGCGCCGGGGCCGGCTGCGGCGCCGGCTCCTCGGGGGCCGGCTTGCCACCGCAGGCGGCGGCGAAGAGGGCAGCAGCGAGGACGAGCGCGGAACGATCGAGACGGACGGTCATCGGGCCTCCGGTGCAGGGCTCAGTGCGTGGTAGGGGATCCGGGATCGGCAAACCGGCGGGACCAGGCCGGCAGGCGCGCCTGCCCCAGAAAGGTCAGCTGTCGGATGCGCCCGGTGACCGAATCGATCACCCAGAGCTGCCGACGGCCGCTGCGATCAGACACGAAGGCGATGTGCCGCCCATCCGGCGCCCAGGTCGGGTCCTCATTGCGCCCAGCCGACGTCAGCTGGCGAACCCGCCGGCTGGCCACATCGAGGACGAACACCTGCGGAGCCCGGCTGACATCGCGGTGGAACACCACGCTCGCTCCGTCGGGCGACCACTCCGGCGCGTTGGAGGGCCCGGTGGCGCCATAGTCGAACGACGCGAAGAGCTCCTGGTCGGTGCCGTCGGCCGCCATGACATAGATCTGCGGCTGTCCGGCGCGCGTCGAGACGAACGCAAGCCGCCGCCCATCCGGGGCGAACGTGGGGGAAAGATTATCGGAGTACCTCCCGACGGTCAACCGCTGCACGCAGCAGTTCTGCACCACATCCGCGACGAAGATGTCGGTGCCGTCCTCCCCGGAGTGCGCGTAGGCCAGCAGGCGGCCATCCGGGGAGAAGCTCGGCGTGATGTTCAGCGCCGTGGCCGTACCCGGCACCACGCTCCGCGGGCCGCCGCTGGTGCCCTGGATCACCACGCTCCCGGTGCCAGCGCCGAACCGGGTGTAGGCATACCGGCTTCCGTCGGGACTCCATGTCGGGGAGAGCACCTCCTCCCCGGGTGCGGAGACCTGGGTGAAGCCCCCGCCATCGCTGTCCACCCGGTAAAGCTTCCGCTCTGCCACGAACAGCAGCTGCGATGCGGCGTAGCCCGGCGTCCCGCTGATCCACCGGATGACCTCGTCGGCGGCCCGGTGCACCGCCAGGCGGAAGGCCACGTCGAACGGCGCCGGAAAAAGGAACCGCTGCTCCCGCCGCACCGTGCCGGCCACGACATCATGGAGGCGGAGCATCACGCCGCTCCCGTCCATCCCGACCTCCAGGGCGTACTCGGCGCCGAGGGTGCGGAACAGCGGGTAATTGACGGTCCGGCCACCGGCATTCGCGGCCACCGCCGCGCTGTCGCCGGCGGCCAGGGGGATGACCTCGAAGCGGTCGCTGAAGTCGAGGTCCCGGGTCACGATGGCGCGCACCGAATCGAGGCCCCGGGTGGGAAGCACCACGATGGCCGGCCGCACTCCGGGCCGGTACTCGATCCCGATCCGGACCCCGTCGGGGGGCCGGAGCGTATCCTGGGCGGCCGCGCCGCGGGGAGCCGCGGCCGCAAGGAGCAGCAGGCCGCAGGCGGCGAGCGAAGGGGTGAGGCGCAGGGTCATTGCGTCCGTGGCGTGAAGTAGAAGGACACCGGCAGCACGTCCGCCGGATAGCCATCGGGAAGGCCACCGAAGGCCCGGCTGGCCCCGGCGGCCTCGATCGCGCCCTGGGCCGTCAGGTCGAACGAGAAACTCCCCGAGGCCCGGGTCAGACGAATCTCGCGTACCGAGCCGTCCCGGAGTATGAGGAAGCTCACCTCCGCCCGGAGCGCGGCGTTCCCGAGCGGCCGGGCCCAGCGCCGGTAGACCTCCTGCACGATGTTCCGGAGGTAGTCGGGATACGGGAATGCCATGCCGGGCACATTGACGGTGACGGCGTCGTTCCCCGTGCTCGGCGTCTCCCCCGGCAGGGGCTGGGTCCGCGGCGTGCTGACGGGGTTTGGCTCGGTCCGGGCCGGCGGCTTCTGCGGCGTCGGCTTCGGTGGCGCCGGCGTGGGCTTGGTCGGGGTGGGCTTGGTCGGGGCGGGCCTGGGCGGCTCCGGCGCCGGCGGGCGCGGCGCGGCCTCGGGGGTGGGCCGGGCCTCGGGCGCAGGCGCCGGGGCCGCCACCAGCTCCACCGCATACGCCGTGGGACCGAGGTCCACCGGCTTCACGGTGGTCCACAGGAGCGCGATCGCCGCGGCGTGCACCACCACCGTCCCCGCCAGCCCCGCGGCGATCCCCGGCCGGTCCCCGGGACGGCCGCCCTTCCCCGTCACGGCTGGTCTTCCTCCTCCGCCACCAGTCCTACATCAGATACCCCGGAGGTCCGGATCGTCGCCAGCACCCGTACCACGTCGCCGTACGGGACGCGCCGATCGGCGCGGAGGTAGACGGACTTGGGCCGCCGGCTCTTCACCAGCGCGGCAAAGGTCAGCCGGAAGTCGCTGTACGAGACCTGGGTCTCGTCGATGAAGATCCGGCCCTCCCGGTCCACGCTCACCACCATCCCCTCCTGCGCCGTGATCGGCCTGGCGGCGGCCTGGGGAAGCTGGACGTCCACCCCGCCCTGCATGATCGGCGCGGCGATCATGAAGATGATCAGGAGCACGAACGCGATGTCGACCAGGCTGGTGACGTTGATGTCCGCGTTGAGCGGCAGCTCGCCGTGCCCGCGCAGCCCGCCGCCCCGGCCGACGCCCCAGGCCATGCTAGAGCAGCCCCTCGCGGGCCATCGTGCCGATGAGCTCGTTGGCAAAGCCCTCGAGCTCGCCCGCGAAGAGGCTCAGCCGGTTGACGAAGAGGTTATAGGCGATCACCGCCGGGATGGCCACTGCCAGGCCCGCCACCGTGGTCACCAGCGCCTCCGCCACGCCGGGCGCGACGGCGCTGATGTTGCCCGAGCCCTTGGAGGCGATGCCGATGAAGGCGTCCATGACCCCGAGCACCGTGCCGAGAAGCCCGAGCAGCGGCCCGACCGAGCCGATGGTGGCGAGCCACGGGATGAACCGCGCCATCACGTCGCGCTCCGAGGCCACTTCCTTGCCGAGCACCATCTTCAGCGCCTCGAGCTGGGTCATGCTCAGGGTCCCCGGCGCCGGCGCCTGGCCGGCATCGCGCAGCGACCCGGGCCGGAGCTCGCCCAGGAAGGACAGGCCCTCGCGGAACAGCCGGTTGAACGGAGACGGGGGCAGCTTCATCACGGCGTGATAGGCGTCCTTGAGGCGCGTGGTCCGCTCCAGCTCGGCGAAGAACCGGTTGGCCTGGAGCCGGCTGCGGCGGAACTGCCACCACTTGAGGACGATGACGAACCAGGAGATCGCCGAGAAGACCAGGGTGATGGCGAGGACGACCTTTGTCTCCGGGCTCGAGTGGAGCACGAGTTCCCAGGACGACGAGGGGAGGGCGGGACCGGCCTGGAGCATCAGCGGCACCATCGAAGCGGGGTGTCGGACAGTTCACGGGCCCCGCCCCGCACGACGCCGACCAGCGCGGCGCTCACGCGGGACAGGGCCCGGAAAGGATAGGCGAGGGGCCCGTCCTCAGGAAGGCAACTTGGCGATCTGGCGGGCCTCCGTGCCCGGCGGGATGTCGGGATGCACCACGCTCACCACCCGGGCCGTGGCGGTCCGTTCGCCCACGTGCACCACCTGGATGGTCCCCATCGGATCATCGGTGACCGTCGCCATGTCGACCCGGCCCCGGGCGCGCTGCCGCAGCTCGAACAGGTCGCCGATCGCCACGCCGTCCTTCTTGCCGCGATTGAGGAAGACGACGTCCTGCGGGCCGGTCAGCGGCTGGCGATCGCGGTGGGCCAGCATGTTGGCCTGGACCCCGTCGGAGATCGGCACCGGGCGCACGTTTCCCGGGTCCACGAAGCGCTCCGCGGGTAGCACCACCTGGTGATCCCGGACCGGGGCGTACGTCGCGATGACCTCGGCCACGTTTTCCGGCCGGCTCACGTCGACCACCCGGACCAGTCCTGTGGGCACCACCACCTGGCCGTAGCCCTCGATCGTCTGGCGGACCAGGCCGACCATGAGCGTGTCGCCCACCTGGTAGGTGCCGCCGACCGGCGGCACGATGCCGATCCGGGCATGCAGCGTCGCGGTGGTGCGGGCGGAGACTTCCTCGATCTGCAGTGGCGTGGTCGTCCCGAGCACCCGTCCGAACGGCAGTTGCTGCTCCTCGCTCAGGAACCCCGAGCTGTAGAACTCGCTGCGCCGGATGGGCCGGTAGTTCCGTTCCAGCGCCAGTTCGAGACTCGGCCCGACCTGCCCGAGCCGCCGACGGTCCCCGACCAGCGGCGTGAGGTCGACGTCGTCCCGGTTGTCGGACACCGGCTCCTCGGTGATATCTGCCACCTGCGGCTCGGCGAGGCCGGCCGCCGCCGGATCTTCCGCGGCGGCCTCGGCGGGTTCCTCCACCGGGATGCCGGCCTGCGGCTGCGCCTCGACCGCCACCGGTTCGGCGCCCGCCGGAACCGGGGTGTCGGTGGCGGGGACGGCGGCGACGTCGCCGCCACCCGAGAGGCGGAGGACCTCGTTGGGGTAGATCCAGTGGGGATCTTCCACCACGTTGGTGTTGAGGCGGTAGATCTCGGGCCAGAGGAACGGATCGCCGAGGTACTGGCGGGCCAGATCCCACAGGGTGTCGCCGGGGCGAACGGTATGGGTCTCAGGACGCGCCTGAGCCCCGGCCGCGAGAGGCAGAGTCAGCGCCGCGAGCACCGCGCAGAGGCGCAACCGAGCGGAAGTGGACATCACGCTACCCTCTAGGGTGGGAGACAGGGTAACCCAATATATGACATGGGGCTTCGCGGCGCCACTCAGAGACTAGGTGAGGCGGGTAGCCGTAAGTCGAATGGAATGATGCGGTTGGGCTGGTGATGCGAGTCACACCCACCGGGGACGGGGCGAACGGGAGCTCCGTCAGGGCGAACAACACGACCGCCAGCGGCCCCGCGGGGCGGCTGGCGGCCGAAGTCAGGTGGGCGCGGTGACTCAGAACGGCAGGTCGTCGTCCTCGCCATCGAGTGCGCCGGGAAAGTCGTCGAACGACTCCTTGCCGCCCTCCTTGCCGCCTTCCTTCGCATCCTTCTTGGCCGGCGCCGCCGGGCTGGCGGCCCCCGCGCGCGCGGGGGTGAACCCGCCGCCGTCCCCTGCCGCTCCACCCTTGCCGGAGAGCATGATCACTTCGTTGGCGATGATCTCCGTGGTGTAGCGGGTCTGCCCGTCCTTGTCCTGCCAGGAGCGGTACTCGATCCGACCCTCGACGTAGAGCTTGTCGCCCTTCTTGCAGTACTTCTCGATGACGTCGGCGAGGCCGGTGCCACCCCCGCGCGTGTTGTTCCACGCGACGACGCGGTGCCACTCGGTCTTCTCCTGCTTGTCACCGCCCTGGCCGCTCCACTGGCGGCTCGTGGCCAGGCTGAAATTGGCGACGCGGCCACCACCGCTGGTGCTGCGCACTTCCGGATCCTGACCGATGTTGCCGATCAGGGTCACCTTGTTGAGGCTGCGACTCACGGGAACCTCCACTGCTGGGGGACAGTTGGTCTGGACGGACGGGGCCGAGAATACCGGGAACCGCCGTCCGTCGCCTACACGAAATCTAGCGGGATGGGCACGGAATCACGCGCCATCGGGGAGGGCGAGGCGGAGGACAATGGCATCCTCGGCCGGATTCCGGTAGTACCCTGACCGGCGCCCGACCGGGCGGAAGCCGCGCCGCTCGTAGAGGGCGCGCGCAGCCTCATTCCCCGCCCGGACCTCCAGGTACACCTGCCGCGCCCCGCGCGCCCGGAGGAGGCCCAGCCCCTCCTCGAGGAGCCGGGCCCCGAGACCCTCCCGGCGGTGCTCCGGCGCCACCGCGAGGTTCATGATCTCGCCCTCGCCGGCCACGGCGCGCCCCACCAGGTACCCGCCGATCTGGCGGTCCCACTCGGCGACCAGGCCGATCCCGAGGGGAAACCGGAAGACGTCCTCGAACGCCGCGGCGCTCCAGGGGTCGCTGAAGCACCGCTGCTCGATCGGCGCGATGCGCGCGGCGTCAGCGGCCCGCGCGGGCCGGATCAGCCAGGGGTCGGCCATGCTTGAGTTCCCACTGGACCTGGGCTTCGGCGGGGCGGCCATACTCCGGCTCCCAGGCAGCCACCGCGGCCACCTGACGGACCCCGCCCGCGCGCCCCACGAGATCGAGCAGCATCGCCGCCTCCGGCCACGTCGGCGGGCTCCCCAGCGTCGGGGCCGCCGGCCCGACAATCGCCACAGGCGCGGGCACCAAGGCGTGGATGGCGTCGGGACGAAGCACCGCGGGCGCCAGGATGGTCTCCACCCCGGAGGGGCTGACGCGATAGGCGGCGGCGAAGAGGTCGCCGCGGAGGGCGTTGCTGACGGCCAGCACCACGCCGTCGACCGTTCCCCGCGCCGCGGCGCACACCAGGAGCGACGGCGTCACCCACAGGGGCATGCGCCGCGCCCGGACCAGGGCCTTGGCCACGGCCGCCCCCACCCGCAGCCCCGTGAAGCTGCCGGGACCATCCGCGAGCACGATGCCCTCGAGGGCGCCATACCCCAGGCCCGCCTCGGCCAGGCAGCGTTCGATGGCGGGCAGCAGTTCGGCGGCGTGGCGCCGGGCACCGACAACCTCGGCCCGCGCCGCCACGAGCCCCGGCCCGCCGAGGGCGATGGAGGCGCGGTCGGTGGCGGTGTCGATGGCCAGCCACATCAGGCCAGTTCCTCGAGGCCGCGACGGTCGGGATCCGGCAGGTGTGTCAGGCGGTACCGTCGGTCGGCGGCCGGGAGCCAGGGACCGGCGCGTTCCGGCCACTCGACGATCAGGGCATCGCCCTCGGCGAGCAGCCCCTCCCAGTCGAGGTCCGCCGCCTCGGAGGGATCCCGGAGGCGGTAGCAGTCGAGGTGGAACACCGGGCCGCGCCGGCCGGCGTAGCGGTGCACCAGCGCGTAGGTGGGGCTGGTGGCCTCCTCGCGGACGCCGAGCCCGCGCGCGAGGGCGCGCGCGAAGGTGGTCTTGCCGACCCCGAGGTTGCCCTCGAGGGTGAGGACCGTGCGGGGCGGGAGCGCCGCCCCCAGCGCCTCGGCCGTCGCGGCAAGTTCCGGTTCGGTCAGCACCTGGATCATGCGCGCTTCCGGGTGGTCGCCGGGCCGCGCCCCACCTCGGGCGCCTCCAGCGCCCGCAGCTCGGTCACCTGGTCGCGGAGCATCGCGGCCACCTCGAACTCGAGGTTGGCGGCGGCTTCCTTCATCTGGCGTTCGAGCGCGGCGATGGTCTGCGCCCGCTTCGCAGGGTCGCGGAAGTCGAGCTCCACCAGACGCTCGTCCTTCCGCTTCTCGGGCTTCTCGGTGCGGGCATCGGCCACGCGCGTGGTGAGGCGGACCTCGTCCATGGACTTGATGATGGAGCGCGGGGTGATGCCATGCTCCGCATTGTGCGCCAGCTGCCGGACCCGCCGCCGCTCCATCTCCTTGAGCGCACGGTCCATGGATCCGGTCATCCGGTCGGCGTACAGGATGGCCTTCCCGTTGACGTTCCGCGCCGCGCGGCCCACCGTCTGGATCAGGGAGCGGTCGGAGCGCAGGAACCCCTCCTGGTCGGCGTCGAGAATGGCCACCAGCGACACCTCCGGCAGGTCGAGCCCCTCCCGCAGAAGGTTGATCCCCACCAGGACGTCGAACTCCCCGAGCCGGAGCCCACGGAGGATCTCCATCCGCTCGATCGCGTCGATGTCGGAGTGGAGGTAGCGCACCCGGACCCCGGTCTGCTGGAGGTAGTCGGTGAGGTCCTCCGACATGCGCTTGGTGAGCGTGGTGACCAGCACCCGTTCCCGCAGGCGGACCCGCTCGCGGATCTCGCCGAGGAGGTCGTCCACCTGGCCCTGCACCGGCCGGATCTCCACCATCGGGTCGACGAGGCCGGTGGGACGGATGATCTGCTCCACCACCCGCCCGGCGGAGATCCGCAGTTCGAGCTCACCGGGGGTGGCGGAGACGCACAGCATTTGCGGCACGATGGTCATGAACTCGTCGAAATGCAGCGGCCGGTTGTCCAGCGCCGAGGGCAGCCGGAAGCCGTACTCCACCAGGGTGGTCTTGCGAGCGCGGTCCCCGTTGAACATGCCGCCGATCTGCGGCAGCGTGACGTGGGATTCGTCGGCCACGACCAGGAACTCGGGCGGGAAGTAGTCGAGCAGGCAGGCGGGCCGCTCCCCGGCCTGCCGTCCGGAGATGGGCCGGGAGTAGTTCTCGATCCCGGCGCAGGTGCCCACCTCGAGCATCATCTCGATGTCGAAGGTGGTGCGCGACTCCAGCCGCTGGGCCTCGAGCAGCTTCCCTGCCTCGCGCAGCTGCCGCAGCCGCTCCGCCAGCTCGGCGCGGATGACCTTCACCGCACGCTCGATGGTGGGCCGCTCGGTGACGAAGTGCTTGGCCGGGTAGATGGCGCAGCGCTCGAGGCTGGCGATGACCTTGCCGGTCAGCGGATCCACCTTGGCCACCCGCTCCACGCGGTCACCCCAGAACTCCACCCGGAGCGCCTGTTCGGCGTACGCCGGGAAGATCTCCACGGTATCGCCGCGGACCCGGAAGGTGCCCTGCTCGAACGCCACGTCATTGCGCCCGTACTGGATCCGCACCAGGTCCGCGAGCAGGCTGTCGCGGCCCTTCTCCTCGCCCACCTGGGCAGTCACCAGGAGCCGGCGATACTCGGCCGGGTCGCCGAGGCCGTAGATGGCGCTCACCGTGGCGACGATGACCACGTCCTCGCGCTCCATGAGGCTCGAGGTGGCCCGCAGCCGGAGGCTTTCGATGTCGGCGTTGATGGAGGCGTCCTTCTCGATGTAGACATCGGTCGAGGGGACGTAGGCCTCCGGCTGGTAGTAGTCGTAGTACGAGACGAAGTACTCGACCGCGTTCCCGGGGAGGAACTGGCGGAGCTCGCCGTACAGCTGGGCGGCCAGGGTCTTGTTGTGAGAGAGCACCAGCGTGGGCTTGCCGTAGTTGGCGATGACGTGGGCCAGCGTCATCGTCTTCCCGGATCCGGTGACCCCGAGGAGGGTCTGGTAGCGGTCCCCACGGACCAGCCCCGCCGTGAGGTCGGCGATGGCGCCGGGCTGGTCGCCCGCGGGCTGGAACGGGGCGACGACCTGGAAGGCGGGGCTCGACATGGGCCCAATATACCAGCTACGGCGTTTCTTCGGGAGCCGGAGCCGTCAGCGGCCGGCGGCGAGCTCCAGCAGGCGCTTCCAGTGCTCCGGCGCGACGGGCATCACGCTGAGGCGGCTCATCCGGACCAGGGGCAACTCGGCGAGCTGGGGATCCTGCTTGATGGCCGCGAGCGGTACCGGATGAGGCAGCCGGGCACCGGGGGCAAGGTCTACGACCACGAGCTTGGGGTCGTCGCGAGTCGGATCGGCATAGGCGGCGCGGGTGACCCGGGCCTGCCCCACCACGGCCTTCTCCGCCCCGGAGTGGTACACCAGGACCCGGTCGCCGCTCTTCATCTCCCGCAGGTACTTGAGCGCCAGGTTGTTGCGGACGCCATCCCAGACCGCGGTCCCCTCCGCGACCAGGCGGTCGAAGGAATACGTGGAGGGCTCGGTCTTCAGCAGCCAGTAGTTCGTCATCCGTCAGGGCCGGTCGGGAGTCGGGCCGGCTAGGATAGCCGTTCCCGGAGCGGGGTCAATGCCGAAGCCTGCCGCTGTTACAAACTGGCAAGCCGCGCGAGGTCCGGCTTGCCGCTCGGCAGGCGTGGCAGCTCCGTGAGGACCCGGATGGTGGTGGGCTGCAGGTGTCGCGGGAGTTCCCGCCCGCAATACCGGCGGATGGCGGCGACCTCCACGCCGGGCGCCAGGACCACGTATGCCACCAGCGCGTGGCCGCGCATCGGGTCGGGGAGGGCCAGCACCGCGTGGGCCCCGGTCAGGCCGGAATCGGTAAGCGCGTGCTCCAGTTCCTCCGGGTTCACCCGGTAGCCGAGCGACTTCACCTGCCGGTCGCGGCGTCCCACAAAGTAGAGGAACCCCGCGGCATCCCGGCGGGCGAGGTCGCCGGTGCGGACCGCGCGACCGGACGCCCCGCGCGGATGGGGCACGAAGGCGCGGGCCGTGGCCTCCGGGTTGTCCCAGTACCCCAGGGTCACGGTGGGCCCCGCCTGCACGATCTCCCCGACCTCGTCGATGCCGCACTCCGCCCCATCCTCGCGGACCAGGAAGATCTCGGTCTCGGCGATGGCCCGCCCGATCGAACCGGCCCGACGATGGACCTCCTCGGGGGGCAGAAAGGTGCTGCGCAGCGCCTCGGTCAGGCCGTACATCAGGAACAGGCGGGCGCCCGGCTGGGCCCGCACGATGGCCAGGGCGGTTTCCGCGGAAATGCCGCCGCCGGCGTTGGTCAGCACCCGGAGGTCGGGCAGTGGCTGTTCCCGGAAACCAGGGGTCGCGAGCCACTGGTGCCACAGCAGCGGCACCGCTGCGAGGACGGTGATCCGTTCCCGGCGGAAGGCATCGATCACGTCGGCCGGCAGCGCGGCGTCGATGATGACCAGCGTCGCGCCGGCCTGCACCGCGAGCAGCACTTGGCTCAGTCCATAGACGAAGCTCACCGTGAGCACGCTCGCGATGCGATCGGTGGGAACAATCCCGAGGTATTCCGTCACGATCCGCGCCGAGGCCACCAGGTTCCCGTGCGTCACCACCACGCCCTTGGCGAGGCCGGTCGAGCCGGACGTGTAGATGAGCTGCGCGGGATCGTCGGCATCCCGGGCGATGGGGGTCCGCCCGCCGACTCGTGTCAGGTCCGTCGAACGGAGCAGTGTCAACTCTGCGTGGGGGATTCCCTGGGGGAGGCAGCCCGGATCCGCGACCACAATCCGGGCACCGGAATGGCGCAGAATGTGCTTTATCTGTGCATCGCGGAAGGCCAGATCGAGCTGCACCGCGATACCACCGGCCGCGAGAACCCCGAAGTAGGCAGCGATGGCCTCCGGTCCGCGCGGGCAGAGGATGGCCACTCGATCGCCCGGCACCAGGCCTGCCCGCGCGAGGGCCGCCGCCCACGCGGAGGCGCGGCGCCTGAGGCCCAGCCAGGATGTGGCCGATCCGGGAGCGAGGATCGCTGGCCGATCCCCGGACTGTTCTGCACGGACCCAGAGCAGCTCGGCGAGGTTCACGGTTGGACTCCGGGCGCAGAGTTGCTGCAATTTCAGCCATGCCGGTGACCTGGCTCGCATATCCGTCGTCAGGCACCTGTTGCATGGACGCGTCAGTTGTCGCAGTATCAGGCTACCATTTCAGGAACTGCCATGTCCATGCCAGCGGGCCGTGCGGTCCCTCAACCACTGCTTGGTAACCCCGACGCCGAGATTGCGCGGATCGCCAGCGCCCTCCGGAAGACCCTTGCGGAAACCCTGGGCCGCCGCGGCTTCGTCGTGGCGATCAGCGGCGGTATCGACTCCGCCGTCTGCGCGGGCCTGGCTGCCCGGGCGGTGGGTCCCGCCCGGGTGTTCGGCCTGCTCCTCCCGGAATATGAGTCCGATCCCCTCAGCACCCGGTTGGGACGCGCGGTGGCCGATGCGTTCGGTATCCCGACCGTGGTCGAGGAGATCGGACCGACCCTCGCAGCCCTG
>Ga0268298_10002968_pt1 | contig 17899 bp, 29 predicted proteins | sample WWTPWeurt_MetaG_FD_194462 | JGI IMG/M metagenome (GOLD analysis project Ga0268298, IMG submission 194462) | Activated sludge microbial communities from WWTP in Nijmegen, Gelderland, Netherland - WWTP Weurt | ecosystem: Engineered > WWTP > Aerobic digester > Activated sludge | place...
GCCTATCGCATGCCCGAGTTTCTCGAGACGACGGCGAAGACTCTAGTCGAGGATATGGTCCTGCGGGTCTTCGACACCGGAAACGAAGCCGAACCGACGCCCTTTCACGATACGCGACCGAAGTTCGGCTGGAAGAACGCTCTGCTGACCACCGAGCACGAACTGTCCTTCGGCTACCGGACCTGGCGTCTCGAATTCGCCCTGCCGAACGCAGATGGAGACGCGATCACCGAGCCGACACTGATCCTGGCCGGCGGACTGACCATCTCCCTGCTGCTCGCTACCGGCGTCTTTCTTCTTTTGATCCAGCGGCACTGGGCGATGGCCTACGCCGCTCAGGCGACCCGCAATCTGCGCAATGCGGAAGCGGAAATCCGGGCCAGGGAACAGTTCAAGCAGGCGATTCTGGACGGCGCCACCGAGGTGAGCGTCATTGCCACCGACCCGGAAGGCACGATCACCTTGTTCAATCGGGGGGCCGAAAGGATGCTCGGCATCCCGGCCTCGGAAATGCTGGCCAAGGCGAGTCCAGCCCGCATTCATCTGCCCGAGGAAATCGAACAACGCTCCGCGGAACTTTCCGGCATCCTCAAGCGCCCGGTGACCGGCTTCGACGTCTTCATCGCCCTGCCCAAGCTCTTTGGATTCGAACGGCGGGAATGGACCTATCGGCGCGCCGACGGGGGGCATCTGCGCGTAGATCTCACGGTCACCGCCCTCAAAGACGCCGAGGGAGCGATCTCCGGCTACCTGGGCATCGCCATCGATGTCAGCGAGAAGCGAGCAGCCGAGGAGAAACTCGCCCGCCAGCACGAGATGGTCCAGACCATCCTCGCCAACGTCCCCTGCGGCATCTCCCTTATCGACGCCCAGCTCAACTTCATCGCCGCCAACAGCCAACTGCTCGATGTCCTCGATTTTCCTCGCGAGCTGTTTGCCGAGCGCACCCCGACTTTCCGCGAGGTCGCGTTGTTCAATGCCCGGCGTGGCGAGTACGGCCCGGGGGACCCCGAGGCCCTGGCCGACGCGCTCATGGCCAAGGCCGCCAACCCGCAGCCCCACCAGTTCGAACGCACGCGCCCCAATGGACGGGTGATCGAGGTCCGGGGCACACCCCTGAGGGGGGGCGGTTTCGTCACCATCTACATGGACATCACAGAACGCAAGCGAATCGAGGAAGAGCTTCGGCGGCATCGCGACAATCTGCAGGAAATGGTTTCCGCACGGACGGCGGATCTCTCCCGGGCTTTGGCTGCCGCCACTCGCGCGCATCAGGCGAAATCGGAATTTCTGGCCAACATGTCCCACGAATTGCGCACCCCCATGCACGCGATCATGAGCTTCAGTCGGCTCGGAATGGACCGCGTCAATGCAGGTCCGGAAAAGATCGGACTCTACTTCGAGCGCATTCGCACCAGTGCCGAGCGCCTCGTCGTCCTGATCAACGACCTGCTCGACCTCTCCAAACTCGAGGCCGGGCGCATGCCTCTGGATCATGGCTTATTCGATCTGCGAGGGCTGGTAGAGTCCGCGATCAGCGAACTGGAGTCCCTCCTGCCGGAGCACGCCCTGACCGTGGATTTGCGCGTCGACTCCGACGAAACTCGGCTCAGGGGTGACGCAGTGCAAATCGCACGGGTTGTCCACAATCTACTGGCCAATGCGATCAAGTTTTCCCGCGACGGCGGCACCATTGTCGTTTCCATTGCCGATAGCCGTGACTTGAGGGGTGACCGAGCGCTCGAGTTGGCAATCAGCGATTCCGGGATAGGCATCCCCGAGGACGAACTTGACCATGTTTTCGAAAAGTTCGCCCAGAGCAGCGCGACGAAGAATGGTGCCGGAGGAACCGGCCTCGGACTGGCCATTTCCCGCGAGATCATTCTTGCTCACCATGGTACGATTGCGGCCAGGAACAATCCCAACGGAGGCGCCACCTTCACGGTGACGCTGCCCCTGGCACCCCCTTCCGACGGCAAGGGCGAACCGGTCATTTGACGCCTTGCCGACCGCAATCCAGCATCTGATGAACGAACCTCTGAAATCCCTGCGCATTCTTGCGGTAGACGACAACAAGACGAATCTGCACGTCCTGCAGGTGTTTCTCAAGAAGCAGGGCCATCAGGTCCTGCTCGCCGAGAACGGCGAAGAGGCAGTCCAAAAATTCGAGGCCGAACGCCCCGACATGGTTCTGCTCGACATCATGATGCCGGTCATGGACGGATTCGAAGCCGCCCGCCGGATTCGCGTCCTGGCGCAGGATCTCTGGGTTCCGATCATTTTCCTGTCCGCCCTCAATCGTGACGAGAATCTCCTTGAAGGACTGGAATCGGGCGGCGACGATTACCTCACCAAGCCGATCAACTTCATCGTCCTCGAAGCCAAGCTGCGGTCGATGCAGAAATCCCTGGCTCTGCAGGCCCAATCGGTGGAGTCTCTCAATCGGCTCCAAGCGATTTCCGACAGCGTTCTTGAAGCGATCATCACCATCGATACGACGGCGACGGTCATCGCCTGCAACTTGGCGACCGAACGCCTGTTCGGCTGGACCGCCGACGAACTCATCGGGCAGAACGTCAAGGTTCTGATGGCGGAGCCTTACCACTCCGAGCACGACGCTTATGTCCAGCGCTACGTCGATGGTGGCCCCAGGCGCATCATCGGCACGGAGCGGGAAGTCATTGGCCGCAGACGCGACGGGAATCTTTTTCCCGCCGAACTGGCCGTCTCTGAAATCAGACTCGACAATAACCGACTGTTCATCGGCGTCATTCGCGACATCTCCGAACGCAAGGCCGCCGAGGCGACCCTGCGAGAAAACGCCCGGCAGTTGCAGGTTTATTACGATCAGACCGAGAGCGAACAGCAACTCGCCATCCGCCTGATCGAGAAGCAAATGCACCGGCGTGGACTTCAGGATCCCAGCCTGCGCTACGCGGTCATCGCGGCCCAGCATTTCAGTGGAGACGTCGTCGCTGCAGTCCGTTCGCCCGAGGGCCGGTTCTATGCGCTCCTGGCCGATGCCACCGGGCACGGGCTCGCTGCGGCGATCAGCGTCTTGCCTGTACTCTCTGTCTTTTACCGGATGTCAGCCCAGAATCTTCCGGTCCAGGAGCTGATCCGGGAATTCAATCAGCAGTTGCGCGAATCGATGCCTATCGGGCGCTTCGTGGCCGCTACGGTGGTCTGCCTGGATCCGGCCAGCAAGTCAGGGGAAATCTGGGTTGGCGGAACGCCTTCGGCGCTGCTGATCGACCGCTGGGGCCGCAAGGAGGCCGAATTTCCTTCGACCCAGTTACCCCTGGGCATCATGGACGCCATCGATACCCAGGCCACGACCTTCACCTGGCAAAAGGAAAGCCAACTGCTGCTTTACTCCGACGGCTTGATCGAAGCGACTGCCCAGGACGGACTGCAGTTCGGAACGGAAGGAATCCTCGCCAGCGTCGCCCATACCACCCCGGGTCAGCGTTTCGATGCCGTTTCGACTGCCCTCGCCAAGCACTTGGGCGATGAGCTCGCCGCCGACGACGTCTCTTTGATGGTGATCGACTGCCCCTGAAACGCGCGCCGGACCCGGTCGGCTCGGCTCTCCCTTGCCTTCGAACCTAAATCGACGGCACCGTCGGCAATACATTGATCCGCTTCCGGTCCAGTCGTACCAAAACAAAAGGCCGGGACAATGCCCGGCCTTTTCCTTTCTACCCCTCGCGAATTAAGCCGCGGCCGCTTCGCTCTCGGCCACTTCGACCGGCTCGGAAGGTTCCGGACGATCGACCAGCTCGACAAAGGCCATGGGGGCATTATCGCCAACCCGGAATCCGCACTTGAGGATGCGCAGATAGCCCCCCGGACGGGAAGCATAGCGGGGCCCGATTTCGGCAAAGAGCTTGACCACCACGTCACGGTCGCGCAGGCGGTCGAAAGCCAGACGCTTGTTGGCGAGGGTCGGAGCCTTACCCAGGGTGATGATGGGTTCGACGACACGACGCAGTTCCTTGGCTTTGGGCACGGTGGTCTTGATGGCCTCGTGCTTGAGCAGGGAAACGGTCATGTTGCGCAGCATCGCCAGGCGATGACTGCTGGTACGGTTGAGTTTGCGAAGTCCATGACGGTGACGCATGGTTAATCCTTTCTATGTTCTGCAGGCGTCCCTTGGCTGCTGCGACCGGAAAAGGCTTACGCCTTCTCCAGACCGGCGGGCGGCCAGTTTTCCAGTTTCATGCCAAGGGTGAGGCCGCGGGCGGCCAGCACTTCCTTGATTTCGTTAAGCGACTTCCGACCGAGATTGGGTGTCTTCAAGAGCTCATTCTCGGTGCGCTGGATCAGATCGCCGATGTAGTAGATATTCTCTGCCTTGAGGCAATTGGCTGAACGGACGGTGAGTTCCAGATCGTCCACCGGGCGCAGGAGTACCGGGTCCACCTGCACCGGCTTGGATGCCTCGGTCACCGGCGCAGTACCCTCCAGGTCGGCGAAGACCGAGAGTTGCTCCATCAGCACGCGCGCAGCGTAGCGGATGGCCTCTTCGGGCTCGACGACGCCGTTGGTCTCGATATCCACCACCAGCTTGTCCAGGTCGGTACGCTGCTCGACGCGAGCGCTCTCGACGTTATAGGCGACGCGACGGATGGGACTGTAGGACGCGTCCAGGACCAGCTTGCCGATGGTCTTGGAATCCCCCAGATTGCGCACGTTGCCAGGGACGTAGCCCCGACCCTTCTCGACCTTGACTTCCATGGACAGCTTGCCGCCCGGAGAGAGGTGAGCGATGACGTGCTCGGGGTTGATGATCTCGACGTCGTGGGGCAGCTCGATATCGCCGGCCCGGACGGCGCCTTCGCCTTCCTTGTTCAGGGAAAGGGTAACCACTTCCCGGTTGTGCAGCTTGAAGACGATGCCCTTCAAGTTGAGCAGGATATCGACGACATCTTCCTGGACGCCATCGACCGTGGAGTACTCGTGGAGTACGCCGTCGATGGTGACTTCCGTTGGGGCGTAGCCCGGCATGGAAGACAGAAGGATGCGGCGCAAGGCGTTGCCCAGGGTATGGCCAAAGCCGCGTTCGAACGGCTCCATGACGACTTTGGCCTGTACGGGCGAAACGCTTTGCACGTCGATGATGCGGGGTTTCAGAAGTCCACTGCTTTGCATGAGGGAGTTTCCTGTGCCGGAGTGTTACTTCGAATAAAGCTCGATGACGAGGCCTTCGTTCAGCGTCGAGGGCAACTCGGACCGCTGGGGGAATGCCTTGAACGTGCCCTTGCCTTCCTTGATGTCGACCGCCAGCCACTCGGGGAAGCCGCGGGACTCGGCGGCTTCCAGAGCGGCCTTCACCCGCAGCGAACCGCGGGCGCGGTCGGTCAGTTGAACCACGTCGCCGGGTTTCACCTGGAAGGAAGGAATATTCACCCGCTTGCCATTCACCAGGACGCCGTTGTGGCGGACGACCTGGCGGGATTCGGCGCGAGACGCCCCAAATCCCATGCGGTAGGCGACGGAATCCAGGCGCGACTCCAGGAGCTGGAGCAGGTTCTCGCCGGTCTGTCCCTTCTTGCCTTCGGCTGCGGCAAAGGTCTTGCGGAATTGGCCTTCGAGGACGCCATAGACGCGACGAATCTTCTGCTTGGCGCGCAGATGCACGCCATAGTCGGAGAGACGGGCGCCGGACTTCTGGCCATGCTGACCGGGAGCATAAGAACGGCGTTCAATGGCGCACTTGTCGGTGTAGCACTTTTCGCCCTTGAGGAAGAGCTTTTCACCCTCACGGCGGCACTGACGGCATTTCGGATCGAGATTACGAGCCACTTTTCCTTCTCCTTAAATGCGGCGCTTCTTGGGCGGACGGCAGCCGTTGTGGGGAACCGGGGTCACGTCGGAAATCGCGGTGATCTTCAGGCCCAGGGCATTCAACGCCCGGACGGAAGATTCGCGGCCGGGACCGGGGCCCTTGATACGGACCTCGAGGTTCTTGACGCCGCATTCCTGGGCCGCCTTGCCCGCCGCTTCCGCAGCCACCTGGGCGGCAAAGGGCGTGGACTTGCGCGAGCCGCGGAAACCGGCACCGCCGGAAGTCGCCCAGGACAGCGCGTTGCCCTGGCGATCGGTGATGGTGATGATGGTGTTGTTGAAGGACGCGTGAATGTGGGCGATGCCCTCCGCCACGTTCTTCTTGACCTTCTTGCGTACCTTGGTAGCAGTCTTTGCCATATTCTTTCCCTGTTACTTCTTGCCGGCGATGGCCTTGCGCGGGCCCTTGCGGGTCCGAGCGTTGGTGCGGGTGCGCTGGCCGCGGCAGGGCAGCCCCTTGCGGTGACGCAGACCCCGATAGCAACCCAGATCCATGAGACGCTTGATGCTCATGGTCACCTCGCGGCGGAGATCACCCTCGACGGTGAATCTGCCCACCTGCTCGCGCAGGCGGTCCATGTCGGCATCCGACAGGTCTTTGATCTTGGTACTGCGAACGATGCCGGCGGCGTCGCAAATCTTCTGCGCGCGGGTGCGGCCGATACCGTAGATCGCGGTAAGCGCGATTTCGGCATGCTGATGGTTCGGAATGTTTACCCCTGCAATACGGGCCATCGAATCACTCCAATGTTTCTAAAATTGACAAACTCAGGACACGTCCCGGGCACTCAGCCCTGGCGCTGCTTGTGACGCGGGTCCTTGCAAATGATGCGCACGACGCCCTTGCGACGGATGACTTTGCAATTGCGGCAAATGCGCTTCACTGAAGGTTGCACTTTCATGTTTAACTCCTCGTCTGCGAAAGCTTGGAAGCAGCCGTGATTCCTTGCCCCGCGGTTTGTTGCGTAGAGAATTCTTTACTTGGCCCGGAAGGTGATCCGCGCCTTGGATAAATCGTAGGGGGTCAGCTGCACCGTCACCTTGTCGCCGGGCAGAATGCGGATGTAATGCATGCGCATCTTGCCGGAGATGAAGGCGTGGACAACGTGACCGTTTTCCAGCTTGACCTTGAAGGTCGCGTTCGGGAGGTTCTCAACGACCTCCCCTTGCATTTCGATGACGTCTTCCTTGGCCATGCCGGTTACTTGATGAGCGGCGCGCCCTTGAAGTTCGCTTTCTTCAAGAGGCTTTCGTACTGGTGCGACATCACGTAGGCCTGCACTTGAGACATGAAGTCCATGGTGACGACGACGATGATGAGGAGCGATGTTCCACCAAAGTAAAAGGGGACGTTCCACTTCAGAATGAGGAACTCCGGCAGCAGACAGACGACGGTGATGTAGGCTGCCCCAACCAGGGTAAGGCGCATGAGAATCTTGTCGATGTAGCGGGCGGTCTGTTCGCCGGGACGGATGCCGGGAACGAAGGCGCCGCTCTTCTTGAGGTTGTCTGCCGTCTCCTTGGAGTTGAAGACCAGGGCGGTGTAGAAGAAGCAGAAGAAGACGATGGCTGTGGCGTAGAGCATCACGTAGATCGGCTGCCCGGGTGACAGGGCACCGGCGATATCCTTCAACCAACGCATCGATTCGCTGGAGCCGAACCAGCCGGCGACAGTAGCGGGGAAGAGGATGATCGACGAGGCGAAGATCGGCGGGATGACTCCCGACATGTTGAGCTTCAAAGGCAGGTGGGAGCTTTGGCCACCGTACATCTTGTTCCCCACCTGGCGTTTCGCGTAATTGACCAGGATCTTGCGCTGGCCACGTTCGACGAAAACAACGAAGGCGGTCACGAGCACGACCAGAACGCAGATGACGAGTGCCGTCAGGGGGTGCATGGCCCCCGTGCGCACGAGTTCCAGCAGCCCGCCGATGGCATTGGGGAGCCCGGCGGCAATACCGGCGAAGATGATGATCGAAATGCCATTGCCCAAGCCCCGTTCGGTGACCTGCTCGCCCAACCACATCAGGAACATGGTGCCCGTGACCAGCGTAGTGACGGTGGTCAATCGGAACATGAAGCCGGGGTCGAGGACCAGTCCGGGCTGGGCCTCAAGAGCGACGGCAATGCCGAGTCCCTGGAAAAGCGCGAGGCCAAGGGTACCGTAGCGGGTGTATTGGGTGATCTTGCGGCGCCCGGCTTCGCCTTCCTTCTTGAGGGCCTCGAGCTGCGGGCTGGCAACGCTCATCAGCTGCATGATGATCGAGGCCGAGATGTACGGCATGATCCCGAGGGCGAAGATGGTGAAGCGGGAGAGCGCGCCACCCGAGAACATGTTGAACATGCCCAGAATGCCGCCTTGCTGCGAATTGAAGAGGTCGGAAAGCACCTTGGGGTCGATCCCCGGCACGGGAATGTGGGCCCCCACGCGATAGACGATCAGCGCGCCCAGCAGGAACCACAGCCGGCGCTTCAGATCGCCGAACTTGCCGCCCTTGCCGATGGTATTGGGATTGGCCGCCAAAACGCTTCCTTCCGTCCCTTACGCCGCCACAGATCCGCCGGCCGCCTCAATGGCCGCCTTGGCGCCCTTGGTGGCGCCGACGCCCTTGAGCTGAACCTTGCGGCTCAGCTTGCCGGATAGAATGACCTTGGCAGACAGGGCGTCGCCGGGAACCACTCCGGCGGCCTGAAGGGCCAGGAGATCGATGTCTTCGACCGGCAGTTTCTCGAGATCGGAGAGACGCACTTCGTAGTTGCGGGCGCGGGTCAGCGAGTTGAAGCCGCGCTTCGGAAGCCGGCGCTGCAGTGGCATCTGACCGCCTTCGAAGCCGACCTTGTGGAATCCGCCGGAACGGGACTTCTGACCCTTGTGGCCGCGGCCAGCGGTCTTGCCGAGGCCTGAGCCGATACCGCGACCGACGCGCTTGGCGGCGTGCTTGGAACCCTCAGCGGGCTTGATCGTATTGAGACGCATGGCTTAACCCTCAACCTTCACCAGGTACTGGACCTTATGAATCATGCCGCGCACCGCCGGCGTATCCAGCAACTCGGCGGAACTGTTCAGCTTGCGCAGGCCCAGGCCGCGCACGGTGGCACGGTGGTCCTCTTTGGTGCCGATGACGCTCTTGACGAGGGTCACCTTGATTTTCTTGTCAGCCATGGCTTACCCCAGGATGTGTTCCACCGACTTGCCGCGCTTGGCAGCGATCTCGGCCGGCGTGCTCACTTTCGACAAGCCGTCGATGGTGGCGCGCACGATGTTGTAGGGATTGGTCGAACCGTGGGCCTTCGCCACGACGTTGGTGACGCCGACCACTTCGAACACGGCGCGCATGGCGCCGCCGGCGATGATGCCGGTGCCTTCGGGAGCTGGCTGGATCATCACGGTGGTGGCACCGTGGCGTCCCATGACCGTGTGGTGCACAGTGCCGTTCTTGAGATGGACCTTGGCCAGCTTGCGACGGGCTTCGTCCATAGCCTTCTGAACCGCCACCGGCACTTCGCGGGACTTGCCCTTGCCCATGCCGATGCTGCCATCGCCGTCGCCCACCACGGTGAGGGCTGCGAAACCGAGAATCCGGCCGCCCTTGACCACCTTGGTGACGCGATTGACCGCGACCATCTTCTCGCGCAGACCGTCGTCACGCTCCTCAGCCTGCTGAGGTTTCTTGTTTCTTTCCGGTTTAGCCATTTCTTAACCTTTCCTTTCGCTGCCGATCAGAACTTCAGACCGGCTTCGCGAGCCGCTTCGGCGAGGGCCTGGACGCGGCCGTGGTACTGGAGGCCGGAACGATCGAAAGCCACCTGTTCGACACCGGCGGCCTTGGCCCGCTCGGCGATCAACTTGCCGACGGCAGTGGCAGCTGCCTTGTTGCCGCCGTTCTGGACATCCTTGCGAACGTCCGTGTCCAGCGTGGAAGCCGAGGCCAGAACCTTGCCGCCGCAAGGCGAAATGATCTGGGCGTAGATGTGCAGGTTGGTGCGATTAACGCACAAGCGCACAGCCTTGAGCTCGGCGATTTTGGCCCGGGTTTTGCGGGCACGGCGCAGACGCGCTTGTTTCTTGTTAAACATATGCCACCCTTACTTCTTCTTGGTTTCCTTGATAACCACCACTTCATCGGCGTAGCGCACGCCCTTGCCCTTATAGGGCTCGGGTTTGCGATAAGCGCGGATCTCAGCGGCGACCTGTCCAACCCGTTGCTTGTCGAAACCCTTGATCAGGATTTCGGTCTGGGTGGGACATTCGACCTTGACGCCGTCGGGCATCTTGTGCGCGACGGGATGGGAGAAGCCGAGGGTCAGGTTCAGGGTGTCCCCCTGAGCCTGGGCCCGATACCCGACGCCGACCAGCTGCAGCTTCTTTTGGAAGCCCTGGGAAACGCCGGTCACCATGTTGTTGAGGTTGGCACGCATGGTGCCCCACATGGCGGCAGCATTTGCAGCACCGGTCACCGTCGAAACGACGATGCTTTGTCCTTCGACGGCCACCTGGACTGCCGGGTGGGCGGAGGCGGTCAGGGTGCCCAGAGGCCCCTTGACGGTGATGGCTCCGTCGACCAGCTTGACTTCGACGCCGGCGGGCAGGGTGATGGGATTCTTGCCGATACGAGACATGTTTCCTCCCTTAGGCCACGATGCAAAGGACTTCGCCGCCAACCTTGCTGGCGCGAGCCTTGCGGTCGGTCATCACACCCTTGGGGGTGGACACGATGGCCACGCCCAAGCCGTTCATGACGCGAGGAATGTCGTCACAGCCCTTGTAGATGCGCAGGCCAGGCTTGGAAACGCGCTCGATACGCTCGATGACCGGACGGCCGGCGTAATACTTGAGGGCGATATCCAGGGTGGCCTTGCCTTCGGCCTCACGGACGGCGAAATCTTCGACGTAGCCTTCATCCTTGAGCACGGCGGCGATGGCCACCTTGAGCTTGGAAGAGGGCATGGACACAGACGCCTTCTCGGCGAGCTGGGCGTTGCGGATGCGGGTCAGCATGTCCGCGATGGGATCGCTCATAGCCATTTCTGTATCTCCTTACCAGCTGGCCTTGACCACACCCGGAATCTCGCCATTAAAGGCAAGTTCGCGGATCTTGTTCCGGCACAGTCCGAACTTACGGAAAACCCCCCGCGGACGACCGGTCAATTGGCATCGGTTGCGCAAACGGGACGGGCTGGAGTTGCGGGGCAGGGCCTGCAGCTTCAGACGGGCTTCGTAGCGCTCGGCTTCGGAGAGGCTCACGTTATCGATGATCGCCTCCAGGGCAGCACGCTTCTTGGCGTACTGGGCCACCAGTTTGCGGCGCTTCTCTTCACGGTTGATCAGAGCAAGTTTTGCCATGATTGCCTCAATTCTTGAACGGGAACTTGAAGGCGGCGAGCAGGGCCTTGGCTTCTGCGTCGGTCTTCGCGGTCGTGGTGATGCTGATGTTCATACCCCGGAGCGCGTCGATCTTGTCGTACTCGATTTCCGGGAAGATGATCTGTTCCTTGACGCCCATGTTGTAGTTGCCCTGGCCGTCAAAACCCTTGCCGGAAATGCCGCGAAAGTCGCGGACGCGAGGCAGGGCTACGGTCACCAGACGGTCAAGGAATTCGAACATGCGGGGACCGCGCAGGGTCACCATGCAGCCGATGGGGTAACCGTCGCGAATCTTGAATCCGGCGATGGACTTGCGGGCCTTGGTGGTCACCGGCTTTTGGCCAGCGATCTTCTGCATGTCGCCGAGGGCGTTCTCAAGCACCTTCTTGTCGGCGACAGCTTCGCCGACGCCCATATTCAGCGTGATCTTGGTAATGCGGGGCACCTGCATGACCGACTTGTAGCCGAACTTCTGGGTCATCTCACCGACCACGGTGTCCCTGTAAAACTGTTGCAAACGCGCCATGACTGCTCCTTAAGCGTTCACCGGTTCGCCGTTCGACTTGAACACGCGAATCTTGCGGCCGTCTTCCAGGAGCTTGAAGCCGACGCGGTCAGCCTTCTTGCTCGCCGGATTATAGAGGGCGACATTGGAAATATGGATCGGCATGTCCTTGTCGACGATGCCGCCGGTGACCCCCTTGATGGGGTTCGGCTTGACGTGCTTCTTGGCGCGATTCACGCCTTCGACCACGACGTGCTCGGCATCGATGCGGGCCAGCACGGTGCCGCGCTTGCCTTTATCCTTGCCGGTGATGACGACGACGTCGTCGCCCTTCTTGATCTTTTCCATCATGCGCTCCTTACAGCACTTCCGGGGCCAGGGACACGATCTTCATGAAGCGCTCGGAACGCAGTTCGCGGGTCACGGGGCCGAAGATGCGGGTGCCGATGGGCTCCAGCTTGTTGTTGAGGAGGACGGCGGCATTGCCGTCGAAGCGGATCAGGGATCCGTCGGGGCGGCGGACGCCCTTGGCCGTACGAACGACCACGGCGTTATAGACGTCGCCCTTCTTGACGCGGCCGCGCGGTGCGGCGTCCTTGATGCTCACCTTGATAACGTCGCCGATGCCGGCGTAGCGGCGCTTGGAGCCACCGAGCACCTTGATACACATTACCGAACGCGCGCCCGTGTTGTCGGCGACGTCCAGAATCGTCTGCATCTGAATCATTTAAATTAACTCCAACTTATCCCGCGAAGTCGCGGACAGTCTTGGAACCCGTACGGGTTGAGGTTTTTCGCTGCGCACCGGAGACACGCGGCGAAAAAAGAAGCCGGATTATACCGGCCTCTTTCCAACCATGCAAGGGTTCCGGTTCAGACGACGACGGCCTTCTCCAGGACGCTGGAAACCCGCCAGGTCTTGGTCTTGGAAACCGGACGCGTTTCTTCGATCTGGACCAGATCGCCGGCCTTGGCGGTGTTGCCGTCATTGTGGGCGTGATACTTCTTGGATCGGACCATGACCTTGCCGTACATGGGGTGCTTGACCTTGCGCTCGATCAGGACAGTGACGGTCTTGTCCATTTTGTCGCTGACCACGCGGCCGATCAGCGTGCGCTTGATGCTGGTGGTTTCGCTCATTGTTGGACCGCCTTCTCACGGATCAGGGTGCGGACCCGGGCAATGTCGCGACGGACCTTACCCAGTTGGCTGGTGTTGGACAACTGCTGGGTGGCAACCTGCATGCGCAGGCCGAATTGGGCCTTGAGGAGGTCCAGCAGTTCCTTGTTGAGCTCGTCCGCGCTCTTGGTTCTCAGTTCGCTAGCTTTCATGGTTACCCCAGATGGCGAGTGACGAAGGTGGTAGAAATCGGCAGCTTGGCGGCAGCCAGGGCAAACGCCTCGCGAGCCAGCGCCTCGTCGACGCCGTCCATTTCGTACAGCACCTTGCCGGGCTGGATTTCGGCGACCCAGTATTCCGGGTTGCCCTTGCCGTTACCCATACGGACTTCGGCCGGCTTCTTGGAAATCGGCTTGTCCGGAAAGATACGAATCCAGATGCGGCCGCCCCGCTTGATGTGGCGGGTCATGGCACGACGGGCGGCCTCGATCTGACGCGCAGTCAGACGGCCACGACCGGTAGCCTTGAGACCCCATTCGCCGAAGGAGACCTTGGTGCCGCGGGTCGCAAGACCCTCGTTGCGGCCCTTATGCTCCTTGCGGTATTTGCGACGATTCGGTTGCAGCATTTAGGCACCTGCCTTTCTGACACGCTTGACGGCCGGCTTGGCTTCCCCTTCGGCGCCTTCGGCCTTCTTGACCGTGCGGGTACGGGGCTTGTCGGCTTCTCCGGCAGGTTTGGCCGGCGCGCGACGCGCCTTCCTGTCGTCGGGGGCCGCGGACGGCTCAACGACTTCCGGCTGCTCGTTGCGGCCCAGCATCTCACCCTTGTAAACCCAGACTTTGATGCCGATGATGCCGTAGGTCGTGAGGGCTTCGGATACCGCGTAATCGATGTCGGCACGCAGCGTGTGCAAAGGCACGCGACCCTCGCGATACCACTCGCTACGGGCGATTTCGGCACCGTTCAAGCGCCCGGCGCTCATGACCTTGATGCCTTGGGCGCCGAGGCGCATGGCGTTCTGCATGGCGCGCTTCATTGCGCGGCGGAACATGATGCGCTTTTCAAGTTGCTGGGCGATGGAATCGGCGATCAGTTGGGCGTCGAGTTCGGGCTTGCGGATCTCCTCGATGGAGACATGGACGGGAACGCCCATGATCCGTTGCAGATCGCTGCGCAGCGCTTCGATGTCTTCGCCCTTCTTGCCGATGACCACACCCGGACGGGCGGAATAGACGGTAACGCGGGCGTTCTTCGCCGGACGCTCGATCAGGACCCGACCCACGGAAGCGTGGGCAAGCTTGCGCTTGAGATACTCGCGGACCTTGGTGTCCTCGTTGAGCATCCCCGGGAAATCCTTGCTGTTGGCGTACCAGCGGGAACTCCAGTTCTTGGTGACGGCCAGACGGAAGCCAGTCGGATGAATTTTCTGTCCCATGGCGGTTCCTCAGTTTCCGACGGTCAGGTAGATGTGGCAGGTCGGCTTGATGATCCGATTGCCACGGCCCTTGGCACGCGCGGTAAAGCGCTTCAAGACCATGCCCTTTTCGACGTAGATGGTTTTCACCTTCAGCTCGTCGATGTCGGCACCGTCGTTGTGCTCGGCGTTGGCAATGGCCGACTCGAGCACCTTCTTGACGATTCCGGCCCCCTTCTTGGGGCAGAAAGCCAGGATGTTGAGAGCCTGACCGACCGGCTTGCCACGCACCAGATCCGCCACCAGGCGGCCCTTCTGGGCAGAGAGGCGTACGCCTCGCAGACTTGCAAGAGTTTCCATGTCAGCTCCTTACTTCTTGGCCTTCTTGCCGGCGGTGTGACCCTTGAACGTCCGGGTCAGCGAAAATTCGCCGAGCTTGTGACCAACCATGTTCTCGGTGACGAACACCGGAATGTGTTGCTTGCCGTTGTGAACCGCGATCGTCAGACCGATGAACTCGGGGAGGATCGTCGAACGACGCGACCAGGTCTTGATCGGGCGCTTGTCGCTGGTAGCGCGGGCAGCTTCGACCTTGTCGATCAGATGGCCATCGACAAACGGGCCCTTTTTGAGAGAACGTCCCATTTCCTACCCCTTAACGCTTATGACGGCGCTGAACGATCATGCTGTTCGTGCGCTTGTTCTTGCGGGTACGGTAGCCCTTGGTGGGCTGGCCCCACGGGTTGACCGGCACGCGACCCTCGCCGGTACGGCCTTCGCCGCCGCCGTGCGGGTGGTCGATCGGGTTCATGGCCACGCCACGAACGGTCGGGCGGATGCCGCGCCAACGCTGGGCACCAGCCTTGCCGATCTTGCGCAGGTTGTTCTCTTCGTTGCCGACCTCACCGATGGTGGCGCGGCATTCGACGTGAACCCGGCGGACTTCGCCGGAGCGCATGCGGATTTGGGCATACGTACCTTCGCGAGCCAGGAGCTGGACCGAAGTACCGGCCGAACGTGCGATCTGGGCACCCTTGCCCGGCAGCATCTCGACGCAGCAAATGGTGGTACCGACCGGAATGTTGCGGATCGGCAGGGCGTTGCCCGGCTTGATCGGCGCTTCGGATCCGGAGATGACCTGCTGACCGACCACCATGCCCTTGTTGGCGATGATGTAGCGGCGCTCGCCATCGGCGTAGCAGACCAGCGCGATGTTGGCGGTGCGGTTGGGATCGTATTCCAGACGCTCGATCTTGCCGGGGATACCATCCTTGGCCCGCTTGAAATCGACCATGCGGTAGGCCTGCTTGTGACCACCGCCCTGGTGACGCACGGTCACATGGCCGTTGTGGTTGCGACCCGCCTTCTTGGACTGGGACTCGATCAGGCCAGCGAAGGGTTTGCCCTTGTGCAGGTCGGGATTGACGACCTGGACGACGGCGCGGCGACCCGGGGATGTGGGCTTGACTTTGACGAGAGCCATTACGCGTTACCCCCCTCGACGAAATTGATTTCCTGGCCCGGCTTGAGGCTGACAAAGGCCTTCTTCCAGCCCTTGCGGCGGCCGGTGGTGCCCTTGAAGCGCTTGACCTTGCCCTTGACGTTGGCGACCTGGACCGATTCGACCTGGACCTTGAACAACAACTCGACGGCAGCCTTGATTTCCGGCTTGGTAGCATCGGTTGCCACACGGAAAATCACTTGCTCGTTCTTGTCGGCGACAAAAGTGGCCTTTTCGGAAATCTGCGGGGCCAACAACACCTGCAGCAGGCGTTCCTGATTCAGATTGGCGCTCATACCCACATCTCCTCGAACTTGGCGACGGCATCCTTGGTCACCAGCACCTTGGGGAAGCGGACCAGGGAAACCGGGTCGGCCTCCTGAGCCTCGAGAACCAGGACGTTGGGCAGGTTGCGGGACGACAGATAGAGGTTTTCGGTCAGATCGCCGGTGATCACCAGCAGATTCTGATCGAGCCCCATGTTCTTGAGCTTTTCGGCGAAGAGCTTGGTCTTGGGTGCATCGACGGACAGCGCATCGACGATCACCAGACGCTCCTGGCGGTTCAACTCGGAGAGGATGGCGGCCATACCGGCCCGGAACATCTTCTTATTGACCTTCTGGCTGAAATTCTCTTCCGGGGAATTCGGGAAGATGCGACCGCCTCCGCGCCAGAGCGGGCTGCCATTGCTGCCGGCACGGGCACGACCGGTACCCTTTTGGCGCCACGGCTTGGTGGTGGTGTGACGAACTTCCGAACGGTCCTTCTGCTGGCGATTACCCGCCCGGGCATTGGCCTGGTAGGCGGTGACCACCTGATGGACCAGAGCCTCGTTGAATTCGCGACCGAACAGCACGTCGGAAGCCTGCAACTTGGCCGCTTCCTGACCTTGATCGTTGATTACCTTGAGTTCCATGTCGTCCCCTTAAGCCTTGACTGCCGGACGCACGACGACGTCGGAACCCTTGGAGCCGGGAACCGCACCGCGAACGAGGAGCAGCTGACGCTCGGCATCGACGCGAACCACCGTCAGGCTCTGCATGGTGCTCTGGACCGCGCCCAGATGGCCGGCCATGCGCTTGCCGGGGAAGACGCGACCCGGATCCTGGGCCATACCGATGGAGCCCGGAGCGTTGTGGGAGACCGAGTTACCGTGGGAGGCGCGATTCGAGCTGAAATTATGGCGCCTGATGCCGCCCTGGAAGCCCTTACCGATGGAAGTGCCGGTCACATCGACCTTCTGCCCTTCGGCGAAGATGGTGACGGCGACCTGATCGCCCGCCTTGAAGCTGGCGAGTTGGTCGGCTTCGACGCGGAATTCCTTGAGGACGTGCCCCGATTCCACCCCCGCCTTGGCCAGATGACCGGCTTCAGGCTTGGTGACGCGGGAGGCACGGCGCTTGCCGAAAGTTACCTGAATGGCCGCATAGCCATCGGTTTCCGGCGTTTTGACTTGGGTCACGCGGTTGTTCGACACGTCAAGCACAGTCACCGGGATGGACGCGCCATCCTCGGCGAAAATGCGAGTCATGCCGACCTTGCGACCGACAAGGCCTAGACTCATGGTTATTCTCCTCATCGCCGGCTGCGATTGGCCGGCCGATGTGTGACAACAAATGGGCGACCGTCGCCGGCCACCCCCGAAAAGCTTCGGATTATATCCGCAAAAGCTGAATTACTGCAACTTGATCTCGACGTCCACGCCCGCGGGAAGGTCGAGTTTCATGAGCGCATCCACGGTCTTGTCGGTGGGATCGACGATGTCCATCAGACGCAGGTGGGTGCGAATTTCGAATTGATCGCGCGAACTCTTATTGACGTGCGGCGAACGCAGAATGTCAAACCGCTGCTTGCGGGTCGGCAGAGGCACGGGGCCACGGACGACGGCGCCGGTACGCTTGGCGGTTTCGACGATTTCCTGGGCGGACTGGTCGATCAGGCGATAGTCGAAGGCTTTGAGGCGGATGCGGATCTTCTGGTTTTGCATGGCGTTTTCCAAAGAGCAAGGGGTAGAGTCGCCTCCACCCCGGGTTTCACAAAGAACGATTACTCGACGATTTTCGCGACGACGCCGGCGCCGACGGTACGACCGCCTTCACGGATGGCGAAGCGCAGACCTTCTTCCATGGCGATGGGGGCGAT
>Ga0268298_10002969_pt1 | contig 17899 bp, 18 predicted proteins | sample WWTPWeurt_MetaG_FD_194462 | JGI IMG/M metagenome (GOLD analysis project Ga0268298, IMG submission 194462) | Activated sludge microbial communities from WWTP in Nijmegen, Gelderland, Netherland - WWTP Weurt | ecosystem: Engineered > WWTP > Aerobic digester > Activated sludge | place...
AACTTATGCCGTGGGCTTCCGGAATAGTCATCGAGCTGGGCATCCCGATAGCTCAGAGAATCCCCTTTCTGTATTCCCAACCTCCAACCAGTTTGAGTTGGTTGAACACTTGCATTTGGCGTTGATCGCGCTTTCATCCTTCATCCTTCATGTCGTTCTGAGCGATAGCGACACTTGCGCCGCACGCCAGTGCAGGTGAGAACCACTACCATCATCTTCGAGACCCTTCGCATTCGCTCAGGGTGACATCACTGCCTATTCACCAACCAGATCCCAGCTAGAATCACCGCGCCGCCCAATAGCGACACGAGCGTGACCTGTTCATTCAAAATGATCGCAGCCACCACCATGCTCGTCAGTGGCTCAACGAAAAGGAATGCTCCTGTTTGTGCGGCTGGTAATTGCGCGAGCGCGTCAAACCACGCGATGTAGGCAAGTCCAGTGGTGAAGATGCCGAGGAAGATCATCGCCATCCAGCCGCGTGCATCAAGCAGCGGAATTTCGGTATAGCTTTTGTTCGCAAAAAATGCAACCGCTGTGATCAGCCAGCCGATGGTCATCACCCAAAACGTCATGCGCGTGGATGGATGATTCTTTAATCCGCGCCGTGAGAGGATGGAGAATACCGCCCAGTTGACTGAGCTGATGAGAATGAGAAAATCACCAGTTGTGCCAAACTTTCCGCCCACAAGTGTGGAGAGATCGCCTTTGCTTACGACTGCCAGCACGCCGATCATGGCAAGGACGATACCCGATGATTGCAGGAGTTTTAGCTTTTCCTTCAAGACCATCCAGCCCAAAATGGCAATGAATGCCGGTGACGTGGAAACGATCCAAGCCGTGGTTGTGGCTTGCGCCGTTTGAAGTCCATTGGACTGCAGCCATTGATGGAATGAAATTCCCAGGAAACCGAGCATGGCAAAATATCCCCACTCACTGCCTTTGGGAAACGCAAATTGTTTACGAATGATGACAGCGAATAAAAGGATCGGGATGCCCATTGCAAAACGAATAAATACCACCGCGATGGGGGATATCTGACCAACGGCAATTTTGGTGGCAATAAACGATGCGCCCCAGACGATCACAGCAAATAGGGCTTCAAGAAAAGGGATGAGTTTTTTTGTCATGGTTTTTCCTTTGAAGAGTTTATCCATTATAATTGCCCTTCGGAGGCAACACCTTTATGGAAATTACCTGGTACGGACATTCCTGTTTTCGGCTCACGGAGCGTAACTACGTTACCGTGGTGACCGATCCTTATGACAATAAAGTTATCGGTTACGATCCGCTTAAGCTTAAGGCCGAGATCGTCACTGTCAGTCACGATGCGCCCGGTCACAACAATAGCGCTGCGGTTAAAGGTTCTACTCATGTGCTGACTGGGCCTGGCGAATTCGAGATCGGCGGCGTGTTCATTACTGCCGTGCAAACCGATAGCGGTAAGAAATCAAAAGATTCTGTGCGCAATACCATCTATGTATTTGATTATGACGGTCTCACGGTTGCGCACCTTGGCGATCTGCAGAAGATCCCCACACAGAGTGAGATAGAGCTGCTTGGCACTGTTAACGTGGCGCTTGTGCCTGTTGGCGGTGGGAACAGCCTCAACGCCGCGAAGGCCGCGGAAGTTGTCAGTATGCTTGAACCTGATCTGGTCATTCCGATGCACTATGCCACACCTGACTCAAAAATAAAACTTGACGAGATCAATAAATTTATCAAAGAAATGGGTTTAAGCAAAACCGAACCGCAGCCATCGCTTAAGGTTTCCCGCTCCAGCCTCCCGGCTGAAACGCATGTGGTCGTTTTGGATTATCAAAAAGGTTAATATGCCCGTTAAAGTTATTATGACCTGGGATATTTCTCCCGAACGCGACCAGGAATATTTCGAATTCGTCATCGGCGAATTCGTACCTGGTGTTCAAAGATTGGGTTTACAGCCAGCTGAAGCATGGGCGACCATCTATGGTTCCTATCCGCAAATTCAGGTTGGTTTGCTTGCCACAGATCTTCCCCAGGCGCGCCGAATCCTTGCTTCATCTGATTGGGCGCTTTTGCAGGAACGCCTCTTTGGTTATGTAAAAAATTACTCTCATAAAATCGTTCCCGTCCGCACTGGGTTTCAATTTTAATCAGAGACATCAGACGTCTCTTGTGTGTCTATGAATTTACAAATTCCCAGGAGGACTTCCGATGTCTTCTCAAATCTATGGCCGTGGTTTTTCTTTACCGCGGCTTTTGAGTCTCTGCTTGCCGCTATTGCGCTTGTACTAATTCCATCTGAAAACGGAATATCTGTTGCGCGCCTTGGTGTGCTGACGCTCCTTGCGGCCTTCTTTTTTACAGGAATCTATTTGGGCATTAATTCTCGTCACCAGCGTGTAAGATTTGACTTGTTGGCACGTTCGCCCGTTATTATTTCCTCTGCGCTTCTTGTTTTAATCTCAAACCTGCTTCTATTCCTTTTGCGTTATCTCAACCCCGAAAAATTACTGCCGTATTACGAGCGCCTCGGTCCATTGCTTTGGTACCTGTTCGCGGTTGGATTGCAATCTTGCGTTTTTCTTTTGTTGATTAAAAATGGGTTTCACCCGCAGGAATTCTCCAAACGTAAATCAAATTACCTTTCCGCATTAATTGTATTCTGCATTCTTCTTTGCGTTCTTCTCTTTGTCTCGTTAACTAAAGTAGGTATTACCCCAGATACGGCTTATTGGGGCGAACCTGGGGTGGCCATACAAGGTTGGCAATTTGTTGTTTCCATTCTTGCGGGTTTGTTTACTTTACTATACGTATCGCATATCAGCTCTCACGGATCAAGTAACACTCAGATCGTAACTAAATTTTTCCTTCCGCTTACAATTTATGTCACTGCTTGCATTCTCTGGCTGTGTGTTCCCGTTGATGTTTTAAAGAATAGTTTTTATGCCCCCATCGCCTTGCCGGCGAATGTCCCATTCCCATATTCTGATGCGGGCTTTTATGATTTTCTCTCCCAAAGTTTGCTGGTTGGTACCGATTATCTAGGCGGAATCCCCCCTCGTCCATTGTACGTGGTTTTCCTTGCCATGCTGCATTTCCTTTTTGGACAGAATTACCCCGCTGTGATTGCTGCCCAGACGGTGGTTTTTGCGGTCTTTCCAGTTATGCTTTATTTTCTAGGAAAAAATCTCCATTCGCCAGCGGCTGGGGTGACCGTGGCCTTATTTGCCATTTTTCGTGAACTGGTCAGTTTGTGGATTTCATCCAACACGCGCGTTGCCAATTCCAAGATGTTCACCACCGATTTTCCCACTGCCATGGGAATCACATTAATGTGTCTGGTGGCTGTTTGGTGGCTGGAGCGGCGTGACTTAAAGTCAACCTTGGTGGCGGGAGGATCTTTTGGATTGTTGTTATTGTTCCGTACACAATCCCTGCTGACTTTGCCTGTATTATTTGTTCTGGCGTGGTTCGCTTATCAGCGTAAAACCAAAGAATGGGTTATAGCAGGGATCACGTTTGGTATTGTGATGGTACTCACCGTTCTGCCGTGGTTGACACACAACTATAGTGTGGTTGGAAAATTTACATTCGATGACCCAAATCAGGTCGCGATCATTTATAGTCAATACTCCTTTACGGGAAATTTGGATCTCAGTCAATTTGACCCCGAAAAGCAAAGTGTCGGAAATCGGCTGCTCACTTTTACATTGGAGAACCCTGCCTTTGTCGCTGGTTTTGTTTCCAATCATTTCCTAAATACCGAGATTGGCGGTTTGCTTGCCCTGCCATTAATCAAAAGATTTGACGGGTTGTTCGAACCTGTCAACTTATACTGGGTGACCTGGAACGGATCCCTAGAATGGTATAACTTTATTTTGGTTATCTTTTACCTGGCAATTCTTGCACTTGGATTTGGCGCATCCTGGCGACGCATGGGCTGGATAGGTTTTGTACCGCTGGCTTTTAATCTGGGATATGCCCTGGCAAACGGGATCGCCCGTTTTTCCAGCTGGCGTTACAATCTGCCGGTTGATTGGGTCTTCTATTTTTATTTCGCCATTGGTGCAGTTGAATTGTTAGGCGGATTGACCCTTCTGTTTGGAACAAAAGTAGAAAAAGTATTCCCTGCAATGATTCAACGCCAAGCAGAACCGATTTCGCTTGGTGGTATTCGCCCGCAATACGCTTTGATCATCTTAGGTTTTATCTTTATTGGAGCGACGCCCTGGTTTGCGAAAGGGTTTGTGGAACCGCGTTATCAGGTCTCACAGGGACAATTGATCGCAAAGCTCGAGCTAAGCGGATACACCTCGGAAGAGGTGCGTTCATTCCTGTCACATGAAAACACAGTACTAATGGAAGGACGTGTGTTATATCCGCGCATGTATCGAAAAAATGAAGGTCTTGCTTCCGCGCATCCCTGGCCGGCGTACGCCATACGGGATTATGCCCGCATTGGTTTTATTTTACTTAACAAGAATCATTACAATCTTATATTTGTTACCAGGGAAATCCTGGACTTTCCCCAGGGGGCAGATGCGATCATACTTGCCTGCGTGAGCGATGATATTCTCAAAGCTCGTGTGATCGATTTTGGCAATCAAACCTTCCAAAGCGCCCCGCTTAACCAGCCTTGCGATTGAAAACGAGTAATATGCTTTCCTCACGCCTTTTCAAATGGTATCGCCGGCATGGGCGGACACTTCCCTGGCGCGATCATCCCGACGCGTATGCTGTTTGGGTCTCTGAGATCATGCTTCAGCAAACGCGCGTTGAAACGGTCATTCCTTATTTTGAAAAATGGATGGATTTATTTCCTGACGTGAGTTCATTAGCAAATGCTTACGAGCAGGAAGTCTTGAACGCGTGGGAGGGACTTGGTTATTACAGCCGCGCCCGCAATTTGCACAAGGCCGCAAAAATGGTCGTGTCTAACTTTAACGGAAAACTGCCTCGTGATCTATCGGAACTGCGCAGCCTGCCGGGCATTGGACGCTACACGGTTGGCGCAATAGCATCCATGGCATTTGGTATGGATGAACCAACCTTGGATGGAAATCTGCGCCGTGTTTTTGCACGCCTGTTCGATGTGAGCGACTTTGCTGATTCTGCATCTGGTGAAAAGAAATTATGGGAATTGGCAGAGGAACATTTACCCAAAGGCAGGGCAGGTGATTACAACCAGGCGCTCATGGATCTGGGTTCGATGATTTGTTTGCCAAAGAATCCGCGCTGTTTGCTCTGCCCATTGATGGAGATATGTAAGGCGCAAATAAATGGAACGCAGGATCTTCGCCCGGTGCTAAAGCCAAAGAAAGCGGTCCCGCTTTATATCCACGCGGCCGGAGTAATTCTTCACCGTAAACGGGTATTGTTGGCGCAAAGGCCGGCCGATGGCTTGCTTGGAGGAATGTGGGAATTCCCGAATGGACGAGTCAACGCCGACCCCGCCAAAGAGCTGCCCCAGCTTCTTAACGCTATTTACAATTTGAAGGTTAAGAGAAAAGAGGCGCTGGGTATTATCCAGCATGCGTACACTCACTTTAAAGTGACTGTTCATGCTTTTAGTTGCGACCCAATTTTGATCCCGAAAAATAAAAATATAAAATGGGTACGTCTAAGTGATTTGAATGATTATCCGATGGGGAAGGTCGATCGGGGTATCGCCAATAAAATAAAATGACCGCTCACTTTTTGTGGGCGGTCATTTTTGATTAAGCCTTGCTCAGTGTTACGAAGACCATCGGTCTCCGTTTTGTTTCTTGATGCAGGTAACTCTTGATGGTATTGATGATATCTTTTTCACTGCTCATCCCGCCGCCATTGACTGCCTGCATGACGCGTTTGCGAACTTCAGGCAGGATCTTTTCTGCTTCTTCGGAGGTAACAAAGCCGCGCGTGAGAATTTCTGGATCATGCAGTAATTTGCCTGAATGTTTGTCAAGGCTGATATCTATCAGTAAAATGCCGTTGCGCGCCAGTTGACCGCGTTCTTTCATGATGTCGTGATCGATATCGCCGATGGACTCGCCGTCCACAAAGACATAGTCACCGGGGATGCGTTCACCCAGCTGGATCTTGTTGCCGATCAACTCAACGACCTGACCGTTTTCAACAATAATAATATTCTCCTCTTCCACGCCGACTTGCATCGCAAGTTTTGCATGCTGTTTCAACATCCGCAGTTCACCGTGGATGGGCATGAAATGTTTGGGGCGCACTAGGTTGAGGAGAAGTTTTTGTTCTTCCTGTGCGGCATGACCTGATACATGGATCGGCGCAACTTTATCGTCTATCACAGTCGCGCCGCGGCGCAGGATGCGGTTAATGGTTTTGCCGATGGACTCTTCGTTCCCTGGGATCGGATGCGATGAAAGCACAACCGTGTCGTTGGGCTTGAGATCGAACTGGCGATTTGTGCCCGCTGAAAGCCTGCCGACAATCGAGGATGGTTCACCCTGTGAGCCTGTGCACATGATGACCACTTTGTGATCCTGCATGTTCAAGGCTTGTTCGATCGGCACGATCAGATCATCGGCGATCTCCAAATATTTCATTTTGCGCGCGATCTTGACGTTGTCTACCATGCTGGGACCAGCCAACGCCATTTTGCGCCCGCTTTTTAAGGCGGCGTCTGCAACTTGCTGTACACGTGAGATCAACGATGCGAAGGTGGCAATAATGATGCGGCCTTTGGCTTCGGCAAATACTTTATCAAACGCGGGACCGATGACCGCTTCGGACGGAGTCCAGCCTGGTCGTTCAGCATTGGTAGAATCGGAGAGGAGCAGGTCCACGCCGCGTGTGGAATATTCCGCCAGCTTTGCGAAATCGGTCGGCCAGCCGTCCACAGGGGTATGGTCGAATTTGAAATCGCTCATATGGATGACCAGCCCCGCGGCTGTAGTGATCGCAAGTGAAACTGCATCCGGGATGGAATGACTCACATGGAAATATTCCACTTTGAATGGGCCAATGTTACTGGATTCTCCTGCTTGAATCGTTTTAAATTGCGCTTTATGCTGGGCGTTGTTCCTGAATAATTTTGCTTCGATCAATCCACGGGTGAGCGGGGTCGCATAAATGGGCACATTGATCTGCTCAATAAAATGCTGGATCGCGCCGATGTGGTCTTCATGCCCGTGCGTAATGATTAATCCTCGCACGCGGTCTTTTCTATTGATGAGGTACTCAAAATCGGGGATGATGTAATCCACCCCCAGCATGTCGTTCTGCGGGAACATAATGCCCGCATCCACAACGATGATGTCGCCTGCGAACTCATAGGCCATCATGTTCTTTCCCACTTCGCCCAAGCCCCCGAGCGGGATAATTCTTAACTTGTTTTTCTTACTCATTTTTTTGTTTTCCTTTTTAATTTAAAAATATACTAAACCGCCAATGGCGGGTAAGGTCAATTTAGGTATGCGTGTTATCTTCTCGGCATAAAAAAAGACCCCTGCCGACTTGCTCGCGAGGGGGTAAATCAAATCCGTGCCACGTTGCGATTGTTCATAAACAAACTGCCAATAAATACGACAGTGAAAGTCAACTTAATTAAGTTTAGTATAGCAGGGCGGCAGGGATTTGTCAAAGCGGATATGAACTCATGCTTGATCTACGGCTTTCTCCCGCCTGAGCTACTTTCCTTTGCGCTGGCGTTTTTGCCGCTCCATCATAAGATTGAATTCGATCTGTTTCTGGTTGATCTGCTTTTGGATCTCTTCTTTCTTCTTTTCGTTCAGCACAGCGGCCAGAATTTTCTTTAGCTCTTCAATTTCCTTGAGCAGATCCACTTCACGCGGAGTGAAGCCAGCGTTCTTTAACATCGAATGTGCCGTGCGGACATCCTCCGGCGTCTCAAAATAGGCAGTCAGATCTATGGGTTTTCCTTTTCCCGGCAGATCATCAAATTTGCCGCGTTTCATAGCTTCCTCGATAATGGCATCTATGGTTTTATCGAACATGTTTTTCCTGGATTTTTGAGTATGATCTTTCAAGGATTTATAAAAATAATTGAATCACAGGTATTGTGTAATTATTTAATCAATGCCTGCCATGATAAAAGGATTATACTGGGACGCAGGATACTTCGGAAGTCGTGAGAATCAGGTCAATTTTTTTTGATGACAAAACCATACTCAGTCCCGCTTTCTGAGATTCGCCGCGAACTTATGCTGTCGAACTCGCGCTTTATCTCAACTCTTGCACCCGCCTTTAGCATTGACGAAGCCCGGGCATTCATGGCGCGCATCAAACATGAATTTGCGGATGCATCACATAACGTGCCTGTGTATATCATCGGCGGCGGGAATACGGTGACGGAATATTTTTCAGATGACGGCGAGCCGGGCGGGACTTCGGGCAAGCCTGCTCTGGCTGTGATGCGTGGCAGCGGTCTCGGCGACGCGGTGTTGGTCATTACGCGTTACTTCGGCGGGACATTGCTTGGCACAGGCGGATTGGTCAAAGCGTATACCGAGTCCGCGCAGTTGGTGGTCAACGCGGTCGGGCGTGGACAAAGAATCCCGGTGCACATTGGGATGATCGCTCTGCCCTACAATTTATTGGAGCGCCTGCGGTTGGTGGTAACCCGTCAACGCGGAGAAGTGTTGGGTGAGGATTTTGCGGGGGATGTGACCATGACAGTCCGTGTGCCTGTGGATTCATTTGAGGCGTTCCAAAGCGAATTGCGGGAATTGTCAGCGGGGAAAGTGCAAGCCGAGATCATTGAAACAAAAGAGATGATCGTGCCGGTGGCATAAGGAAAATCTTTTTCAAAAGTTTACAAGTTCTTCATAATTCCACCGCATTTCCATCACCTGAAACACCCCCAATTTTTATAAAATACTGACATTCAAATCATTAAGGAGTCTTGAATGTCAAAACAAAATCGAACGAAATTACTGCTGGATATTTCCACATTTGTGGCATTTCTGATCGCGATGGATCCGCGCACAAGCGGCGTCGCCATCCACGAATGGTTGACCATCGCTTTAGGCGCGACCGTAGTTGTCCACTTACTGTTGAATTGGAACTGGATCGTTGAAGTCACCAAACGCCTGTTTGCCAAAGGCAAAGGCGTGAACGGCGCGCGCACGAATTACTTCCTCAACTGGCTTTTGTTCATTGACGGGATCCTGATCATGCTTTCAGGGATCATGATCTCTGAAACGGTTGTGCCCGCTTTCGGCCTGTCCCTGCCGCTGAATTTTGCCTGGCGCAGTCTGCATGATCTGTCCGCCAATATCTCACTCATCTTGATGGGCTTGCATATTACCCTGCATTGGGGTTGGATCGTCAGCACCTTCAAGCGCATGGTACTCCGACGTGAAGTAAATCCTGTTTCTGCCCTTGTTATCGAAGGAAAAGAGGTGAAGGCATGACCACTCTTTATCGAATTTTGATTATCCTTGTTGTGGCGGCGATCATTGGCGGAGCGATCTACATGGCGGTCAGCGGTGGAAGTGCTGTCAGCCAACAGCCGCCTCAAATGCGATCAGGCGATCGCCCCCGGCCCGAGGGTGGGGAAGACCGAGAGGGAGGTGACGGATTACCCTTTGGCGTTTTAAAGAGCCTGGTGATCATGTCTGTTGCGAGCGGGGTGTATCTGGCGGGTAATAAACTGCTTGGCAAAAAACCGAAACCTGTGCTTGCATAATCTTCATCGTCCCAAAACTGGTATCAGATTTGGGACGATTTGCTTTTAAAAATATTATCTCTGGAGTGTGTCAGCTTGCTGATGCCCAATTTTAGAAAACGGACAGCAAGCCGGCCGAGTCCAGGGTTATTTCAATGGCAACATGATCAATACCTTTAATCCTTTTCCCCTTTCGCTTTCAGCCCAGATTCGGCCCTTGTGCATTTCAATGATGGACTTTGCAATGGCGAGTCCCAGCCCTGAGCCGCCATCGTTACGGGTGCGGGATTCGTCGGCGCGGTAGAAACGGTCGAAGAGATGCGCAGCTTCTTCGGGTGTGACTCCCTCGCCGCTGTCTTGAATTGCGATCTCGATATGATCGTCAATATGTCTGGCGGAAATATCCACGCGGCCGTTCTCAGGGGTGTAGCGCAGCGCATTATCGAGAATGTTTGTCAGCACCTGCGAGAAGCGGATCGGGTCAAGATTCGCCGTCATGCTTTGCGCAGCATGAGCAGGCGCAAGGTTCAGGCTGATCCGCTTTTGGTTGAAGGGGATCATGTAATGGGCGTTGATGTCGCTCAATAGTTTGTGAATGTCAACGGGTTGGAAATCCAAAGAGAGTTCGCCCGCATCTGCCAGAGATAACGTCCGCAGGTCGTTGACGAGCTGTTCAAGGCGTTCCGCTTCTTCGCGGATGATCTCAAAATTTTCAGCGGAGGGCGGCAATACGCCGTCGTGTACCGCTTCGGCGTGACCGATGATCAGGCTGAGCGGCGTGCGCAGTTCATGCGCGATGTCGGCGGTCATTTGTTTGCGCAGGTTGAAGGAGCGCGAAAGGTCTTCGCTCATTTTATTGAAAGATTCAGCCAGGTCACCGATCTCATCCTTTGAGTGGACAGGCACTGTGTGTCCGAATTTTTGGTCAGCCATTTCGCGTGTGGCTGCGGTTAACTCGCGGATGGGGCGTGTGATGGTGCGTGAGAGAATTGTGCCAAGAATGAGCGCGAGGATCACGGTGCCAACCCCGCTTAGAAAAATGGAGTTGTTCATGCGATGAATGAATTCAGCCTCCATCGGGCTTCTGTCTGACGCCGTGTCGTACAATAAAATACCAACTGTCTTGTTTTCAAACTGAATTTGTGTTCCCAGGTTAAGTGTCTCAGGGCTGACAACTTCTCCGGTTACATAGCGATTGCCGGGGACGAGGATTCTTCCCGTTGTGTCTGCGATCGAGAAAAAAAAGATCTGCGGCTCTGCCTGTCTGGCATGGTTCCTGTCAAAGGGGATAAAAGTTCCTTCAATTCCATCCCATGTTTTGTTTTCCATGTAATAGATCTCGAGTTCATCTACGAGTTCCTTCTCATACCGATCGTTGACGAATTTATCGAATTCGCGATTTGTCGCGATCCGTGTGGACGCAACGATCACGCCGCTGCTGCACAGGCTCACCAATAGAAATGCGAGGATTAATTTCGTCGTCAGCTTCATGATCAGCCCTTGTTGAGGCGGTATCCAACGCCGTACACGGTTTCGATATAACGCGGTTTGCGCGGATCACTCTCAATTTTGGCGCGCAAGTTCTTTATGTGTGTGTCTATCGTGCGCTCGTAGCCTTCATAGCGCACACCCTGGATCACATCGAGCAGGTCGAGTCGCGAATACACCCGTCCCGGTGTGGACATGAGCGCGGCCAGCAAATCAAATTCTGAAGGGGTCAAATCAATGGAACGATCCAGCACCTGCACTTCGCGGCTGTCGCGGTCGAGCATGATATCCGAAACGCGTAATGTTTTTGCGGTGGCTTCCGATTTGCCCGCGCGGCGCAAAACATTCCGCACACGCGCCATGAGTTCGCGCGGCTTAAAGGGCTTGGTCACATAATCATCCGCGCCCAGTTCAAGCCCGATGACCTTGTCCTCGTCTTCAACTTTGGCGGTAAGCATGATAATGGGCGTGTCGCTTTCAACACGATGCGCGCGCATAAAATCATAACCGTTCATTTCGGGCATCATGATATCCAAAATGATCAGATCTGGTTTTTCCTTTTTTGCAAGCGGGAGCGCATCCCTGCCATTGTAGGCAGTCAGCACACGGTAGCCTTCCTGCGCGAGATAACTCTGCACAAGCGATACCAGGCGTTTTTCATCGTCAACGATCAGAATGGTTTGCGGCATGGGGACTCTTTTTTTCAATCGGAATTATGCCATAAGACAGGGGAATATGTGGAAAGCATCCGCCTCATACGAGACGGATGCCTGATTTTTGCTCAACGGGTTTGATCCACGCCTATTCCTTTTTCTCATCAACTTCCACACTGGGGGGCTCGCTGGCTGCGGGTGCAGAGGCTGGGGCAGCATCGCGAGTGAGTCTCCAACCGCTATTCTTGACAAGCTTATACCCAAACCATAGTAACGCGCCCAGCACGACAAGTTTTATGAGCCCGAAGATGGGATAGATGAAACCGCCGCGTCCGCCGCGGTCAAATCCGCGATCGTGGAAGTCTCTGCCTTCGAAACCCTGCTGATGGAAATTTGGCATTTGCCCGCCGTCAAATCCGTGCCCAAAGGCTGGAACTGCGCCGTTCATCATCGGATGTGCGAAGGTGTTATTTTGCATCGCGCCGATGCGGAACGCAACGCCCCCGACCACGGCGAGAACGATCAATGTGAGCACGAATCCGAGTGTATACGTTAACCACTTTTTGTTTTTCATTCTATTCTCCAGATTGTAAGATGAATCAAACTTTGAAAGTTTGTTGATCATATTTTCTCATCTGGGAATTATGTGACGGTGAAGGAATTGTGTGGAGAATGTGTGCTTAATCTGCACGGTTGCCGAAGACCCAACTCATATCCGTCCCAAGGGTTTCGGCTTCGAATATCTTTTCACGGACGGGATTCAAGCGCTTCTCCATTGACTTTGTGATCAACGCGATCGGTTTGCGTGTGTAGAATTTTTTGTATAAGCGGTTCGCCGCGGATTCATCCCACATCCAGGCTGGGTCAAGCGTAGAGAGGTCCATTGGGCGTGTGTATCCGCGCAAGGTCTTTTGCCTGGCTGTGTTCATGTAATGTTCGAAGTAACTCATCGTCAATTCGCGAATGTTCTTGAATACAGGTTCACGAAAACCAAGCTGTAAAAAATTGGATTTTGCCACCGCGCCCCAGCGTCCTTCGATCTGAAATAATGCAAGGACATGGTCATCATCAAGACCTGGAGCAGGTACCAGATCAAGGACGAGCGGTTTGAATCCCAGCTTCCATAAAAGGATGGCCGCCAGGAATCCGCCATCGAGGCAGTGACATTGCTGATCCAAAATAACGTTCAATGGAGAGCGATCCCGCTCCTCAGCGTTGTACGGCATGGAAAATAAAAACTCCTGCACATCGAAAGGTGCCTTTATCTTCTTGATTTTTTCCTGAACCTTTTTGGGAAGCAAGATTTGGAAACGGACGGGTGAATTCATCGGGATTTATTTTTCCAGCATCATGCTGGCTTCAGCGTTGAGCCAGCGTCGCCCATCGCGGGCGAGCAGGTCGTATGCCTCAGTGGGACCCCAGCTACCGGGTTTATAACCAGCTAACGACGGAGTCTGATGCGTTTCCCATGTCTGTAAAATCGGATCGATCAGCGACCAGGCAGTTTCCACTTCGTCTGCGCGGGTGAAGAGCGAGGCATCCCCTTGAATGGCATCGAGCAGGAGACGTTCATAAGATTCGGGAATTGCAGTTTCACCAAATGCTTCTGAATAATGAAATTCCATATCCACCGAGCGGGTTTCAGAAACGGTATCGGGTGCCTTGGCTTCAAAACGCACGTGCAAGCCTTCATCGGGCTGCAGGTAGAGCACGAGCATGTTCGGCTTCATAGTCTGCATCGGGAACATGGCAAGCGGCGGTTCTTTGAATTGAATGATGATCTGTGATTGCTTCTCTGCGAGATTTTTTCCAGAGCGCAAATAAAAGGGCACACCTTTCCAGCGCCAGTTGTTGATGTACAGACGGAGTGCTGCATAGGTGGGTGTGACGGAATTTGGATTGACCTGATCTTCGCTGCGATAGCCTTTATATTGTCCGCGAACTGTATTCGCTGATACCTGTTCGGGAGTCATGGGCTGAACAGCGCTGAGAACTTTTACTTTTTCGTTCCGCAGGTGACTTGCGCTGAACGATGCAGGCGGTTCCATGGCAACAAGCGTGAGCAATTGCAAAAGATGATTCTGGAACATGTCGCGCAGCACACCGACGCTGTCATAAAAACCTGCGCGGTGTTCAAGACCAACCTTCTCTGCTACGGTGATTTGTACATGGTCAATATAGGTGCGGTTCCAGATCGGTTCAAAAATGGTGTTGGCAAAGCGCGTGAACAAAATATTCTGCACAGTTTCCTTGCCGAGATAATGGTCAATACGATATATCTGGTTTTCGTTGAGCGCTTTGTGGACTTGTTTATTCAAAGTGATCGCTGACGCCAGATCTGTGCCGAATGGTTTTTCAAGCACCACCCGCCGCCAGGCTCCATTCTCGTGGAGTTGGCCTGACGCATCCAGATTGTCAATGATGGTGGGAAACAGCGTCGGAGGGAGTGCCATGTAAAAAAGGCGATTTGCTTCGCCATTTTCAAAAAGTGTGAGCGTATCGGCCAGTTTTTGAAAATCACTTGCTTCGGTGTATTTGCCAGAAAGATAATGCAGATTGGGTGCGAAGACAGTCCACTCTTCATCGGTGAATTCATAGCCTGCGTGATCTTTCATGCCTCTGTATAAATGTTCGCGGAATTGCTCATCGGTAAAGGCCGTGCCGCCAAAGCCAACGATCTGGAATCTTTTTGGAGTGCGGCGCTTGCGGAACAAATTAAACAGCGAAGGGATCAGCTTGCGCTGAGTCAGATCACCGGATGCACCGAAGATGATGATCGTTGTCAATAAACCATTATTGGGTAAATTATTCATGAAACGCCTTTACCACAGAGATCACAAAGTACGCGGAGAAGACCAATAAAATCTCTGTGCACTCTGTGGTTAAATTCTTTTACTCGGCCTTTTTGATAGCGTGGCCGCCAAATTGATTACGTAGCGCCGCTAACATGCGCGCGGGATAATTCTCCTCATCACGGCTGGCGAAGCGCATTTGAAGCGCGAGAGTAATGATCGGTGCGGGGACATCGAGATCGATCGATTCGAAGACGGTCCAGCGGCCTTCGCCAGAATCTGCGACCCATGGTTTGATGTCTTTTAGTTCGGTATCTTCGTCGAGGGCATTGGCTGCCAGGTCAAGCAGCCACGAGCGGACAACACTTCCGTTCTGCCATATATGTGAGATCTGTGAGAGGTCCAGACCGAATTCCTTTTTCGCCTTCAGAATACCAAAGCCTTCGGCAAATGCTTGCATCATGCCGTATTCGATTCCGTTGTGAACCATCTTCACGTAATGACCTGCTCCATGCGGACCGACACGTCCCCAACCAGTTTCCTTGCCGGGGGCGAGGGTTTCAAAAATAGGATTAAGTTTTGCGGTAATCTCTTCCTTGCCGCCGATCATCAGGCTATAACCTTCGGTGAGTCCCCAGATACCGCCGCTGGTGCCGCAATCCACAAAGTCAATGCCTTTGGCTTCGAGCATGGAAGCATGAGCGACAGTCTCTTTATAGTTGGAGTTTCCACCATCGATAATGATGTCGCCTTTGTTTAATAAGGATGCGGCTTTTTCAATTGTTTCTGTAGTGATCTTGCCAGAAGGCACCATCACCCAAACAACCTTCGGTGAAGAGGTTAATTTTCCAATAGCATCTTCCAGAGAAGATGCGCCTTCCGCACCGTTCTCGATCGCGGCTTCCACGCTTTCTTTTGTACGGGCGTACCCGACTACTTTATGACCACCGCGCACTAAACGTGTGGCCATGTTCAATCCCATTTTTCCCAAACCGATCAATGCTAATTCCATTTGTAAAACTCCTTTGGTGTTTTATGTTATCTGTTTAATCTGGTGGTTGAATAGACGCGAGCCGCTTTACGGCGAACGGCGTATCGAAACCACGGAGTTAATAATTTAATTATAAAAGACTTCCTGCTTCTTCATCGATGAGCCAGATCAAATTCCCATCTACGGGTGCGATGCGCTGGGCGGGAAGTTCCGCTGGTGTATATACATCGCTTAGCACTCTGTTTAGCATTACAGCCTTGGCTTTGCCAGTCACTAAGAAGAATAAATTTCTACTACTGTTCAAAACATTTTGAGTTAATGTCACGCGATTGGCTGGGCGTCCCTGATAATTTGCAGTTACTGCCAATGTGGGCGAATCCACGTCTACAGGTGAGCCAGGAAACAATGAGACCGTGTGTCCATCGTCGCCCATGCCGAGTAATGCCAGGTCAAAGCGCGGCCAATCGAGGGGCGGTTCGGAGAAGGCTTTCAAAGTGTTGGCATACTCTTTCGCGGCAGAATCAGGTTCCAGTTCCGAAAAGACGCGATGAATGTTTTCAGCGGGGATGTGGATCCTGTCAAAGAAAACTTTTTTGGTTTGCCCATAACTGTTGCCTGGGTCATCCACAGGTACACAGCGTTCGTCTCCCCAAAAGAAATGGACCAGCCGCCAATCAACTTCATTTTGAAATTGATTACCCAATAATTCATAAAGCCGCATGGGTGTGCCCCCGCCTGAAAGTGAGGCAAAAAAACGCCCCCGTTCTTCAATTGATTTTTTTGCGATCTCAATAAATGAACGTGCCGCGTAGTGACTTAATTCGCTGATGTCTTTAAATTTTTTGATCATTTCGTATTGCTGATTGTATCCTACATGGATTAAAATTTGACAAATGACTCAGATAAATTTAATGAAACTGCAATCGCATCGCCAGCGGACCTTTGGCCTGCCTCCCGCCAAAAGGCTTTCGTCTCCAGCTCAGGCATTGACCTTCGTCAACAAACGCGGCTTCACTTACTTATGGCCCATCAAAGGCATTGACCTGCCTTCACTGTGGACAGCCGTCGCTGGTGACAGACCTGTGGCCGACAAACACGATGACCCTGGTCACATCACCTGGGGCTGGAAGGATGGCGCGCTGGATAAAAAGATATGGTACTACGGAAAAATATTACGCGGTAAAGCGACGATGATCTCTTTGGAGGTCGCGCCGTATTTTTATGCGCTTTCAGAAAATTATGGTTCTCCTGAAGAAGATTATCTCATTGCTTATCACGAAGGACGATTAACACAGGCATCAAAACAAGTTTATGAGACGCTGCTTGAAAACGGTGCGTTAAATACTTTGGATCTGCGTAAGAAAGCAAAATTATCCAACGCAAAAGATTCTGAATTCAATAAAGCATTGGAGCAACTGCAGCGAGATTTCAAGATTCTGCCAGTCGGCGTGGCGCAGGCCGGTGCATGGAATTATTCTCACATCTACGAAATTGTCACACGCCATTATCCTGATCTCTCCGAACAGGCGCGAGGCATCAAAGAATCACAGGCGCATGCAAAATTGCTGGAAATGTATTTTGACATGGTTGGCGCGGCGCAGCTGCGTGATGTGAATAAATTGTTTGTATGGGGAAATGAAATAATGAAGAAGGTGCTGAATAAGCTGTTGGAGAATGAAATTGTGAAAATGGCAGAACACCCCAAACAACCAGGGGAGTGGATCGCGATAAAAGCTGTTTTTTAATTTGCAGGTCACGCTGACAACGTGACCTTTTTTTCCCCTTGACAACAATAAATAAACGCTGTATATTTACAGTGTAAAGTAAATCAGGAGCAGAAATGGTCAGACCGACACTCAAGAAACAAAAACCCAATTTACAGGAAGCCATCAAAGAGACAGCCTGGAAACAGATCGCCGAGACAGGTGCTGCGACCCTGTCCTTGCGTTCCATTGCACGTGAATTAGGCATTACAGCGCCAGCCATCTACAACTACCATCCTGACCGTGATGCGCTTGTCACAGCTCTGATCGTGGATGCCTACACCTCGCTGGGGGAGTCCCAGCAAGCCGCGATTGACGCGCTGCCCATGGACGATCAAAAAGCACGTCTTTCTGCGCTCGGGCTTGCCTACCGTGAATGGGCGATTACTTATCCTCAGCGTTATCTTTTGATCTTCGGCACGCCCATCCCGAACTATGTTGCTCCCGAAAATATAACCATGCCTGCCGCAGCTTGCGCCATTGTCCCATTGACGAATACATTACAAGCCTTGTATTCGTCAAAGAAATTGAAGCTGGAGCGCCTGTCTCCACTCACGCCCGAGCTCGAGTCCATGCTCGATGCG
>Ga0268298_10002970_pt1 | contig 17897 bp, 33 predicted proteins | sample WWTPWeurt_MetaG_FD_194462 | JGI IMG/M metagenome (GOLD analysis project Ga0268298, IMG submission 194462) | Activated sludge microbial communities from WWTP in Nijmegen, Gelderland, Netherland - WWTP Weurt | ecosystem: Engineered > WWTP > Aerobic digester > Activated sludge | place...
GGGAGACAACGTGAACCTGACGGTGGAACTGATCGTGCCGGTGGCGTTGGAAACGGGTTCGAAGTTCGCCATTCGTGAAGGCGGTCTCACCGTCGGCGCGGGTGTCATCACCAAAATCATCGAGTAGGCCAGCCATGACGAAACAAAAAATCCGCATCCGCCTTAAGGCTTATGACCACCGCGTTCTCGACCAATCCGCCAAGCGGATTGTCGAAACTGCCGAGCGCTCCGGCGCGCATGTTGTCGGTCCCGTACCCTTGCCAACAAAACTGGAACGCTTTACAATACGTCGCTCCGCTTTTATCGACAAGGACTCGCACGAACATTACGAGATCCGCACGCACAACCGTCTTATTGACGTGTTGGATCCAGACTCGAAGACCATTGACATGCTCATGCGCCTCAACCTTCCGGCGGGCGTGGATATCGAGATCAAAATCTAATTGATAGTTAACAGTGGGCGGTTATGTGGCGTCAAAGCTGGCGTTGCGTAACTGCACCACTGTAGAACTAAAGCAGCACAAGAACCATCCAGTTCGTGGACGCCAACAACCCACCCGCGTCGCGACTGGATGTTTGACTGCGCTGTCTCCGAGATGATGCAGCCCCAGCCCGGGTTGACAGTCTCGAACCAAATCTTTGAAGGAGAAAATTGAAATGTTGAAAGGGCTGATTGGCAAGAAGATCGGCATGACCCAGGTCTTCGATGAGCAAGGCGTCGCGCATCCCGTGACAATCATCGAAGCTGGGCCATGTTACGTTACGCAGGTACGCACCCCTGAAAATGAGGGTTACTCTGCGGTTCAACTTGGCTTTGAAGAACTCCATCCCAAGCGATTATCGGGCGGTGAATTGGGTCACCTCAAGGCCAAAGAAATCCCCCCATTGCGATTCATTCGCGAATTTCGTTCCAAGACAATCGACATGAATATCGGCGATAAGGTAACTGTGGATACCTTCGCGGTCGGCGAACGCGTGGATGTGATCGGTACCAGCAAAGGTAAGGGCTTCGCGGGCGTCGTCAAACGTCACCACTTCAATGGGCAGCCGAAGACCCATGGCGCGTCTGACCGCACTCGCGCTCCTGGTTCGAGCGGTTCGACCACCACGCCAGGCCGCGTCTACAAAGGCACGCGCCGCTCTGGCCACATGGGGCATGACCGTGTAACGATCCAGGGCCTCAAAGTCGTGTTGGTGGACGCGGAACGCAACCTGCTCGGACTTCATGGCGCGGTGCCCGGACCGAAAGGCGGCGTGATCATGATCAAGGAGGCGCGCAAGCAGTAAGCGCGACGGATTAGAGATGAAAGCAGACGTTTTCAACATGAAAGGCGAGAAGGTGAAGTCGGTGGAATTGCCCGCCGCCATCTTCGAGGCCAAAGTTAATGTAGACCTGATGCACCAGGCGTACATCCGCCAGATGGCGAATGCCCGCCTCGGTACGCATGACACCAAAACCCGCGGCGAAGTTTCGGGCGGCGGGCAGAAGCCTTGGAAGCAAAAAGGCACCGGCCGCGCCCGTCAGGGTTCGCGCCGCGCCGTCCAGTGGGTGGGCGGCGGCCGCGTCCACACGCCGCATCCTCGTGGGTATGCCCAGCAGATGCCGAAGAAGATGCGCCAGGCCGCTCTCCGCTCCGCGTTGACCGTGAAGGCCGCGGACGCGGGCGTGATCCTCGTCGACGAGATCAAACTCGACGAAGCGCGCACCCGCCACATGTCGGAGGCTTTGAACCGTCTGGTTGGCGAGTCCAGCGCGTTGGTGGTCATGTCTGAGAAGAATCAAGATTATGACGCCGTGATGCGTTCCACTGTCAACCTGCCCGACGCGAAACTGTTGCTGGCTGGTTACTTGAACATCCGCGACCTGCTCGGCTACGACAAGCTCGTTTTGCCGCTTCAGGCCCTGGATGCGCTGATGGCGCAACTCGGATAGGAAGTGAACCATGACGACGATCTATGATGTTTTGCGCCGCCAATTGGTAACCGAAAAATCGGCCTATCAGACGCGCAAGATGAACCAATATTCCTTTGAAGTTTCTGGCGACGCGACCCGCACGCAGGTGAAGGATGCCATTGAGACGATGTACGACGTTACTGTTGAAAACGTCAATATCATCAATGTGGCCGCCAAGCGCGGTCGCCGCGCCAAGAGCCGCCGCCTTCTGGTCCGCAAATCGGGCTTCAAGAAGGCTATCGTGACCCTGGCTTCCGGCCAGACCCTACCCATGTTCGAAGGGGTGCAATAATGGCAGTCAAAAAGTATAAACCGGTAACCCCCGGCCAGCGTGGAATGACCGGGTACGCCTTTGATGAAATTACCAAGTCCACGCCCGAACGTTCCCTGCTCGTTCCGCTCCGCAAATCGGGCGGTCGTAATGCGTATGGCCGTGTCACCGTCCGCCATCGCGGCGGCGGGCATCGCCAGTTCATCCGCATTGTGGATTTCAAACGCGAGAAGCGCGGCATTCCTGCGAAGGTGGCGGCGATTGAGTACGATCCGAATCGCACCGCGCGCCTGGCTCTGCTTCATTATGCCGATGGCGAGAAACGCTATATCGTTGCCCCGCTGGACCTGAAAGTGGGCGATACGGTGATGTCTGGCCCTACGGCAGAAATCCGCACGGGCAACAGCATGCCGATCTCCAACATCCCTGTTGGTACCCTGATCCATAACATTGAGGTCAAGGAAGGCCGCGGCGGCCAACTCGTTCGCTCGGCGGGCGGCGCGGCGCAATTGCTTGCTAAGGAAGGCGATTTCGCGCAGGTGCGTATGCCATCTGGCGAGGTACGTCTCATCCGTCAGGTGTGTTATGCCACCATTGGGCAGGTCGGCAATCTTGATCATGGCAACGTCAAACTTGGCAAGGCTGGACGCAAGCGCCACAAGGGCATCCGTCCGACCGTGCGCGGTTCTGCCATGACCCCCCGCGACCATCCGCACGGCGGCGGCGAAGGCCGTCAGCCAATTGGCAAGCCCGGTCCGCGCACGCCGTGGGGCAAGCCCGCCCTGGGTTACCGCACGCGCAAGAATAAATTGACTGACAAGTACATTGTCCGCCGCCGCAGCAAGAAAAGCCGCTAGGCGATAGAGGAAAGAAACCATGTCTCGATCATTGAAAAAAGGGCCGTTTATCGAGCCCAAACTGCTCCAACGTGTTGAGGCCATGAACGCCAAAGGCGAGAAGAAGGTCATCCGCACCTGGAGCCGCGCCAGCGTCATCTTCCCCCAGATGGTGGGACACACCATTGCGGTGCATGATGGCCGCCGACATGTGCCGATTTACGTTACGGAAAACATGGTCGGTCACCGCCTGGGCGAATTCGCGCCCACACGCACCTTCCGTGGTCACAGCACCAAGGAAGCCGCGGCGGCGTAGGAGAAATCAGTCATGCATGACATTCACGCACATCTGAACTTCCTGTCCATTCCCGCACAGAAAGTCCGCCTCGTGGTGGATCTGGTGCGCGGGCGCGGCGCCAACGAAGCGCTCGACCTTTTACGCTTCGAGACCAAGGGACCCGCGGCCCCGGTTCGCAAGTTGCTGGCATCCGCAGTGGCGAACGCCGAGGAAAACTTCGGCGTCAGCCGTGACGATCTGTATGTGGCCCAGATTTTTGCCAATGAAGCGCCCACCCGTAAGTGGCGACGTTTCGGCGCCCGCGGCCGCTTCAAACCTGTTTTGCGCCGCTCTTCGCATGTGACAGTCGTCCTGCGCGAGCGCGAGTCGTAAGGAGAAATTATGGGTCGCAAAGTACATCCGATTGGTATGCGCCTCGGCATTAACACCATGTGGCAAGGCCGCTGGTTCGCCGAAGGTTCTCAGTATCGCGATCAACTGCAGCAGGATATGGCCATCCGCTCGCTTTTGCTCGGCAAAGACTCCAAGGGCGGCGCGGCGAAGAACGCTGTAGTTCGCAAGTTGCGCCGTGAACTTCCCGAAGCCATTCTGGGCGGGAAAGCGGGCGTATCGCGTGTGGACGTGGAACGCTTCCCCGGCAAGACGAAGGTTGCCATCCATACCGCCAAGCCCGGCATTCTGATTGGCCGCAAGGGCGAAGGCGTGAAGAAGATCCGCCAGGCCCTCGAAACCTTGATTGGCAAGAAGGTGGATCTCGATATCAAAGAGATCTCCACGCCTGATGTGGACGCTGTGTTGGTGGCGCATAATATTGCCGATCAGCTCGAACGCCGCATTGCCTATCGCCGCGCGATGAAGCGCGCCATCCAGACCGCCATGAAACAGGGCGCGCAGGGCATCAAGATTGAATGCGCTGGCCGCCTAGCGGGCGCTGAGATGGCTCGCACCGTCTGGCTGCGCGAGGGACGCGTCCCTCTGCAGACTCTGCGGGCGAGCATTGATTTTGCACGCACCGAAGCCACGACCACCTATGGTCAGATCGGCATCAAGGTGTGGATCTATAAGGGCGAAGCCGTGCCCGAAGTTGAAGAGAAGACCGAAGCGACCGAAGGCGTGTACGTCAGCGCGTAAGCGTTGTCTTCGAGAAAAGGTTGTCATTATGTTGATGCCAAAACGTGTTAAGTGGCGCAAGCAGATGCGCGGCCGCATGACGGGTAAAGCCCTACGCGGCGCGGAAATCTCGTTCGGCGAGTATGGTCTGCAGGCGCTGGAACCGGGCTGGGTGACCGCCCGTCAAATCGAAGCGGCACGCCGCGCGATCGTCCGAGAAATGAAGCGACGCGGCAAGGTCTGGATCCGCATTTTCCCGGCCAAGCCGTATACCCACAAGCCGCCCGAGACCCGCATGGGTTCTGGTAAAGGCAACGTGGAATATTACGTGGCAGTGGTCAAGCCGGGCCGCATTATGTTCGAGATCAGCGGCCTGCCGGAAGACATGGCGAACGCGGCTTTGAAAAGCGCACAGTATAAGTTCTCCATCAAGACCAAGATCGTGGCCCGCCACGAGGCAGGAGAATAGCCATGAAAACCAGTGAGATTCGGAACTTGAAGACCGAAGAATTGGAATCCAAACTGGCGGATGCCCGTGAGGAATTGATGGGGTTCCGCTTTCAGCAGGTGAGCGGTCAATTGTCCGATGCCAGCCAGTTGCGGACTAAACGCCGCGAGATCGCGCGGATGTTGACCATCCTCAACGAGCGCCAGGCGGAAGCGAAAGGTGAAGCATGAACAATCGTCGTCGCATTATCGGCGTCGTCGCCAGCAATAAAATGACCAAGACCGTCGTGGTTGAGATCAAGCGCGTGTACCGCCACCCGCTCTACAAGAAGGTGGTGCATCAGAGCAAGCGCGTGAAGGCCCACGACGAGATCGGTTGCCAGGTTGGCGACGAGGTCCAGATCGTTGAGTCCCGCCCGTTGTCGCGCGAGAAGCGTTGGGTGGTTGAATCGGTCGTGAAGCGCGAAGTCCGCACTGCGGATGCGGGCGTGGCGGCCGTCTCCTCGGCGGACGTGGATGCATCCACATTGACTGGCGCGGAAGAGAAAACCGAAGCCCCGGCCGAAACAGGAGGGCAGGCATGATCCAGCAGGAGACCTTCCTTAAAGTGGCCGATAACACGGGCGCGCGCGAACTCCAGGTGATCCATGTGCTGGGCGGTTCCACCCGCAAGTATGGAACGGTGGGGACTGTGGTGGTGGCGGCTGTCAAGTCTGCTGCGCCGCAGGGTTCGGTGAAGAAAAGCGAAGTGGTGCGCGCGGTGATTGTGCGTTGCACGAAGGAATGGCGCCGTGATGACGGTTCGCACATCCGCTTCGACGACAACGCCGCCGTGATTTTGGATGCCGACGGGCAGAACCCGAAGGGCACGCGCATCTTTGGGCCTGTGGCGCGCGAATTGCGCGAAAAAGGCTTCATGAAAATCGTATCGCTGGCGCCAGAAGTTCTTTAGGCCAGCGTGGGAGCGAATGTATGAAAGTAAAGATCAAAAAAGGCGATACCGTTGAAGTGATCAGCGGCAAGCTGGAAGACAAGGGCAAGCGTGGCGAGGTTCTTAGCGTCTCGCCGGAGGAACACCGCCTCGTCATCCAGGGCGTCAATATCCGCACCAAGCACCAGAAACAGGTGCAGACTCAGTCTGGGCGCAATATCCAGCCGGGCCGCATCAAATTTGAAGCGCCGGTGGATATTTCCAACATCATGCTGGTCTGCCCGAAGTGCAGCAAGCCAACCCGTGTCGCGGTTCAACGCGACGATGCCGGTTCGCACCGCGTTTGTAAGCAGTGCGACGCCGCGATAGATTAGCGGGCGGAGCGAAATTATGAACAGAATGATAGAACGATACCAGAACGAAGCAGTCCCCGCCCTGCAAAAGGCGTTCAATTATAAGAACGTGATGCAAGTGCCGCGTATCGAAAAAGTTGTCGTGAACATTGGCGTGGGCGAGGCCCTCGATAATAAGAAGGCCCTGGAGTTTGCGGTGGCAGACCTGATGACGGCCACTGGTCAAAAGCCGATCCAGACCAAGGCGCGCAAGAGCATCGCAAACTTCAAGCTGCGCGCAGGCTCCATCATTGGCACGAAAGTGACCTTGCGTGGCCCGCGCATGTGGGCATTCCTCGACCGCCTGCTAAACGTGGCCCTGCCGCGCGTGCGCGACTTCCGCGGCGTTTCGCCCAACGCCTTCGATGGGCGCGGCAACTACACGCTCGGCTTGAAAGACCAACTGGTCTTCCCTGAGATCGAGTACGACAAAATTGACAAATTGCGCGGGATGGAAGTCACCATCGTGACGACCGCTCCCGACGATGACCAGGCGCGCGCCCTGCTTACATTGCTTGGGATGCCGTTCACCAAAAAGGAAGCGTAATCTATGGCCAAGAAAGCTATGCAATATCGTGAACTTCGACGCCGACAGTCGGTGCAGGTTCGTAACCGCTGTAATCGTTGCGGTCGCCCGCGTGGTTACATGCGCCGCTTCGGCCTGTGCCGCATCTGCTTCCGTGAACTGGCATTGCAGGGCAAAATCCCCGGCGTGACCAAGTCATCCTGGTAACCGGTGGAGGTGAGAAATGTCTGTAAATGACCCGATTGCTGATATGCTGACGCGCGTTCGCAACGCCGTCCTTGCCGGGCACGCCCAAGTGGCCATGCCCAGCTCCAATATCAAGGTTGAGATCGCGAAGATCCTCAAAGAGGAAGGCTTCCTCGACAGTTATGAGGTCGTGGAAGGGGAGAAGTCGCCGAGTAAGACTTTGCGGTTGAAGATCAAATATGTTGGCGAGCGCCGCGAGCGCAAGCCGGTGCTCACTGGCCTCGAGCGCGTGAGCAAACCCGGTCGCCGCATCTACACCGGCAAACAGGAGATCCCCTGGGTTCTCTCTGGTTTGGGTGTAGCCATCCTGTCCACGCCGAAGGGCGTGATGACCGGCGTACGCGCCCGCCAGTTGGGCGTGGGCGGCGAAATTCTTTGCAAAGTCTGGTAGGCAGGAGGAAAGCAGCTATGTCTCGTGTTGGACGCCTGCCCATCGCCATTCCCGGCGGTGTGCAGATAAACATTGACGGTACTCTCGTGAAGGTGAAGGGACCGAAAGGCGAACTTCAGCGTGCGTTTTCGCCGCTGATCGGAATCGCCATGGAAAACGGTCAAGTCGCCATCACGCGCAATTCCGACGCTCCTGCCGAACGCGCCCTGCATGGCACCACCCGTGCCGTGCTGGCGAATATGATCCACGGCGTGAGCGCTGGTTTCACCACCACTCTCGAAGTGGACGGCGTAGGCTATCGCGCGGAAATGAGCGGCAAGAACCTGATGCTTTACGTCGGATACTCCCACCCTGTGGAAGTTCCCCCGCCCGCGGGTATCAGTTTCGAAGTGGACCAGAAGACCCGCCAGATCAAGGTGCTGGGCTTCGACAAGGAAGTGGTCGGCCAGACCGCGGCCGATATCCGCAAGGTGCGCCCGCCTGAGCCATATCATGGCAAGGGCATTCATTACCTGGGCGAGCGCATTCGTCGCAAGGCTGGTAAAGCCGGGAAAGGAGCCAAGTAATTTATGGCTAACAACAATCGCGCTGAGGCCCGCATCCGCCGCCATGCCCGCGTTCGCAAGAACCTGGCTGGCACGGCTGATCGCCCCCGCCTTAGCATTTTCCGCAGTCTTTCGGGAATTTACGCGCAGATCATTGACGACCAGCAGGGCGCAACGCTTGTCTCTGCCTCGTCGGTGGATAAGGAATTGCGCGACGAGCTGAAAGGCAAGAACAAGTCCGAGCAGGCCAAACTGGTCGGCGAAGCCGTTGCCAAGCGCGCCAAGAGCAAAGGCATCGAGGCAGTCGTCTTCGACCGCGGCGGTTTCCGATACACTGGCCGCGTCAAAGCCCTGGCCGATGGCGCCCGCGCCGGCGGCCTGCAGTTCTAGGCCGATGGAGTAAATAATGGCAGACTATAACAAGAACCCTGAACAGCAGGATTTTGAACAGCAGGACGCGTTCGAAGAGCGCGTGATCGAAATTGCCCGCGTCGCGAAAGTCGTCAAAGGCGGGCGCCGCTTCCAGTTCCGCGTGACCGTCGTTGTCGGCGACCGCAAGGGCACGATCGGCATGGGCGTCGGCAAGGCCAACGCGGTCCCCGACGCGATGCGCAAGGCTTCAGAGCGCGCCCGCAAAGACCTCCGCCAGGTGATCCTCTCCGGGACGACCGTCCCGCACGAGACGATCGGCAAGGTGGCTGGCGCCCGCGTTTTCCTCAAACCCGCCTCGCCTGGTACCGGCGTTATCGCCGCAGGCGGCGTGCGCGCCGTTTTGGAAGTCGCTGGTGTGCGCGACATCCTGACGAAATCGATGGGCTCGGCCAATGTGCTGAACGTGGTGATGGCCACCTTTACCGCCCTCGACCAAATGCGCTCTCCGCAAAAAGAAGCCCAGCGCCGCGGCAAGCCTGTGGCTGACCTCATGCCGTTCTGGGAACGGAGGAAGCAACATGCCTAAAAACGCAAACACCGGCAAGACCCTGCGCGTGACCCTGGTGAAAAGCCCCATCGGCTACACCAAGGATCAGAAGAAGACTGCCCGCGCGCTCGGTCTGCGCCGCATGAATCAAACGGTGGAACACAAAGACAGCGCCGCCCTGCGCGGTATGCTGGCCAAGATCGTCCACCTGCTTCGAGTGGAAGAGTAGAACGACATGAAACTACACGATCTCGTACCCAACCCGGGTTCTAAGAAGAATCGCAAGCGCGTCGGACGCGGCTCCGCGGCTGGCCAGGGAAAAACGGCTGGACGCGGCACCAAGGGCGAAGGCTCCCGCTCCGGTACTGGCGGACGCCTGTACCGACAGGGCGGTAACCTGCCCTTCTATCGCCGTCTGCCGTTCATGCGCGGCGAAGGGTTCAGCCCCATCAACCGCGTCGAATATAACGAAATCAACCTCGATCAGTTGGAGGCTTCGTTCAAAGCCAACGCTGAAGTCACCCCCGAGTCGCTGGGCGAGGCGCACCTCTTGCGTGACCCGCGCAATCCGGTCGTCATTCTCGGACGCGGCGAAATCAAGTCCGCGCTCAAGGTGCGCGCCCATCGCGTCAGCGCCTCCGCCAAATCCAAGATTGAAGCGGCGGGCGGTAGCGTGGAGTTGATCGCCTAGTCGGCGTTCCCTTAGGAGACCTGATATGGCTCAAAAGAAACCGTCTGTGGTGCGCTATTTGCGGCACATGTTTAATTCGGAGGACATCCGCCGCAAATTGCTGGTGACGCTCGGCATTCTGGCGATCTTCCGTCTGGCGGCAAACGTCCCCGCTCCTGGAATTGACCACGCCGCGTTGGAGTCGTTTACGCAATCTCAAAACGCCGGTGGCAATTTCCTCGGCTTCCTCGATATGCTCTCGGGCGGAACAATCTCCACATTCTCCCTGCTTTCGATGGGCGTGTATCCATACATCACTGCCCAGATCATCATCCAATTGTTGGTGCCGATCATCCCCGCCCTGCAACGCCGTGTGGAGGAAGACCCGCGTGAAGGCCGCAAATGGATGGAGAAGTGGAATTACTACCTGGCTGTCCCGATGGCTGCGCTTTCGGCTGTCGGCCAGATAAACCTGTTCAATTCGCTGGCTGGGCAGATCATTGTTCCGTTTGGCTTCACTGCCGACCTGTGGATTCCATCTCTAACCACCCTGCTAGCCATGACCGCCGGTACAATGTTCGCCATCTGGTTGGGCGAATTAATCTCGGAATACGGCATCCGCGGACAGGGTCTTTCGCTCATCATCTTTGCAGGTATCGTCGCCAAAATGCCGCGCAACCTGCTCAACCTGTTGAACGATGAGACCTACGGCGTCATTTTGTTGGTGATTACCATCATTATCCTGGCGCTCACAATCTACGTCATCATCGTCATCCAGCAAGGCCGCCGTAATGTACCGGTCATGTACCCGGGGCGCCGCATGGGCAATCGTATGTCAATGCCGGTGAAAGGGACTCTGCCGCTCATGGTCAACATGGCTGGCATGATCCCGCTCATCTTTGCCAGCGCGCTTCTGCAATTCCCGGTCATCATTTCCAGTTTCTTCCAGAACTCGGAAACCACCTTTGTGGCAAATGCGGCCGCCTGGTTCCAGGCCAACCTCAATGGCACAGGCACGCTTTACTGGATTCTGTACTTCATCATGGTGGTCGCTTTCACGTTTTTCTACACCACCGTATTGTTCGACCAACAGAACTACGGCGAGAACCTAAAGCGTGTCGGCGCCCAGATCCCTGGCATTAACCGCGGCGCACCCACCCAGAAGTACCTCAAGCGCGTTCAGAGTCTCATCACCCTGCCGGGCGCGTTATTCCTGGGCTTTGTCGCCATCATGCCATTCCTGATCGGTCAGATACTCAAAGGCTTTGGCATCAGTACCGCTAGCAGTTCCGCTGGCCTGTTCCTCTTCACGTCATCTGGTTTGCTTATCGTTGTCGGCGTTGTGCGCGATACCTTTATGAATATCGAGGCTGAACTCAAACTGCACGGTTATCAGGATACGCTTCTAGTAAAGTAGGTCGGATTGCCAATCCGACCTACGGACAGGAGTCGCATGGCAACCTTCATTGTCCTGCTTGGCCCGCCTGGTGTGGGCAAGGGTACGCAAGCCAAGATCATGGTCCAAGAGACTGGCCTGGTGCATATCTCCTCGGGCGATTTGTTCCGTGAAAACATTAAGGGACAGACCGAACTTGGCAAACTCGCGCAGACATACATGGGACGCGGCGAACTCGTCCCCGACGACGTGACCATCGCCATGGTCCGAGAACGCCTCTCCCGTCCTGACTGTAAGGCAGGCGCGATCCTCGACGGGTTTCCCCGCACTGTTGCGCAGGCCGACGCGCTTGCCAAAATGCTCGGCGAGTTCAATGGCAAGGTTAACAAGGTTCCATACATCACCGCTTCCGAAAAAGTTCTCGTGGAGCGTCTCTCTGGTCGTTGGACCTGCCGCGCCAATGGGCACGTTTATCACGACAAACTGAACCCGCCCAAACAAGCCATGGTCTGTGACATTGACGGCTCCGAACTTTACCAGCGTGACGACGACAAATCTGATACCGTTGTCCGCCGCATCCAGGTCTACCTGGAACAAACCGCTCCGCTGATTACCTACTATCGCGGTAGCGGCAACCTGATCGAAATTGACGGTACGCAGAACATCCGCGAAGTTACCAAATCGCTCCTTTCTGCGTTGAAAAAGTAACAACATCATGGATTGGGCTCGCCAGATACACATCAAAAGCCCGGCAGAGATCGCGATCATGCGAGAAGCCGGGCGCATCAACGCCGAAGTCCTGGCGACAGTCAAGGCACATTTCCAACCGGGTGTTTCCACCGCCGACCTCAACGCGGCTGCTGAGGAGGTTTTGCGGAAACACAAATGTATATCGCCGTTCAAGGGCTACGGAACGCCTCCATTCCCGACCTCCATCACCGTGTGCATCAACAAAGAAATGGTGCATGGCATCCCCAAAAAGGATCGCAAGTTGAAGGAGGGCGATATCGTCTCCATTGATTGCGGGACGATCCTCGATGGGTATGTGGCCGATTCGGCCTTTACCGCCGGGGTGGGGAAGATCTCGGAAGAGGCCCAACGCCTGCTCGATGTCACGGAAGGCGCGTTGCACGCCGGCATCCAAAAGATGCGGGTGGGGTTTCGCACCGGAGACGTAGGCGCGGCGATCCAGGAATACGTCGAAAGCCGTGGGTTTTACGTCACGCGTGAGTACACCGGGCACGGCGTAGGCAGGCAGATGCACGAAGGTCCCCAGGTTCCCAATTATGGGAAAGCTGGAACGGGGATGCCTCTGCGCCAGGGTATGACCATCGCCCTCGAACCGATGGTGCTAGTCGGGACGCAGAAAACCCGCGTCCTCGCCGACCAGTGGACGGTTGTATCCGCTGACGGGTCTTTGACGGCTCACTTTGAGCATTCGGTGGCTGTCACCGCAGGAGATCCCCTCATCCTGACTGTCCCTTAGACCCGCAGTTGACCCGTCATTTCACTGGACGGAACCAAATTGCACGTGTATAATCCAGTCTTTGGCTGTCCAAAGTGGCAGCCGAAACCAAGGAGTTTTGTAATGAAAGTGTCTCCATCAATTCGTAAGCGTTGCGCCAAGTGCAAAGTGGTGCGCCGCAAAGGCAGATTGTTCGTGATCTGCGAAAATCCCAAACACAAGCAGCGACAGGGATAGGTGTAAATTATGGCTCGTATTGAAGGCGTTGACCTGCCCCGCAACAAGCGGGTGGAAGCCGGCCTGACCTATATCTTTGGCATCGGCCCGGCGCGCGCGCGTGAAATCCTTACTGCCACCAAGGTGAATCCCGATACTCGGGTGAAAGACCTGAGCGAGGCAGATACGGCCGCGTTGCGCGAGTACATCAGCAAACACATCACTGTGGAAGGCGACCTGCGCCGCGAGGTGCAGATGAATATCAAGCGTCTGATCGAAATCGGCTCGTATCGCGGCCTGCGTCATCGCCGCAATCTGCCGGTGCGCGGTCAACGTTCGCGCACCAACGCGCGTACCCGCAAAGGCGCCAAAAAGACCGTCGCCGGCCGTGGACGCCGCAAGGGCGGTAAGAAGTAACCCAGGAGAGAAGACGATATGGCTCAAAGTGTTCGATCCACGCGACGCGCCAGTGGCGCCAAAAAGGGCAAACGCTCTCTGTCCGCAGGGCAGGTGCATGTCTTTGCCTCGTTCAACAATACCATTGTCACCGTTACCGACACCCAGGGCAACACGGTTGCCTGGGGAAGCGCCGGGTCGGCTGGCTTCAAAGGCTCGCGCAAAAGCACGCCTTTTGCCGCCCGCCTTGCCGCGGAGCAGGCCGTGAAGGCTGCCCAGCAGTTGGGTATTCAGGAAGTGGAATTGTTCGTCAAAGGTCCCGGCCCTGGCCGTGAAAATGCCATCCGCGCCGTACAGGCCGCTGGTTTGAAAGTGCGCTCCATTTCGGATATTACCCCGGTTCCGCACAACGGATGCCGTCCTCCGAAGAAGCGCCGCGTGTAGTTTTATGGTGAGGAAGTAACGATATGGCAAAAAACATTGGTCCGGTATGCAAACTTTGCCGGCGCGAAGGCGAAAAACTTTTCCTGAAGGGCGAGCGTTGCTATACGCCGAAGTGCGCGTTTGAAAAACGCGCCTTTGCCCCCGGTCAACATGGCAAGACTGGCAGCCGCGGCAGCGCCACCCGCACGGGACGCGAATCCGACTATGCCCGTCAGTTGCGCGCCAAGCAGCGCGCCCGCCGCGTCTACGGAATTTTGGAGCGCCAATTCCGCCGCTACTACGAAACCTCGCAGACCCGCCGCGGTCTGACTGGTCTTAACCTGTTGCAGATTCTCGAGTCACGGCTCGACAACGTGGTCTATCGCCTTGGTTTTGCCTCCAGCCGCGCGCACGCACGCCTGTTGGTGACCCACGGCCATTTCATGGTCAACAACCGACGCACCGACGTCCCCTCGATGATCCTCAAAGAGGGCGACACGGTCGAGGTCCGCGAAGGCTCGCGTGGCCTTTCCTATTTCAAGGAAATGGGCGATCTGGCTGAGAAGCGCACGTCCCCGGCCTGGCTTGGACGCGACATCAAGAAAATGAGCGGTTCCATCGCGCGCCTGCCGGAACGCGCTGAAATTGACGGCAACTTGAACGAACAGTTGATCGTCGAATACTACTCACGGTAGTACTGGTCAAACGCTTCGGCCGGTTCCCAAATCGGCCGAAGTCCGTTCTCTAGCAATGGGAGAGGTGAACCGTGACGGGTATCACGAACATGGTTATGCCGAAGATCGAGCGCGAAGCGGAAGCTCGCAACTACGGCAAATTTATCATCAGTCCGCTTGAGCGCGGTTACGGCGTCACCGTCGGTAACGCGCTCCGCCGCGTATTGCTGTCCTCATTGGACGGCGCGGCAGTTTCCTCCATCCGCATCGTGGATGTGCTGCACGAATTCAGCGACATCCCCGGCGTGCGCGAGGACGTCATCCAGGTCACGTTGCAGGTCAAACAACTGCGCATGAAACTGGACGGCGTTGATAGCACACGCATGCACCTCGAGGTGCGCGGCGAAGGGACCGTTACTGCGGCGGATATCATCACGCCCCCCGAAGTGGAGATCGTCAATCCCGATCTCTACCTCTTTACGGTGGATAACCCCAAGACCAAGCTCGATATCGAATTCATGGTCGAGCGTGGACGCGGTTATTCGCCCGCCAACGAACGCTCCGGGCATACTGCCATCGGCGAACTGCCCGTGGACGCGATCTACAGCCCGGTGAAACGCGTGAACTGGGAAGTTGGCTCGGCCCGTGTTGGTCAGAGCACCAACTACGACAAGTTGACGCTCGAGATCTGGACCGATGGCACCATCTCGCCCGAGCGCTCCCTCAGCGCCGCGGCCCGCGCCCTCATCGATCACCTGCGCTTCATTGCGGGTATCAGCGAGGAAACGTTGACGATCGCCATCGAAAAAGAATCCTCCGGCTCACGGCTCACCAGCGAAGTGGCTGAGACCCCGGTGGAAGCCCTCGACCTTTCGGTGCGCGTCTTCAACTCGCTCAAACGCACCGGCATCACCAACGTTGGCGACGTGCTTGACCTGCTCGAAAAGGGCGAACAAGCCGTCATGTCCATCCGCAACTTCGGCGAAAAGAGTCTCGACGAACTCCGCCAGAAAATGCGCGAAAAGGGCTACCTGAAAGACGATACGACATCTGCGGAGTAAACAGACATGCGACACCAAGTATCCGGCTACAAACTGGGACGCACCAAAAGCGCCCGCATTGGTTTGCGCCGAAACCTCATTAAACAACTTTTCACCCACGAGCGCATCGAGACCACCCGCGCCAAGGCCGCCGCGATCCGCGGCGACGCCGAGCGCATGATCACCATCGCTCGTAACAGCGCTGACAAGGACGAGGCCGCCAAGGTCCACGCCCGCCGCCTCGTGGCATCCCGCCTCGGCGGCAACGATATGATCAAGCGCCTCTTCGACGAGATCGCGCCGCGCTTCGCCTCCAAACCCGGCGGCTACACACGCGTGATCAAACTCGGCCCGCGCCTCGGCGATTCTGCCGAGATGGTAATTTTGGAGCTGGTCGAAGAATAGCCAGGGTTCAGTTGTCAGTCATCAGTGATCAGTCACTGGTTACTGAACACTGATCACTGAACACTGAAAGTGGCACGTTACCAGTTGATCCTTGCCTACGACGGCGCCAAACTCGAAGGCAGCCAGAGGCAAAAGGCCAAACGGACGGCACAGGGTGAGCTCGAAAAAGCCCTGCGGACTCTCGGTTGGGCGGGACGCTCGGTCCTCATCGCCGGGCGCACCGACAGCGGAGTCCACGCCGAAGGGCAATCGGTCGCGCTGGACTTTGAGTGGGCACACGGTCCCGACAAGTTGCGCGCCGCCCTGAACGCGGCCCTGCCATCTGACCTTGCCGTACGCGCAGCCAGGGAAGTGGACGCAAACTTCCAGCCGCGCTTCGATGCCACATCCCGTCGCTACCGCTACCAACTTTTCTGCGATCCCATTCGCGACCCCGTACGCGAACGATATGCATGGAGAGTGTGGCCTGCGGTGAGTGGGGAGGAACTCCAGTCGGTGAGTCCTGTTTTTCTTGGGACGCACGATTTCGCGGCATTCGGTTCGCCGATGAAGCGTGGAGGCTCCACCATTCGGACGGTCTCGCTTTCAGCGTGGACCGAGTCTGAGAGCGGGTGGCGCTACGAGGTCCGAGCGGATGCGTTTTTGTATCGCATGGTGCGACGCCTCGTTTTTGTCCAGGTGGCAGTGGCGCAGGGACGGTTGTCTGTGGAGCAGGTTAAGCAGGCAGTCGAACGGCAGACAAAACTCCCCTCGGGACTGGCTCCCGCGCATGGGTTGAGTCTGATCGAAGTGACGTATCAGGATCAATAAAAATTCTTAAACCGTAAATCGTAAGTTGGAGTAACGATGTTCAAATCATATTATCCAAAAGCGGGCGAGATCGAGCGCAAGTGGTTCGTGGTGGACGCCAAGGGTCAGAACCTTGGGCGCATGGCCACGCGCATCGCGCACATTTTGCTCGGCAAGCACAAACCCACCTTCACGCCCGGCGTGGAGATGGGCGACTATGTGGTGGTGGTGAATGCGGGCGCCGTGGCCGTGACTGGCACGAAGACCAACAGCCGCCTGACCACCAAGACCTATTACAAGCACTCGGGTTATCCCGGCGGCATGAAGTCCATCTCTCTGCGCGACCAGCTGCAGACCCGCCCCGACCGCGCCATCCGCGCGGCCGTGTGGGGTATGTTGCCGCACAACCGCATGGGACGCTCCCTGCTGAAGCGCCTGAAGATCTACGCCGAAGCCGAGCACCCGCACGCGATGCAAAACCCCGAGCCGCTGGCTTAGGAAAGGAACTGAATCATGTCTGTGCAATATTATGAAGGCATTGGCCGCCGCAAGGAAAGCACCGCCCGCGTCCGCCTGATGAGCGGTTCGGGCAAGTTCATCGTGAACGACAAGGAAGCCCAGGATTATTTCACCCGCCTCGGCGACCTGCAGGCGATCCTCGCGCCGCTCGCGACCGTGGGGCAGAACCCGAAGACCTACGACATCACCGTCACCGTGAATGGCGGCGGCGTGACGGGACAGACCTCGGCTGTGCAGTTGGGCATGGCCCGCGCGCTCGTCAAACAGAACGCGGAGTGGAATTCTGCGATGCGCAAAGGCGGTTATCTGACCCGCGATGCCCGCATCAAGGAACGCAAGAAGCCAGGCCTCAAGCGCGCCCGCAAGGCTCCTACCTACACCAAGCGTTAATCGGTGTCAGGTGTCACGTGTCAAGTATCACGTGATGGTTTGAATTGTAGACGTAATGCGTGACGTGTTGTTGCGCATTACGTTTTACGTTTAATAGGATAAACCATGGACTTCTCCCTCGTTACTTCAACCTTTGAAACGCTTCGCATCTCTCCTCCCTCGCGGCTGGTTGTGCTCGACGCGCGGACTCTCGCTGACGCGCACGTGCCGCCGTTCCCGTCCGAATTCCCCGCGCTGATCATGGGAGTGGATTCGCCTGATCTGGCCGCGCACATCCGCGAGGTCTTGTTGACGGTGTATCCGCGGGAGCAAGAGATCAAGATCGTCGAAGGTCAAAGGTCAAAAGTCGAGCGGTTGAGCGACCTTGGACTTTCGACTTTCGACTCGGACTCAACCTGTGTTTTCATCCCTCCTCTCCCCGAGGGAACCGCCTTCGAATCGTTCCACGAGATCGTAGCTCACCTGCGCGCTCCGAACGGCTGTCCGTGGGATCGGGAGCAGACGCATCAATCGTTGCGGACTCATTTGCTCGAAGAATCCTACGAAGCGTTGGAAGCGATCGACTCGGGTGATTTCGCTTCGATGCGCGAGGAGTTTGGCGACCTGCTCTTGCAGATCGTCTTGAACGCGCAGATCGCCAGCGAGGAG
>Ga0268298_10002971_pt1 | contig 17894 bp, 9 predicted proteins | sample WWTPWeurt_MetaG_FD_194462 | JGI IMG/M metagenome (GOLD analysis project Ga0268298, IMG submission 194462) | Activated sludge microbial communities from WWTP in Nijmegen, Gelderland, Netherland - WWTP Weurt | ecosystem: Engineered > WWTP > Aerobic digester > Activated sludge | place: Netherlands...
GGGTTTTAAGAAACTGCCAGGACCGATTTTCGGAAGGACTGTAAATGTCGGCACTCAAATCGCCGGCGTTCACCGGTGTGCCAAGAGCCTTGACCTGACGCTCGCTCTGTTCGAACATGCTCGTGCCTCAAAGGTTTTATTAGGGGGTGCTGACCTTGTCAGTTGTCAAGATTATCTTTAAGTAGAGCTTATAAGGCTATGGTGAGATCACGACTGCTCCGGACACGAAGCTTAAATGCGCTTAAGACTGATGCCTCAAGGCTTAGTTAATTGCCGGTACCAGTGCAGCTTATGTCTTCCAGCGCAACTTGGTTTCTTTGATCGGGTTGACGAAGGGGCGCTTCTCGCTTGTGGCAGCGTTCCATTCCTTCTTGAGCAAGAAGTACCAGTGCCCCGGTGTGCCGGCATCCTTGATGGTCATAATCAGACGCGGCTTGTATTTGTTGATGATGTTTTCCTGCATGAGGGCCAGGGTCTGATCCTGCTTGAGGAAGGTGGTGACAAAGTAGTCGAGCACCGGATTGGCCACAATCTTGGGAATGGGCAGGGTCCAGTAAGTGGTGTGATTCAGCTCCGTATGGGTTTCATCCACGGGTGTGAGAGTGGTGATACCGGCCAGGAAGGTGGTGCCGTTGAAGGTCAGGTATTCGCGGCGGCATCCCGGCAGGCGGAAGCTAATCTCGGTTTCCAGATACTTGCCTATCAGTTTGAAGGCTAAGGAATGCTTGGAAGGCTGATGTTTGACCATGGTCCAGCCTGTGCCGGAGGGCACATAGGTTTTGGTTTTCTCTTTCACCGATTTGGCGGAACGCCACCACCACGACTTATGCACATAGGGCACGTGGGCCGTGTCTATAAGGGCCGCCACTGCATAATCTATATGGGTAGGCAACTGCAGGGTGACGGTGTTCTTGCGATACTTCAATCCATCAAGACCGGGTGCGTAAGGTACTTCCGGCAGGTCCGCCTCATTGACGGTATCGCCGAAATAGACCCAGATACTGTCCAGTACTTCCTTGACCGGGTAGTTGGCAGTGCGAATCTTGCACAGGTTCATTTTTTGGTCCGAGCACAGGGACGGAACTTCCGTACAGGTGCCGGAAGTATCAAACTTCCAGCCGTGGAAAGGACACATCAGTTCTTTGCCGTCAAAGGGACCGGCGGAAAGGGGGACGGCCTGGTGCGGGCAGATATCTCTCAGGGCAAAGAGTTTGCCCTCATTGTCGCGTCCGATGACGATGGGTTCGCCCAGCATTACTTTGCTTTCGATTTCACCCTTCTTGAGTTTGTCGGAAGGGAGGGCGTAATACCACATGTTTTTGGTGTAGGTTTTGCCGTAAGGTTGCCCTTTCTCGAGATCGCTTTCCACGTCTGACGGCTTCCAGTCTGCGGCTCTTTCAGCATTGACGGGGCTGCTCGTCTGGTTCGGCACGAAAGTGGTCTGCATGTTAAACCTCGAGGGGACTTTTTCAGATGGCGAAATTGCATCAAGCTTACTATGTAGAAGCTCTTGAAGATATCAAGTGTTATTAATAAGGCGCTAATATTGACCTAATTTTGAATCATCTTTTTCGAGGTCGTTTTGACGCCTTGTGGTGGCATTGGTTAGATTTACCGCCCTGCCTTGCTTTTGTATTTCTTCTGTCTTCGGCTGAAGTGTGCTGACCGGAGCAAACGGAGCGCCTCGGTGAACACTGTCCGTGTATTTTGGAAATATGAATCATGCAAGAAATTCGCCATAATTTCTCACGTACGGTTTTGAGAAACTGTTTTAGTTTAGAGAGGGCGCTGGCACCTTGTTAGCCTCGCAGAAGACCACTGAGATTGAATCGCTAAAAAGCGGCGCCGTCTCTCTCTAAGATCACACCCAGGTAATCCTGTCCTTTGAACTCCAGTACTCTTGAAAGAGTTTTGAAGCCGGGCTTGCGCACTTCCAGGCTGTGAGTACCGTCTTGCATATGGCATGAAAAAATGCCGCCCGATAGACCGGAATTATTGGCGATGTTCATTTTCCCCAGTTTCGAGCCGTTCAAGTAAATTTCAGCTCCGACGGCTTCGGAATCACCGCTCAAAAAGAAATTTGTATTGCGGCGCCCATTGCCTCTTGTTTGGACAAAGAGCACAAGCAACACACTTACTACCACGGCCAGCCAGATCGCTGGTGCATTGTTCCTTCTTGCAATTAGCATAGGGCGCCCGACCTTATCTGGTCTTCTCGGCCGGCAGATACTGCGGGCCGGGATTGTAGGGATAAAGTCTCATGACCACGCCTTCGGCATTCTTGCTTTGCACCGGCTTGGCGGCGGTTCTTGCCGGAGCCGGTTCCGGCAGCTTTTCGCTTAAGGTTCTGTCGCCGCTCTGGGGCAGTTTGCCCTGAGGTCCTTCGTTGCCGCTGCCAGGTGTGGGAGCAGTGGGCGGTGTTTCCGTGGGAGTTGTGACGGGAGGAGCAGTGGGCGGTGTCTTATCGGTGCCTGGTGTGGGGGCCGTGCCTGGTGTTTGTGCTGTGGTATCGGTGCTGCTACCGGTCTCGGCCGCCGTGCTGCTGCCGTCAGTACTGCCGGTGGTGCTGCCTGTTTCGCTTGTGCCGGCGGTAGCGGTATCTTCTTTTGCAGTGTCGCTGGAGCGTGCCAGTTGTTCACCGCTACCGGCTGGTTTGGATTCATCGGGACTTATTGGTGAGGGCACCATGAAATTGCCGGGTGGAGTGGGGTGGGCTTTATAGTAAGCCTCGTTGTAGTTGTGCCAGATCTTGGCCATCACAACGCCGCCGGTGACGTTCTTGCCCTCGATGGGATGGTTTTCGTCGTTACCGCCCCAGACGGCTGTGACCAGGTCGGGAGTGAAGCCTATGAACCAGATGTCTTTGCCTTCATCGGCGGTGCCGGTTTTGCCGGCCACGGGACGGTCGGCCAGCTTGGCCTGGGTGCCGGTACCCCATCTGACTACATCTTGCATGCAGTCTACCAGGCGGGCAATTGGTTCAACCTGGAAGGCTCGGTCCACCTTGGGCTCGAAGACTTCAATCACCTGACCGCGGTTGTTTTCGATTTTGCGAATCACCTGCGGTTTGATGGTGACGCCGAATCTAGCGAAAGTGGAGTAGGCACCGGCCATTTCCAGGGGTGAGGCGGCGGAACTGCCCAGGGCAAGAGAAAGGTTCGGATCAAGCTTGGCGGTAAGACCGGCCAGTCTGGCTGTTTCAATGACGCTCTCCATGCCCACTTCCTTGCCGATTTTGACGGCCGGTACGTTGCGCGACAGAGCCAGGGCCCGGCGCACTGTTATGCGTCCGTAAAATTTGCGGTCGAAGTTTTTGGGTGCATAGTCGGGCAAACCCCAGGGCTGGTGGATGACCAGGGGCGAGTCGTCGATGATGCTGTCAGGGTTGTAGGCGTTTTTGGAAAAGGCCGTCAGGTAGACGAAGGGCTTGAAGGAGGAGCCGACAGTGTGGGGATTGGTGGCCCGGTTGAACTGGTTCTTCCAGAAATCGCCTACGCCGCCCACCAGGGCAATGATCGCTCCGTCGTTTACTCTTACGGAAACGAGAGCGCCCTGGGTGACCCCCTTCGGTGCTTTCTTGATGCCTTCATTGAGATTTTGTTCGGCCAGTTCCTGGGCGGTGGTATCAAGGTTGGTGTAGACCCTCAGACCCTGGCGGCGCATCTCTGCTTGTGAGAAGCGTTCCCGCAAAACCTCCAGCACATAACTTATATAGTACGGGTACTTTTGCAGGGGGTTGATGCCCTTTTTGAAAGCCAATTTTTGCGCTTTGGCATCTTTGGCCTGTTTGTCGGTGATGTAGCCGTATTCCACCATTTTGGCGATGATTTCTCGCTGTCTGGCAATAGCCTGGTCGCGGCCTTTGACTGTGCCCAGTTCGCTAGGTGCCTTGACCAGACCGGCTAGAAAGGCTGATTCGGCGATGTTCAAGCGGGTAGCTGTCTTATCGAAGTAGCGGGAAGCGGCCCGTTCGATACCGTAGGCATTGTTGCCGAAGTAGACCTGGTTCAAATACATATTGAGGATGCGCTCTTTGCTATAGCGACGCTCCAGGTCCCAGGCTACGTAAGCTTCCTTCAGTTTGCGATCGACGGTACGACCGGCGTCGGAGAAGAAGAGGTTTTTGGCCAACTGCTGAGTGATGGTGGAACCGCCTTCCACCACGTGTCCGGCTTGCATGTTGGCCAGGAAGGCACGAATGATACTGAAGAAATTGATACCGTTATGTTCGTAGAAGTGGTGATCTTCAGCGGCCAGGATGGCCTGCTGCATGTGGTTGGAAATTTGATTGAGAGGCACCACGCGCCGGTCTTCGTCACCCTCGACAGTACAAATCAGGTGGTCTTGCCCGTCGAAGATCTGAATGGCTTCAATGGGTTCATAGCGCTCGACCATGGTCACATCAGGAATATCCTGCAATTGTTTCCAGAAGGAAGCACCCAGGTAGCCCAGTCCGAGACAGCCCACCACCACACCAAAAATGGTGATTTTCTTCAAGGGCCCGGAAATGCGACCGAGCGCGCCCTGATTTTTCTTTCTGGCCTGTGATCTGCGTTTTGCCACTTTTGCCTGAGCCGGTCGTTTTCTATATCCGTGAGAGTTTTCGAAGATGTCAGTTAGTACGTTTCATCGGCATTATAACTTAGTTGTGCAGGTGTGCCTGTTAGCGTCGCTTCATGGTAAAAGCCGCTGTTAAGGGTGGGTAAGAATTGTGCCTGACACAGGCGCGATCCAAGCAAAAAAGAGGGGTTTCCCCCTCTTTTGAGTGTTGCTTAATGTTTGCGTTATATCAAGCGCGCGGATGGGTGTTCATATAGACCCTTCTCAGTCTTTCCAGGCTGACATGGGTGTATATCTGGGTGGTGTTGATGGTCGTGTGACCGAGCAGGTCTTGAACTACGCGCAGGTCGGCGCCGCCCTCCAGGAGGTGGGTGGCGAAGGTGTGTCTCAAGGTGTGAGGCGTGATGGTCTTATTAATGCCGGCCTTGAGGGCGTGTTTCATGACGATGCGGTGCACCGAGCGGGAAGAAAGCCTGGTTGCCTGGCGGCTCACGAAGAGCGGGTGCTCGGCTTGAGGGTGGCGACCCTCTGCCAGTTTGGACCAGTACTCGGTCAGATATTTCTTCAGCCAGTTATGGGCGCTCTGGTTCAGGAGCACTACTCTTTCTTTGCCGCCTTTACCGAGTACGCGCATTTCCATGGCTTCCTGATTGTAGTCTTGCACCCGGAGCCCGCAAAGCTCACTGACGCGCATACCGGTGGCATAGAGTACTTCCATCAGGGCTCTGTCTCTGACACCAAGCACGGTGTTGGTATCGGGAGTCATGAGCAGGCGAACTACTTCTTCTTTGTCAAGACAAGAAGGAAGTCTTCTTGTCAGCTTGGGACCTCTCACTTGTTTCGAGGGATCTTCATCGATGAGTTGTTCGCGGCGCAGGTAGCGATAGAAACTGCGAATGGCTGAGATCTTTCTAGCCACGGTGGGTCTGGAATATTGTTCTTGAATCTGCCTTATATAGGCACGCAAGCCCTCTGCTTCCAGCCAGCCGCTGCCAGCACCGGCGGTGCTCATATCTACGGTGGGCACATTCGTTTGTATGGGGGTTGCTTCCCCTTCGGTGTTGGGCAGATCTGAGCCGATTAGCTGGCGCAGGTCATTCATGTAAGCCCTGATTGTATGTGAAGAGTAATTCCGTTCTACTTCAAGATAACCAGCAAACTGATCTAACCAAATCTGGTGGCAATTATTTGAACCACCGTCGATGGCACCACTCAATCCATTTTGCGAACTCACTTTTGACCAACCTTCTAGTAACTGGGGAAAATCAAGCCGACACTTTACTAATTATGAGAAGTTTGCAAGCTTTGTAAAGCCCCCCGGCCTGGGCAAAACGGAAGTCATGAGGCTAATAATTAGCCTTTATCGGTCTGTTTTTAGTGCCATCTTGGGTGGTGTCAATTAGTGGTAACACCCGTGGTGGCACCACTTTCGATCATTTTGATGCATGCAAAAGTTAGCGAAGAATTTTTCTCTGATGGCCCAAAAAAATTCGCTAAATTGTCTAATAATTTAATCAGTCGGGGATGCGTGGGAATCGAACCCACCCAGGACAGGATCGGCCTGCCCCGCAACGGTTTTGAAGACCGCACACCACACCAGCAGTGCTCCATCCCCATATGTATCGGTATCGTAAGTGGTGCGATCTTCTTTTTGCGGAGCAATGAAACTTTTTGCTTATCGCTTTAAAACGCCCAAATGATCTGTCACCACTGGTGATGCCGATTTCACCACTCTCGATGGCGGAAGGCAAAGGAGAGTGGAATATTTAGTGTATACGCAATCGCTATGCCTGGCAATTGAAAGCTCGTTTCGGTCCGCTTATATAGAACGACTTGCCTGGAAATATTGCAATGTTCCCCTGGTCAAAAACCCGGAAGCCTCAATCGGTCGCGTTCTAATTGTTAAATCTGAAAGCTTAGGCAAGGTTAATAACTGCGCAAATTTATTAAGGGGATTTTATTATAGCTCCTTGAATCCTTGAAACTCCTCTTGGGTATGGTGATTCGGGTTTCTGGGAAAAGTTTAAGAAAAATTTGGGGGCTTGACGGCTCGTCATGATTCCCAACATTTTCGTTGACAATACAATAGATATATCCGTATAGTTGCTCCCTTGTGCCTGCATTTGCCTTAGCGCAACTGCAATCTTTGTGCATCCACAGCCATAATTTAGAGGTAACCGATGGCTTTAGAGTTGTCTGAGCGCGTAAGAACCTTCGGGGCCGGTTCTACGCGCATTGCCGATCTGCCCGATCTCGCCGAGATTCAAAAAAGTTCGTTCAAATGGTTCATTGAAGAGGGGCTCGCAGAAGAACTGCGTGCCTTTAGTCCTATTAAGGATTACACCGGCCGTCTCGAACTGCACTTTTTGACCAACTACAACTTCGAGGATCATACTGAGCCTAATAAGCCTAAGACCCCCGAAGAGGCTCGTTCCCTCGATGCCAGCTTCACTAAGAAGCTGCGTATACAGATGCGCCTGGTCAACAGGGAAATGGGTGAGATCAAAGAACAAGAGATCTACGTCGGCGATATTCCGATGATGACCGACCGCGGTACATTCATTATTAACGGTGCCGAGCGCGTTATCGTTTCTCAGATTGTGAGAAGCCCTGGTATCTACTTCAAGAGAGAAGTCGATTCCAACGGTAAGCGTACCTTCTCCGCCACCATGATCCCCAACCGGGGCGCCTGGCTCAAGTTCGAAACCGATGTCAATGACATTATCTATGTCAAAATCGACAAGAACCGCAAACTGCCGGCAACTACCTTGCTTCGTGCTCTCGGCTATTCCGATTCCGAGATGGAGAGCTTGTTCCGTCATAAAGAGTTCCTCAAAAAGACTCTCGACAAAGACGCCAACAAGACCCGCGAAGACTCACTCATTGAAGTCTACAGAAAGCTCAGACCGGGCGATCCGCCCTCTGTAGCCGGCGGTCAGAGCATCCTCGACAGCCGCTTCTTCGACGACAAGCGCTATGACCTGGGCCGTGTCGGACGCTACAAGCTCAACAAAAAGCTTGCTCTCTCCGTTCCCGAGACTCAGCGCACCCTCACCCGTGAAGATATCGTCGCATCAGTCGATTACCTCATCGGCTTGCACTACGACGAAGGTCACGTGGATGACATCGACCACCTCGGTAACCGTCGTATCCGTTCCGTCGGCGAACTGTTGCAGAACCAGTTCCGCATCGGTTTGACCCGACTGGAGAGAATCGTGCGTGAGCGCATGACCTTGCAGGATGCCGACACCCTCACACCGGCCAACTTGCTCAACACCAAGCCTCTGGTGGCAGCTATCCGTGAATTCTTCGGCTCCTCGCAGTTGTCGCAGTTCATGGATCAGACCAACCCCCTGGCTGAACTGACCCACAAGCGCAGACTGTCTGCTCTGGGACCGGGCGGTTTGTCCAGAGAAAGAGCGGGCTTCGCTGTTCGCGACATTCACCCTAGCCACTACGGTCGTATTTGTCCGGTAGAGACTCCTGAAGGTCCCAACGCCGGTCTGATAGGCTCTCTGGCTACCCATGCCCGCGTCAATGCCTATGGTTTCATCGAAACACCTTACCGCCTCGTTCAAAACGAGATGGTCACCGAAACCATTCACTACCTCACCGCCGACGAGGAAGACAGATTCCGCGTTGCTCCTGGTGATGTGCCGGTGAATGAGGACGGCAGTTTCGTCAAGGAATTGATTCCGGTTCGCTATAAAGCCGAGTTTATCGAAACCTCTCCTGATCACGTCGACTATGTGGGCGTCAGCCCCATTCAGATCGTTTCAGTGGGAACGGCTCTCATCCCCTTCCTGGAGCACGACGACGCTAACCGAGCCCTCATGGGTTCGAACATGCAACGTCAGTCGGTGCCCCTGGTCAAGACTGAAAGACCGCTGGTCACAACCGGCATCGAGCGCCAGGCGGCGCGCGACTCGGGTATGGTGATCGTGGCCGATATCGAAGGTAAAGTGGAGTACGTCTCCGCTACCTCTATACATGTACGCACCAAGGACAAGCGCCTGGTCAAATACCGTCTTTCCAAGTTCCAGCGTTCCAACCAGGATACCTGCTTGAACCAGAAGCCGGTGGTGAGACCCGGTGACAACGTCAAGCCCGGTGATGTCATCGCCGACGGTGCCGCCACCAATACCGGCGAGCTTTCCGTAGGACGCAACCTGCTCGTGGCCTTCATGCCCTGGGAAGGTTACAACTTTGAGGACGCCATCCTTATAAGTCAGCGCCTGGTCTTTGATGATGTGCTTACTTCCATCCACATTGAGAAATTGGAAATCGATGCCCGTTCCACCAAGCTTGGACCGGAAGAGATAACCAGAGAAGTTCCCAACGTATCGGAAGAGTCACTGCGCCACCTGGACGAAACCGGTATCGTGAGAATTGGTTCCCGCGTATATCCGGACGATATCCTGGTCGGTAAGATCACACCCAAGGGCGAATCCGAGCACCCGCCGGAAGAAAAACTCTTGCGTGCCATCTTCGGTGAAAAAGCCAGAGACGTTCGCGATAACTCCTTGAGAGTGCCCCACGGCGAAGGCGGTCGCGTCGTAGACGTTAAAGTCTTCGACAGAGAAAAAGGCGACGAATTGCCGCCTGTGGCCAACAAAGTGGTGCGTGTCTACATTGCCCAGAAACGTAAAGTATCCGTGGGCGATAAAGTGGCTGGACGTCACGGTAACAAAGGTATCGTGGCTAAGATTCTGCCCACCGAGGACATGCCCTTCCTGCCCGATGGTACTCCGGTAGACATCGTGCTTAACCCGCTTGGCGTACCTTCCCGTATGAACGTGGGACAGACCTTCGAAACCTTGCTCGGTCTGGCTGCATACCTGACCGGTCAGCGCTACGAAGTACCTCCTTTCGACGAAATGTTCGAATCGGAAGCTTCCAGCGTCACTGTCCACAACGAGATCAAGAAAGGCAAAAAAGTCTCCGGCTTTGACTGGGTAGGCGATGACGGTAAAGTCACCCTCTACGACGGTCGTACCGGTGATGCCTTCGACAATCCGGTCACAGTCGGCAAGATCTATATGATGAAACTGGTCCACCTGGTAGACGACAAGATTCACGCTCGTTCCACCGGACCCTACTCCCTTGTTACCCAGCAGCCGCTCGGTGGTAAGGCTCAGTTCGGCGGACAGAGATTGGGAGAAATGGAATGCTGGGCTCTTGAAGCTTTCGGCGCCGGCTACTCTCTGCAAGAGATGTTGACCATCAAGTCTGACGATGTGAACGGACGCTCCAAAGCTTACGAATCCATCGTTAAAGGCGAGAACCTGAGACGTCCCGGTATTCCTGAATCCTTCAAAGTACTGGTGCGCGAACTGCAGTCCATCGGTCTCGATGTCTCTGTGGCCAAGCGCACACGCGAAGGTCAGGAAGTGGAAGTCGACCTGATGACCGAGGTCGAGGATGTACGTCCTCGCGGTCTGAGACGCCTCAGTCCCTTTGGTGAGATTGGACTGGAATCCGAACTGGCTGAACTCTCCCGTCAGGCCCAGATGCCCGCGGGCGCTGTGGCCGTCTCCGCCGGAGACGAAGATGGCGAAGAGCTGGTCGGCGCTGGATTCAGTGAAGTCCTTGATACCGGCGATGAAGTCGGTGTTGTGCCTGCGGCAGCCGCTGCAGCCGACACGGTCTTTGATGACGGTGATCTCGGCGAAGACGACGAAGCTTAAGGCATCTGTCTAAAAGTATTGTTGGCCAGAAGGCCATATCCCACTATTAGCCGCACGGCGGCAAGGACGGAGGACTGTCAGGTAACATGCCTACAAGTATTGACCGATTTGACTACATCAAAATTGGAATCGCGTCACCGGAGCGTATTCTCAGTTGGTCTCACGGCGAAGTAACCAAGCCCGAGACAATCAACTACAGAACGCTGAAGCCGGAAAAAGACGGACTCTTTTGCGAGAGAATCTTTGGACCATCCAAGGACTGGGAATGCTATTGCGGTAAGTACAAACGCGTACGTCACCGCGGTATCACCTGCGAACGTTGCGGAGTGGAAGTAACCGACTCCAAAGTAAGACGTCACCGCATGGGCCATATCAAATTGGCTTCGCCCGTGACCCATATCTGGTTCCTGAAAGGAATCCCCAGCTATATCGGTCTCTTGCTCGATTTGCCCCTGCGCGATCTGGAGCAAGTGGTTTATTTCAACGCCTATGTTGTGACCAACGCCGGTAACTCACCCGATCTTCATAAGAATCAACTTCTTGCTGAAGACGAGTACGAGAAACTGCTCGAAGATCCCAACATGCAGTTCGACGTGGGCATCGGTGCGGAAGCCATCAAACAGCTTCTTCATGACCTCGCTAGACCGGTGTACGAGCGTCCCGACAACAAGGACGATCGCGGTCGCCTTCTGGAATTGCCCGGCTTGAAAGAGATCTCGGTAGCCCTGCGCGAAGAGCTGGCCGGTTCCGGCGGTTCCCAGCAGAAGCGTGCCAAGATCATCAAGCGCCTGCGCCTGGTGGAAGCACTGCTTTCCTCCCATACCGATCCTACCTGGGTGATTCTCGATAATCTGCCGGTTACACCGCCTGATCTTCGCCCCATGGTGCAGCTCGATGGCGGACGCTTCGCTACCTCCGACCTGAACGATCTCTATCGTCGCGTTATCAACAGAAACAACCGTCTGGCAAGACTTCTGGAGATGGGCGCGCCGGAAATCATCGTCAGAAACGAAAAGCGTATGCTGCAGGAAGCTGTAGACGCCCTCATCGATAACGGCAGAAGAGGCCGTGTGGTGGTCGGTCCCAACAACCGTCCCCTCAAGTCTCTCTCCAATATCATCGAAGGTAAGCAAGGTCGTTTCCGTCAGAACCTCCTCGGTAAGCGCGTCGACTACTCCGGTCGTTCCGTTATCGTGGTCGGTCCTACCCTCAAACTGCACCAGTGCGGTTTGCCCAGAGAAATGGCTCTTGAACTGTTCAAGCCTTTCGTGATCAACAAGCTCATTGAGCGCCAGATTGTTCAGAACATCAAATCAGCTAAGAAGCAGATTGAAAAAGGTTCGGCTATCGTCTGGGAAATCCTCGAAGAAGTAATTCAAGGACACCCGGTACTGTTGAACCGCGCTCCCACACTGCACAGACTCGGTATTCAAGCCTTTGAACCGGTTCTGGTGGAAGGTCGCGCCATTCAGCTTCACCCGCTCGTTTGCTCGGCCTTCAACGCCGACTTCGACGGTGACCAGATGGCTGTTCACGTTCCCCTCTCGGTGGAAGCTCAGGCAGAAGCTCATATGCTCATGCTCGCTTCCAACAACACCCTGCTTCCCGCTACCGGTCGTCCGACCATCACTCCTACCCAGGACATGGTGCTCGGAATCTATTATCTGACCATCGAGAAGCCGGGCAATGACGATCCTAAAGTCTGTCGCGGTGCAGGAATGCGCTTCGTCAGTCTGGCTGATGCCCGTTCTGCTTTTGAAGCAGGCATAGTCGACTTGCACGCCCGCATCAAGGTGCGCGATTTCGACGGACAGATGCTGGAGACCACACCCGGTCGGATCATCTTCAACCAGGTGGTGCGTGAGGCAATCGCTTCCGTCAACTAGCTTTTACTTGTAAGTCTTCATGCCATAAAAGACGAGGGACAAATGGTCACAGGCGATAAGAAAGATACAATGGAATTCATCAACACCACGGTGGACAAGAAGAAACTTGGTTCTCTTCTTTCCGACGTGTACGAGCGTTTTGGTACGGCCCGCACTGCCGAGCTAGCCAATTCACTCAAAAACCTGGGCTTCAGATATGCCACCAAGGCCGGCGTCACAATCTCGATTGACGACCTTGATGTGCCGGAAGCCAAAAAAGGACTCATCTCAGCTGCCGAGAAAGAAATCGAAGCTGCTCAGAAGCGCTACGAGCGCGGCGACATCACCGAGGTGGAACGCTACAACAAGGTTATCGACACCTGGTCGGCAACCACTGACGCTCTCACCAAGGAAGTGGTGGATAACTTCGATCGCTTGAACCCCGTCTATATGATGGCGTTCTCCGGCGCTAGAGGTAACATCTCCCAGGTTCGTCAGTTGGTCGGTATGCGCGGCTTGATGGCTGACTCTCAAGGTCAGATCATCGACTTGCCCATTAAAGCCAACTTCCGCGAAGGCTTGAACGTAACCGAGTACATCATCTCCAGCTACGGCGCCAGAAAGGGTCTCGTAGATACAGCGCTCAAAACAGCCGACTCCGGTTACCTGACCAGACGTCTCGTAGACGTCGCCCAGGACGTGATTGTGCGTGAAGCCGATTGCGGCACCAAGCGCGGCATCGACATGCAGCCCATATCCGAAGGCGACAAAGATATGGTCAAGCTCTCCGAGCGTATCTACGGTCGAAGCCTGGCTGAAGACGTAGTCAACCCCGAGACCGGCGAAGTAATTGCCCGCCTCGGCGAACTCGTCACCCGCAAGCTTTCCACCACTATCGAAGGCGCTTTGAAGAAGCCCAAGAAAGTAAAAGTGAGAAGCCCGCTCACCTGCGAAAGCCAATATGGCGTTTGCCAGAAGTGCTACGGCTGGTCGCTCACCAATAACCGCCTGGTCGACCAGGGTGAAGCTATCGGTATCATCGCCGCTCAGTCCATCGGGGAACCCGGTACACAGCTGACCATGAGAACATTCCACACAGGTGGAGCCGTTTCCGGTGGTGCCAGCCGTAACCAGGTGAAAGCGCCGGCCAAGGGTACTGTTTCCTTCAAGATCCAGAGCCGTTCGATTCGCACCGCCTACGGTGATGTTATGGAACAGACCACCAGAGACGGCAACATGAAAGTTGTCTCCGGTGAGAAAGAACACACCATTCCGATTCCAATCGGCTCTTTCTTGCACGTCACCAGCGGTTCCGAAGTGACCGCCGGACAGGTGCTCTGCGAATACGATCCGCCGGGTCAGAAAAAGAACCTGACCGAGCGCGCCACCAAAGATATCACCGCCGATATCTCCGGTCGTATCATGTTCCAGGGCTTCCAGGCCGATGAAAAACGCGATCGTCAGGGCAACATTTCCCGCACCGCCAACCGCGCCGGTATCATCTGGGTACTGGAAGGGGACGTATACAACCTGCCCTCCGGCGCCCATGTGGTGGTCAAGGACGGTCAGGAAGTGAACGCTCTCGATGTGCTGGCTGAAATTCAGATCACCTCCGAGCATGGTGGTGAAGTGCGTTTCGGTCCGGAAATCGAAACCGAAGTGGTGAAAGTCGGTCGCAGCAAGACCCAGACCAGGCTCGTCAAAGGCAAAGAGATGAATGTCATCATCGCCTCTGTCGGTGCCAATAACGCCAAACTGGAGCCCGGCCAGAAAGGTCACCTCTGGAAGGTGAACAAGCAGAAAGAGTCATTCACCATCAAAGTCGTCAATGACGAAGTGGTGGAAAACGGCAAAATCATCGCTGAACTGGTCGACGACGGTACCAACGTTGTTAGCTGTGGCGGCGAAATTATCTATGACGGTGTTGAAATCGACGACCGCCGCGTAGTCACCAAAGCCGGTAAGGTACTCTTTGTTCCTGAGGAAGTGCACTTCATCTCCAAAGACATCTCTTTGAAGATGTCCGAAACAGGTGAGACCGTCACTGCCGGTCAGGAAGTGGTCAAAGATGTGTTCGCCCACATGGAAGGCATCATCGAGATCATCGCCGACAACGACATCATCCACGAAGTGATCATCAGACCGGGCGACCTGGTTCCCATCAATGATCCTTCCGAAGTGAAAGTGCCGGAAGGCCAGGTCGTGGAGCCGGGTACCGAAGTTCTCGATGGCTACACCTACAAAGACCGTAAGCTCGTCAACCTCTTCGAGAAGGAAGATGGTTCCTGCTACCTCCTGGTCAGACCGGTAGAAGAGTACTGGATCGAGCCGAGAGAGACCAAGTTCAAGCACAGAGCCACAGATGAGAAAATCAGCTTGCGCTCGGTCACTCAGTTGCTCTTCCGCGACAGAGAGAAAGTGCGTCACCTGCAGGGCGCCCAGCTCACCAGAACCTCCCTGGTTCTGCAAATGCAGGGTCACCTTCAGGGTCTCAAGGGCATCGTCGAGATGGGCGAAGAGCTTCTCATCGTCGTGCAAGAGAACATCCTCTTGCGCCGTGAGCAAGACTTGAACGTCACCTTGCTGGCCGTCGAGCACGGTCAAATAATCGGTGCCAAGGAGCCGGTTGCCACCACCCAGGTGCTCACCCGCACCTCTGCCCGGGTGCAACTCTCCAAGACCGACGAACGCCGTATTCTCTTGATCACGGAAGAACAGCAGACACATCAGAAGATCAAAGGCACCTGCACTGTTAAAGAAGGCGACCTGGTACGTCTTGGCGATAATCTCTCCAAGTCTTCCTCCGCCGGCGTTAGTGGTCAGGTTGTTTCCGCCGACGGTGCCGATGTGGTGCTGAGAAAAGGTCGTCCGTACCTGATCTCGGTCAACACTCAGTTGCAATCCGACGACGGAGCGCTGGTGCAGAGGGGTGACCTTCTCGCTACCCTCATCTTCGAAAGACAGAAAACCGGAGACATCGTTCAGGGTCTTCCTCGTGTAGAAGAACTCCTGGAAGGTCGTAAGCCGAAAGAGAACGCCATTCTCTCCGAGAAAGAAGGACGCGCCCGCATCACCGTCGAAGACGATGTGACAAGGCTCTTCCTGGTCTTCCCTGACGGTTCGGAAGAAGAGATCATCATTCCTCAAGGTCTCAACGTCATCGTTGAAGACGGAGAAGAGATCACCCTCGGTAAGCCCCTCACGGACGGACCGCCCAACCCGCACGATATCGTCAGACTGCGCGGAATTGCTTCCGCTCAGAAATACCTGGTGGACGAAGTACAGTCCGTATACCGTTCACAGGGTGTAGACATCGCCGACAAACACATCGAAGTGATTGTTCGCCAGATGACTCGTAAAGTGCGTGTTGACGAACCCAAAGACACCATCCTCTTGCCCGGCGAGTTGATGGAACGCTATATCATCGACCTCGAAAACGAGAAGATGGTGCAGCAGGGTCTCGAAGGCGCCACCTATACCGACGTTCTGCTCGGTATCACCAAAGCCTCCTTGAACACCGAGAGCTTCATCTCGGCTGCCTCCTTCCAGGAAACCACCAGAATCCTGACGGAAGCAGCGGTGGAAGGTAAGAAAGACTGGCTGCGCGGTCTCAAAGAGAACGTCATCATCGGTCGTCTTATCCCTGCCGGTACCGGCTTCCAGGGTCATTCACAGCCCCAGGAAGAGGAAGAGGAAGAAGAGGACATCTATCCGCCCATCGGTGAAGGCAGCTTCAACGTTCCGGCTTAAGATAGACTCCAGGACAGTAAAAGGAAAGGCTCCCCTCGCGGGGAGCCTTTCTCATAATTGGGTAACTGAAGGATAACCTGTGTGGAAAAGCCTTTTAATGCCGGTGGTGCTTATAGTCGTGGCAGAGAATCTCGTTTGCGTTGAAGCGTTTGGAGATTCGGTGAGCCAGGAAATAGGTGCCGGCTTTACGGGAGGGGTTGCAGCGCTGGTCGAGAATCAGGTGGGTCAAAATGGACACTGTGATGCCGACCCGGTAGGGCTGCCTGGTGGGACCCTTAAATAGAAAGAAGAAAAGAGCCAATAGCTCATAGGAATGCAGGGGCAAATAGAGCTTGCCGCTGTATTTTTCATGGGCTGCCTCGGAAAATCTGCCCCAGTCCATACGCCAGCCATGGGCTCGCACGTAGTCGACGATATGGTCTAGGTCGATTAGAAATCCTGCAAGAAAGCTGGCAACCGCGGCTTTGCGTGACCTGTAAACCAGATAGCTGGCGGCGCCTACCCCGGCTGAAGTAATGATGTGTCCCACTGTTCGCATAGTTTCAAGATTCCCTAATTCCGGCTATAACTTGCTAAGATCCTCTGGAACGTTCAAGTCTGACCGGGCTGTTATCTACATATACCCGCCAGCCTGATTATTATGCGTTTAGCTTCAAATAAGTATTTAAGGGGTTTTGGCACTAATGCAAACGACTGTTCTTGGTCAAAAGTCAACTTCTCTAAAGCCTCGCCTGGCTGGCCGGGGGGCAGGGCTCATGCTTTCCGCCCTTTTAAGCCTGACACTTGCCAGTGCGGGCGCGCATGCCCAGCAGCCGGCCGCCCCTGGCAACCCCATGTCGGCCAAAGAAAGTCAGAACCATCAGGCTGTCGGCATGTACAACCTGGGGCTTTCCGCCTACCAGCAGGGCAGTCTTGAATCAGCCATCATCTTCTTCCGCCGTGCCACCGACCTTGACCCCAATCTGGCCGACGCCCAGTACAACCTCGGTGTGCTCTACCAGAGCCAGAGACGTGCCAAAGAAGCCATCCCGCGCTTTCAAGAAGTGCTCAGGGTAAAGCCTTCCGATGCCGATGCCCACTATCAACTGGGTCTGGCCCTGATGGAAATGGGTCGTCCCGCCGAGGCTAAAACCCATTTTGCCTCCATCGCCCCTAATTCCACCCACTTTGCCGACGCCCAGAAGCGTACCCAGGTATGCGACGCTCAGATGAGCGGCGCCACCATCGCCACCCCCAGCTATTCGCCCAATCCCGTCGAAACACCGCCCCTGCAAAATCAGATGCAGCCGGCTTTGAGTCAGTCTCAGCCGCAGCTGCCGGCGCCGGTGCAACAGGCGAGCCCTTCTTACAGTGAGCAAAGCAGCTACCAGCAGGCTTATCCAACTTTGAGTTCCCAAATGCAACCACCGCAGCAGCCTGTTCAACAGCCGCAGCAGCCCGCCTACCGGGAGCCTGCGGCCGTCGCTCCGGCAGTGACCGCTACTGCACCCAAAGTCGCTGCCCGTCCGGTTTCCACTACCGGTGCTCCCACCGCCGTTCTGGCTAATACTTCCGTGCGCGTCATTGCCACCGGCTTTTCTGCTCCTTCCGGCCTCACCTTCGACCGTTCCGGCAATCTTTATGTAGCCAACTACGAGACCAATAGCGTCGATAGAATCTCCGCCGACGGTACCCGCACCCAGTTCAGCTCCGGCGCCCATTTGAAAGGACCGATCGGACTTGCTGCCGACGACAGCGGCAACATCTATGTGGCCAATTACGAGTCCAACACTGTGGCTCGCATTACCCCGGCCGGCATTTCAACCATCATCGGTACAGGCTTCAAGCGCCCCTATTACCTCACCCTGGACCGGGAAGGTAATCTCTTCGTCAGCCAGCAGCAAGACAATTCCATTGCTCGCATCAGTCTCCCCCGTACCGTCGTTTCGAGATAAGAGCAAAAGATGGCCAGTCCCAAACTAGATCCTGACTATTTTGATGACCACCGGATAAAAGTGCAGGAATTTGCCGGGCAAGTTGCCTTTGGCGGCTA
>Ga0268298_10002972_pt1 | contig 17893 bp, 12 predicted proteins | sample WWTPWeurt_MetaG_FD_194462 | JGI IMG/M metagenome (GOLD analysis project Ga0268298, IMG submission 194462) | Activated sludge microbial communities from WWTP in Nijmegen, Gelderland, Netherland - WWTP Weurt | ecosystem: Engineered > WWTP > Aerobic digester > Activated sludge | place...
GCCAATTTCGGAGCGGCGGTTGACGGCCTGAACAAAATTGAACACCTCGGCCACATCCGGGCCAAACTCTGGACTGATGGCTTGAAATTCGGCCTGGGAAAGCTGATCCATCGGGATATTCAGAACCTGGGCCCGCCGGACAACCTGGCCCACAATGTGATGGGCAGAACGGAAAGGCACATTCCGCTTGACCAGATAGTCTGCCAGGTCAGTCGCCAGCATGGCGGGGTCGAGAGCGGTCTGCATGCGGGCCGGCTTGACCTTGAGCGTTCCCAATAGGCCTGCCACCACCGGCAGCATCAGGCCGAGTGTATCAGCAGCCTGAAAAACAGGCTGCTTATCTTCCTGCAGGTCTTTATCATAGGCCGAAGGCGTGCTCTTGATGACTGCCAGCAGCCCGGTCAACAGACCGATCAGCGTGCCGGCCTTGCCGCGGGTCAATTCGAGCGGGTCGGGGTTCTTCTTCTGCGGCATCAGGCTGGAGCCGGTGGAATAAGCATCTGAAAGCTCAATAAAACCAAACTCGGCGGTGGAAAAGATGATCAGCATCTCAGCCAGACGCGAGAGGTGGACCCCAATCAGGGCGGCATCAAACAGAAATTCGGCGGCAAAATCGCGGTCGCTGACGCTGTCCAGGCTGTTGGGGCTGGGCCGGTCAAAACCCAATGTCCCGGCCAGGGTTGAGCGGTCAATCGGAAATGGCACACCTGCCAGGGCCCCGCTGCCCAACGGCAGCCAGGCGGTGCGGGCGCGCAGCTCTGCCAGACGCTGGCGGTCACGCTCCAGGGGCCAGAAGTGGCTCAGCCACCAGTGACTGAGCAGGATGGGCTGGGCGCGTTGCATGTGGGTATAGCCCGGCAGGATCACCCCCATATCGGCGGAGGCCCGCTCTACCAGCGCCTGCTGGACGAGCGCCAGTTTGGACGAGGCCGTATCGATTGCCTTCATCACCCAGAGCCGAAAATCGGTGGCGACCTGATCATTGCGGCTGCGGCCTGTGTGCAGCTTGCCGGCGGCCGCGCCAGCCAGCGCCCCCAGGCGGCGCTCGACGGCGGTGTGGATATCTTCATCCCCGGGTGCAAATTCAAAACTGCCGGCAGCCAATTCCGCCCGGACAACTTCCAGCCCGGCGCAGATCTGCTGCACTTCTTCCGGCGTCAGAATCCCGGCCTGACCCAGTGCGCTGGCCCAGGCCACCGATCCGCGTACATCTTCCTCGCCCAACCGCCAGTCAAACGGCAGCGAATTATTAAATTCTGCTGCCAGCTCATTCTGGCTCTCCGCAAACCGCCCACCCCATAATTTCATAAGGACTCCTTTTTTATTTAATCCATACAATACCACCCTGCGGTGGTATTGTATGGATTATCGTGCTAGTCGCGCTTGAACTGCGAATAATCGGGCTTGTCAAACTGAGCGCCGGCTGCAATGTCCCGGAAGGCGGCCACCTTCATGGGCAGGCCATACAGGGTGATAAACCCTTCGGCGTCCGACTGATCGTAAACACTGTCCTGTCCAAAGGTTGCAAAATCTTCGCGATACAGGCTGTAGGGGCTGCGGCGGCCAGCGGGGATGACATTCCCCTTGTAAAGCTTCAAACGCACTTCGCCGCTGACAAATTCTTGAGTCTTATCAAAGAATGCATCCAGAGCGGTGCGCAGGGGTGTAAACCATTGACCGTTATAAACCAGCTCGGCGTAGCGCTGGGCGATAACATCCTTGTAGTGCAGCGAATCGCGATCCAGGCAGATCGACTCCAGTTCGCGGTGGGCCGCCAGCAGAATTGTGCCGCCGGGGGTTTCATATACGCCGTGCGACTTCATGCCAACCAGACGGTTCTCCACCATGTCCACCCGGCCGATGCCATGCTTGCCGCCCAGCTCATTCAAAGCGCTGACCATCTGGGCAGGCGACAGGGCGGTCCCGTTTAGCTTGATCGGGTAACCATGTTCGAATTCAATCTCGATCAGCTCGGCCTTGTCGGGCGCGTTCTCTGGCGATACGCTTTGCTGGAACATGGCTTCTTCCGGCTCGTTCCAAGGGTCTTCAAGGATTCCGCCTTCGTGCGAGAGGTGCCACAGGTTGCGGTCGCGGCTGTAAATCGATTTCAGGGTGCTGCTGACGGGTACATTGTGGGCTGCGGCGTAAGCCAGGGCGTCTTCGCGCGATTTGATATCCCACTCGCGCCAGGGGGCGATCACTTTCAAGCGCGGGTCCAGCGCCATAAAGGTCAGCTCGAAACGGACCTGATCATTCCCCTTGCCGGTGCAGCCGTGAGAGACTGCATCTGCGCCTTCCTGGTGGGCAACCAGGACCTGGTGCATGGCAATCAGCGGACGGGCAATGGAGGTACCCAGCATGTATTTGCGTTCATAAATTGCGCCGGAGCGCAGCAGCGGGAACAGGTAATCACGGGCAAACTCCTCCCGCAGATCCATAATCACCAATTTGCTGGCGCCGCTGGCCTCGGCTTTGGCTTCCAGGCCGCTGGTTTCCTCACCCTGACCAATATCGGCGCAAAAACAAACCACTTCACAACCATAGTTTTCGACCAACCACGGCACAATTACCGAAGTGTCCAACCCACCAGAGTAGGCTAAAACCACTTTCTTAACGGACGGCTTTGCACTTGACATCTTCTTATCTCCTGAAAAAATATAATAAAAAACCCTCCCAGCTTGGGAGGGCCTCTTTTTAGTGAATGGCCATGGGGATAAAATCACCCCGGGGGTTGCTCCAGGCGTCTAAATCAACGCCAACCAGCCGACCCTCCCAAAAGGAGTTCGGTAGGATGCGTACGACGGGGACGAGCCTCAGAGCTTAAGTTCATGATTGTATTCCTTGGGGCTGAATACTACCAGAGAGGCGCAGGATTGTCAACAAATTGGGCTGCTAAGAAATTGTCATTGCGAGATTCGTACATGACGCCTTTTGCGTCATGTACGAATCTCGCAATGACCTTAAAGCCATGAAAAAACAGTTGCATGTTCACGAAAAGCTTGCTATGATTAGTTACAACCTATGCAAAAACCAGCCGATAACCAGGCCAGCTTTCAGATGCAGCGCGCCCTCATCCAGGCGCAGCGCCATCTTTCAGAGGATTTAAACCCACAGGAACTGCCGGGGCGAATTTTGGAGCAGCTCGCTTTTGTTATCCCCTATGAACGCGGCGCTTTGATGCTGCAGGATGGGCCGATTTTGCGCATCACCGCCCAGCGCGGCTTCCCGGTTGATGAGCGCATCGACAACCTGGTAATGCCGGCCCGCCCGGGCGACATCTACGAAGAGATGTCGAAAACGGTCAGCCCCGAATTAATTGACGACGTCACCACAGATGCCCGCTGGATGCAGGTCGATTGGCTGCCGCTCAACCGCTCCTGGCTGGGCGTGCCCCTGTTTGCCAAAAATCGGGTCGTGGGGATGGTTTCGCTGACCCGGGTGGAGGCTGGCGCCTTCAGCCAGGCCGATGTCTTGATGGCGACCGCCTTTGCCATGCAGGCCGCGGTAGCCCTGGAAAACGCGACCCTCTACCAGGAGATTACCCTCTTTAACCAACGCCTGGAACAAACCGTGTTGGAACGAACCGAAGCACTCCGCCGGGCGCTGGACACGCTGGAACGCATGGACCGCAACAAATCCGATTTTATCAATGTCGCCGCCCATGAACTGCGCACGCCGCTGACGGTCATGAAGGGCTATATTGGGATGATGAAGATGGACGCAGCCGTTAAAGCCAGCCCCAGCCTGGCCCAGACCCTGACCGGCATCGAAAAAGGGACCGACCGGCTGCACGACGTGGTCAACAACATGCTCGATCTGGCGCGCATCGACAACCAGGTCCTGGACTTTAAGCCTGAGCATGTCAGCGTGGTTTCACTGGTGCGGCGGGTCCAGTTAGATTACAGCCACTACCTCGCCGACCGCAAGCTCACGCTCCAGGTCGATGGGCTGGACAGCCTGCCCCCGGTGTACGGTGATCCGGCGCTGCTCTTAAAGGTGTTCCAAAGCGTGGTGATTAACGCCATCAAGTACACACCGGACGGCGGGATAATCAAAATCTACGGCCGGCCCATTCAAGATGCCCAGGCGGGAAGCTGCGTTGAAGTCTGTATTCAAGACAACGGGATTGGAATTGACGAAGTCCAGCTCGAATTAATTTTTGAAAAGCTCTACACCACCAACCAGGTCGCGCTGCATTCCTCTGGCAAAGCCACATTTAAAGGCGGAGGCCCCGGCCTGGGTTTGACCATCGCCCGCGGCATCATTCAGGCCCACCGCGGCCGGGTCTGGGCCGAAAGCCCAGGGCACGATGAAACCATTTTCCCGGGCAGCACCTTCCACATCCTGCTGCCCATCTAAAATTATCACCACATATATATCCACCTGACGAAAATCCCACCACAATTGCCCACATTTGGTAAAATAGTTTCAGTCATCAAGTGAGGTATGGGGTGTTTTGGGCAGGTTTGGCCCGCCCAAAACACCCCATATCCCGCTATAAAGATATCCAGGTCAAGAGAAGCTATGCCACCAGAAAAAAAGCTGCGGATCGTCACTTATAACATCGGAGGAGGGCGCGATGATTTTTTTGCCACTTCGGCCGATGTTCTCTCCTTAATTAAGGACCTGCATCCAGATATTCTGGGAATGCAGGAGTGCATCACCTGGCGTGACGCAGACGAAAACACCTATAACTTTTCAGAGCAGGTTGGCGATCTTTTAGGCTTTGAAGCGGGCAGCTATTTGGGTAAAACACTTTCGCTGCAGGAAAATTTTCACTCCCGCAAGAAGGTCATGTTGGACTGCCTGTATAAAGACTGGCAGGATTGGGTGTTTGGCAATGCCCTCTGCACCCGCTATGGGTTTACCCGTCTGAACGACCCAGAAGCCCCGGGCTCGCCCCGCAATCTGTACCTGTACAAACCCTTGATCTATGAAGGCAGCCGTGATACTGACCCGCGCTGTGCCATCATCAGCCGGATAAAGATTGGGGATTTTACACCCTTTATCGTATCCACCCACTTTACAACCCTGGTGGGCGAGCGAGGCGGAAAGACTGCGCCGGTCCCCGGCAAACTGGAAGAGGCCCAGGCCCTGCGGCTCCAGCAAGCCCGAAAACTGCTCGAATTGTTACAACCCAAACTCGATGATGGGCAGGCGGTCATCCTGATCGGTGATTTTAACGCCAGCCCCGACGAACCCTGCATTCGCACGGTGATTGAAGGCGAAGGCGGCTTTGTCCGCCTGACGCCCAAGGCCGAAATCCCAACCCATCCAAAGGTGCCCAAACCGGTGGACCATATTTTCGTTTTCCCTGGCAGTCTGGTCCAGGACTACACTTGCTGGGTGGACAACTCAGATGCCGCTCAACGCGCTTCCGATCACCTGCCAGTGGCGGCAGATATCGTATTTCGATAGGAAAAAATCTATGTCAAAAAAACCTGAATTGTTCGGCACCGATGGTGTCCGAGGAACCGTGGGCAAGTTCCCGCTTGTGCCCGAATTTGTGGTTAAGCTGGGATCTGCAACCGGGACGGTGATGAGCCTGGGCAAAGCCGTCCCCACCATCCTGATTGGCCGCGACACACGCCAATCGGGGCAAATGCTGCAGAGCGCACTGACAGCCGGTCTGCTCGCCAGCGGAGCAACCGTCATCGACCTGGGCGTTATGCCCACCCCGGGGGTCGCTTTCCTGGTCAACAAACTGGGCGCCCAGGCGGGGGTGGTGATTTCTGCTTCGCACAACCCATTCGAGCAAAACGGGATCAAAATCATCAACGCCGACGGGTCTAAACTGCCGGAATCGATGGAAGTGGAAATCGAACGGCTGGCAGGTGAAGCAAGCCCGCCGGCACCAGCTCAGGGCTATGGTCGCTGTCTGGATGGCTCCGGTTTTCGAGAATTGTATCTGGTGGGGCTGCTGGCGGAACACCCCGAGCTGGACCTGAGCGCGGTCACGGTTGTGCTCGACTGCGCCAATGGCGCCGCCTCCGGGTATGCCCCAGAGTGTTTCGCCCGTCTGGGCGCAAAAACCATCACCATCAATGCTGCCCCAACCGGAGCGAACATCAACCGCTCTGCCGGCTCGGAGCAGGTGCGCAAGTACCCCAGAGAACTGTTCAATCTGATGCAGCAGCATGCGGCCCAATTTGGGATTGCCTTTGATGGTGACGCCGACCGGGTCGTTTTTGTGGATGAACACGGCGAACTGGTGGACGGCGATCATATCCTCGCCATTCTGGGAACTTACCTGCAAGACCATGGCAAACTGTTGGGGAACACAATCGTAGCCACCAATATGCGCAACCAGGGTCTGGTTGAATTTGTCCAGCAGCGCAAAATCAACTACATTGAAACCAAAGTCGGCGACAAATATGTCACAGAAAAGCTGGCAGCCCTGGCAAAAGACGACCCGACAGGCGCATTGATCGGCCTGGGCGGCGAACAGGCCGGGCATATCATCCTGTACGACCCCACCCACAACACCGGCGACGGCCTGCGGACCGCCCTCTGGGTGATTAAAGCATTTGCCGCCCTCAAGGTCGAATCGCTCTCAGCCCTGGCCTCTTGTGTGCGCAAGGCCCCGCAGGTCATCGCCTCTGCGCATGTTCCCGGCAAGCCAGCCCTGGAGGGCATCGAGGAACTGGAACAGCTTAAGAAGAATGTATCCAAAGAGTTGCCCGATATGCAGCGCATGGAACTGCGCTACTCGGGCACAGAGCCTGTCTTCCGAGCCATGCTCGAGGGCGGCTTCAGTAATACAGAACAGGAATTGGCCGATATGGCCTGGAAAATGTGCCGCGCCGTCCAGAAATCGGCCGGGCTCAGCGCCCCCAATCCTGATACGATTGAGATTCTTAACGTCAGCCGCGGCGGCTTATTGGTTTCACATATTCAAGAATAGCAAGTCAGGTGTTTTTTGCGGGCTTTTCCGCAAAAACACCGTTTGATAAAGGAAATAAAATGTCCATCATGACCGACCTGATCAACCGATTCACCAAAGTGAATCGAGCCCAAGTAGCAGCCAACAAACCCGAAGAATGGCAGCCCGCCTTCAACAGCCTCGCCGAGATTTTAGAAGAACTCGACGGGATTGTCGAAACGGTTGCCGCCTCGGGCAGCGTCACCGATAATGCCAAACTGGTCAGCCTGGTGCTGACCGCCATGGCTGAAACCGGGCAATACCGCCACGAACAGTTCAACCCCGCCAGCCCTGAAGATTTCAAAAAGCGCGAACTGATCGACCAGACCCTGATGCCTGCTGCGGGTAACCTGCGCAAAAAGGCCATCCAGATCGCCAAACGCTATTTCCTGACCCCGCTCTACCAGACCCTCTGGACCGATCTCCAGAACGAAATCTTCCCGCTGATGGATACGATGAACCCCGATCTGGACGCCCAGCGCTTCATGCCTTTCCGCGTGATCCAGATCGGCAACATCGCCGAACGCCTGTACGGCTTCCGCATCCGCACCAAAGACAGCGTGCTGATTGGCAGCGACCGGCAGTTCGGCCTGCTGCGCGAAATTTACGACCGCAAATACCTGCGCTTCGGCACATCGGGTGTGCGCGGCCGCTGGATGCTGGACTTTACCGAGCAGCGCGCCAAGCAGGTCACCCAGGCGGTGTGCGAATTCCTCAAGGCCCAGAACTTCCCGGCTTATGTGGGCGCCGAAGACCTGAGCGGGAAACGGATCGTCATCGGCTATGACAGCCGCAAAAACGCCCGTCTGGTGGCCGATTGGGTGGTTGAGGTCTGTATCGCCAACGGCTTTACGGTGGACATCACCAACCGCGACACCCCCACCCCCGCCCTTGTCTACTACCTGACCGATTACCTGGCCCCCAATGAGGTCGCCGGGCTGATTAACTGCACCGCCAGCCACAACCCGCCCGAATGGCAGGGGCTCAAGTTCAACCCGCGCCTTGGCTACCCCGCCCCCACCAATGTGACGGATTTCATCGCCTTCCGGATCAATGAAATGCAGCTGCTGGACCAGAGCGCCCAGTCTGCCGGTTTGACCAACCTGGAAGAACGCGGCGTGGTGCGCGGGGTGGACCCGATCACCGCCTACTCGCGCTGGATCATGTCCAGCGGGCAGAAAGACGCCCGCATCCCGATCGACTTCGAGGCGATCCGCAGCTTCTTTGCTGATAAGCTGGTCCTGGTGGACGAAATGCACGGCGCCGGACGCGGCTATCTGACCAAAATCCTGGGCGAAATCGGCGTGCGCCACCAGGTGCTGCATGCTGAGCGCGACCCCAACATCCCCGGTCTGGATTACGCCAACCCCGAAGAGCCGTTTAACGCCGAACTGAAACAGGCCGTTGTGGACACCGGCGCCTACCTGGGCATGGGCCTGGACACCGACGCAGACCGCTACGGCGTGGTGGACAAAGGCGGCGCTTATATCCGCCCCAACCAGATCCTGCCGATGCTGGTGCGCTACCTGGGGATTGAACGCGGCCTGAAAGGACGAGTGATTGCCACCCAGACAGGATCCCCATTAAATGAAGTCCTGGCGGGCATGATTCCGAACAACGAAGCCTTCAAACCTGCCCCCGGCGCCATTCCGCCGTATGTCAAACACCCGTTTTATCATCTGCAGGTGGGCACCAAAGAAGGGCGCGCTCAGAAACACTCTTTCCTGGTTCCAGTTGGTATCAAATATATTGAAGAGATCCGCCGGCTGGACTCGGAATACAAAGCCATGAAAACCCTGCCCGATAACTGGCGCGATTTGCTTCTGATTGGCGGCGAAGAAAGCTCCGGGCTGACCTCGCGCGGCCACGTCACCGACAAAGACGGGGTCTGGGCCAACCTGCTGGTGCTGGATATGCTCGCCTACTTCGCCAAAAAGACCAACGGCAGAATTGCCACCCTGGCCCAGCTCTGGGATGATACGGTTGCCATGCCCGGCTGCTGGCGCTCATACGGCGGCAAGGAACTGGACGGCTCCAACTCCGGGCGCGTCGACATTGACGCTGTGCTGGAAGCCAAAGAGGCCTTCATTGATTATTTCCTGAATTACACCCAGAACGGGCAAACCACTTTCTCCGGCCTGGAAATTGTCTATCTGGGCGGCACCCGCTACGACATCGCCGAAATTCAACTGCGGGATGCCACCGGCAACGATAAACACCTCCTGCGGGTGCGCGCCTCGGGCACCGAACCGATCAACCGGGTCTATCTGGAAAGCAGCGACCCACAGATCGCCAAACGCCTGATGCAAGACACCCTGGACGTGCTCGAAAACCTGTCCATCCAGCAGGTGCAGCAGGCCCAAAGCAAATGGCGACTGGTGGACATCCTCTGCCAGACCCGGGTCGGCGACGCCCTGGTACAGGCGGTCAAGGACACCATCCAGACCCGCGGCTGGACTCGCGCTGAGATCACCGACATGATCGACGCCAGTCTGCCCACCCTGGAAAATCGGACCCGTAAACTGGCATTGACCTGGGCAAAACGGATCAACGGCTAAAAACCGAAGCAGGGTAGTTGAGTGTCGGAAAGTCATTCAACTACCCTGTTTTTTTGGGGGCTTATGAACATAAAACACAAAACCGCTTTCATTACTGTGTTATGCGGGATGCTTTTCTTCTTGCTGGCAGGCTGCCTGCAGCCAGTATCGACTGAGATTGTAATAACAGACAGCACAAATCTTCCACCTGCAAGTTCGCCAACCACATCGCCGACGCAGCGCCTGGAAACAAGTCAGCCCATAACTCCGTCCCCAAAAAATTCGCCAACGCTGCAAAATAGCCCTACGCTAACCAGTACGAGTACTGCAGAACCGGCTGCCGCCACAGCCCAGCAGCCAGAGAGTGCTGCATCAGCCGAGATCCCGGCTGAAGAGACCATACCACTGGCAGAGGATGATGCCTTTAGATTGGAATTGAAGGCCAAAAAATATCTGCTCACTTCAGCGGGTTCAATTCGCTGGTCCGAAAAATTTATCTTCTCCGCTTATGTGTTCATTCAAACCGATTCCTCCCCTCTACTGGCAGGCGACCTGGACGTAAATCAAGATACAGTTCTGATTGCATTTTATCGCTGGGATGGCAGCGAAAATCAGCTTATCGGCGTAAAACGGCTGTCTGGTCCTCCTCCAGGCTTGCCGGTTGGGGCGGAAATCATTAATTGGACAAAGCCTGCCAGTCGGGTCCCGGTCGTAGAATTCTTTTTTCAACCTGGCCCGGATCACCTGCGTTTGCTGAATGGCCAAAATTACTCAAGTGATATTAACCGAAATGCCCTGCCTGAATTTGCATTCCTGGTTGAATACTGCCCGATCAGTTGTAACGATCCGATGTTCGGGATACAGTTATTTGAGCTCCAGTCGACATCTTCCATTGTTAATTTGACCGAAGATTTACCGGGCCTGACCCGATTTACCCCTTTCACAGAGAATCCGTCTGCTTTTTCCGTTACCGACACGATCTGGTACGACTTTTACAGCACAATTCAGACAACCTGGGTATTTACCTGGGATGGTGCTAAGTTCAACGATATCTCTGCCAGCTTCCCGGAAGCGTATACAGCCGAAGCTGAGCCGATTATCAACAGCGTGCAAAGTTATTTTGGGCAGCCGTTTGAACAAAACGGAATGGCGCTCGAATTAGCCACTTTGAAGATTCTCAAGCTGTATGAGAAGGCTGGCATGCCAGAACAAGGGCTGGAAATCTTTATGCAGTTGACCGACCCTGCCCACTGGCCTGGGACGGGAACAAACTCGCTGTGCTGGTTGAATATCAGCCGGGCCACAGCCGAGGGTGATTTCAAACAAGACCGGGTTTATTCAATCCCAGGAAGCTCTGCAAGCTTTGAATCCATAACAGCTCTGCAAGACGCGGTTACACATCTGGAAAAAACAGGACACGATATGCGTATCTGTAAAGACCTGCTTCCTTGATCGTTTGTTCATTTTGCCCCTGGGCTTAAATCCGCCAACTTCCAGTCGATCGGCGAAAGCCCGGCGGACTGCAAGGCCGCGTTGGCTTTGGAAAAGTGTTTGCAGCCCAAAAAGCCGCGGCTGGCGGAAAGCGGCGAGGGGTGCGGGGCTTTCAAAACGGAATGGCGGCTGGCATCAATCAGTTCCGCTTTGCGCTGCGCATAGCTTCCCCATAAAAGGAACACAACCCGGGTCTGCCGCTGATTAACCGCCTGAATGACTGTATCTGTAAAGGTTTCCCAGCCTTTGCCCTGGTGTGAATTGGCCTGATGCGCCCGCACGGTTAAAACTGCATTCAGCAGCAGCACCCCCTGCTCTGCCCATGGGACAAGATAGCCGTGGTTGGGAACCCGAAAACCGATATCGCTGTGTAATTCTTTATAAATATTCACCAGCGAAGGCGGCACCGGGATGCCAGGCCTGACTGAAAAAGCCATACCATGGGCCTGCCCCTCTTCATGATAAGGGTCCTGCCCGATAATCATCACCCGCACCCGATCATAAGGTGTGTAATGCAGGGCGTTAAATACATCCTGCCCGGGAGGGTAGATCGTATATTTTTTACGCTCTTCGCCCACAAATTGATACAGCGCCTGATAATAAGGCTTATTTTGTTCTGGGCCCAAAACGGGCATCCAACTTTCGGGAATAGGCATACTGGCCTCCGGCTATATAATCCCAGTTAGTTCGGAAAGAGGTAATTTTGGGTGTTTTTTGGGTAGCTGCGCCACCAAAAAAACACCCAAAATCTCTTATACGAACTGTTGATTGGGTAAATTGTAACATCTTTACCCTGGGTGTTGTTTCGCCTTGTATCTAAAAAAAAAATGCACCAATATTCAACTTATAGTATAGTAAACCCTATGAGGATATTCCGCCTGCCAGCAGCATGGTTCTTGCTGATCGCCGTCAACATTTTTTGGCTCGGCTTAAACATTCGCAACAACGCTGTCAACGCAATCTTTATGCCTTTCCTGGTAGAGCGCTTTACTGGCCCGGAAATCCACAACACCGCCCTGGGCGCAATGCGGACTGCGGGCCTGGTCATTGCCATGCTGGTCCAGCCCGCAGTCGGCTTGCTGAGTGACCGTTCGACCAGCCGGTTCGGCCGGAGGCGGCCTTTCCTGGTGGTCGGAGTGATTTTCGATGTGATCCTTTTGGGCTGGATTGCTCTGGCTGGCAGCTATTGGAGCTTATTGGCTGCCGTTCTGTTTTTCCAGGTGTCGTCCAATATCTCGCACGGGGCGCTGCAGAGCCTGATCCCCGACCTGGTGCCGGAAAAACAGCGCGGCACAGCCTCTGCGATTAAAGCCATCTTTGAACTGCTGCCGGTAGTTCTATTAGGGGTAACCATCGCCCCTTTGGTGGGGATGGGACATTTCACCTGGGCAGTCGCAGCGACAGCCGCGGCCCTGATCGCCATATTGCTCATCACCATCAGCATACTGCCCGAAACGCCGCTCAAAGAGCCGGTCCACGCCCCACTCTCACCCGATCTGCTGCGCGTTCTGGGAATGCTCGGAGGCATTTTGGGCGGAGCGGTTTCCGGCCTTGCCGTGGGATCCGCTGGTGGGCTGCTCGCCGGCCTGCTGGCATGGCCTTTTTGGGGAGCAGAAACAGCCCGCATGCTGGGGATTGGGGTTGGCGGGGTGCTGTCGATGCTGGTCAGCGTGCTGGGTGGTTCATGGGCTGGCGTCCGGCTTACCATTGGCAAGACAGCCCATGATGCCAGCAGCTTCCGCTGGTGGGTGGCAAACCGCCTGATGTTTCTGGCCGGGATTACCTCAATCCAGGGGTTTGCACCCTATTTCCTGATGTACGCTTTTCATACCACCATCGAACAGGCTGCAGCAATGACGGGCCAATTATTCACCACGGTTGGCATATTCACCCTGCTGAGCGCCCTGCCCGCAGGGTATCTCTCTGACCGATTGGGACAGTCGCGGCTGGTCGCCATCAGTGGGGTGATGGCGGCGGCTGGGACTGGCGCCATCATCCTCACGGTCTGGCACCCGAATTTGCATTTATTATATACAGCCGGTTCAATTCTGGGGCTGGCAACCGGGCTCTTCGTGACGATCAACTGGGCACTGGGCACAAACCTGGTGCCAGGCGCCGAATCAGGGCACTGGTTAGGGGTGTCCAACCTGGCCGGAGCCGGGGCAGGCATGATCGGTTCGGGCATTGGCGGTCCTCTGGCAGATATCCTAAATGCGGCAGCGCCAGGTCTGGGATATTTCACCATCCTCAGCGGGTATGCCCTGCTGTTCTTCTTTAGCGCCGTCTGCCTGCTGGGGATCAAACAACCACCAGGGTCAGAAAATGCCACCCATTTATCCAAAGCTTAAAATCCGTGTTTTGATAAAAATGGTCTGGAGTGCAATGACCAGAAATCAGCGCTCCTTCCGCCAGGATACACTGCGCCTGAGCGCAGCTTTGCCCCTTCGTATTCAGGGGGCGGAAAACATACCCCAGGCTGGGCCAGCCCTGATTGTGATGAACCACTATCACCGGCCTGGGTTTCAGGCGTTCTGGATCAGTCTGGCGATCAGCGCGGTTGTTCCAGCCGAAATCCACTGGACGATGACTGGGGCCTGGACCAACGACGGAACCCCTGGAGCGTGGCTGCGGGCCCTGCTCAGCCCGCACTTTTTACCTCAACTGGCCAGATTATACGGTTTTACCAGCATGCCGCCCATGCCGCCTCGCCCGTTTGAAACTGGCGCCAGGGCAGCAGCTGTCCGGCATTTGCTTAGAGCCGTGCGCCAGAAGCCCGCCTCCATTTTGGGACTGGCCCCTGAAGGGCAGGATAACCCATTGGGTGGGCTGATGCGCCCATATCCTGGGGTGGGGCGGCTGATGGCGCTCATCGCTGAAATGGGCTGCCCGATCATACCGGTGGGCATATTTGAAGAAGATTGTCACCTGTGTCTAAATTTTGGGCAGAGTTTTCAGCTTGCAGTCCCCCAAGGCTTGCCTACAACCGAGCTTGATCAATGCGCGGCCGATCAGGTGATGCGCTCTCTCGCCAGATTGCTCCCGGGCGAACAACGCGGGAGCTATCAAGACCTGGGCGCCAGGTCACCGTCCTGAAGTGCTGCTTGAGAAAACCTGAACCATGCCCTCGCACAGCTTGACGGTAATCCATAAGTTTGTTAAAGTTCTTTCTGGCCGAGGTATTTTTTTACAAAGTCAGATTTCCACCACAATTTTCCCCGAAAGTGGCGGTTGATTCCAACCACAAAGCGAACAGCTCAAAATCCTGTTCAATTTGCAATTTTTTTTATGCAAGAGGTAACCACAAATGAAAGAACTCAGAATTGGCATTATCGGGACTGGCGCCATCTCCAATCTGCATATCCAGGTTTGGAAACAAATCCCTGGCGTTACGGTTGTCGCCGCCTGCGATATCGACAAAGAAAAGCTGGATAATTGGGGCGCCAAACATGGCGTCAAAGACCTGTACACCGATTACCGCCAACTGCTGGCTCGGGATGATATCGAAGCGGTGGATGTGTGCGTACACAATAACCTGCACACCCCAATTGCCGTCGCTGTCATGAAAGCTGGCAAGCACTGCTATTCTGAGAAACCGATGGCGGGCAGCTACCTGGATGCAAAGACACTTTACAAGGCCTCCAGCACCTACGGGGTCAAACTTGCAGTCCAATGCAGCTCAATCTTCAACAATCAGACCCGCATCGCCAAAAGAATGATCGAAGCCGGAAAGTTGGGCAAGGTCTACCATGTTCGATCGGTCGGTCACCGCCGCATCGGGCGCCCAGGTGTCGACTTCCCACTCTCAACAGATTTCTACTCAAAAGAAATTGGCGGACATGGGCCAGTATTTGACCTTGGCACCTATCATATTTCGCAGATGTTGTATCTGCTGGGCTTGCCCAAATTGGAAAGCATCTATGGCGTGGCGCACAACGAGTTTTACCTGGACGAGCGCCTGCTTAAAGGGAAGAAATACGAGGTCGAAGACCTGGGTGTCGGATTGGCTCGCTTCGAGAACGGCATCTCGATGGACATGTACGAAGACTGGGCGCTCAATATGGATGAGATCGGCAGCTCTTTCATCGCTGGCAGCCTGGGCGGCTTGAAGCTGCTGAATGTAGATTCTTACGGTGGGCGGATGGCGAACCCGGATGTATATAACAAACAACATCCCGAACTGGAATTCTTCGGTTTTGAAGATGGTCTGATGATCGACAAGAAGATCAACTGTGCCAGGAATGAGTACCCCGAGCAGCTGCTTAACCCCAATATCGTCTGGTTTGACAACAACCAGTACCATTGGGCGGCCTACCTGCGCGGCGACCTGACAGATGAGACTCGCCTCAATACGCCCGTGATCACCCTGAGCACCATGCTGGTTATGGATGGCATATTCCTGTCCAACAAGCTGGGTAGATCGGTTACGGCTGAAGAGATCGATGCACTCTCGGAGTCCACCGCTGTTCGGCGCCAGGTAACCCCCTGGGGCACGTTTGAATACGAATTCTAAGTTCTACGCCTAAAACAGACTGTATATAGTGGGTTTTTGGGGCACAACGACCACCACATGTGGTGGTCGTTGTGCCCCAACCCCCTCATTACAGCGGCTATTCACCGCCGAAAGGATGAATTTCCTGCCAGGTGAGCCCGCCATCGGTAGTGTATACCAGGGCCGGTGGTTGGGATTTTTCGCTGGTTACCAGAGCCCAGCCAGTTTTCAGGTCCACAAAGCTGAACTGCGCCTGTGTCCAGCCCACCTTCCGCAAATCTATCCAATTCGTGCCGCCATCCTGCGTCTGCTGCAAGAAGCCATCAGCACCCAACCGCCAACCTGTTTGGGCGTCCAGGAAGGCTGCCTGATCTGATTCCGGCCAGGTACGCCCCTGCTCAGGAAGATCCGCCTGCATCGACGTACTGGGCTGCCAGGTACTCCCGCCATCTTGAGTTTCCCAGGTCGCCCCATGTACCTCCGACCACCCGGACTGAGGCCCAAGAGCATAGAACATCGCAGCCCGCCGACCTGCCCACTTCCAGGTATGCCCGCCGTCTGTGGTATGCACCAGTTGTTCGCCAGCCGCCAGCCCCCAGCCATTTTGCAGATCCCACATCAGAATATGCTCAATAATGACCGGCTGCCCGGGCAGAACGCCGTGTGTGATATCGTAGATGTGAATCGTCTGCTGGTCCGACAGGCTTAAATAACGTCCAGTGCCAGACCAGGCAGCCTGTTCCTTATCGATCCGCTCACCCCATTTTGAGGTAAGCTGGACCGCAGCTCCTTCTCGAAAGTCAGATATATTCCAGTTCAGGTTCTGGTCTTGATAAAGGAGATGCGCATATCCGGCGACCATACAAGCACAGCCTCAGGACTGGAGGTATCCGACCAAATCATCTTTCGTGCTTTCCAATCCAGCACATTGATGCGAACCTGCGCTTTCTGACTGACATCCACCCCCACTGGCCAGCCGCCTGCATCCAACTTCAGCGGACCGGGCGTCAGAAAAGCCAGGTAGCGGCTGTCTGGAGAAAAGCCGCCTTGCAGATAACTGTGAGCCCTAAAGACAAGATCATAAGAATCCCACTGACTGAAAGTGGGCAGTGAAAGCCGCACCTGACCGCTGTCCAGTTCCATTACCTGCAAGTAACTCCCAGCCCCGTCGGATGCCGCAGGAATGGGGTGGGGCAGCGGACGGCTCGCTTCATCCAATGTGGCTGGACCGTTTGTCAGGTATGCCAGCAGCCGTCCATCCGGGGAGAACTTCCCACCAATTCCATTTGGTGCGATCATCCCCAGGGTATTCGCTGCCACATCCCATACTAATAAATGATACGCATTCGGTTCTGAAGCGGCAGGATCTATATTCCCCCAAAAAACCAGCATTTGATCGGTATTGGGGCGCCAATCATCAAATGTACTCAGCTCTATCCAGGATTTATCTTCAAAAATCGGCAGCAGTTGGACATTGCCGCTGGATAGAGCATAGTCTGAAATTGTATGCTGGGGAAAACGGCTTGAGATCACCAACACACGCGGATCATAACCCAGTTCAATATTGGTTGCGGCGACATAACCATTTTGAGAAGGATAAATAGATCCCTGTACGACTGCACCCCATGTTTCAAATTTCCCGCTCATGCGATCCAAAACACGGAAATCGATATGACCGCCGCCTGAATATAAATGAATTCCCAGGTGCTGGGAATCTACCCAATCACCAAACCACAGATAGTGCATAATGCCGCCTTCCAACCATTCACTTTTACCGCTTCGATCAAAGCTCCATAAACGTGTATACTCGGTGTCGGCCAGCCAGCAGCTGCACAGGAATTTCTCCCCGTCTGGCATCCAGATCAGATCATCAGAATCCAGCGTCAGCGTGAGCGAAATGGGCTGAAAATTCGGCGCCGACGCAATCTGCAGGAATGCTGCCTTTTCATCTCGGGGAGAGAAAAACAGGAAATCATCCGCCGTTGGCGACCATGGCGAATGATTTTCGTAAGAAATGCCATCCAGCACAGCAACCTCGTCCGGGTTGTCGGACCAGATTACCGTGCCGGTTTCATCAGAAGTCTGAGTTGGGCGGGCAGTTGCCATACGGGTGGGGGTGGGGCTCTGCGGCGTCAAAGCGGCAGCAGTTGGCAGAGCGGTCGGGGTAAGCATACCTGGCGCTGCCGTGGTTCGAACAGGCGTGGCTGTTTGGAGATTTCCAATTATCGGGGTTGTTAGCGTGATGGAAGGTGAGCCGCTGGCAGCCTCAGTGGGGTTGAGCGCTTTTCCACCACATGCCGTCAGGACGAGCGCCGCCAGGCAAATCACTCCCACCATAATTCTTCGAGCAGAAATAGTTTTCATCTTCAAATTGTAACACCCAGAGAGTTAAAAACCAAAAACCCCTGGCTCATGAGAGCACAGGGGTATGGTTTAAAAAGAAAAAGTCTCTTG
>Ga0268298_10002973_pt1 | contig 17892 bp, 22 predicted proteins | sample WWTPWeurt_MetaG_FD_194462 | JGI IMG/M metagenome (GOLD analysis project Ga0268298, IMG submission 194462) | Activated sludge microbial communities from WWTP in Nijmegen, Gelderland, Netherland - WWTP Weurt | ecosystem: Engineered > WWTP > Aerobic digester > Activated sludge | place...
ACTCCTCGGGGAAATCCTCCGCCACGTCCACGAACCGCCGCCGGGCGTGCGCCAGGCAATGGGCCACGATGGTATCCAGGTCCCCCGCCGTGTTGGCTGCGGCGGCGTCGCACATCTGGATCGGCCTACCCAGTTCCGCCTTCCGACGGCGGAGAACTTCGGCCAGGTTCTCCCCGGCGTGGTTCATGCCCGTGAGGAACAGAGCCACCCAGTTCTCGCCTGCCTTCGAGATGAGGCCGGAGGTGTAGACCCCCTTGCGCTGCTTCGTGCCCCTGGTCATGAGGTCAGGTCGGGACAGCACCTTCATGGTGGTGTCGTCCTGGTAGATCACGTCTCCTTGGGCGGCCCAGGTGATCAGTTCCTGGAAGGCCGGTTCCAGGAGGCCCGCCGCCTCCAGGGCCAGCTTCCATTGCGTTCCCGCTGGAAGAGGAATTCCCAGGCCCGCTTGCAGCTTGGCTAGGCGGTAGAAGGGCGTGCCTGCGCCGTACCGCAGCATGGCGATCATGCTCGTGGCCGTCTCGTCGTACTTCTCCTCTCCCATCCCCTCCGGGGCCGGAGCCTTGAACACCTCACCGCAGCAGTTGCAGCGAAGGCGGTCCAGTTCCACGACCTTGGCCGAGAGCGGCGACATGCCCACCACCCGCACCAGCACGGCAGGCTCGGCCAGGGGATAGACCTTCCCTTTGGGGCACTCTGGACATGAGCCCCCCGCCGACAGCTCCGGGTGTGGTACCTGGATCTGCTCCGCGCCGTGGTAGCAGGAGGCAGGATTACGGCCGTGGCCCTTGACCTTCGGCTTCTCGTCAGCCTTTTCCCCGGCTGGTTCCGGAGCGACCGGGGCATCCGGCTCAGTGGCATTCTCCGGTGCTGGAGACTCAGGTGCTGCGGAGGGAAACACGTTGTCCATTTTCTCTGAACTGGATCCGAACAGCATGGCCTGGAGGCGCCGGAGAGAAGCGCGCTTCCGTTTCAGTTCTTCCATGATGATGCTCACCGTCGTGACCGTGGCTCGCAGCGCCTGGGCCTCGATGGCATTCAACGTTTCCCTTTCGGCCTTGGCGACATAGCCGTAGAGGGTGGCCAGTTCCATTTCCTGGACTTCGATGGGAACCGAGCCAATCGGCGCCCTGTTTGGTTGTGGTTTCCGCTGCCTCGAACGTCCCATGTCCTCGACTTTGCCATGCGAGTTGAAAAAGTACAACTGGCTTATACAAAGGGCTTGCGCACAAATCATTTGAAGGCTCGCCAAGCGGCTGGAACGCCGGTCGTTGCTGGGTTCCCGGCGCAGATCAAAACCTGGAGTTCATGGGCCAGAAGCTCTGCCGATTCCCCATTTCCCTCCGGCCAATGCCGGAATCGCCCTTCTGATAGGCGCTTCGTACAGAGCCAGAATCCCAGTTGGTCGTGAACCAGGACCTTGATGGAACGGCCTGTCCGGCTGCGAAAGACGAACACCCAGCCGGAGAAGGGATCGCTCCTAAGGCGCTCACGACAAAGCTGCGCCAAGCCGTCGATCCCGTTCCGAAAGTCAACCGGCTCCACCGCGACCATGACCCGCATCTGCGGGGTGACCTGAATCAAAGCCCGCCCCCGACGAACGCCGCGACGATCCCGGCAGCGTCCAGGTCGGTGCCTGGTTTCAGGCTGATCCTCATCCGAGCACCATCGGGCCGGGAGATGTCGATCACCAGGCCGGATTCCGGAGCGGGATTCTGACGGTGCTCAGATGCGGGATGCTCCGTCGCTGCCATCCCAGAGGCTGGGATCTCCACAAAGGTGATCGAGGGTTCAGGGCACGGCTTTCCCGCCAGTGCAGCCACCCGTTTCCGCAGGCCGCCGTAATCCAGTTCCACAGCGCGAGCGATTCTGCACACCCCGTACTTCAACGCGAGCGGGACTGCGGCGTTCCATAACTCGCCAGGCGTGAGCGAGAATTGACCTTCCTTCGCCTCCCGCCATCTCTGGACCTGCTGCTTGAGCCGATTCACCGCTGGTGGCAGAGGTTCCTGTTCCTGAAGTGCCATGGGTCCTCCTTGGGACCCATGAGGCTACCGGCCATCAGCCAGGGGTTTCACGCACGCTTGCCGTCACCTCACCGAAATTCTCAACAAGTGGTCTAACCCATAGCTCAACTCGGACCCCGCCTGCATTGTCTTTCGTTGTTCAGGGTTCAACTACCCTGCGAAGTGGTCCTCTCGGAATCGGTGGTTATCAAGAAGGCACCGTCCGTCGGATTGCCTCCACGCAAAATCAGGCCCTTTGGGTTCTCGAAAACTATTCTGGAATGATCCTTCTCGATTCCTAGTATAATAATGAGTATCGAGAAGGAGCAGACCTGCGACTTGGTTATGCGCGTGTATCAACTGATCTCCAATCCTTGGAGCTTCAGACCCAGGCCCTTGAGCAAGCCGGTTGCGAGCGGATCTTCACCGACCGGATGTCCGGTGCTCGCTCGGATCGCCCTGGGCTACAAGAGGCGAAGTCTCACCTGAGGGAGGGAGACACTCTGGTGGTATGGAAGCTGGACCGGCTTGGCCGGTCAGTGAAGGGCCTGGTCGATTTTGTAACGGACCTGGCCAAAGAGGAGATCCACTTTGCCAGCCTCACAGATCAGATCGACACCTCTACTCCGGCAGGACGGTTCTTCTTCCATGTGATGGCCTCTCTGGCACAGATGGAGAGGGAACTGATCGTGGAGCGCACCCAGGCTGGCCTTCAGGCCGCTCGGCGCCTCGGGAAGATCGGTGGTCGAAAGCGGAAGATGGACGCTGGGAAGATCGAGGCAGCCAAACATCTGCTCTCCTCCGGGGCTCTCTCAAAAGATGTAGCCAAGAATCTGGGAGTTTCGATTCCGACGCTGTACCGATGGGTTCCGGCGACAGACAGGAACTAGCTCCAGCGGTTCGAGAGAGATGAATCCGCCGCACAAGCCGGGTTCAGGGACGCCTCGCCCCCGTTGTTGGCTTTAGAAGCAGCCTTGCCGTGAAGTCAAGAATGCCGATTGATGGCATATCTTCCCCGTTATCTATTGTTATAGGTGCCTCATATTCTTGGATCTTGGCCAAGTCTGGTCTCTGGTGGGTTCTTGGACGAATTCGTAATTGTGGCTGTTCTGGAATATACCTGTGTCGCATGGCGAGGTCCCTCTAATTAGGACTCGGGAATTCCACATTTGAGATCTGGATCAGTTCTAGCCATTGCTGAGCTGGTGACTGGCTGGATATCGGGAGGTGTCCAACTGGAGTCAACATAAAATCTTATTTTGATATCACTTATAGGAGATTCGGAATGAATCTCTAGGGGAGTGATATGTCAGGGCCAGGTCAGCGATTTGGGTATGTAAGGACAAGTAGCGGCAGCCAGAACACCTTTCGCCAATTGGAGGGTCAGACGCTGGATCGCATTTTTGAGGAGAGGGCCAACGGGAAGACCATGGACCGCCCTGAGCTGGAGGCCATGCTCACCTATGTCCATGATGGTGATGAGGTCATGGTGCAGTCTATGGATCGGTTGGCTCGCAACCTGGATCATTTACGCCAGCTCGTCCAGCGTCTGACCGCCAACGGGGTCAAGGTGACCTTCATTAAGGAGGGGATGAGCTTCACGGGTGAAGGCTCTCCCATGGCCACCCTGATGCTCTCCCTGCTGGGAACCCTGGCGGAGTTTGACCGTTCCCGCATCATCGAACGCCAACGCGAAGGGATCGACCTTGCGAAAGGGCGTGGCGTTTACAAGGGACGAAGGCCCTCCCTCAATGAGGAGCAGGTGAGGATGATCCGTTGGAGAGTTTCTGCTGGCGAGAAGAAGGCTCAGCTCGCTCGCGAGTATTGTGTCAGCCGCGAGACACTGTATTCCTACCTTCGACTCAACCCGGATGGTTCGCTTCCGTCGAAGCCGGAGACTGCTATGGCTCCTGACATCGCAGCGTATTGGAATCGCCCAAGGCGCAGAGGTGGGAAGGCGGCTCCCCGTTAAAGTCCCATAATCCAGAAATAAGCGATGGACCCCAAAGTCCTCTACCAATTTCGATTACGGTTTGATTCTGAAGCAAGCAGATGATGATTTTATGCTATTTTTTGATCAGTTTCTTCCCTGAGGGTTTTCGCGAATCAGTGATGCATTGGCAAATGAAGTTAAAGGCATTATCATTGTAGATTGATGGAGTTGAAACTGGTAGCTTTCCGGATTTTTTAAATTCTTTTTCCTGACTTTGATTTCTGAATACATATGCCGAGTAATTAGGGTCATTTTTTAGGTCATTTAATTTTATTGTGTCCCAAATTATTGATTGCTTTATCTCTGGAAAAGAGGTTTGAATTTTTTCGACAAGCTCCATTGCAGAATGAGGATATTGCTTTGTTAGGTTCTCCTTTATGCGTCTGACTACCTCTATTTGACTGGTTGGGACAACATCGCCGACGAGTTTAAGAGTGGGAGCACCATCTTTTTCTTTGAAACTACCTTCCTTAATGAATTTCAATTTATTTATAAGCGTTTCATCGACAACCAAAATCTTATTATCTCCCTTTTCAATGGTTGCATTTTCAAGATCTAAAATTGCAGCATTACTTGGCCCAGATTGTCCTATTTTGTGAACCAAATCCATCCATCCATCATTATTCTGCCGAATCCTTTCATGAATTATGCTATTGAGCTCAGCGTACTGAATTTTTTGTGTCCGACCACCATAACGATAATAAACCTCACCATTCTTAATGGTTTGCTGTTTACCCTCATCCTTTTTAGCAATTACAGGCTTCTCTTTGGACATTTCAACCCGAAATACACCAATAGTTTTTGAGCTAATTTCGAATGTAGCCATTTCCCATTCAATTGCTGGGGAGAATATCTCAAGTAGATATCCCGTAATTTTTTCTGGATCTATTTTCTCAAACTGGTCGATTGAGCCTTTGCTCATGCCCTGGATAACCCTTGGCTTGTCCTTGACACCGAATACTAAGTAACCACCACGATTGTTTGCAAATGCAGCAAAATCACGAAGATATTCATCTAGCCCGGCTAGATTAAACTGCTCTTTAAATTCAAGTTCCTGGTTTTCTCGGTGATACAGGCGAGAATCTGCCTTTGTTTTTAAGAATCCCTGAATTGTTGTTTGTAGGATCATTCTCGGTTCCTGATGGAAATGGGGATGAGGATTCTCCAATTTTGTTCAAGGCCAACTCTGATTGCTATTCAAGTGATGATTTTATGATGGATAGAACCAGGTTGTCCATCTGGCGATTAGACCATCCTTCGAATCTGACTCTTGATGTCCCTCAGCCATTCCTGCCGAAGGAAGGCGCCAATATTGGCCGGAGCTTCGTGGTCCTTCCTGACTTCTGACCAAGTGGTCTCTGCGAGCCTTGAAGCTTCTTCAACCACTGCCTCACAGAGGGTATCAAGATCCTCTGCCACGAGTTCGGATGGAAAGGCTGCCGAGAACCCTCGGATCGCCACCGAGAGATCCCCGTTCAAGCGCCTGTGAAGAAGGCTGGCCTGAGATGATCCTGAGGATGAATCCCCCATTGCGACCAATAGATTGAGGCCAAGCAAACCACTGATGGCGCTGGCCCAAGCGGTACGCTCAGCCAATTCGGATGAAAGGCCAATCCAGGGAAGCTGTGGATTCGTGAGCCTTCTTCGCGAAGACCGCTGGCGCTCACGCGCATAGGCTCCAGCCAATTCTGCCCGGTCGCGTTGCACAGGGTCCTTGAGACCAACATACAGACGCTTGAGAAAACCCGTCGCGTCGTTTACTTGGGTGATCCAAGTTGCTAGCTGAGCATCCATTTACCCTAAATTCCTTCAAGTCTGTATGTTACCAGGACCTTCGCAGATCCTAGATTCCTCGGGTAGGTGAAGTGCCACCGCAAGGAGCAAGAAGCAGGCGAGCTTTGAAGATTAATAGTGGAATACGGATTTTGCTTCCTTGGCCCGGGGTAATTACAACTTGAAGATTTCCCTCAGGGTCCGACCAGGATGCTACATCCTCGGAGGCTATCTCTCCACCTACCATGTATTTGTATGGATCATTGTCGTTTCGCATTGTGATCTCCTTCCAAAGATCTGGGAATTCCAGATATTCGGAGCTTGCCTAGGGGGAATCCCAGAAATTGCCACCCTCCACCATTCGAGCCATCTCCAGGACCCGGCTGAAGCCTCGCTCCCACTCAATCAAGGCATATCCAGTGGCCATGTTCACGATGGTGGTGTTCCCGATCTCTTCTATACCGAAGCTCCGATGGACATGACCACAAAGCACAAGGGACTGAGGCCAGTCCCGTTCATGTAGGTGACGGAATAGGGGGCGATGACCGATGTGATCGCCCATCTGTGTCCTGTCGCAGCTCCCGTAGGGTGGAGCATGGCTGAGATAGATGAGGGGTTCCGGTACTAGCCTGAACTGGTCCTGGAGATCCTCAGCTAGCTCGTCCTCGGGTAAGCCATGAACGAAGCTGAAAGGTCCGAACTCGCGTGGGATTCTTTCCAACCTCACGACCCGATCCTCGAACCCAGGTGGAAGGCTGTTCATTCCCGGAAAGCGAAACCCTATGGCCTCGTGGTTACCTACGATCATGGTGGTAGTGACTCCCTCACGGATGAACAGGTCTCGGTGGTCTCGCCAGTACTCCTGCTGGGCTCTCAGCCTTGAATTGGGTGGCCTCTGCTGGAAATCCGGGAGCATATCCCCGCAGGTAACGATCCAATCGGGCCGATGCTGGTCTATTAGGGCCGACGCCTCCAGGAACCCTCCTCCATGGAGGTCCGAGAAGGCCAGGATTCGCACGGGCTGGCTGCTCTCATCCATTGCTGGCCCCTGCTGAGACAGGAGTGACGAGATCTGTATCGACCGAGGCAGCAGAGTCGAGGGTGTCTTTCCCCGATATACCGTTGCCAAGATCCTCGTAGAAGATCCCCAGGCACTCTCCCGTCTCCAGGTCATTGAACTGGCACCAGGTCCTCGGGCCGAAGTTACGCTCCATGAAGGGGCCGACGGCCTGAATCACCCTCGCCAGAGACAGGGTGAACTCGAAGGTGACTGAGGCACCGTGACCCCTCATTCGGATGAGTCCCGAGTCCATGGCTGCTCGAAGAATTGCCTCTCTCCCAGGGCCGTTGAAGTCCCATGGGATGGAGCAAAGCCTCGCCTGCTCTTCATCCGGAAGGCCCAAGGACCTTGCGTTCTCAGTCCTCTGAATCCAGGAGGCGTGTTCGGAGATCCAAATCCATTCTCCGTTCGCATTGAACCAGGCACCCTCACGCATGGACCAGATCCTTATGGACGAAGGCCATCGAATCGTGGCTGTTCAGCCAAAGCACCTCCCGAGTGTCCCGGTGCATGGATTCGGTGGCTGCGTCATAGCCCTTGGACAGTGCGTTCTGACTCCATTGATCTAGCCGGTGATTCTGCCCAAGGATCAGGATTTCCGGTCGGCCAGACCATTTCTCGGACAGGCGTAGGATGGGCTCGCTGAAGTTCGGCCAGCAGTTGCCAGAGAATCCATGCTCCTGGACCACGAGCCCACGGGGAGATGAGGCCGGGAAGAGTGCCGCCAAGCTCTGGATTGCTTCTGCACTGAGGAACAGGAAGCTGAATCGCTCGGCAGGACCCGAGTCATTGTTCTCGTAGACAGCCCAGATGGCGAATGGAGACTTGGCGCCGTTCTCCTTCGACCTGCGGTGGATGAAGCGCGGGTCTGCCTTGGCGATCAAGTTTGTAGGGTCGAATTCCACCAGGCCGACCAGGTGATGGTGAGCAAATCCCGTCCCCGTCTTGAGCTGCCTGGTCAACGCAGTGAGCACCTCGGCTTTGGGTGTGCCGTAATCGAGGTAGATGAAGCTGTGAAGGGCTCCGTTGCACTGGCGAACGGGTGAGCCATCCAACCCAGAACCGGGATAGACCAGGGCATCTTCGACCAGGTGCTTCATCCAGGGGCCAGGGCCCTGCTCAATGTCAGAGGGATGGAGTGTCGCTAGCCAGGCAGGAGTGGCATGAGCGAGGTGTTTAAGCGTGGGATGCATCGTTCTCCAGGGAAGGGTCTTCGGGGTATTTCGAATGAAGTGGCGGAGGCCGTAACGGAAGTGGTTTTGGGTTAGCGGGTCTTCAGGCCCAAGCGGCGCCCAGGAAAGTCAAAGGTCACAATGAAAGCTCGGAGCAGGTCGCTCCCCAGAATCCACTTGGCACCCATGGCCTCGAACAAGGCGGGAGCAGGCTCGGGAACTTGGCCAAAGCGGATCGGGATGAGGTATCCCCCAACCTCAAGGTGGTCCTCCCAAACGGGTGTCACGAACATCCCAAGGAAGGGGTTGAAGTCGTAGGTTCTCCCAACGAGCCGGGCTGTGGCTGGGGGATCACCCACTCGGTAGGAAAGTCGAGCCCCTGTGTCGAGGAGCGCAACCTCAAGGCCCTTGTTGACCCGGCAGGTGGGGCAGGAGCTAGCCATTCGGAGGCTGGGAGGCATACCTACCCAGGTGGTATTGCTCTCGTCGGCAAGGTGCAAGGCCGCTTCTGCGGTCCTGGTGGACCAATCGAGACGCCAGGCCAGTTCGGACATGAGATCCATGCCAAGAAGGACATCGAAGTGGAAGTCCAGGAGGTCGGAGCCAGCCTCCAGGACGCCAGGGGCTGAGGGGACGCTTCGAAGGGTCAACTTCCGGCCAAGGATGGAAACCCGGGCCGGTCCCCTGGGATGCCGGTAGGTGCGGGGTGAGCCTGTGTCCAGGAAGTAGCGAACGCCACCCAACGGGACCAACGGGTGGTTACCGTCATTGACGAGATCGAATCGGTAGGTCGAATTGTCGCGCCTCAAACGGAATTCCTCTCGTGAGCGGCGAATCCATGGATGGTGCGAAGTGCAGGGGAGGCAAGGGCCGACTTCTGCTCTTCCTGACAGGATGCGAGCAACAGATCCTGGCTGATGGCCCCGGCTACGGAAGCTCGCAGGCAGGCATCCACGAAGGCATTACGGATACGGCCGCCGCTGAAGGGGAAGCTCTCGGCGATTTGAGTGAAATCCAGCGAATCACGACCCGGAATAGGTGCCTCTCCGAGCAGGGCCTTCCAGATCTGGACTCGAACCTCAGCCGAGGGAGACTCAAAGGCCATTCGAAACTGGATGCGGCGCTCGATGGCTGGGTCCAGGCCCTCCGCATGGTTCGTGGTGAGGACAAGCACACCCTCGAAGCGATCGAGCTCCCGCAGCCAGGTATTCACGAGGTTGTTCTGATACCGCTGGGTGCTTCCGGTCGTCTTGCCACGGTCCATGAGCACGGTGTCGGCTTCGTCCAGCAGGAGCACAGCGGGTTTGCCTTTCACACTGGCGAAAAAGCTGTGGAGGCGTTGCTCACTCTCTCCAACGAAGGGGCTTTCAAGCTCCGCAGCCTCTAGACGCCAGAGAGGGAGGCCCAATTCGTGAGCCAGCACCTCTGCGGCCATCGACTTTCCCGTCCCACTAGGACCGTGGAAGAGGAGGACGCCTTGAGCGCGGCCCACCAGACCAGGGTCGAGCTTCCAGCTCGCAAGCATCGTCGTGCGGCCACGGATGGCCTGGAGGATTCGGTTGAATCGCGCCATGGCCTCGACCGGAAGGCAGAGTTCATCCAGGCGACGGACCGGTTTCAGCTTCTCCATGTAGGTGGCTTCTGATTCCTCGGGTTTGTCCTGAGAGAGAGCACCCTTGAGGGCCTCCAGAGCGGACTCCTGATTGAATTCCTCCCATGCCGAGCTGCGAGACACTCGCCGAACGGCCTCCACAATGCGTCCAGGAGGTGCGTCGATCAGGGCTAGGTCTGAGACATTTATCGCCGCCAAGGCCGGGCCTGCTTCCTCTAGCTGACGGGTCCAGAGCAGGGACCGATCCTCTTTCGAGAGTGGTCCGAGGTCCAATACGAGGTCAGCCCGAGACTCCGGATCGAAGGTCATGTCCTTCTGCATTGGCTTCAAGAAGATCCAGCCGGGATGGGCTTTTACCTGGTTCCAATCGTCGAAATCGAAATGGCACGGCAGCTCGACGAGGATGAAGGAACCAGGCTGGTGTCCTTCGCTTGGCCTGACAGGCTTCAGGGCCCTGTTGAAATGCCGGGCAAGCCAGGTGGCCAGGGTGCGCCTGCCGCTTTGGTCAGAGCCCTTCAGATAGATCTTGAAGGGCTGGTCCAAGGGGGGAGGGCTCTGGAGAAGGCGTCCCAGCTTGGTTCGAACAGCCTCAGGGAGGGCTAACGAATCGAGAGAAGGAAGGGGGTCTTCCTCCTGTAGCTTCTCTACTCCAAGCAGAAACCCGAGGGAGCCCATGCTCAGGGACAGTTCGGTCTGGAGGAACCGCGTCACGCTAATCGAACTTCCCCCATGTCGCTTCCTACGAGAGGTCCACTCCCCTTGCACCTCAAGGTAGCCACGGGAGCGCAGGGGGGCATCGGCAGCCAGGCACCTACTTAGGTCCCAGACGCCAAAGGGGATCGGCAGTGAGAGGAGCCGCAGCAGGTGACCTCCATCCAGGTCTCCACCGGCTTCAAAAGGCGAATTCTCCAAGCCGCCTTGAATGTGGACCAGATGAGCCAGGGAGAGGGCGAGGACCCGGTGGCTGAGGTCGTCCTCAAGGCCAAGGGCTTCAGGTTTCAGCCAGGTTGGGGCTCCTGGCTCATCCTTACGGGTGAGTAACGAGGACCAGGTCGAAGCCTGACAGCCTCCAGCAACCCACCCGATCAACTCTGCGGTGTAGGTATCCAAGGCTTCCCCTCGCTTGAGGCGGATACGGCTCAAACGGGTAGTTGGACGACGAGGATTGCGTTTCTTAGGGCCCTCCGGCTTCGCCGGGTTGAAGGGAGTAACAGACCCTGATTCCTGTTTGGGATCCTGTTTCTCCTTTAGACCAAGAAATTCGTCGATATGAACACTTTGAACACGGGCCAATGGTTCTCCTGGTGAGGGCGGTATTACCCCCATGAGAATTATACTGGGCGGCTTTTCATTTCCTACCAAAGTCGCGATTCAGCATGTTCATTCTTACAGTGGTATGCGTCAGATGTATTAGATAAGAGCTTAAATATTAGCTATTACGAACATTAGATGTCGATCTCAAACACCCTGTGTTTTCGGCTTAACTTCGGGATCAAAAAGGTCATCTGTAAAGTTGCGAAGGAAATCGAATATCGGACTCCACTTCTAAAGGCATAAAAAATTATCAGATTCGCCTTTTTGATGAGTATTAAAGGAAAGTCAGCAAGTCATTAATACGAGGAGTCACGGAAATGAAGAACCCTAGACCATATAGAAGACGCAACCTCCCCAAAGAACTGGAGGAGAGGAATCGCACCCTAGAGAAACTTCAGGAGCTTGTTTTAAGAGCCACAGCCTCTGTCGCGGTCCAGAACTCATTGGATATCGGAATCGAGTGCTTTCAGACCCAGGAGGTCGCAGGTTGGTTATCCCAGAACAGTCCAGAGTTCTCACTGTTACCTGATCTCGGACGCAACTCGCTGGTTTGGGCAATTAGGCAGTGTGGCTGGAAGAAGAAGACTCGTAGACCGATGTACGGGGTACCCATGGCCCTCTGGGTCAGGGAGGACTCGGTCAATGAGTCCGCGAGGGCCAGAGCCCACGCTTCAGGCACTGATCTGGTGGAACCATGAGACAAGCTCGAAGGGAAATCCTATCTCTAGCGATCCAGCGACCTGAAGTGTGTCAATTACCTGATGGCACACCGCAGAAATTCCAGATCCGCCACCCTCTTCTGAAATGCAACTGCAACGGGGACGAAATTGAGCCTGCGAAGCGAGAGATAGAGAAAAGGGGCTCCCTATTTCGCAGTGCAGTCCGTGAGGAGGATTGGCTGGTGTGTCTTGGTCTACTCCGACCCAGGTATAGGGTGAATTTCCTGAACGCCATCAAAGACAAGTGTGTCCTTCGTAAGTTCTGTGAACTTCTGAAGTTCATACTTACGGAGGGAAGCCCACTGAAGGCACAAGCAACCCTTCTCCATCGCACATTTAAACGACTTCAGGCCGGGAAAGCAGATGGCCAGGATTACCAGCCCTTAATAATGTCCTCAAAAGAATTGGCTCGATTCAATGATCTAGCTGACCTGATTGAGGTCTGGCGTGGCTCAGGCGACTGCGACCTGGGATGGGCCTGGACCTTAGATCCTTACACCGCTCGTTGGTATGCCAGCGAGTACGCCAAGGCGAATCCAAGGAGACAAGGGTTTGTCCAGAAGGCCAGGGTCAGGAAGGAACAGATACTCGCCCTTCTGAGTGATCAACCTGTTGGACAGGAGACTGTGATCATCGACCCCGGAACCCTGACGGTGATCTCCTCAAAGCCGTTTGGCGTGGAATGCCGCTACCGAAGTCCCGAGAAGAGGTATCTGGACAAGGTGAAACACAATAATGTCCCCAGTGAGACCAAACCCATAACTGTTGAGATTTCGAAGCCCTGTAGCGATGAAGAGCGACAGGCAGTGCTGCAATGGGCTCAGAAGTGTCTGGAAGAGCAGGCCAGGAGACCAAGGCACCAGGAAAGCCTCCGCCATAGCCATTGTGCCCAGAGTGGAAGGTAGGGAAAGACATGCCCACCCGCCATTCAGATGACCGCCTCTTCTTGACCTCAGGTCCTAGTAAACAGCTGGGACAGTCCTTCCAGCTATCCGGTTTCCCGGATTTGAGCGTCAGTCGAGGGCTGGTCAGGGATCGAATGGCGAATCTTCAGGCCATGTCGCTCCACCACGAACGCCTTTTCAATCTTGCCCACTATCTTTCCCCGTCACTGCTGTATCTAGCCGGAATGGGGCTTCGTCGTAGAGCTGCTCGCGGCGTCGATGGCGTTACTCCGCGTAAGTATCTAAGGCATCTCGCGTCCAACATTACCCAACTCATCCAGGAGGTGAAGCACAAGTCCTATCAGCCAAAACCATCACGCCAGGTCCTGATCGACAAAGATGATGGCTCCCCGCGACCCATTTCTCTGCCAACGATTCGGGATAAGCACCTACAAGCCGCCGTGATGAAGATTCTGGAGGCAATCTACGAACCGCACCTATACACCCACTCCTACGGATTCCGACCGCACCGTTCGGGAAGGATGGCCATGATGGTCCTCATGGATTGGCTGTCCATTCATAACGGCGGATGGATTCTGGAGATCGACCTTAACAAGTTCTTCGACACCATTCCTCATGACCAACTGCTCCAAGTCCTGTCTCAGAAGATCGGCGACAAGGTAATCCTTCATCTGATCCTATCCTGGCTCAAAGCTGGGGTACTCGTGGAGGGCCAAGTCATAACCTCTGATATAGGAGCACCTCAAGGTGGAGTCATCAGCCCCCAGTGTGCCAATGTCTACTTGGATACTGCATTGGACCAATGGTTCGTCAGAGAACTTCAACCCAAACTGAAAGGGGAATCCCTTTTGGTCAGATACGCGGACGACTTTGTCCTGGCCTTCAATGATCAGGACGACATGGAATCCGTTGAGAAGGCGATCAAACCGAGGCTCGAACAATACGGCCTCACCGTGAATGCCAAGAAATCGAGAACTGTCGACCTGAGGGAACCAGAAGGAGATAACCCTAACCTCCTCGACACCCACATTGACTTCCTGGGATTCACCTATTATTGGAAACCCTGCCCGTACTCTGGGTGGAAACTCGCAGTTAAGACTTCAGATAAGAGCATCAAGAGGTTCACCAACAGGCTCGCAGCATTGGTTAATGACAACGGGGACATTGCATCTGATGAACTCGAAGTCGCCATTCAATCCATGGTTACGGGTCACAAGGGGTACTTCGATGTTGAAGGTAATGAGGACATGCTTGACCACATCGAGCAGATCGCGTTCTCGTATCTCGACCTTCACCACGGCTCTTCCAATGTCGAAATAAATGAGGCCACAACACTAGGATGCATCTGACTCCAAGAGAATCAGAGCACTTGATGCCAGAACATGCAGTGACGAATTTGAATGGTATGAATTATAATAAGTATGGCGGGAGTCTACGACCGCGTGTTGGCTAATCCATTGAAGGCATAGCTCCAGAGCCCCCAACCGATAGCTCCCGCCAAATACTTACCGAGTATCAAACTTTTCGACTCCCATTCACCTCAGGTGGTTGGGCTATAGCTGGGCTTGGTCGAGCCAGAGTTTACGAGCTTCAAGATCGGCACCTCTGAGTAGACCGATTGCTCAAAATTGTCGGCCCTGAAAAACGCCGTGCTGGTGATTAGGCTGCTATGAGGGCCACTGAAGCACTTGAGGAGGTCCCGGGAATCCTGGATGAGCTCTCCGGCTTCGTTCTGCTTTTGACCCCACTTGGCGATTCCTGCTCGGGTGGGACGCGATAGATGGCCTGTCGAAAATTGTTCTCGGCAATCTGGTAGAGACTGCGATGACGGTCAGTATATTAATGATGAGGGCACCGTCGAGCCGCTCCAATAACAGATTACCCAAGACAAAACCGGTATCGTCCCGCCGCCGAGTGGACCTAATGGGAATTATCATGAAGAGGAAAGGCAAGTTAAGGGCAGTCGGTTTACATCCTTCGGAAGATGTAATTCATGAAATTGAAAGGACTATTGAGTTAATTGCCAGCGATGCACCAGGCAATTTGAACTCTCAGTCGATCGTAAACGCGTCATCTGGCCTTGCCTGCGACTCCAAGTCGTTGCTCATTGAGCCTGTGAACCCTCGAATCGAAGGGCAGGGGGATCTGACTTCTGGGTTTGAGGAGCAGCGATGATCCTCTCTCAGCAAAAGCTCATCCAGCAACTTCGGGACCATGACATCTGTGTTTCCAGCACGACCATCCATGCCTGGGTTCGGTCCGGATGCCCCATTGTTCCGGGCTGGAAGAATCCAAAGTTCCTCTTGGCGAAGGTATTGGAATGGATTAGCGCCGTTCACGAAGTTGACCCCCTCGTCATAGAGGTGAGGGATAGGGTCTACAAGGGTCGCCTAAAGAGGTCCGCATGACCCAGTGGCTCTTTAAGCGCGGGAAGGTCTATCACTACCGATTCGAGATGAATGGTGCTCTTCACTCCGGTACCACCAAGGCTCGGGACCTAGAGACTGCCAAGCGGGTGCTGGAGATTGTTCGCCAGGATTGCATTCTGGGAGGGCACGGCATTCGTGTGGCCCCTACTCTTGGGGCAGTAATTGATAAGTGGCTCGACACCCGTGGTCGCTCGGTCTCGGACGAGCATCGTATTGCTGCCGAGAAGAGCCGTGAGAACTTAAAGTCGCTGCTCAAGCTACCACTCCCACAGGTCACCACAGCACGGGTCGAGGACTGGCGTTCGGACTATCTAAAGGGTCGTAGCCCAGCCACTGTAAATCTGGCCATGCGCTACCTGAAGCTATTCTGCCGCTGGGCTATGAAAGACAAGCTGATCAAGGAGATGCCTTATTCCGTCAAGATGCTCAAGGAAGAGGAGAAGGCTCGGCCAATCGTAGAAAAGGACCAGCGGGAAATCTTCTTCACCGCCTTGACCAGGCTAAATGCCCAAATTCCAGCCGCCGCGACCTTCGCCATGACCCTCGGTGTCCGAGAGGCTGAAATGCTCAATGCCCATTGGGAGTGGCTGACCGCCGAGGAATACGATGTGAGGAGCCGCACCAAAGGAAAGAAACACCGGGTCATTGCCACGCCTCCCATCCTGCACACGGCCCTTGGCTGGATGCTCACCCACCAAGCCCTGGCCAGGAAGGAACCACTTCCGGTCCACCGGCCAGAATCGGGCCTGATCTTCCCAGGCGAAAAGGGGAAGGTTCATAGCCGTGGTTGGCTCAATAAGGCTCTGAAGCGTGGAGCCAAGGCTATCGGTGTCCCGACCCTGGGAGTCCATCGCCTACGGGCCACCTTCGCCACCCTGCACCTGCGCAACAAGGCCCCCCTGAAGGAGGTTCAGACCATGTGTGGCCACCAAAGTGCTTTGACCACTCTTCGTTACCAGGAAACCTCTACGGTGGAGCAGAAGAAGCACCAGGATGAGCTTTGGGGGTAAAGGGGAAGGAGAAGTCTTCTGATCCCCTGTCTCGACTTACAGGAAAATAACTCTGGGGATAGCCCCCAAAGGGGGGCGTAAACTCGGTTGAATAGGCATCGGGTGAAAGTTCGGTTGCCAGGTCCGAAGGATCTATGGAACCCTTTCAGGCAATCGTCAAAGAATTTTCAGGTGTCTGGACTCACACATCGCCTTCCTGGTAACGGTGCAAGCGTGAATAAATCAGCAGAAGCACCTTCCAGTGGTTCAAGGGGGCGGGCGTGACGGATGTCACCTGTCAAGAATTGGGCGTTGCTGCCGAAAAATACTGTGGTACTAATTTAGGATTGCGGGGGAAGGTGTGAGCCATCCCACCCCCAACCTTCACATCTCCCAGGAGATTGAAGACAAAATCTTTCACAAGCACGGGGTGACAAAAGACAAGGCTCGGCAGATTTTCGAAGCCTTCTGGTTGAACGCTACGCTTCATCCGATCGACCCGAATGACCCTCCTCCCGAAGGATCGGACCCCAGATTTGTCATCCAGCAGTGGGATATCTCAGAAGCTTCCTACTGGTTCCTAGTGTTCGTGCTTTTCAGTCTTGAAGAAGCAGAACTGGTTACCTGCTTCCGTAGGGCAGAAAAGAAAAGATGGCCAAAGTTTTGGAGAACCAAATGAGCGAGCAGCGCAAGAAGCAGACCCTCGGGGAATTGCTCAAAGCGGGTGAGCGTCCTTTTGTAGAGCGTGAGAAATTTCGAGAAAACCGCCTTGCCATCTCTGAGCATTCGGAGCGTGTGCTTCGAAACCTTCCGTTACCGGCCGCTCCCGGCAGGCCAAGAAAGGACCAAGTTGTAAGTGATACGGATGCGGTGACGATCCGTATGCCAATCCAAACCATCGAACTTGCAACACGCCAAGCCGATGAGATGGGTATCTCCCGAAACCGTTGGTTTAATATCGCCGCCAGGCGACAAATCCAGGACCCAGTTACGGAGGCGGAACTGAAGCCCGCCATGGCTTCGAATATCGTGATGTTTCACGGTTGCGATGTCCCAATGACGGAGGCGGCAACGGCTTCTGGGCGCGGTTATCAAGCTGTCACCCAAGATAATCCGGTGACTCCCACTACCAAAGTCAGTCCAGCCTATTTTGAAATGGCCATGGCAGCGGGGCCACGGTGAACGAAACTATCAATCCATTCGAAATCGCTTGTGACACAGCCACAGCCTCGAAATCCTCTGCCGTATCCAAGAGACTTGAACTTGGAACCCTCTGTCTTGCCGATTCTATTGCCAGACTTCATCTCCCATTAAGCAGACTACAGGGCACAACCATCGCCATGGAGATGGGGTTCGAGACTGGTTTTGGATTCGACGATGCCTCGAAGCAGTTCACCTGCATTGTGAAGATCCACTGCAAAGGAAAAATCCCCGAGTCTAACGGCACCGGGGTAGAGGTGGGTGCCGAAGCCTTCACCGTAACGGCCACTTACGCTCTTGAGATGGTCCTGAAGCAGGATTTTGAGTCCCCCGAAGAGAGAGACTCCCACCTTGCCTCATTTGCTGCGACTAATGCTCCTATGGCGGCTTGGCCTTGTTGGCGGGATTTCCTTCAGAGTGCAACTGGCCGCATGGGACTGGTTCCAGTTACTGCTCCCTTCCTTCGGGTAGATGTAAGGAAAGAAGGCACTGCTCCGGTTGTGGGCAACACACCGACCTAACAAAATCCTCACAAGCGAAAAGACGGACATGCTGAAACATGCACTGCTACTATGTCTCAGCGAGTAGGCGTTCTGGACTGTTAATCACTAGGTCGGGGGTTCAAATCCCTCCTCCGGAGCCAGAATGATCGCCCCGCATCAGCGGGGCGGTCCATTTCAGAGGAGATGACGAGATGAGCTCACCCCTTTGCCTGATTGTTTT